>JAABUP010000301.1_pt1 | contig 111692 bp, 161 predicted proteins | sample 5559201 | NCBI WGS metagenome assembly JAABUP01 (sample SAMN10711887, study PRJNA513373) | rock metagenome | isolation source: Antarctica rocks | place: Antarctica
TAAGTTGCGAGACATTGCATCATCAGTGCAAACGCCAGTGCAGCAAGACACCAAAGGTGGAGTATGGGGTTTAGTGCACACACACAGGACAAATCAGCCATCACATGAGGTCAGGTCTTGGCAAGTAGCACGAAATGCTTGCATGCTGCTGTTGCACAAAGATTGTGCACTATCAGTAGGCTGCTTGCTGCTACAAGGTAAAGCTGATTCTCTGGTGGTGGGTGCAAGACAGCATCTGCTGAAGAGCATGTCGTGTCTGTCATGTCTGTGAATTGATGCAGCACAGTGCTGATGTGATGCAGTCACACACATTAGCATAGCATGCAGCAACATCAGATCTACGCAGCACTTGCTTTTGCGTACAGTTGTATTGCAGCGCATGCAGCAGAATTGCACATCCATGTACAGCTTAGCCTGCCAGGAAAGGCACAATGCAAAGACACGGTTGCATGGCATGCACACTGCCTCCTTGCTGTGTGCACACAGGCACAGGCACCCAGACTCAAAAAGACAGGCAAGCAGGAAGACAGACAAACATTTGCAAGTAAGCAGACAGGTCCAGAGCTGCCTGTGCAAATACACAGACACACAGACACACACACAGACACACACACAGACACACACACACACACACAGACACACACACAGACAGACACCAGGAAAACATGAAAACAAAACAGCTAGTGTTGCAGCACACCGGTATGAAGCGTGATTGCCCATTGAACATCTGGTACTTGCCCATCATGCCGAGCAGATCCATGACCTGACCCTTCTGATGTGGCTGCATCCTTGAAAACACCACTGCACTGCGCATCACAGTCTCTACTACAGACAAGTCAGGAAGCTGCAGCAGCCGCTCCAGGGCATTGCCGGTCACTGCACACTGCATCTGCCCTTCTGCCATAGCACTCAGGGCTACTGATGGGTCACAGTGTTCCCCGCAGCCCAAATTGAACCTCAATCCCTCCAGGGTCCCAGGCCTAGGGTTTCCAGGGGGCATAAGTATGGATGCCGGTCTGGAGGCGTATGGAGGATTGACAAAATGCAGCAAGACTTTGACTCGCACCTCAGCAGGGGAACAATCTTGACCAGACAGCTGCCGAGGCTGGAGCGTTCCAGGCTCAGAAGCAACAGCAGCTGCACTCTCAGCCTGTCTATCATCACCCTGGGTTTGGTCATTTGCACTAAGCTGTTGCTGTTCCTGTCCCTCTTCAGGATTTTGAACACAGCTCACGAGCTTACTGACAAGTCTGGTGACAGGTGGCTGCCAGGAGACATGCTGCTGAGCTGCAACACTGGCCTGCTGAGCTGGGACGGTGTCCGGGTGCTTCAGACAAGATGTGGCAGAACAAGAAGCAGCAACAGCTGACTCTGCTTGCGCAACTGTGTCAATGACAACCACTTGGCCTTGAGGCTTGATCATGCCCACGTGTTTGGCAACCGCAATGGCTGTGTGGTGGTAGTCACCCGTGATCATCATGGTCCTCACGCCACCCCTGCGTCACCCATGGATGACTGAGTGAGTGGGAGAGTGAGTGGGAGAGTGAGTGAGTGAGTGAGTGAGTGAGTGGGTGGGTGGGTGGGTGGGTGGGTGGGTGAGAGAGTGGGTGGGTGAGTGAGTGAGTGAGTGAGTGAGTGAGTGAGTGAGTGAGTGAGTGAGTGAGTGAGTGAGTGAGTGAGTGAGGGAGTGAGTGAGTGAGGGAGTGAGTGAGTGAGTGAGGGAGTTTGAGTGAGTGTGAGTGAGGGAGTTTGAGTGAAGGAGCAAACAAAGTGGGGAGTGTGACCCACCAGGCTGTGGGTGAGGGTGCCAGTCTTGTCAAAGCAAACCACATCCACAGCAGCACCCTGCTTCACCACCTCTCCATGCAGCAACACAAGGCCAAGCTTGCGCAGGCGCATCATTGCCACCGCTGACAGGACCAAGAGCAGCAGTGGCACGCCGGGAGGGGCAACAAAGGTGACCAGGTCCAGCAGTCGGTAGATGACCTGAGAGGTGGATTGGTTATGCTGTGATGCTTTCAGCATGTAGGGGATCAGCATGAAGCATTGCAGGACCAGAGCGAAGAAGTACAGGCGGCGTATGTCCTGCAGGCAGACTGAATGTCACTTGTCATGCATAGCAGGCAAAGCTTGTGAGACAGCGGCACAGATTGGAGTAGCAGCAGTGGGTCGACGGGTGCAGCCATGCGCATACTAGTGCTCGTACTGCTGATGTCAAACACAGCCTGAGAGAAAAAAGGGTGGCAGCAAAGGAGTCAAATCAGACCGGGGTGGGTCATTTCCTTCATTCAGTTGTGCAAATGACAGTAATGTATATGTAATACAAAAGATAGGCAAAACGCCATGTTTTGTTTGTGAACAGCGACCCAATTTAATCTTGTGCAATGTGCTTGGTGCAATGTGCTTTGAGAACATAAAGCCCATTGCAAGGTGCACTGTCCAATGAGCTTTGTGGACATGAAGCCCATTGCAATGTGCTTTGGGCAATGCCATTTGTGCAATGTGCTTTGTGCTTTGTGAACATAAAGCCCCTCAAGAACGTCTGGCAATCTGGAGTGACACTATCGCTCGCATGAATGCAGGAAGCATTTTTAGACCCATGCAAGCATTTGAAATGCTGTGGCATATGTATAGAGGCAAGAGCACAAGCTGACACAGGACATGTATGCCTGCCAGAAAGCACACAGTGAAATGAACTGAATTCTAGAACCTGGTAACTGAGCAGACTGACAAAGTGTTGCTGGTCAGAAATGTGATGATGACCTGACTGCGCAGCGCAGGGGCACATGCAGAGCCATGTGAGAGATCACATGAACAGAAGCTGTCAGAGAAAAGGAAAGTAAACAACAGACTATGCCTTTTGGCATTGATGGCAGACAGTGCCAAAATTGCTATATTTGAGGTTGAAGTATGTTAGGCTTCTCAGTGGAAAAGCTGTAAATTGCGTGGCAGAGAGTGGCAGATATAACAGTATCATGCAACAAAGCGCATGAATGACAGCCTACTCGTAAGAGAGGCTCCTTGTCTTTATAGACTTTGGTGGGTGTGAGCAGCTGCCTGATGATAGTGCCCATGCTCGTGTGCATGCCAGTGCGGCAAACCATCACCAACACCTCTTCTTCAGCATCCTCCGGGTTCCACACCTGTCTGATGTCTTGTTTAGTAACATGTGCAATCAGGGCACAGCAGCAGCATGACAAAGGACATAACAGCCATGGGTGGCTATTGCATCCAGGTGGTGGTGCTGCTGTACTTAAGATGCTGCCCATCAAGAGACAGACACACAGAGACACAGACAGAGAGGCAGGCACAGGCTAAACCAGGGAGACATGATAATCAGCTGCACAGAGGGACATGCAGGTGGACCATGAACACCATGGCAAATGGGTGGCAGAAGAGGGAGAAGCACTGCTGCGGAAAAAAGCAATGCGATGCAAAGACACAGACAGACAGACAGACAGACAGACAGCCAGACAGACAGACAAGTGGATGGCGAACAGGAGCAACAGGGGAAAGAGCAGCAGCAGAGGGAGGGTACATGGGCATGGGAGTTGCAAACCTGCTGCACCAGAGTTCCAGCATAGATGGTGCAGGAGCGCTGTTTCTCTGGATGGTACTCCTCTCCTGCCTCTGCCACATAAGCATTTTTGCGCACTTGAGTCAACTGCAATACCAGGAAGTAATTGTCAATGCACATTGTGAAGCTAGGCCAGCTCTTTGGAGGCACAGAAATGTCATCATTTTGAGAAAAACGGTCTTTTCATAGTGTGAAAGTAAACTTGGAAACGCCTGGGGAGTATCAGGCAATGAGGCTTGAGAACTATACAGACTCATCACATTGATTGCTCCGCGTGGTATGTGCAACAAAGCTCATGGCTCAAGACTCATGACTCACTTCTCCTGAGACCATGGACCCATGACCGACAGGCTCCGTTGCTGCCTCAAGACTCATTCACGTCTCAGGACGTATGACTCAAGACTCATGAGTCACGACTCGGTATTCACCTCTCCTGAGAGCATGGACTCCATGACCAGACAGGCTCCCTTCAGCACCACCATGTCACACAGCGCCCTCCCTCGCTGTAACACTATTACGTCCCCTGGCACCAGGTGGTATGAAGCAGCCGCCCTGACCCACTGCTGCTGCACCATGGGGGTCAGGCGCACCTCATTCATGAGGGCCATGACTCTGCTGTGCTGTGAGTGCAGAATCTTGAGTTGGATCCACAGGGAGGGGACTGACAGGAGGACCAGCACAACTGGGTAGAAGTAACGGCCTCGGTAGACCAAATAGATCAATTCCAGAGCCTGTGGGCAGAACATGATTCTCAATCACATGCACACCTGTTTGTAGCGCTTCCACAAATGCATGTTGAAGCTACAGTGGTACTTGAATGCTGTCCAAGCAGGCATGGGAATGCAACCATACCACAGTAACCGCCCTATTGTGATTTTTGAAGCTCAGCTTGAAGCTGTACTACATGCACAGTATAGAACTTGTAGTACTGGTGTAAATGTTCAATATTGTAGCACCTCCATAACACATTGTAAGACCTTCCAGACCAGGGCATATCATTTTGTGACACCTTCACAACCAGGGCAGCATGCCAATATCTGATCAAGTGAGTGTTACATGTACAATTTAAAAAAAATAAGACTTGTCCAGGAACTTGTCATTGTGTGTTACAAGTCTGCAATTTCACATGATGTCGAGTCTTGCAATTCAGGATCTACAGGGGTTCTCAAGCAAAATGTTGTCGCACTGACAGTAACATGAGATGAGGTGCAGGTTTGTGAAATTGGATTGTGCCTGACAACCCCACTTACTTGTAATGCAAACAGAGCATGTACAGAGTTGTCCAGTGACCCTGTCACGGCATAGCCCTTGCTGCGCGGCACCAAGCGTTTTGTTGTGCCGTACAAGCACAGCATGTCTGCCCGCCTCTGCCGCTGAGTTGCATTGAAGTTCTTCCAATCGCCTCCTGCACTGCCAGGCAACCTTGCAGGTCTGGAGTTGAGAACAGGGAAGAAGTGCAAGCCAACCATGCCATGCAGAGGAAGTAAAGTCTGTCTGTCCTGATTGTCACCACAGCAGTAGTTGCAGCCTGTATGTGGTCAGGGACACAGCCAATGTATGCCTGTACAGTCGACAAACAAAGCTGTGCCTTGAGAAGCCCTGACTTGGGAAGCATGCGACTAGTGCTCCTGAAACACAACAGCCCCATGTAGGCATAGACAAGCTGTTCAGTGCTTTTCAGCAATGAGTGCAAAAGAGATAGCCAACAAGCAGCAGCAGCATTCTGGCCAGATGCTGCAGGTGTTGTGCGAGATGCTCTTGTACCTGCTCTGTCTATCTGCTGAAGTGCATCTTGGGCCTCACAGATCTGCTTGGGCAGGTGATACGGCATGCCTGGTACTGCCTCAAAAATGCCCCGCTCTGGGATGTACAGGTACACTTGCATGAAAAGCTTGTAGCCACGCAGCTGTTGCGCCTGACCATCAGGCGAGCCGCAACGTCCCTGACCACACCACAGAAGACATACTGAGCCCAATGCAAACATCTGCAGTGCTGTAGGTTTCGCGTGGCTGCAAAGTCAATTTGCAGTCTGCCTAAGGGAGGTGACGCATGCAGCATCATGTATGGCTCAGAAAGCTATTGCGTATACTGGGCCAACAACAGTCAGGCAGAGCTTGACAGCGTGCAGGATTTTGGTACCCAAGTTTTTTGGTGCAGGGACTTCTGCTCCATGGAGATGTTCTGGACCTTGAGTAGGTATTGTCGCCCATCCAGCAGCTGCAGTCACACAGCAAGTTCTCACAGCGGTGCAAACAGGCCTTGCTGGGTGTTTTGCTACAGAGATGGTCTGCTTGGCTGGTATGCTAGCGATGGTATGCATGCAAAATCGCAGCTCTGCAGTGTGACCAGCTAGCTGGAGTGTTGTAAAAAGCAAAATTAGGCAGGTCACCTTGACAAGCACGTATTCTGCATGTGATAGAGAACAGCAATGTAGAAGCTGTGCAGCTTTGCAAGGAGCACATGCTGCTAGAATCTGAAGTGGCCACTCAGCAAAATGCCTGAGTGCTGGGTGAGAATTCCCTTGACCTCTTGTAAGACCCATACACTCTTGCACCACCTGGCACAATAGACCGCAGCATCATGGATGCATAATCGTGGCGTCAACAAGTGCTTGTTTAAACTATATTGTCTGGGCAACAGGGGGGTAGGTTGACTGGAAAGCGTGACAAGCAGCGCACGTTGTCGGTCTGCTCGGCCTCAGAAGCGTGGCGCATGGTGTTCTCTTTCGCTTCAATAACACGACCCTTAGGAACATCGGGCAAACTCAGCCAGTGGACTCAAAGACGAAACCTTATAATTATCGGTGCCGGTCAGGCCACTCGAAAACCTTCCTTGGCCAAATGGCGATCGCCGTCCTCGGGAGTAGGACTTGCAGCAGTGTTATTGCTTCTAACTTATACGTACACCGTCGGGATGCAATGTCTCGCGTACGAAGGGTCAAAGGTGGCGACCATCAATCGTTCCACAACTGCTGCTGCACTTCCGGGTTTACGTAACCATTCACATGAGGCTAAAAGCGCTAATGATGCTAACCAAGGACGTGTGGTGGACTGGCCATGTGGCAGAGCAGAGGCGACTCCTTCTTGTCACAGCTCTTAACTCGTTGCCTGGACGCTTTCAAAGCTTTTCAGACGATCACAGCGCAAAACTCGCTGCATCCGATGTTGGAATCTTGCGGCGATGACGGCCGCAACGACGCCGAGGCCCGCATCAAGCGTGAAAACAAAGCCGTTGTCCTGTTCCTGGGGCACCTCTACCTTCACCTTCACTGATGCAGGTCACCAGATGTCGCCGATCACATAGAGTAGATCATAGGTAGGACACAAGCTGATAACTTGCAGAACAATATCGCTATTGCTATTACTTTATTACTATTGATACTACCCTGCGCACCAGAAAGAGCGCTCAGAGGCTTCAGAGAAGATCTTCTGCTAGTACTAGCCACACACACTAGTGTGTGTGGCTCACAGGAAGTGATAAGGTAGCACAGAAGGTTCAATGACAAGTGCAATTGCCGGCTTGACTCAAGTCCAGGTGGCTTGAGCACCCATACATAACAATAATAATAAGTCAACGCTTTCCAGCTCACGATGACCTAGGTATGTGCAGGATGAGTCTTGTCTCTCCAGTCTTGTGCGTCCCTGTAAGGCTTACTAATACAGCAGTTTTGACAGTATGTAATGCAACGTCATTGAAGCTAGACCTAGGGCGGCCAGGTGGACGTCTGTCCTTTTGCAAAGCCCCTTCACTTCACCAAACAAAAGCTTCTTAGGCAATCTATCATTAGGCATCCTGAAAACATGACCTAGCCACCCATACGTGAACAGAAGCAACTGCAAAAATATAATGAGTGATTTCTTCAGGTGTACACATGTGTATGTGCAGGATATGTGCCTTGAGAGCACTACCAGGCCCGCAGTGCTTATGGAGTTTGGACGTTGATCTCTGCAGCTTCATTTATGGCAGCAAATGTCAAGTTGTCACAACCAAAGTGTTGCTTGACCAACAGCTGGCTTGACAGACTTGGCTGGTGTTGCTTTGATGAATGGGTTCTGGGAGAGTAGCCCTTTCGTAGTAAAAGGTCCAGGCGCCATCAGGAAATGCAGACTCTGCAATGCAATACCTGAGATGCCCAGCATACACATCTCAGGTATAACACCCTTCTCACTGATTCAGGCAAGTGGCCGCTCAGCCTACACTCTGGGGCTATTTGGGGCAGACATCCGGCTAAGGACAGCTGGAGTCACGCGTTGAGTTATGCACATGCAGCTTGGGAGCGACTGTGCGGCCTTGCACATGACTATGATTGACCAAATGGAGGCCTGATGTGCACCGTTGTTACATGTGCCCATGCCATTTATGGCAAACTTTAAATGTCTTCAGCATTACTAAGCAAGGAAAAGCTCATTGGGAAAAAATTGTCTGTTCTGACACATCTGGACGATAGAAGCCTGCACATGTACACAGCTGTGTTGGCCAGTCCACTTTTAGCTTGGCTTCTAAGTTCTGTTAAACTAGGTTAGTGTATACGTCACATAGAGCAAGTGGCGTCGTGATACTAGCGCCCTCCTTCATTGCAGCATTGCTACGTAGTATACTGCAATTTCTTGGGTGCTTTATTGTTGAACACCTCGAGCGTTTAGTACGTTGATTTCCCAATTATTGTCTGTTGACTTACCTGATGAGTCCTGTTCTGATGAGTCTGATGAGAAATGTAGATTGATTGATTGATTGATTGATAATGATCAGAGGTACTGTCACTCTTTCACATGACTCTACCGCATGCGCAGACAATGCTGAATTGTATCATATACTAATATTCGTTGCTGCGGGCATGGCATGCGTCAAGACGTCTGCCCCATGGGCAACTGCCAAAGATGTTCGTATACTTGAGGGTTCCAAGCTTGGTGAGGGGCTACCAGACTGGTAGCTCTGCAGCATGACTTATGCATCACCCCAAGGCTGATGTTAGGTCATACCGGTATCACTTTGGTCATCAACGCCTTTCACTGCACAGCTCCAGTGAACATTCTTGCAGCTGCTTTTGCGCATCTACTATCGCGGATGACATCCAGCTGCATGCTTTGCCATCAAATGACGGCCAGACTGCAGTGTGACAACATCGGCTCTAAAGCCTTGTACAACCGGCGTCCATGGATAGTGCACGCTGTCGAGGCATCTGGCAGGTGACGAGTCGGCATCCATGGATAGTGCACGCTGATAGGTGACGAGTCGACAACCGGCGTCCATGGATAGTGCACGCTGTCGAGGCAGCTGGCAGGTGTCATAGCCAGAATAATGGGCAACTGAATGATTGGCTTTGTGAACAGTCCTGTAGAGTTGCAAGCAGCTACAGTTTGTGTCAAAAAGAAGGTCCTCAAACCAGCGCACTTTTTCTCAATCAATAATGATGGAAACAGTCATAATAGATCTGTTGCCCATGTGTGCCAGTAAGCCGGTGCACAGCGGATCTCCGATTGCCTGAAAATGCTTCAACCCAGTGAGGGGGGCTAGCCAGCGGTGCTGTCCCAAAATTGCAAGACGAGCTTCTGCGTAATGCAACAGCCGAGGCTGTGGTGATGTCAATGATGTCAATAAAGCTCAGGCGAAGAAGTTGCCGGTTCAGAGCATCAGAAACGTGTTGCGTACGTGTAGTATCTTTATGCCTCAACGCATGTCTCATGCTGCGTGACCCAGTACACTGAGTCAGGAGTCAATATAGCTGCAGCCACATCAGGTGCTACAGCGGTCTGGTACGTCAATTGACCTGCACCACAAAGCCCATTTTCTTGTGAAGGTGCATGCACTTGCTGTGATCACTTCACAAGACTTGGACACTTAGTGTCGCTTGTGTCATTGTCATGCGGGCAGAGTGCTGCTGGTGAGGCTCCAACCTGGCATGTGAGATGTATGCCATAGGCTCTACAACATCTGCTGTCAGCTGAATCATGAAATTCGTGCAGGAATACATGCAACTGCACATAGAGCAAGCCTCAACACAGGCATTGGTGTGAAACTGTCTGCATCGTTGCCAACGATTCGTGGCACTGACACTCCACAAGGCAACAAGATATAACATAGTGTTTGCATGTCTGATTGGCAAAATGCCACAAACCTCCATAGCCTAACCTCAAGAACAGCGCATCAAGTGCCACAGCTATTGCGCAGAACATCCAATGACCTGCAACATTTGCCTCCTTCTGCCAATCCCTGCAGCACAGCACTGCTTTCACACAACTGGGATCAAATCAGGTCAGGCGCATGGGCCAAGATTGCCAGCAGTAATGGAGTTTTTAAGGCAGCTGCAGGTCATAGTTGCAACCTTTGGCAAATGCTTGCACCAAGTCAGATGCAGTGGGCCGCAGGTATCTGCTGGCTGAGCTGCAACTGAAGCAAGGCACAGACAGCAGATTTGTACAGTCATGGTCCTGACTAACTGAAAATTGAGGCGCCTTATTGCAGCAGCTGAACCCACCCAATGCACACAGGCAAGCAATATGCCTGACCCATACCAAGAGCCACTTGGAACATGCACAATATCTTTCCACTTGCAACAGGTCAGCTGGAGCGAAGGCAAACACGCAGGCAGACAAGCAAAATTACAGGTCTTTAGCTCTTATTTTGGGAGCACCGGCTTCATCATCCACATCTGCGTTGTTAAAAGCAAACCTTGCATATGGTGAGGCATGGCCACTAAAGCGCTACACACCCTTCCGGAGCCCCTGGCTAGTGCAGATTGCATCATGCAGGCTATGGCATCCGTTGGCCTGTGTCACAACAAGCAGCAATAAAAATCAGTTTGCAGCCTATCAGTCACAGCAGTGCTGCTGCAGATGCATTCACCATGTGTGTGCTGCCGCTGGCCTTGAACACATGTTAGACAAGCTGCCACTCGCAAAGCTAGGCACAGCAGCGGTCTACTCTTGTGGCAAGCTAGCTCTGCTGGACGTATCTGGCTGTGACAGAAATGTGCATGAAATGATTCTACCAAATGAAATGGCCTCTGCAACATGGAAGGCACCAAGCCTGCTTGCAAAGATGCATTGTATGTGACGACATTATTGTCTGCTACTAGCAGACACTGGTCAATATGTCATGCATGCCAGAGCTCACACATAAGTGCCCAAAAATGCCCCAAAAATGCTGTCATAAAGCTGGAGAGCAAGCAACACAGGTGACAGCAGTGCAAAACAAACAATGAGTTTGACACAGTGACGCAAATCATATGCCAGGCAGATGCTGTGCTGCAGGTGTGGTGCTAGCTAGCTGCGGTCATGTACTGAAGACTTGTGAAACCCTTTTTACATGCCAAGGCTTTGTACGGGAAGCTTGTTTAATGCTGCTATAGGTATGATCAGTATGCCGATGCGTGGGATACAAGTGTGACCAGAAATATTGATGGGCAGGAGGTTCGCTACTTTCACACCAAGAAAAATGGTGTAGACCGTGTATGGATTGATAATGATGCCTTCCTTGCCAAGGTAAAATGTTGCTCATCAAAAGGCCCACCTACCGCCTATCAGGGCACAATGTCAGTCTTTGACAGTCCCTGTACACTGCCTCAGGTGTGGGGCAAGACAGGCGGCAAGCTATATGGCCAGCGATCTGGTTCAGACTACTCTGACAATCAGAAGCGCTTTGTGCTCTTCAACAAGGCTGCCATAGAAGCACTGACAGCTTTGCCTTTCAGCCCGGGAGAGGACTGTGTTGTTGTTGCCAATGACTGGCACACTGCCATGTTTCCTGTTCTGCTCAAGGTAGACCAAGGCATATCATGCAGCACATCAAGCACGCAAAGTCTGGCTCTCCAAACCAGCATGACTATTGTCATACTCTCTGTCATTGCGACACAGATGCGCTCCAAGTACACACGCTGATAGCTGCTGCAGTGTTGCAGGATCAGTACCAGCCAAATGGGCAGTTCAGCAAGACAAAGGTGGCATTTTGTGTACACAACATTGCATACCAGGTAAGATACTGTCTGCAGTGATGCCAAGGCAGTTGTAGTAACAAGCCGCAATTGCGTGTGCATAGACTCCTTGACCCTGTTGTGCGCAATGCAGGGACGATTTTGGGAGGAGCAGTTTGAGTCCCTGCAGGTGCCTTTTGCATGCAGGAGCAAGTTTGCCTTTGAAGACGGAAACCCTAGGGTGAGACTGCCACACATTGCTGAGCTCGCAAGTACAGCCCTGCTGTGTGCCAGAGGTCTGATGACATCATGACAAGAATTCGTTTTCCAAGCCTGCATGCATTGCTTCATGCATGAATCCCATAAGGAGGCCAAGCCTGCCTGGAGCACAGAAAAGTGGACGTCTTTAGATGCTCTTGATTGCTGCAAACGGCACCACATTTTATGACAGCTACAAAAGCAACAAGCTAGCTGGACAACCAACGCCATCAGAAACAGTACCACGTTGACTTCAGCACACATGTCTGATGAAATGTAGCCTGACACGGCAAGGCAGCTGCTGCTTGGGTACAAGACTTACTGACACAAGAAGGATGGGCATCACCCATGGCAATCTTCTGCTGAGCACCATCATCTGCGTAGGTGTACGATGAGACAGAGCCTGACACAGCAGACAAGCCTGTGCTGGGAGAGAAGGGGCGTAAGTACAAGAAGGTCAACTGGATGAAGGCAGCCTTCCTGTCAGCTGACAAGCTGTTGACTGTGTCGCCAACATATGCCACAGAGATAGCCGCCAACGAGTCTCAAGGCGTGGAGCTTGATGGTGTCATCAGGTGTGTTTGCACAGAACACTGGACCCATGCGAATCCCTTTGACACAAAACTTCTCCTGCTTGACAGTAATGTTGATGTTGACCTCTGCCACTCTATTCAGTTCTGCAGGCTCACCTCCTGTGCTGAACATAATGCATTATGTCATCTAAGGTGTGTGATGCTTTGGCCGACACCACACAAGTCACGCTCAAGTTGTGCGACAGCGGCGGCGATAAATGCGCAACAAGCAGACATGTGTCCTTCTGCTTGTGCTGCAGAGCAATTCTGTCAGACAAAACCATAGCTGCTGTGTCACCTGCTATGTTGCAGGCAGGAGGTGTTGTGGCTACCATGAGTGGCAGGGACGTGTTCTGCTGCACCCCCTTGTGAAGATGCAATGATGGATGTTTACTGTTAAGCTGACACTGTACTTGTGGGAGCACTGTCCTAGCCTGCAAAGATCCATACTCAGTCTCAACAGTTGCACGTGCAGTCACCTGTTGCAGGCAGGCAGGCGGTGTTGACAGTACAATTGCTGGCACGGACACCTCAGACTGAAGCCCTGGTGCAGCCTGTGTGCCAGAAACGATGCAGAGTATGCAACACTGTATGGCATGAGCCCAAAGAAATCTACAGGCAGCATTGCAACAGGTCACTGCCGCAGAAGTTGCATACATGATAGGTTTTGGCAACCAGCTTGAGATAATGAAGCCCGTTGCAGGCAAGCAGGGGGTGTGGAAGGCATTGTAAATGGCATGGACACCACAGACTGGAGCCCGAACGTAGACAAGTTCCTCGACGTGAAGTATGATGCTGACACTGTGGACCAGGGCAAGGCGCTTGCTAAAGAAGCCTTACAAGCAGAGCTGGGGCTGCCTGTCAGTAGCTCTACCCAAGCTGTCTTGCGCATGCCTTGTCAAATGGACTGTTGGAGTTCTTGAACTTCAGATTGGACTGTGTCTCTGCTGCATCCTGTGAAGCATGTACACGGGTGCAGGCTGATAGACAGTGCTGAAACACTGGCAGCAAATGCAGTGTCTTGGCTGTGCAATCAGAGGACTGCAGTGAGCCATCAGCTGAACCAGTATCTGCATCATTGCAGCCATGCTGTGATAGTGTTTGCACGCTCTCAACCACTGTGGCTTTGCAGAGCATGCAGTGCATCTGCAACAATGCCCAGGCTTTTGCAGCAATGCGTATAGCAGGCTGACAGCGCAGAAGCCTTCACCGTCTATGCTGCCATGTATATTCACAGCATGGTGTGTGTCAAAAAAACACGCACGTGTTGATGGAAGATGTTGGATATTCTGAAGAGCAGAACAACATCGTTAGAAGTCGTCGTGCCACGGCTCCGGGCTGCCGCCTAAGGGGGCTCCCGTTTATGATCGCTGAAAAAAATAAACTTTCCTTCCCCCCCCCCCCCCCCTCCCGTCACGCCACGTTGTATAATGGTGGAGACACAAATGCAGGTGGATGCATCTGTGCCGCTGTTTGGGTACATCGGGAGGCTGGAGGAGCAGAAAGGGGTGGACATCCTCATTGCTGCCCTTCCCAAGGCCCTTCAGAGCAGCAACATCCAAGTGGCTATCCTGGGCACTGGTGAGTGCTGCTTTGCTCTTGGGGACACAGAAAGGCCTCTGTTTGTGAAGAAATGTTTGTTTTGTGGTGGGAGTCTATATGCAGAAATCCTGGATGTCAGGTGTGTCTGATGTAGGGAGATCTTTTCTCGAATTTTTGGTCCCTATGTGCGTTTGTACACAGGGCACGCAAGCTGCCTGAACCATTGCTAAGCTTTGACAGTCTTGACCTTTGCTGTCCAGTTTATGCTTGAATGTACACATTGGGCTAGAATGCTGCATGAGATGTCAAGACTTTCTTGATCTCTGTTCATAAACGCCTGCTAGCATGGTAGCATGTGGTTCAGGGTTCAGGGTTGGTTTGGGTTTAGAAGCATATGAATCGATGTACAGCGGTTTGGACAACAGACCGATAATGCGCTCAGAAAGTTACTGCTTGTCAAAGGCAAAGCCCACAGCATTCTGTGTGTTTGCACTGGAGGTGCACAGTCAGAGCGGACAGCAGCATTGGCAAGTGTTGCTTGACGCATTGCAGGCTTTGTTGTAGCGGCACAGAAAGCCCTGTACCTACGCCTGCCCAGTTTTACACCTGCATGACGGCTGCGCTGCGCTTCAACAGAAGCAAGCTGTATATGATGTATTACATTGTGTGTGATACCCTAAACGTATAACAAAATACAAATGTTTTTGTACAACCCTAGATATGATGTGTCTGATGAATGAATGAATGAATGAAGATGTACCGCTACTATGCACAGGCAAGAAGGAGATGGAGAGGGAGATCATGATGCTGGAGGATCAGTTCCCAGATGCAGCCAAGGGCATTGCTGAGTTCAGCACCCCACTGGCGCACCAAATCATTGCAGGTCATCATCAATTTGCTGCCAGTCTGCCTGAGTTACCAAAAACTTTGTACCCAATTGTGAACAAGATAACGCAGAATGATCGACACCAAAGCAATCCTAGGAGCCTCCTTCAGCCACATACAGGGACCCAAACAACAAGTGTGCACTCCCATTGGCTTGCCTCATGATTGCAGGAATTGTTGCTAAAGGCAAGCCTTGTGCAGCTGCGTCCTGTGTATCTGATTCACTCGCCGCTGCATGTTACACCAGCTTTGCAACACCTAGTGCTGAGTGTAGAGACCATCACACAACATGCAACCAACACTGCTGTGCAAAGCTTACAGCATCTTGACTCTAGGTCACTAGAATATCACAGGATACTTGAGGCTGCAGCAAAGTGCCGCATGATGCACCAATTGCATACAACCCTTGGAAGATTGTTGCATTTAGTAATGTGAGGCCACAAAATGATCTCATACACAGGTCCGCCAGCTGCATGCAATGCAGTACGGCATGATTCCAGTAGTGGCTACAACAGCAGGACTGGTGGACACTGTCAAATACTGCTTTCATAGCAACTCTGCAGGCATTGTGTGGATGCATGCAGGTTCTGCCTTCCTGATGATGCCCACCTGCTTTGCGTCCTGCGGCCTTGTTCAGCGGCATGCCATGCAGCGGCAATGCAGCACATCTTCATTTCAGTGACGGCTACAACAACAGGACTGATGGATACAAATATAAACACTTCCACAGGCGTTGTGTGGATGTATGCAGGTTCGGACTTCCTGATGATACCCTCCCGCTTTGAGCCCTGTGGCCTTGTCCAGCTGCATGCCATGCAGTACGGCACAGTGCCGTTGGTGGCCACAACAGGAGGACTGGTGGACACAGTCAAGGATGGAGTAACTGGCTTCCATCTGGGCAAGATGGACACCGACAAGCTGCTGGACAGCGATGCAGAGGCAGTCACTCAAGGCATGATCAGGTGGGTCTTGGTCAAAAACCTGAAACTGATGCCAGGTTGCCTTCCATCTGACTTCCACCCAACACCAGACAAAAAGTGCTGAGTTGTGTCAGCCATGGTGTGAGGTAGTGTCCCAAAGCTGCCAGAAAGCACTGATTGGATGACCTGTGCCTTGTCAGACTCGATGGGAAAAGCGTCAACAGCAGCTGCCCTTGATGTGGTCTTGGCTCTGATGTTCAGTATTCGGGACTGCTAGTGGGCAGGGTGGTGTTCCTGCACCCGCCCATGCCTGAGAAGGAAGAGACAGTACATTGGTGTGCAACTGCATATGTGCAACAGCAGGGGTAGACAACAGACACCTGCACTGCTTGAAAACAAAGGAAAAGTCTACACATTTTGGCAATCATAACGGGGGCCTGCTGAGGTGGCAGCCCAAAGCTCTGCACTGCTGGCACCAGGACGCATCACAAGCCTATCCCACAGGATCTGTCATGGCTGAAGTCTGCATGCAAGTGGGCGGTCGTCCTAAAGGGTGTGCTCCTGAAGGTCCTGTCACTGCACACACATGTCCTGCTGCTGCAGGGCTACAAACGCATTCCCAATGCTTGCCTTTCCTGAGATGCGCCACAAGGCCATTGCACAAGACCTCTCACGGCTGAAGCCTGCATGCAATTGGGAAGGTCTCCCGAAGGTGTTGTCACATCGCATGCCTATCCTGCTGCAGGGCTGCAAATGCATTTCCAACGCCAGCCTTCCAAGAGATGCGCCACAAGGCCATTGCACAGGACCTGTCGTGGCTGAAGCCTGCACGCAAGTGGGAAGCAGTCCTTGAGGGTCTGCTCACAGGCTCAAGCGAAGCTAAGGACAGAGGGGCCGCAGTTCGCACACCTGTACAGACGCCTGAGAACGTTGCCAGATCAGAGAAGACTGCTGCACTGAGAGAGGAGGCAAAGGTGTGCCTCAAACAGTATTGCGCACATCAAAGTGTATGCTATGTTAATTATGTGTCTCAGGAAGGACAGCAGCAACCATGTTGCACGATTGACAAGGATGACGCAGTGAGCAAGAGGACAGGAAGAGCCGCCTTGTAGTTTGTGTCGATGAGCAAGAATGTCTGAAAGCGTTTTATAACAATGTGTGTGTGTGTCATGCTATGCCATTCACTCCTGTGTCACATGTAGATGCAGCGTTGCTGCTAATTGTTACTCAGACATGGCATTCATACACACCTGATAGATAGCCATCAAACAAACCTGGAATGCCTGTGCAAAGAAGGAGTGTATGCATGATGCAGGCTGCAGCACGCAGTCCTAGAGAGCCTGAGAACGTGGACACATCTGCCGTCAAGTCGAAGCCACCTGCTGCAGCAGCTGCTGGGACAGCCACCAGCAGGGCAGGGCCAACTATCAGCAGCCCTAGTAGGGCAGGGCCAGCTGCCAGCAGCCCTAGTAGGGCAGGGTCAGCTGCCAGCAGCCCTGCCCAAGTCCCCAAGTCCACAGCCGGGGCCAGCGCTCCCCCCAGCACTGCCTCTGCCAATGGAGGTAACCACTGCAAAGCTTTACTTGCCTGTTGATGATCTTTGAGGGCTTTTGCCAAGGCTTACTGCACAACGTCATGCACCTCAGACATTGAGTCAAGACTGCTGTCTGCTGACATGTACTTGCCGTCAATTTCAGCATGGTCTCTTCCTCTTCTTTAAACAGTTTTCAGGCTAGCACAAACCTACAGCTTTTACTTGTGGGCCATGCATATTACCATCCAGGTTTACAATCACTGCTCAATGTTCCCTTTATATTAAAAGGTTTATTGTGTTGCAGGAGGTGCTACAGCCCCAACTTCTGTCGCTGCTGGCCGTCCAGCCCCAAGCACAGGCTCCAAGCCAGGGGCCCCAACAGCCAGCCCCGCCCCTAGGAGCCCCACTGCACAGGCACAGGCACCCAAACCTGCTGCGCAGAAAGCCACCAACGGTTCAAGACCCAGGGCAGGCAGTTCTAATGCAGCCAAGAGCAACACCAGTGTGGGTAGTGCTAGCAGTGCTGTAGCTGATAAGCCGAAGGCAGCTTCAGCAGCAGCACCTAATGCATCAGCTCAAGGTGAAGCCAAGCCAGCAGCTGCTGCAGCACCCAAGGCAGCATCTGCTGCTGTGCCTGCCAAGCCTGCTTCATCAGCTGGCAGCAGCAGCAGTGGGAGCAAGACCGACTGAGGGCGGTGATGCCAACTCTTGAGTGCCTCAGTTCTGGTTGTGACCGGTTCAGTTTCAATGAATGGGATGCCGCAGACCCGGTCTTGATTTTCGTTTTGTTCATAGGTTTTGGCAGATGCAAGACAGACAGAACAGCATGCAATAAGGTTAGGCTAGATGATGACAGTCTTGGCCAAATACAAACAAAACGACTTGCAAATCCTGGTCCAAGAAGAGACTTGAAACAGGACTCAAGCTTTCCTCAAGACCTCACTATTCAGAGAACGTATGGATGTTTTGAATAGATCGTGAGTTCCGTGACATCAAAATCTCGTTAGACATTCTATTTGCACAGTCGTGATCAACGGACAATACATCGTTTATCACATGCATTGATTCAGTTTACCAGTGATAATTTTACAAGCACCCACAATCACACTGTGCCAGTGAGTGCACAACGCACACAGGATGTCATGCTTTCAATAGCTGAGGGCTGATATCCTGTGCATACGGCAAGCCCGGCCTTGCCCCCAGAGCAGTGCACTTGCAAGCTGCTACCACTGCTGCCAATTTTAACATCTTGTCATGTGGCATTCCTTGAGTAACAGCATACAGGACAGTGCCAATGAAAGCATCGCCTGCACCTGTGGTGTCCTCAATTGCTTCCTGCAGCACAGAGACCATTTGGACTGCAAACTTTGCCTGTCAGCCGTTGCCATATTTGTTGCTTGAAATGAGTACCTGCAAATAACATAAATGCCCTTCATGCACATCAACATGAGAGAGTCCTTTGACAATCAGGTGTCAGAGCATACACAGAAAAGGCAGTTGCATGACACGGTCTTGGTGTATGTCTGCAGAACAGGAGTGCAGCAAACACAATTCAAGCATGGTGCATGTCATCAAGACCAGCCAAGGTTATATCCCAGAGTAAATGAAACCCTTTCCAACAAAAAGGTCACTTTGACAAGTGCAAGTGCATGGGTTGTGCTGCAGCGTTCTGCCTACAAACAGCCAGCCATACCTGGGGCAATGAAGCAGCAGAAGCAACCGTCATCTTAGCGACAAGTGGACCATCAAGCACACTTGACTCTCCGCTTCTTGTGCCATAGGATGCTGCATTGCTTGGATCTGCATTGGCAGAAGCTTCCGCTGAAGCTGCCTGCGCAGCTGCTGCTGTGGCTTCAGACAAGTCCCCAGGGCTTCTTTGCAACAGCAGCTTGACAGCCTTGTCTGATGATGTGACCTCTCCAGCTCTGCACTACATACCAGCTCTGCCAAAGGGCTTGAACTTCATGGGGTTGGGGTTTGTATGCAACAAACATGCATGGCTGCGCCATGACACGCTTAGTCTCTCCCCATGGCATATGCAAGGTGTGCTTGTGGTTCACTCAGGTGCTGCAGGTCAAAACATAAACCCAAGGTGTGCCTCTGCTTCAACATCTGCCGTTATCAGCCTGTATGTTGTGCTATGCATTACTCCATCAAAACGTGACATTGTGCAGTCAAAACTGCTGCGAGAGCACCCTCACGGCATCCTTGTATGCCAATTTAATGGTGTCATGAGCAGCATATCAGCTCCGTGCTGCCACTGCGCAAAAGATCACATGCAGCTTTCATCCCCAGGTGACACAAATCTTGCGTAATTGAGTATGTACTGGCCTGATGTGTGTCTTGTTCTTTGATGTACACCCAAAAGAGCAGCTACTGCCGTTCCCATTGCTCCTGCTTCTGCTACCATTCACTTCTTCCAGCATGGTGCCAAGCAGCTCATTCAGCACAGCCTCAGCTTGACCAGGCTGGTCCGGACAACGTTCAAGATGTACGCTGCCTTTCTTACCCAGGGTTGTGACCATCCATTTGACATTGGGTAGCCTTTGGAGGGTGGTGTGGAGGGCATCCCCCAATGAAGCTTCCCCAGTCCATTGCTGCATGCCAAATACAACTCAGAATCCAACTGTGACCTCAGACCCAGACACAGACCCAGACTCAAGTTCAGGCTTCAGACTCAGACGCAGATTTAGCTGTCAGTGGGGCTCAAGTCTATGTAACAGACAGCTTGCTAAAAGCCACCTACAGAGATGTACAGTGGCTATTTACTACAACTGACAGTGTATTCGTTGTACACGCCTTCCGTTTACAGTTGCACATGCACAACTTGCTACGCTCCTTGCATAGATTGGCACTGTAGTACTGTACGCAATAGGACATATCTGTGATGGGTAAACATGTAAGATACCACACTGAGCTAGCAGTCTAGACTTATCAAGCATTGGGGTTTGTGGGTAAGGCGGACACCATTTGGTCCAGCACAGCACAAAATCACATGGGGTGGAGTCATCCTGCTAAACTGCATGCCCTGGACAAACTGCCGGATTGCAACCAAGGTGGAGGTCATGTGATTGTCCTGGGTCATTGGTAAATGGAAAGTTGTTAAAATGGACCCACTTGCGGGAAGTGCGCAGAGGTGCAGACATAGTCAGCCTCTTGCAATAGGACTTCCAGAGTAGGTCTCAGCCTTTCTGCCTCCACTAGAACAGGGATGCCCCGTTCACGTGCTGCCCTTGCTAGCACCACTGCAGATTCTGTCAGGCGTCCGTCAAAGTACACAAGCTGAGCACTGGAAAGGATGCGGTCTATGGTGTCTTGGTCAAGGTCTCCCGGTGCATAGCTTGCTCCAGGAGTATGAATGCAGGTCCTTGTGCCACCTGCGTTGCACAGTAAGGCCTTCTCACAAAGTTGATGCAAAGCAGCGCTGCCTGCATTACCTGTGATGAGTGTAACAGCACAGCATTGAATGTGCAGCATTGAGCACCTATCACAGGCATCAGAAAGCAATTGCTGGGTGCCAAGAGCAAGCTCCCACCTTGCTTGTCAACAATGATGTACGTAAAGGGGGAAGGGTGATCTGTAGCCTTTAGCAAGAAACTTGTCTGAACCCCATCTGACAAAAGCTCTTGTTCAATCTCATTGCCAATGCTGTCAGCCCCAACTTTGCTGACAAGATGAGGCTCTAGACCCAGACGAGCTGCAGCCGTCAGAGCATTGGCACAGTTGCCTCCACCTCTTGTCTGTGCATACATGCTTGCTAGCAACCAGCATAGCTTTGCACAGCAATGGGGTGATACGGCGTCAAATGTGCTGCAGCATCAAGGCTCTTAGCCCACCTCCATCTGCTTGGTCCTAAGCTTCTCGTCAGGCTTTGGGAACGCGGCTACTTGAGCCAAGTAATCAAGACCTACGCTCCCGAGGCCCACAATCTTTGGCTTCTGGGCTTCGTTTGTACGTTCAGCAGCCGAGCAGCAGCTTTGCAGAGGTTTTTTGCGCTGATGCGTCTGAAACCTGGCGCTGAAGGATGTGCGGTTCGCTCGTGAAGTCTGCATATGCATGCCGTGAGACTGCAGGTGCATCTGCTGCGCTTTGCAGCGTTGAACCAGGGGTGCATGAATACTGACAACTTCAGCTCCAAGTTTTTGTGAAGATGTTTCATGGATTCTGTGCTGGCGCTCCAGGCCTGCGTTTGGGAGCTGAGCGACAGTCATTGTGTTCTGGGCACGCAGAGACAGTGAGGCGTTGTGACGCTGCTTGACCTTCAGTGTGTCACACGCTGCTTGCTGTATACACTAGCAGAGACTTCGAGGCGCATTTAAGGTCTCCGCTATCGCTAACGTCACGATTTAGGTGCAGAGGCCGTTTCCAGCTTTCCCCTCTGCAGGGCAATTCGCTGCTTTCGCTGCTGCACGTCAAAAGATTTACAAGGCAAATGTTGTCAGCGCCCAATCAACTCGTGAGCAAGCAGACATGTCTGACACTGTACCACTGCCTTTCAGGCACAGGCTTGAGTCAAATGTGACAATTCCACTGCTTTGCCAGGAACAGCAGCTGCTGCATGCGTTGCCAGAAGCTTGCTGATCAGCTAGCTGAACTGTTAACGTGGAAACCACTGCCCTACCTCAATGATCCTATATGTGCCCCTGACTTGACTGGTATAGGCAAAGGCAACAAAACAAGCAACGGTAGCACACAAAATTATTTGCCAAGATGTTGCTGCAGAAAGTTGTCTTTTCTATGCCAGGCAGTCACAAGTTGTGTTGTCGCCTGCTCTGTCTTGCTTTGCATATGTGACACATATTGAGCGCACCAGACAGGTGCATATTGCATTCTTGTCACACCCTCTGCATCCCGAGTCTCTTGGAGACAAGGTGAACTATGCCACCACAGAATGAAGTGAGGCCTTCCATGTTGTTATGGACTCCAAATACCGACAGCCTTGGGTCCAACTGCATGTCAGCAACAAGTACAGCAAGTCTGTGATTCAGCTGGACCAAACCCTTAGGGCATGCCAAGACACAGCAGTACCATACGCAACCTGATGAGTAGCAAAGTCTCTGAATACATCACAATGCTCAAGCACAGCAGAGTGGCCAGGCACGCGTACGCCAGCAGAGTTGACAAGATGGGATTCTCAAAGTACATTAAGATAGTCATCAGCAGCCACATCCTGCTGGACAGCACAGAACAGAAAGTCAAGGGAGAGCGACAGTCTTCAGCACAGCCAGTCCAGAGGCTTTGTGGCAGCGTTCAATGGCATATGAGAGGTTGCCTATGACCTGAAGCCTGTTGCCAGCTGAACTCCAAAGGAAGTTGCCCGGTGCACTTACCCCTTGAACTTTGCAACATTTTGCGTAGTTTGAACACCTCAGATGCGCACCCATGTGCATCCGTATTGTGTGCCATCCGTGATGCCAGAATATGGAATGTGTCAAGTTTGTGTGACATCAAGTACAGCCATGTTCAAGGCAAAGACCTTCACATTGTACGCCACATCAACAATCTGTGTTTGCATTGAAAGCAAGTCATGTGGGAGGAGCTGGTGGAGACCTCATGCTATAGTGAGCCTGCAGGTCAAGCAAACCACATGAGCACTGCCGTCATGACAAGCAACAATCCTAACATGCTGGTGGGAGTTCAACATTGCAGCGTTTGCACACCATGATAAGGTGTGCTGTGATCGGTCCGAGCCTGGTATGTGTCTGTGTTCCATTTTCTGTTACTACAATGTGTCTCCAAATCCCACTATCTGTAATCAAATTACAGAATCTGATTTACAGCAAAGGTAGCACATCTGGAAGTATGCTGTCATATAGGTTGGTGACCAGCAGGCTCCTGTTGCACATTTACCTTCTCCAAAACCAGTTGCTGCTGCACAACAGAGCGCATGGCTTCTTGGCACAGGATGTCTAGCAAGTTGCAAAGCTCTGCAAGGTGTGTTTTCTCAACTCTGACAAGAGCAGCGACATGATTCTTGGCAAGTCCTGCCATGTGAAGCAGCTGAAAGACTTAAGGTGTGCACAAGCACCATAGCTTGTATACTGCAACAGCATGTCATGATACCAGATATTGCTTGAAAGCGTATTGTCTGAAGACTTGGACCAGCCGAAGTCCAGCGCAGTGCCATGGCAGTGGGACTGCTTGAAGCACGCACAATGGAGCTGCTGGCCAATCACTGTCACTGTGCAATAGCAGGTTGGGGGCATGGTGTAGTAAAGCTGAGATTGTATCTCTCAGGAGTTTTCCCTCAGACATTCGAGAAATGTATATAAATCGTCTATCATGCCTTCCCAACATGCTACAACAACGACTTGCCGGCATCGGCAGCGTGAAAAGCATGCAGCATCAAGCAAGCGAGCAGCTTGATGAATACGCCCTGCATAATTCGACTCTGCCCTGCTTGAAGCCGTCAGCAAGAGTGGCCCAATTACTGCAAGCTGCAGCAATAAGTGATCAGGCGTCCCCACCGAAGGCAGCAACACTCCAGATTCTGTCGCATCCAAAGTCTGCATGGTCGCAGACGATTCTCAGCCGAACTTCAGCGACTTTAGGGAAGACCAGCATGGAGGTCATGTTGCACAGGTAACTGCACAGCCTTGTCTTCAAAGTCTTTTCTTGTATGTGCTACAGTCATTTTGCAATACTCCGCCATACCTGATACTTCAGGTGAACACGTTGGATTGGAACTGTACGGGTGATTGCTTGGGTACAGGTAATTCGCCAATACTGCTATGCACACCAGTTTGGTCTGGCACTACTAAACACTTTGTCTCACGCAGGCTCAGCAGACCCATCCCTGCTATTGTATAAGTTGCATCCTAATGGGCTGATACAGACTTCCAGTTTAGCCAATGATAAAGTGCCATACTCAAAAAAGCTACCAGGTGTTGCACACTCCAACTTCTTCCTGGTTTGGCACCCATCAGATCCTGACAGGCTTGTCAGCCTTGATGAAGAAGGCATCAGGTGAGAAAGCAGCTTTGGTGCTGCTCAAAGTTGCACTGCTGTTGCTATGCAAACGAGCAGCACTCCATTTGTGTGTTGCAAAGGGAAGAATTTTGCCATGTTTTGCCTGACTGCATATACAGTCCTTTGAAGTGACATCCAGTTCTGGGTTCCATTTGCATAGCCTGATGCAAGTTGCATCTGCACTGGAGTATGCTTTGAACTGTGTCTTTGCCAGGTTTTGGGATACTAGAAGTGCCAAGATCACAACCAGTTTGCCAGTGGCTAAGAAGCTTCTATACGCTGTCTGGACGCCCAATGGGAATGAAGTTGTTGTCACAACCAGCTCAAACGTCAACATGATCGTCGACGTCCGCAAGGAAGCTATTGCTAAGAATTTGTCCAACAGCGTTGAGGTCAAGAAATTCAGACTCACGCTATGTTGATGACGCTATAGTGTACATGTCATGAGGACAGCCACTTGTCCTCACAATGTCTGCATGAAGGTTGATGCAGCATTTATTTTGGAAGAAATTGCTCAGTTGCAGCATGTGAGCTTGAAAGTCTGGATGCTGGAGTGACCTGCTTTTGCATGCATTGCCTGACAACAAGTCATTGTTGACCATTCACGCAGACCAAAGCTGACAGCCGGTGTCTGTCTGTGAGTGCAGGTGAACCAGGCTGCTATCAGTCCAGATGGTCGGTCTGTGCTACAGGGCCTAGGCAATGGTCATATAGCAGTGAGCCTCCTATTCATTTGATCATTCATTCATTTGTGCATTTGTCTGTTCATTCATTCATCCCTCCATCCATTCACTCATTAAATATGGTCTTCTCCTAGGTTCATGTACATGCAGTCCTGAGTAGCTCCTGTGCAATTACACAAAGCATCCTCTCATTGTGCCACCGTCATGGTAAAAAGGCCAAAAATGTGTTTAGGGTTTAGGCTTTGTGTCAACACCAATTGCATCAGATAGGGTGGGCCAAAGTTGTACAGCTGTGCAAAGCAGCATATGTGAAGCATAAGTGGAAGGGCATATGCTGTGCAAAGCAGCATACGCGAAGCATGAGCAAAAGTGCATCCGCTGTGCAACGCAGCATACGTGAAGCATGAGTGGAAGTGCATATGTTGTGCAAAACCGCATATGTAAGCATGAGTGCAACAGCATACGCTGTCCACATTATGTGATGTGAACCCAGATCATGCATGCAACAAACTTATTGCACTCACCACATCAAGTGCATATGGATGAGTTGTATTCAAATTCCAATTCAATTTGCTCGTGGCGTTGCGTGACGCAGGTGTGTGACTACCCAAGCTTTCAGAACAGGACCAGCTTGGCAGGGCACATGGAGCGTGTACTCAGCTGCAAGTTTGACCCCTCAGGCAGGCATGACCAAGCCCTCCACTCACCATTTGTCTCATGCATGTACAGTGCCTGAGAGTATGCAAGAACTGCTTGCCATGCCCACTTTTGCTCACATGTTGTTGGTTGAAACATGGAAGAGCACTGCATCACCTGGCTTTATCTCTACAGTCATCATGCAAGCAGTCATGTGGCTCTGCTTGACAATTTTGTGCAAGGTGGTATGACTAGCTTCTGCTTGAGCCGCTATACTAGCCTGATAATTCAGCGTGATTCAGTGACAGTCGACTGTGCATGGCGCATGTTGTGCATGTTAACACACAGGGCCTTGTCTTGTTTTAGAGCTGATAGCAACCAGACAAGCTGCTATATGGTGTCTGAGCATTTTGATGGGCGTATATATCCAGTGCTGAAAACAGTGCCGGGCCACTGCACATGCTGTAAGACAGTAGATGTCATGCCTTTCATGGTGTGACGATAACATGTATATGCTATATATATTTTCTATTTGCTTTAGCTTGACTACCAAATTATTTTGTACATAATAGCATGTTGTGATGTGGCCATGCAATGCCACAGGTACTTTCTGTCAGGCAGTCATGACTCAACAGTGACTGTATGGGACTTTGACACCCTAATGCCGGTCAAGAACCACTACAACTATGATTCAGCCATCAATGATGCCAGCTTTAGTCATGACAGCCAATACCTGGCTCTGGGCGGAGATGAATACACAATCAAGATCAACCACACCATCACTGGTGAGGCTCTCACAATGCCAAAACACTTTTGGGTGCATTCAGCTGCACGGCATCCAGTAACCACGACTTATGTTAATAGAGCTTTGCAGTTTTTGCTAATGTCTCCATTGAAATGCTGCATGTCATGTTCTTTATACATATCAACACCTTACTTCTGCCCTTGTGTGAAGCCTCATCTCCCTCCTTCCATCATATCATCTTGACTAGTGCTAGACCATACAGAAACTTCATGTTAATGATCCTGATTGCAAACTCTGACAAACGAGGCAAACACTCCACTGGTATCATACTAGAACCGGTAAAGTGTAAGTGTCAGAGGCTGTGTTGCATGGCACTGAGCCAGCCTTGTGACCCTGCATCAACTCCAGGCCTTTCGCCTGGCATACGCCCTGTCTTTGTCAGAAGCAAATCTTGTTCTTGTTCATCTGCACCTGCTCCTTTGCTTGTTCCTGTGCGGTCGTAATCCTACTAATGGGTACGACAACAGAACAGTGCTGTGAACATTTACATCGAAAGAAAGTCTTCCTTTTGCAGCTGCCACCCTTCTTCCCTTGCGTTTGAGACCCCTTCTTCTGTTCCGGCTTGCTTTCCCATAGCTGCAAAGCTTTCATGGCTTCTGCAGCTGCAAGCCAAGTTGTTGAGCACTTGCAATCCAAGCTCCTGCAGCTACAAGCCTTATTCTGCTTCTGCTCTTGCCACTCTGCATCTTCCCCTGCTATGTCTCTCGGGCTGCTCTTTTGGCCCAACTGCTGCAGTGTCCCTGCTGGTTTGGCTGCATTGGCAGTCACAAGCCAATACAGAAGGAGTAAAGATTGTTGCAGAAGAAGTAGTGTTGCTATTGCAGGAGGCTGCGGCTGCATGGACTTCTTCAGGTTTTTCCCCAGTGGGGTTGGAAAACTGTCTATGTCATTCCTCATCCAAAGACTACTCATCCAAGAGTCTAGGCAAAATCTCTACCTGACCCTGTCACACAGCAGTCACTACTTCTGACACACACCGTAATGGCTGATTCCATCACATGGCAATGGTAACATAGAATAGCTGGCAGTGTTACAGTTGTTGGTGATTGCAGTGGGTTGGTGCTGCAATGACAAATTGCCCTGTCCCAAATCCCAAGCATCTTCTGCTATTCCTGGTCACAAAGCATTACACAAATGGTATTGTTTGGAACCTGTCGGCTGTTACAGGCAAGCTTGACATCAGCTGCAGTGAGCAAACTTTGCTGTGTGTGGCAAGGGTGGCCACTGGCTGCTGTTCCGTGCGTCAAGGACATGCCGGAGCTAGATATGTCAAATGCATCAATCCATTCAGATGCGCCTTTGGTGGCTGCAGGGCAGCTGGCACACAAGAGTCACCAGCAGTGGGCTGCCCATGGCTGTGCAACCACAAGCTACACCCCATGTGTTGAGTACAGAGTCCAATAGGTCAAACAATGACTGACCATGATGTATGCGTGAATGTGCAGGTGAGCTGGCGCACAAGATCACCTGCAGTGGGCTGCCCCTGGCTCTTTCCTGGAACCCCAAACACATGCTGCTGGGGTACTCTGGTGAATCCTTCCCACCCGACAGAGAAAACAAAAGTGGAATGGCCAATGTCAATGTTTTTGCACCCAAGCTATGAGAACACTGTCTGGTGTCAAACATACTAGTTACAGTTGGCCTGTGCAATGAATGGAGTCAAAGCCATTTGTTAGCAACTGCAGTGACCCTGTTGAGTCTAGCTCACATGAGCACACCTGAGTGCTTCAAAGTATATTTAGATCGCAGTGCAGAGAGTGTATGCAAGGACTTTATAAATTAGTGCATCACTATATTGCCAGATGTGTGCAGTAATGTTGCACACTATATTGCAAGCTTTGCGTAGAAATATTACATACTGTGTTAAAGTGAAATTGTTGCGTAACACTGTTCCTGCAAAAAACTTCTTGGTGCCTGATCATGTGAGCAAGCTTATCAGCCGCTCAGTGCTTTCTCCCCTGATGGCTGTCAGGCAGTGCTAGGGTAACGTAGCAGAAGTGTATGTGTCGGCTGCTTTCTTGTGATGCAATGTAAAAATCGAATCCTGTTCAAATCTGTCAGCTGTATCAAATCTTGCACACCGCAGCATTGCGGTGTTTTACACCTTGATAGCCTGGCATATGTGCATGCAGCATCTTTGGCCGATTGTGATTAAGGCTGCAGGTTAAATTGAAGCTTCACCGAGAATCCAGTCTGTCAGCTGAAAATCGCTGGTCATCAAACTCATTTTGAAAGATTGCAGACTCCAAGGATGTAGGGCCTGCTGCATCCACATAATGAAGACTGAGACTCTGTTACAATTTCCGGGGATTCTCTTTTGGGGATTGCAGTATGAACTTTCGAAAAATTCTGATTTGCTCCGCCCTTAACAGTTGTTTTTTTCGTCCTGTTTCCCGAATTTTCGTCCTTCTTACATCACCTCTTTGCGAGCCGCCCTTATCGGCCAGGGTTTGTCATTTCACGCGTTCCGTTCCCTATCACTGACGCCGCGCGGAGCGCGGCCTCTCCCCTAGTTGCACACACTAACAGCTACAAAATATTGACAGCTCGTCGCGTCACACGTGAGCTGTTACAACGTGGCAGCTCATTAAGGATCTACAAGCAGCCATGTGACGTGGAAATGGCATAATTTAGCTGCAGTTAGTCATGCACGCACCGCCATGGCGTAGTTGCTGCAGGTGTTTGTCGCATCCCAATCGTGTCGGAGCGACTGGCAGCTGCTTCTAGGCTACCGAATCTTTGGTGTCCCGCGCGAGAATCCCCGCGCACACCCTACAACAGTGTGTGTCTGCTCCTGACCGGAACACTCAACCTCACTTCACTTCAGCCATCTGACCTCAATTCCTCTACAACCAGTACACCTTCTCCGCCGACTAACACTACCTTCATCATGTCAGGTACGCACAAACACAGCAGTGTAGCGTAAGTTCGCTTGCAAGCTGAATGTTGTTTGCGGTCGACCGTTTCTGTCCTGACTTTGATCAACCGTCACGTTGCTGCAGTTGCTTTATCTTGTACGCATTCTTGCCTTTGCGGACGCATCGATTCGTCCACTTCTGCATTGTGGTTCCATTGTTTGTTTTGTCAGTAACACTGAATCCAAGGTCGTTCGGGTCAGGTTCAAAGATTGATGCGTTGATGGGTTGCAGGCATCGAGTCACACATCCCAGGAACCACCGAGCACAAGGTCAAAGACGACCAGCAGGACGTGCAAAAGGATGAGCGCAACCTTGGCAATGAGTCAGCAAAGAACGACATGTCGGAAGGGCAGAAGATGAAGAGCGACATCCCCTTCACTTCAGAGCACAAGGAGGACCACCAGTGAAACTGCCCAGTTTAGTACACTTCAAGTCAGAGTGTGTGCCATAGCATCAGCTTTGTTCAGATATATCGGACACAGTATCTAGTGGTTGTTGCATATAATGGAAAGTTGCTTTGAATGCTAGCCTTCTTGAACTTTCAAGTATATGTAAGCACTGTCAGCACTGTCATGTGGACGTCTCAGCTTATATGTAAGTAGTGTTAGCACTGACATTTGGCCTCCTCATCCATGCACCACCCTTGCATTGAACGATGTCTTCACCTGTCCGTAACCTGCACACCGATACATTGCTGTCGGCATAAATGTAGAATGTGCACACAAGCTGATAAGCTTAAGCTTGCAACTGTATGTGCACAGCACCATTCAACACACATGCCTATTGAGATGCATCTCAATAATGCCCAATGGCCCAGACTCAAACAAACCCTATGGCCTACCTGCTGGGCCAACTTCTGCCACCATACGGCGATTTAGAACACCTCATGACCCTCCAGACCTTGTCTGAACTTGCGTACAGCTTACAAAAACCTTCATAAACCAGCACTGTTAGTATCTGCATGCTTCTGTATAACCTGCAGGAGTTTGCAGCAATATGTTGTGTACTTGTTCATACAGCGGTATCATGAGAAGTAAAGTCCAATATACCACTGCAATAACCCAGAGTAGATAGCTGAAGATCATGACAAACCTGAAATACCACACATGTACGGTCTGAAAATGCTTGTTTAGGAGCTCATCATATGCAGCCAGCACTGTGCTGCGCTCTTGAAAGTTGCATCATTCCATTAATGTTGCCATTTGGCTGTGCACACCCAGGGCTGCACACCGTGGAGCAGGCCTTAGCTAATGGCAGGAAATGCCATTACTGTGTGTGACACATGCTGCTACCAGTCAAACAGCCAGCTGCACTGTTATGTTGCACGGCTCTGTGCAGCAGTCATGCAAGGCGCTGCGGCATATGGTCGGTTGAGTAGGCAACTGAAAAGCTGACTTGAAGTGTCGACTTACATTTATTGCGCATTACGTATGACTGAACACAAATGCTTGGTAACATTGGCCAAAGACGTTGATTGTTGGACAGGTTCATACTGGACAGCAGACGAGTGCATGTGACAGTGTCTGACAAGCTCAGACAAGATCTGACAATCTCTGAAAAGCACATCACATGCTAGACACTCACCACTGCAAGACATGTTGGATTGAACTTACATCATTTGTTTCTTATGGTGCTCTTCTACCTCCTCAAATGCTCATGGACAATCCAGGTCAGCCCTTGTGTATGTTGCTGAATCTGCAGATCTGACTAGCTTGAACAGGCCATAGGAACCGACAACAAGCAGGCAATTGCTTGATAACACAGCAAATGCTTGATAGCGCATCAGGTACGCACATTGTCAGCATTGCATCAAACTGAGCACAGAGGTGAAGGGATTGGGCACTGATGTAGCTAGACCGTGTACAATGTGCATGCAAAGCCAGAGCTGCAGTATTGTACAACACGAGCGAGGAAAAATGGCACCAAAGCAGCAATACTTGAGCAATAGATGCACATATGTCATGTGAGTGTGTTAGTGATGAGCACGGTGTAGGCAGTGCAGGCAGCAATAGGTAAGATAGATTCTGCAAAGGTGGGATGAGCAGGTGTTTAGAGCACTAGAACACAGACGCAAAGACAGTGCATCTATGCGCGAGGTGTTTGCAGAACATGAGGAGTCTGAAGATGATGTGGGCAAGCTGCAAAGGCCAGTATCTGGTCTGGCGATTGTCCCTAGCCAGCTTTAGGGGCTTGAGTACTGCTTTCTTGGCCTTAAAGTCCTCCATTGCAAGAGAACGCCGGGTTGAGCAGACCAGGATTGGCTGAGTCGTGATGGCCTGCACTCACATCTGTGAACTCGCAAGCAGCAGGCTGAGCTGCCAAGCAATGCTGTAGCAGCAATGAGTGTAGCAGCTTCTCTGAATACTAAGTTGGATGCAAGAGCAGCTGCAGCTACATTGTAACTGCCAGATGTGGTCTACTATTTTGTTGAGCATGTGCTTCTGCAGTGGATGTGGTGTACTACGGAGGCATCTTCAAACCTCTGCACAACATCTGCCTGAATTAGCTGCAGGAGCAGCTGGTCAATGGTTAGCATCAGCTGTTGCTAAGAACAAGCTTGCCAGGTAGCAGCTAACCAATGATAAGCATCAGCTGCTGCTAGGACTAGTTTCCCAGATAAGCAGCGATTACTGAAGTGCCAACGCTGAGTCTTGTCAGCATCATAAGAATCGCCATGAAACATTATGAAACAATGACACATTGAGATGCAGCCTAGGCATAAAATCTGTGTCGAACCACAGCAACAAAATCGATGCTATCAGGGGGCAAGCCTTATCATCTCGAATGGAGAGTCAAAATAAAGGTAGTCGACCCACCTTTAACTCAAGATCAGTACATGCAGGACGTACATCCCGGAGCACACACCTGCTCTTAAGCGTTGTTTCGCCCGTCTCTTCAGAAGGACTCAGCAACTCTGGTGCACTCGCGAGATATTGTGTCTGAGCAAGGATGGAGGATCAGACAAGGGTGGCCTGGAAACGTATTCAGCTGCAACCTGGTCTAAGAGCTGCTGCTTAGCATACACCTCGACACTTGTACGCGAGGTCCACCACTTTCAATGAGGCACCTGTAAATTGCACATGTATCGCTCCGAGACCAGTATGGCTTGATTATATCCCTTCCTGTGTATAGCTCACGTTGCTTTTCAGGACCTTAGCGTCTTCTCTAGACCTATCACCGACCGTCATCAGTCCTGGTCATACAGCACCTCATTTATGCCTACGAGACGTTCACTCCTGGTCCTGTGGTATCACATACTGCAGCTGATCCTAATACGCATCCTGGACCGGTATATTGGCATCTGTGTCAGTCTCATCTGGAACCGTCTAGGTTATCTCAGCTGGAGAGCTATTGCTGGATTCCACATCAGGCCTTGGTTCTGCCTGTTGCTTATTAGCATTCTGGACTGGCAGTGTCAATATGCTGCAGTCACAGACCCTCCACTTGCATGCCCGTGGCGCCAGGAGCCTGCTTTAAACGGCAAAAGTTTGCCTCTGCGTCGGTATTGCCAAATTGTCAGCTGGCTGTGCTCTTTGACTGGCCAGAGGACAAAACAGCTTCAGCGCTGGTTTCTGATTCGCAAGAACAAGACACCCTGGCACTGGTGCTACACAATGTCATACAACTGCAAGGTTTACAAAATCACAAGCAGTGCGCCAAGCAAATGATCTGCTGTGACTCAAAGAGCATGCGCAACTATCCCTAGCCAAATTGATTCTGCCATCCGCAAACTTGCTTTGTTGCACACAGGGGCACTTTCCAGCTCAAGATGTTCTGCAGTCAATTCTAAGCCCTGCACAGACAGTAAACCTGCCCAAGCATGTCACAGGGCAGGGTGAACCATTTCACAGAACATGAAAAGGGCCAGGTAAGCCTTTGCACACTGCAGAATGTACTGCCAGGTTGGTATGCGAGCTGATGCATACGACTTCTGTACTGCTGAGCATCCAAGGTGTCTAAGATGTATTGACCACCGCCTCCCATCAACAAAACTGCACTTCTTGCTCTGCAAATCTCAACACAGATGTGTCTGCATGAATGTCATGAGTCTGCAAAAAACGCCTGTTCAATCTTGATTGATTAGATCATAATGTCACCAAGACAGCTGATCAGACACGAACATATGTTTCTCTGCAGTCAAAACTTGTTCTTTCTGCCTGATGGCTGCTCCTATCTGATGCTATGCCTTCGACATTTCCTTAAAGATGATAGATCACATGAGAATGCCAACCCAAGGTCCATTACCAGTTCATTTGCAGATCCAGCTGGCCAGATCCACTTCTGTACTGATCAGTATCTCACGTTCTTGCAATTGACACGATGTGCTGGAGTCATATGCAGTTTTTCAGTGGTCTGCAAATTAGCAGCAGGGATGTGATGCTTTTATATTTGCAGTGCACTGAACAGCTCAAAGCCACCAGATGCTGCTTAAGTTGAGACTCATAACACATGCGGTAAAACATCATGAAGCAATACTCAAGTAGGTTTTCGTATGGGCTGACAAAGGGACCTGGTGTACAGGCCATGAACACAGAAGTTACAGGGTTCAGACTGTTTTAGCCAGCTAACAACTATGATGACATGCCATCGATATCAATGTCATACAGTATCAGGTATCATTGGATGTAACAATCCAATGCGTCAGCTCTGATCACATATGTAAGGAGATTAGACTATACATCAAAGGTCAAATTTGGAACGAATCAAAGAGAGAGAGAGGAGATTACAAAATAACAAAAAACGAAAGCTCGGTCGTGTCGGTGTGACGCGTAGCTGCCTACAAGTTTCTTTTTTTGGGGTCTTAAAAGATTCGCTGCAATCCCCTGTGGAGCTTCAATAGCCAAGTGCAAGATGACTTCACATAACTGTTTGACCTAAAGTTATCCAAGTTAGCCGCACGTCTCGCCTCCACAAACTCACAGAGCTGCAAATATGTCAGGTAATTTATTGCTCACTACTAGCTTGGCCGGGCAATCCCATGCTCTTGATGCCATTTGTAGCAAGACCGTCGCCACTCGCCGGCATGCGGACTCCACAACTCATAGTCACTTCACTTGCTGCTCATGGCCTGCGTTGCGATGATTGTTAAACCAAATCTGGTCTAGCTGCGTTTGAAACACTTTTCTGCGACTTGCACGCATTGTGACAGCCACACTTCAAGCTTTTGAGCATGGCATCGACTGCAGGCATCGAGTCAGACATTCCAGGAACCACCGAGCACAGAGTCAAAAAGGACGAGGAGAGGGTGGAGAAGGACGACGAGGCCCTGGGCAACGAGGAGAGAAAAAACGACATGTCCGAAGGCGATAAACTGAAGAGTGACATCCCCTTTACTTCAGAGCACAGGGAAACCCATGAATAGTTGAGTACATTGCGACTATATGGCTCTTGTGCAAACAAGCAACTCTATCAGTATATTTGCAAGCATAAACAGAGTGTGTTGTACGCTTACCTGGAAGGTGTAGATGCTGATCTTCAGCTGTCAGGCTTGTGTTGTAAAAACTGAGTGTTAGCATCAACATACATCATTGATCACTGATGTCATGCATTGACCTCACCAGATCTGATGCCACCATTACCTGTGGAAAGCTATTGTGAAAGTAGCGAGCTGTTGAATGCAAGCAGCATACATTGTCCAAGCATTTGATTGACAGCAGCTGCTAGATGCATCAGAGCCAAGCACAGTGGCTGTAACGTCTGGGATGCAGATATGGGCTCTGTAATTCCCATGACGACAACGGCCGTACCCTTGGTTTCGGATTCTGAAGCTGGTCGCTTTAACCTTGCCGGTTAGCGCTCCGGACCTGAGAGAAATTCTTAGGTCGCTAGGTCGATCCTGACTTTCCGCTGCGCGGTGAAAGAGTATTTCTCCCAATCAAACATTCTCCGGTTGAGTTGAGTTCGTTGTGGACGCTCGAGGACGAGCGTGCTTTGAGGGGGGAGTAGTTGTAACGTCTGGGATGCACATATGGGCTCTGTAATTCCCATGACGACAACGGCCGTACCCTTTTGCTACAGTGGCTGCCGAAGTGAGCATACTACCTAAAAAAGGTGAGGCTACAGAGCGCATAAACTGTGAATGTGAGCAGCTGGGGACAGCTGTCCTGGGCAAAAATTGTTTCAAATGCACAGAAAGACTGCTGAGATGGAGTGTTGCAAGAAACATCATACAGCAGAAACCTCAAGCAGCATGAGTAGCACTGCATGTCAGTGTGAGACACATGCAGGTCATAGCTTGAACATAATGCATATTAAAACAATGCTGCCATTCTCCTGCTAAAGAGCACTGACCATGTGTCATGCACCACCACTGCTGTAACTACGCTGAAGCACAAAGCTGCAATCATATGCATGCTATTTTGTCAGGATATCCTGCATGATGAGTAACCTGACACTGTAGCAACACAACAAATTACCACCTAGATGTCAAGTAGTGCTGCATTGCTACCACTTGAGGCAAGTACAGCATGTGGAGCTCAAGTGCCTCTGGGCTTGCCTGTAGCTGCTCTTGGCTCTTGGCTGTTACTCAATAAAGTGCAAGTAACCACAAGTGTCCATATCAGCGGATGTGCAGGTGGCTTCTCCCTGCTCTTGAACCCAGCTGAGACTGGTAACATGCACATATGAAAGTTTATTTGAGGCAGCATTCAAGCTACAAGCTTTGCTAGGGCCTCGCAGAGGCCTTGTTTTCAAGATCTTTAAACCTTCAAAAATCAGTGTACTTTGGTTCTGACAGTAGCCATTTCATTTTGTGTACGTTTAAGCGTTCACACCTTAGCTTTAAAGTTCAAATTTGAAACCAAACAAGGCTGACAACACCTGCAAGGGCAGCAGGTATGGCATACGGCCTGGGTTGGGGCAATTGCATGGACATCAGGGGACAGGGGCAATGCTATAGGCCTTCTGGCCTGCACGACGCAGATGTATCAGCGGCAAGGACAGGTTCTGCATCCACTAATCAGCTTGCTTGCCAAACTGTTGAGAATGTGCAGATTTGTCACAGGCCCCTGGCCTGACCTGGTGATCTGACCACCTGTGTTGAGTGAAATGTGCTGCAGTTGTGCGGACATGAGCTCAAAGCAAGGGCAGAGATCTGAGTAGGCAGATCAAGTTTCTGGATCCATTTCATGTACTGGGTTCATGCTCAGATGGTAGTGCTAGCCTGTGTGCAAGCAATGCTCACTTTGGCGCGAGTTGGTGCATGTCGTTCATACCTCTGTTGCTTGCAAGGCCGTGTTTCAATGCAAAGGCTTCAATGCCCAGGCACAGGCACAAAGATGATCACAGGTACCAGCTCAAGATGAAGTCTAAGCTCCTTGTGGCGAGAAAAATTTTGGAGCTTAGGCTGTGCTTCAGGGACGAGGGTACAAACTTGACATCTGCAATAGCCATTGCCATATCAGCTTCTGTCCAACTTGATACAGCCCTGCCCAGCACAGCTTGCAAGTTGCATGCACTTGCAAGTGGTGATTGCATTCATTGCTTTGCTAGAAATAGGTCAAAGCAGCGCATAGGTCAGCGCATCCCAGCTTGCGCAAAGAAAGACATTCTGACGGAGCGACCACAATTTGGAGCCCGTTGTTTTGCATGCATCGTTCGCTCAGTGGAACTGCCGGTGCAGCTGACGGGACGAAGAGCCATCTGCTTTCAACCAAGCGTGCTGTATGAGCAGTGGGAGAAGCTCTCGGACACCTTAAATAAACACAAACGTTCTGTGAACTCAGGCAAGGTCTGCGTGTTAAGGCAGCACCCACCCCAGATTTTGCACTGAGCTGCAACGACATGTCTGACCCGCACATGCAAGACCTTTTGACTGCTCAAGGAAAGCCCACTTTGGCTTCTTGCAACGGTATGGGCGGCTCAGTATGCAGCATGGCCACGGAAGTTCGAGTTTTACAATCCTGAAGGGCTGCAAGGCTGCCCTGCTTGCGCTGCTGACACCCCTGACTCCCAAACCGAGTCTCGCTGCTCCGAACGCAAGCTGGTACAATCTGCTTTGCTCCTTCTGCTTATGGTGCTGTAAGGCAAAAAAGTAACGTCATTTGATTACCATTACAGGTTTGTTTCTGCAACTGGGACTGTCAGCTGAGAGCTCATTGTACACACAAGCACTACTGCACCGACGCAGATTTCCGCAAAGTATGTTTTGAGCTCAAGGTGTTTGCATGCTTCCTGGCATACAGGTTCAATGTATGCGTGCTGAACAGCTACGTCACCTGCACCTGAGGCACTTGCCTGACAATTGTTGACTGCCGATAAACCTCATGCAGGAGCTTCATGACAAAGCGCTGACTGAGCATGATGCACTGTTTGAAGATGTCATGATTTCACCGTCCTATGCAGTGTTGGTGAACATGATTAATGGAGCATTTCCCTATGGACATGTGGGACAGCCTCATGCGTCTGCTGTTGCACTTAACTGCTGTTTGACTCGACTAATGTTTGACTCAACAAGCAGTATCAACAAGCAGCAGTTGCACAGTGGGTTGCCAAGTATAATCCAGCAACCTGCAAAGTTGTGTGCTGGAATACACACTTGCATGAGAGCCTTGACACGACGCTGCGAGCATGCTCTATATTGTGATAGACTAGCAATCGGTTGTACTAAATGGTATATATGCCAGGTGCCCGCACATGCATGCAGAGCATGGAAGGCATCAGAGGGAAAACAATCAAGCTTGGAACTACAGGCAGCTTACAGTGTGGTGCCATTCAGGATGGGCAAGCACAGCTGTAGGGGTATGTCAGAGGCCACAGCACAGTCACCCAGTGCCTACTGTGCCTACAACATGCTAGCCACACTGGAGGCCATGGTCACAGACAACACCTCACCCAGCTCACCAGACAGCCACCTGCGTCAGCAAGAGTATGAGTCTGTAGCAGCTGAGCTGTCACATGGGCGTGACTTGTGTGAGGAGGCAGCAGGCACGTCTGGAGCATTGCTGCCTCAGCTGCAACTATCAGGGATTCACAGGTTTGTGCATCTGGTTCTTGTTTTTCTCACATCCATGTGCATGCATAGCATATCTTGCTTGGACAAGGCACTATAGCTGTATGCATTGTCTGACGTACGCAAGCCTGTTAGCTCTAGACCTTTGTTGCCGTCTTGCCCATTATGTTCGTCTTGAAGCTGATGTGCTGCAGGAGCAAGGTCAGCAGCTCATCTCACAGGAGATCGACTGGACTTTCAATCAGTTCTCTGTGAGAGAAAAAGCTGTAAGAGTTGACTGCCATGAGGAGGCAAGTAGCCAGAAGGTCAGTCCTGTGTCACTGCCTATAGATGCAGTGCCTCAATGGATGAGAGTCTGACCCTTGCGGTGCACTGCAGGCTAGCAACCAGAACACAGCAGAATTTGACGCTGAGGGGTCAGGAACCCTAGCCCTTTCCTACCCCCCACAGGTATGATGCAGCCCAGAGAAAGTACAATTTCCTGTTTTCCTGGCTATTCATGTTTGCGTGTCAAATCAGACATCAAGACACATGTGTCCTCATTCATGTGTCTTCCAGGACTGAATGTTTGTGTCAGTGCAGGCCATGTACCAGAAAGTGCATGGAGCGGCTGAGTACCGGCAGCTGTATGCCATGCCTGTAGCAGAGTCAACTTCCACTATGTCATCATCAGAGTTGTGATCCGACACAGCAGACAGCCACTGCATTATGTCAGATCACAACTCTGATGATGACATAGTGGAAGTTGACTCTGCTACAGGCGTGGCATATGCCGGCTGGTGCTCAGCCGCTCCATGCACCTTCTGGTACAGGGCCTGCCACTGACACAAACAATCATCTGATGACGACATAGCGAGCCAGGTAAGCAGATGTCTTGGCTAACTCTTTAGCTTCTCCGCTACTCATCATTGCCTTTGCACGTCTGCCCACCCCACATTCTGCTGGTGGGGAGCAGTGCAGGGGATTGCTCCTTGTCTTGCCTTCCTTTCTGTCACCTGACGCATTTAGATGCATCAGATGTGGAGGTATTGGCAGCTTACCATTTGTTGTCCTTCTTGCAGGAGCGGCAATCAGACAGCTGTGAGAGCATGTCAGAGGCCACATCACAGTCATCCAGTTCCTGTGACAGGCTAGCCACACTGCAAGCCATGGGCACAGACAGTTCTCCACCCAGCTCGCCAGACAGTCACCTGCACAGATGTCAGCAACAGTACAACTCTGCGGCAGCTGAGATGTTCCCCATGAGGGATTGCTGTGAGGAGACAGCAAGCATGTCTGATGCAGCAAGCAGCAGCACCATTGCTCCTATGTCGGGCATTGCTGCCTCGAAAGCAATTGTCAGCGATTCCCAGGTGTGTGCATCTGATGCTTGTTTTGTTCACGCATCGCTTGTGCTGTGACTAGAGTCATGTGCATGCATTATGTACCTTGCTTGGACAAGGTGCTATAGCTGCATGCATCGCCTGCATGCTAGTGATGTGCACAATCCTGTTCTTCTAGACAACAATTATTTGACATACTGGTCACATTTTGATGTCTACGTGCTGCTGCTGCCAGGCCTGCAGTCTGCAAAGGCTGATCTGCCCTGTCAAATGATTCTGTTGTTTGAGTAGTTCTGGATTGTGCAACATCCTCTTGTGCACAGGTCAATCATGCAGTCGTGTGCCCTTGCTGCAGGTACAGCCTTCCAGTACAGGCAAGGAAGCCTTTGCTCACAAACGCATCGCTGATGCAGTTGGCTTCTGAGGAGTACCAAGAACAGGCTTTGCTACAGTATGAGACTGCAGCCAAGCAGGAGTACACAGATGACTGGGAGTGGGACCTAGCCCCTTTCAGTCCTAGAGTGCGCATGCTGAAGAAGATGAAGGAGGCTCCTTTGATTGGAGTGCTTGGCCAAGGTGCTGGCAGTGAAGTGCTATAGTAAGTCTTTGACTCTGGCCTAAGTAATGTATTGCTTCTTGACAATCTTTCCACACTTCTTTGTGACTGTGCTTTCACTGTTAGCTCACAAGGCTGATTGTTGCATTGATGATCAAAGTTGAGAGCCTGTGCAATGATACGCCTTGTGCAAAAGTCATGTCGACGCCTCATAGACACTGGACTACACCACCAGCCTGTGCTCTCCTTGCGTTGTTCTCTGTTCACTACAAGTCATCACTGCATGTTATCATCGTGTCATGGGTGTTGCAGTGTTGGGGGGGTCTACCCTGATGGATGTGTGGAGCCTGGCGCTGGCAAGGTGATGCCCTACCACACTGCAGAAGAGCAGTGCAAGGTCAACAACGAGCTGGCAGCGCTAAAGGACGCTGAAGGCTGCCCTCTGCTGGGGCAGTTGCAGGCAGTGTTCACCCACCTGGACCCAGCTGATGGCAAGCAGTATATGTGCATAATCCTAGAGGAAGCTACCTGTTCTCTGTTGCAAAACCAATGTGTTGCTACTCCTGATAACTACAACTGCCTTGCTGCGCTGCAATATACCGCAACACACTCGCACCGCAATGTATGGAGCTGCCTAGGTGGGCACCAACTCGTCGTCACCCTTGCGCTGACGACTTCTTGCAATGAAACGCAGGCTGCCACAGGGCCTGACAACCCCACCTCCGCTGCAGCTCCCAGCTCAGCTGCTATTGGCATTGGTCAGAAGCCCCCTGTCCGGTCTGGTCTGTCACATGCTGAACTCGGAGCACAGAGTCCAGCTGTATCACCAGCCTCTGGTGTAGCCAGTGGCATGCCATTTGCTGCAGCCTCAGCAAACCTCAGAATGCCAGGGGTGGAACTAGCATCTCCTGCTAAGTTCCAGATTACCCCAGCAATAGCTGCTGTCCCTTCAGCAACTGCTGAATCAGGCCCTACCTTGTCTGGCCCTGCCCAGTCAGCCAGTGAGGTTCCCCTTCCTGCCTTGCCTCCTCCTGTTCCTGCCTTGCCTCCTCCTGCTGCTGACCCCTATGCCGGGCAACATGCAGCTCCTGTGGTCCTGGACAATGGAGGGGGCTCCCTAGAGCAGCTGCATCAGGTAAAACGTGCTTCTGAGCTGTTTCTGACTCTGCAAAATGTGTACCTTGCACGCTGTTTTTAGCGATGCAAGGCTGTCAGGCTTTAGGCATGTATTGTTATGTCCAAGCTATTGTGAGTAGTTACAAACCTTGGTCCTGGCATATGCACCAGGCTGCAGATCAGCTGCAAAAGAGTGTGGAAGTGTTCACAGCGAGCTGCATCTGCGGTCAAATGCAACGTTGCTACTGCCTTCTGTGGCAGCTTCTTGTGCAGCTCCTTGTGCATTTTCTTGCAGAGCTTCTTGAGTAGCTTCTTATATAGCTTCTTTCTCATGATCTAGCAGAAATCCTTGCAGCTGCGCACATTGACCTAGTCTGCATCTGCCCATGTCTGTGTGTTTGTTCACTGTGTGCAGCTGTGACATACCAAGCGTTGAATGGTGCTCATGAGTCATTAGGTCTCATAGAGCAATAGCTGTCTTGCTCTGTAATTCATGTGATCCTGGAACAGATCTCACCTCATAGAAGCAGTGCTGCCATGCCATTTCTGCTTGATGATATGGTGCCTGTGCATGATGTACTTGTGAAGCTGCATGTGACATGCAGGAGGTGATGGGGTTGAAGAGGAAGTGTACAGACATGCAAGATGCCATCCGTGCATCCAGCGTCAGACAGCTGCTGATAGTGCACACCGTCTGGGCAGGTTTGTCACAGTCATTGAGGACATACAGAGTGAAGCGTGCCTCGCAGAGTAACCGATCGGTCTTCTGACCGCGCACATGCAGCAGACAGCCAGTGTCATGACTGGGGCTGCCAAGGAGGATGTCCAGACATTGGCTGGTCATTTGCACCATTTGCTGATGGCTCAACGCAACAACATTCACAACTTGAGTGCTGCTGCCAAGTTCTTTGCAGAGATGCAGCTGGCAGCTGCAACCAGAGTCCAGGAATGAAAATGAGCTGATTCATGCTCACAAGTTCACACATTTTTGTCCAAGCGACAGTTCGATCTCAGCAAGGATAACAAGGCACCCTCATGAAGTCTGGTGGCAGAGCTTGCAACATATATACAAAGTGTAATTTGTGCAACAGGACTGTCTGACTGCCTCAATGTCATGTCTGGCTCGGCAGTATAAACGGTAACTGCATGAACGCCAATCAGTACTCCTGGGTATGCACAGCTGTTTCTGGCCAGCATGCTTTGCAGTGAATGAGCTGTGACTGAATGAGCCTCAGCTGCATTGCAGGTGTGTGAACTGTGAATGTATGAACACTACAGAGGACATGTTTTCCTGGCGCCCCCAAGCGCTTCAGAGTATCACCTTCTAGTCTACATTTTGCAAAGGCCTGTACCAAGTCCAGCACTTGTTGATTACTGGTGCAGCATCAGCGGACCACCTTGTGATGCTACCAGCAAGCGCATCTTCCAGTATGATGTGCCATGCTTTTTTTAAGTTTGTAGACGTGTATTGGGCGTACTGAAGATTTTCCCTTTGATTTTTGACAGCTGTAAAATAGCTTGGCCAGTCCCCACATAGTGGTGTAGTCTTCAGTCCCCACATCTCTGGTTTAGCTGCTGCTTGTGCTTATGCATTTCACGTTCAAGCACTGTCCATGTCAACACGCTGCACCCAGACATGTTGAGTCTGGCGTCCAAGTCTATACACATGATATACATCACATAGGCACTTAACTGCAAGCTGCATCTGAACTGCTCTGCATAAAGGGCTATGCATCTTGCCCAGCTCCTGCAAATAAGACTAAATCCACTCCTGGCAATTGCTGCTGGTCGTGGCCCAGAGCACTACAAATCTCTTGCAAATTGTCACATTTCCTGTTGTCACATGGCCCTCAGCCTACCATGCTTGGTCCTAGCTAGCCCTCTTCATCTGCCATGGGCATTTGCCCTCTGTGCTTTGGAATGGCCATTAGGATTCTGCCCTTTGCGCTTGTCCCCAAGCCTGGTTGCTACCATCTGCTGAGGCCTATTTCTGTACATATGCCCCAATACGCCCTTTACTCAGGGTTGACGCATCACTGCAGCAGCTGTGCATGTGCATCACGCACATACACACACAGGTACTGAATTGCGTTGCAGACAAACTCTGAGACTTTCGCATCTCTGACAGGAACGTGCAATTCCCTGAGGCTGCGGCAAACCAACATGTGTTCTAACACAAGGAATTGATTGCCAGTTGATTGCCAATGGTTGCAACACTGTTACATGCCAAGATGCATCATATCAATATAGTGAATGGTGTTGCAACACGTGAAAAGAGAAGAGTCACAGTCTTGCAATCAGGTCAGTCTAGCCCAAGATTGGGTGTTGCCAGCACTGCTCACTTTGATCAGCACATCAACTACAAGGAAACAACTCTCTGCATTAGATGTCCATTTGCAAATTTGCAGCTGTGAACTAGCAGAATGTGACCAAGGCAGCAAGATGCATGTTGCTCTACAGTCTGCAACTAGCAATTCCACTGTGTTGAAGACTAGCTATTCAACTCATGACTCTGCTGAGCTTTCATCAAATGGGAAAAGGCCTATGCAAAAAATTTGTACGTCTTGAAGATGACAATTGGCCGCCTGTGATTGCGAAATTCAAACCAAATTACATCTTATCTCGACTTTGACATAATCGGCCATCAAATACCTTGAGTCAAAGCTGTCGCTTCATTGAAGGCAGTACCAAAACCAAATTGTCCACTTGATGTACAGCACAAACATGACCACCAGAATCACACTGAGAGGACCGACACATTTTGTCAGTCATTCATAGCAGACAATAGCTGCTTCACTGTACAGTGGACATGTCTGAGAACACACTGATATGAGGCAATCCAGGAATGGGTGGTGCAACCCTGGACTGGGCCAGTGCATGCCCATGTTGCATTTGTCAGTACATACCAACTTTGTGAATAGTGCAAGCTGCTGCTGATCCTCCTGGCATGCTGCAGACTTCATTGCTCCTGGTGCTATGGTCAAGTATTGGCACATATGCATGGGGGTCGTTCGCAACCACATAGTGCACATACTTCTCAAAGGCTTCCCACTCCTTTGTCATGGAGTTGGCAGTGACCTCAGATGCAATGTCCTGCTTGCTGGCTGCACCTCGTTCTGCTGCTACAGCATCCATTGCTGCTTCAAAACTTGGGATGTATGGGTACAGATGAAGCTGCCATATGCCCACTTGCTTGGCAGACAAGACCTGCAGCATGGCCAAGGCATTGATCACGATTGGACATCCATCATGCATGCACTGGAACACAGGTGACAGGAGGGGATCATGACCTGATGGAGTGATCCAACCAGACTCCAATCTGCATGTGTCATGGCAACAGCATGGCGGTCATTTCCTGCATAACACTGCAGACAGTTGAATGGTGGATTCACCTACCATTGCAAGTGGACACTGTTGTCCTTGCAGACGTATGCAGTTGACATGCTGACAGCTGACTCAAGCAGGTAGACTTGTGTCCCTCGGATCCATGACAGGTGGGGCTAGAGGTGTAGAGCGTGTAACATTGAAAGGCAAGTGAACTCATTGCAGCTGCTAGCTCAGCTATGAGAGCAACTCCTTGGATGCTGCAGCATGTTTGTCAAACATGGACATGCGAACAGAGGGACAGATGGCATGCCCACAAGGCATTTCAAGCCAGCTGATAGACATTGCAAGTGCACATGACTGTCTTTGCTTACGCAACCTTTAGCCACTGATTAGTACATGTGAACACACGTGCAAGGACATCAGGGCCTCACGCACACCTCATACAGACAGATGACTCACCCCTCGGCACATTGCATGTGACACCAGGTGATAGGCCTTGCCGTCCTGCATGGCCACTTCTTTCAGGGCGGCTGCCAGCTGAGCCACATGGTCCAGCTCCTGCTGTGGATGAAGAGCACTGCCGCTTGGATATGGTTTGCTCACCAGGGCCTGTCGCTTCAGGCTTAGTGCCCCCCGGCGGTGAATGTACAGCCGCCGTAGGTACAACAGGTCTTCTACCTGATGCTCTGATAGGTCTGCCTGCTTCTGCAAGGTCGCAGCTGCAGTTGTCCAGTGTACGCTTTGTACGCTTTGCAGACAGACACTGTAGCAAGCTTACGAGTGCGCTTGAAAGTGTATACGCTTTGCAGTCAAACACTGCAGCAAGACTTGGATTGCCAAAGTCATGCTTAATGGTAATATTGATGTTGCTTTTGTGACAGCTGTCAAGTAATAGCAATAGTAGTTACAGGTGTGCTACCTGATTTTTGCTTGGTACCCACTGGTGTGAATAAACCTAGTTTTGTGCGCTGGCGTCTACCAGCTGTCAAGTATGTATGTGTATCGTGTGGCAATCTCATAGCCAGATTGCCAGTAGCGTGCTTTAAAGCTGGTAGAGCTCATAGACACTGCATATGCCATGCTGATCTGCAAAAGATGTATGTGATGCTGCACAGACATCTTGTCAGACGCTACAACACATGAGTGGCATGCTAACAGCGTCAGCAAACCTGGCACTTATGTCACAAGAGCATCCACACACGTAGACAAGAGTGACACATGCATTTGTCTGCAGCGTAGACAAAACTAGCAGCAGCTAGACTACTGATCACCACTGCATGAGGTATAACCCACCAGGCATTTTTGGTAGTAAGCAGCATCAATGGGTTGCATCTCAGCTAGGTCCTTGTCTACCAAGCCTTGCATGCCTGCCAGCAAGGCTGCAGGGTTGACCACGCACACACAGCACAGAAACTTGACACCCTCCACTGCCAAGGCACACATCTTTTGCTCGTCTCTGAGATGCAACAAGTGTCCACCAACTTCACGCATGTATTCCTGTAGGTAATGGTCCTCATGTCAAGCCCATGCATTTCACCCCAAGTGAAGTGCGTGTGAGGCCCACGTGGGTTGCCAGGCATACTTGGGACTTTTGGAATGTGGGCACACGAAGCTCCTATGCCAAGGTGCAGGAAAATGACTACATCAAGAGCAAGACTGATGCACAGAAGCTGAAATGCCATCTCAGCCTCATTTGTACACCAGAGAGGTGCAACATGATATAAGGCTGCTGGTAACAGTGCTATGCTTGACAAAGCTGCTCTTGCATGTAGTGGTCATGCAATGTGATGTCATGCACATGAAATGTTTTTGTTGGCTCTGAGCAAAAAGTGATACAGCAAGGTTGTAGGCATGCAGCTGATCAAGCAAGTTCTGGCTGTCAGGCGCAGGGACCAGTGTGCTCACATGACGCTCAGATTTCAAAAGTAAAGTACCTCTTTTTTATAAGTAAATATCATATTATCCCCTTTTCTGTTAAAGTTTTGTCTTAAGTTTGTTTTAGATTATAGAAGCACAATATATTGTCAACGTGGCACAGCAGCATGCATATGTCTGGGTAAACAGCATGTTACATACACACACATAACAATAGGTACATGCTCTGCAACTGATACATAGCAAGTGAGTTTCTACCAACTGCAAGTGCTCATGAGTTCCCATATAACACGTATGTCTTGATACTGAGGTCAAACAACTCAAGCAGCCAGGTTGCACAGCAGCAAGCAGCAAAGTGCTGCAGAATGAACTGACAGCATTCGCACAATCGCACAGACTGTCGAGGTAGCAGAAGCTGACAAGTACGTACCAAACTAAAGCCAGGTTATGGCAGAGGCTCACCGTCCAAATAGATGAGAATTGCGCAAGGGTGAGTTGACTTATATCCTGAACGCTGACGCTGTGCTTTTGACCCCACAGGGAGACTGTCAAGTTTGGTTCAGAGGCGGTTGGGTGGTAAGGAGCAAACATCTCTTCACAGCTTGGATCCTACAACTCAGACACAACCATGGTGTTGTTTCATGTCACAAGTCACCATGACCATCATGAATTTGAAGCAATGGAGGGCCACAGGGAGTTCTGTCTGAAGGCGTATTGAGCCCAGTCCGGACAAAGCTCAACATGCAACCCAGCCATACTTGCACATGCTTCTATCAGGGAAGATGTACGCCAAGCATGATGCAACTACTGAGGTTGCATGGATGGCACATGATGCAGTGCTCAGCAATTGCAGACCTTGACCTATTAACACGTATGATCTGTAAGAAGCATGCAGCATCAGCACCTCCATTCAAAGCATGCCAACTGGCCTGTCAAAATATGTATGTGAGATTTGCCAACTATGAGACTTCTTGCTCCTATGTATGCTCACCAAACAAGCTTGGTCTGTGCAGTTGAACCAACCCTGCATGCTGACATACATGATGCAAGACATGCTATGTACGTTTAGGAATGCTTCTTATCATGCCGATGATCCTCCATTTGCAACACAGATGCCAACATCGTGATTCAGCAGTTGAACGCATGAAATTGGGCATAAACTCCATGAAATAAAATACATATGTTGCTCACCAGAGAGCTTGCGCGTGAAGCTTTTTGCTTGCTATTCAGGAGCGCGACTTTCTCAAGCAAGTGATTCTTGGCTTGCAGCTGTTGCTCACGAAGCCGTAGCTGTGCAAGCTCTGCCATGGTATTTGCAAGTTGTAGTTCGACATTCTCGAAATGCTCCTAAACAAGCATACATCAGCTCAATTGAATGCAGACACAGGACCATGCACATCATATTCTGACTATGTGCAAAATCAGAGGGCTTTGTGCAGACCACAGCAGTGCTGCAGCTGACTTGTTGGCTAAAGCCGCAGTGCTAATACGAACCTGTTCTTGCGCTGCATAGCTTTGTTGAGATGTCACATCAGTGCCGGATCCTAAAGTGCCGTCTCCTGTTTCAGAAGCAGGTGGGAGTTGTATGTCACCGTCCGGGTTGCTGTAAAGCAAGTTGAACATGTCCCAATCACTCTGCTGCAAAGGCTGTGCAAGTGCGCGGCTTTGCTCCATGTCTAGCGTATCCATGTTACACGCTGGTTTAGCGCTGGCTGTCGCGTTTCACGGAGGTGCGTGACCTGATGGCACAGGTGATTCGGCAGCCTGTGGTGACCATTGAGCCAACACTGCTCCGTCAGACATGTCTGCGCCAACTAGCTGTTTGTATTCGTATGCGCGATGGTTCATCGGTAGACTCGACATTTCACAAGCTGATCACAATCAGCTGTGAGCAGGCAGGAGTGTAATGTGATTCTGACGCCGTATTGATGACTGATCACATCGCCGTCCATACTGATGACTGGTACATTACTCATCCGTGATTCTGAAAGCTTAGACAATTTTGGAGCGGTGGCCACCCGATCAAAGTTACTGATAAAGCTGCTTTAACTACGTATGGTACCCAACAGTTTCCCGGTGGAGCGGCGGCTGACCAGTAGGCCGTAATGTAAGGCTCGCTTCTTCCTGCATGGAGCACACAAGGCGCGACATGCCAAAACCAAGAGCATTGATGGCCTCCTGCACAGCTTGCAGTCAGTTGCCTCGGCCAGCGTTGACTATTGGCACACGTGCCTTCACAACACCTGCAGATGGATCTCAACGTGTCTCGACTGCAAATTTTTTCCTTGCTTACGACATGCGCGATGCTTTGCAACGCAAGCAAAATCCTCGGAGTTGCCACAATAGGCGCAAGGTCGCACACCATGAACCTCGTCCGAATCGGACGTGACCTTGCCGAAAGAGGCCACACTTTCTCTATGCTGATCAGCCAATTTGACACAATCGGCGCCGAAACTTTGGATGCCAGAACATTCTCCGGGCTCCATGTAATCACATTCGATGGGCCTCCTGGCATTGGGACAGAAGCCTGGGCGTCCAACTTCTCAAGGGACCCACAAAAGGTAGGTCGCGGACGAGCTGTGATACCTGCAGCGGCCGCGTCATGCTTAAATTCTCGACTCATGCGTACCTAATAGTCGTGCACAAGTTTGTCGGCTCATGCCGCGTGTGTGTTGCAGACGATAGAGCAGTTTCTGCGTGACTATGGACTCACAGCACGTGCGCTGTACTCAGACAATGCCACTGTGCATGAACTCAGGCAGCAAGGTATAAAAAGTTGCCAGTCAACTAGCTTGCTGACCTATCACTGGTCCCTCATATGCGTTTTGCAAAAATCAGCCAAGCCGTTCACATTTACCCATCACATACCCATGAATGTATCCATATATTTCCATGTATACTTATATATCCCTTGCCTGGGCAATATATTTCCATGTATACTTATATATCCCTTGCCTGGGCAATGTGTGCATTCACAATATGTCATGTATGCCATATCTTTTGCATTCTGGCTGACTTTTATCTTTCGTGCTGAGCAGTCCCATTGTGTGCAACCCAGGCTTCGATCTGATTCTGCAAGACACTGTGTTCTGGCCTGGTGCTCTACTGGGGGAGCTGTTGGATATCCCCATTGTGGAAGTTTTGCCACTGCCAATCATGACACACAAGGAGTATGAAATGTCATTTCCCAACCCGCTGGCATATGCACCTCAGATGGGTCTGGGCTACACTGTCCAAATGGTACTGACCAAGTCTTCAAATTTGCTGTCAATGATTGCGTATGTATATGTGCATGCATGGCTGGCCATGGCATACATGCCAGTTACAGCTATCATGCATCACATGTGCATGCAGATTGAGCAGCTTGTGCCTACAGTCTTCTGCACATGATAAGCACAAGCCAAAGCAAATTGGTCTGATGTGCTGTTGCAGAATTTCTGGCAGCGTATTCGGAATTACATCCAGCGGCAGCTTTTGCAGCAGATGCAACGATCAGCTTTGGCTGATGTGGCTGCATTTACCAGAGAGACAGGACAACATTTGCGCTTCTATGATGAGGGGGTGTCTACATCTGTTGCCATTATAGCGCCGGTTGACTGGGCTCTGGAGTTTCCTCAACCCGTATCACCCAGAATACATGTCAGCAAGACAAATGCCTCTGATTGTCGTGACTTCCTGTCATGCTATTCTGTCTTTGCTGGTTCTGGCTTATCTTGTACTTGGGGCACTTGCAAATGTGACACAGTGAGCCTGATCCTGTGCACAAAATTGTAAAGTCTTGGTGCAATCTGTGGGTCGTTGTATGTAGGTCAGCACTCATATGCTGTCAGCTCTGTTCAGCTCAAATTTCGAGTGTGCTGGTGCAGTTTGTGGGGCCAGTACTTGCAGAAGACGCCAAGCCTGTGACTGCAGACCTGGCAGCCTTCCTAAACCAAGGGCTGCAAGATGGGCATGCTGCTATCTTTGTGTCTATGGGCACTCTGGCCAGGCTGAGTCTGGAGGAGCTGACCAGCATGGCGTCAGCCCTCTCCAGACTGCCCAACCCAGTGCTGTGGAAACTGGACCCACGGCATTTACCAGGTATTACCAGGGTCAAACCCACCCACTAGTATCAGGCTAAATGTAGGGCAGATAGGTTGTGTCTGCGTGAGTCCCTGGGTTCACTGCCTGGTAATCCGCTGCAGCACTGCCTGTAGCTACAGGGCTGCACCCTATAGGGCTTATGTAAGCAGTGCTAAGAAAGCTGGCAAATCCTTGTAAGAGGGCAAGACTGTGTGACACATTGACCTGACAAACTCATGTGACCGACTCTGTCAGCTGAGGCCCTCAGGGTCATGGTGGCAGTCTGTGCTTGTCCCCCGTGTGTAACGCCGCTGCACAAGTGGCGTAATCCTTTCCATGCAATGCTGCTTCGTATCGCCTGCATACATCATTGACTCAGTGCTATGTGCTACATGCAGACAATGTGACAATAGCTTCATTGAATCTGGGCACAAACATCAAAACACTGCCGTGGGCGCCCCAAAATGACATCCTGGGTCACCCCGCTGTGAAGGCTTTTGTCATGCAAGCTGGCATCAACAGCCTCTACGAAGCAGCATACCATGCCATGCCTGTTGTCTCAATACCTCTGGTGACTGATCAAGTAGACAATGCAGCCAAGGTAATGACCACTGTCACACAACATCATACGTGGGGACAAGCTCATACTGTCAATGAGGCTTTTGGTAATGTGAAACATGTTTCACCGATTTATTTTAGGGTTGCAGCAATTGACAATGTTGCATTTCAGTAAAGTGCTACATACACAACGATGCCTTTCACATCGTGTGCAGCATCCTTGTAAACCCTGTCTGCTGCCAATGTAAGTGTTGTGTGGTAGCAATGAAGCTGCATGGCTGCAGGCGTCTTACCATGGCTTTGGCTTGACTGTGCAAGCAGAGACGCTGGTCTCCACCAAGGGGGAAGCACTGCATGCTGCTGTGACCCAAATTTTAGCCAAGCCCAGCTATACTGTAAGAACTCAAAACGCTGCAGTCCACTGCTGGTGATGCTTGCTGCACAAGTTGTATTCTAGTCAAGCTGGGATTCAGTGGTGGAACACTGCTGCAGTAAGGCAGCAGTGTTGTGACTGCGTTTGCATGTGATTGAAGCAGAACAGTATTGGCACTGCACACCTTTGGTGGTGCATGCGCACAACACCGGCGTACTGACAGTGCAAGTGTCCTTCCTGCCAGGCATAGCAACAGTAAGGCTGCAACTATTACAGCACAAAACTGCTTTGTTGCACTGGTTGAGAAACGATTTTACAACTTTAACACATCAGGTCATGCAGCTGCTGCACACAATTGCCTGCAAGAAACTTTTGGAATGACAGCATGCATTTTTGACAACAGCAAATTGCTTGGTCTGATCATGCTGAACCCCATGTTGTTCACTTGCAGGAGAATGCAATCAAAGTGTCCAAGAGGCTGTTGAACAAGCCTCGGAAGCCAGTCCAGTTAGCAGCAGACGTTGTAGAGCAAGCCTTAGCAACAGGAGGAGACCGGTACCTTGAAACTCAACAGCATAAGCTGACATGGTGGCAAATGTCCTTACTTGATGTGAAGCTATTCCTGACAATTCTCTTCATTGCAGTGTTGCTAATCTTGGGTGTTGTGATTAAGTTCCTTGGCTTGCTGTTGTTTCGATCGTTAAGAAGCACCATGAAGGGAAAGCACAACACAAGCCTGGCTTCAAAGTCAAAGATTTTCTGATTGCCATCTTTGGCGCAGTTTGTGATTGTTGTCTGTTTCCTGCCAGTTATATTGTTCTTGAAACTAGTACATTGCAGTCAGACCACTGATCAGGCATACACAAAATGATGCATTGTGTGCCGTGTCTGTTTGCCTGTGTTGCTGTGCACACTCAGTCAGTTAGTGCACACTCCAAGTGTCAGTCAGTCGTGTCAGCTACTGTGTTGTGCTTGCACTGAGGTCCTCGATCAGTATGGAGTGCACAATGCACAGTCTAGATGTAGAAGCAACCTGTAAACACTATGCTTGGCTCAAAGTATTGTTCAAGTTTGTGTATGACTAAGTTGGGCAAAATATAGTCAGTGACTGTTTGAGCTGCAAAAAGGCCAAATGTTGCTAAATTGCGAGTGGCTAGCTGGCAGATCAAACTTATCATTGTGTTTTGCATCCATGTGTGCAGAAGAGCTGTGGCTGAGACAGTGTGGCGGTGTCTGACAGTCAGCAAGTGGCTGAGACACTCACTGCCTTTAGCGACTCCTGAATCAGCATGTTGAGCAGCCTAGAGCCCTCGAAACAGCACAACAGACAGTACAACAGACAGTACAACGGCAGATTGAGCTGAGCCAGTCCATGTGCCAGCTGCCCTGTCTGATGTTGTCAAAGTCAAGGATATCTATTTTGGAAGCAAATACATATGTCAAGAGCAGCCTGTCACCCTTGTCAGTCCATATTTGCACTGACCCAGACGGGCAAGCAGCAATCTTACAAAACTTCCCGGCTGTAGTCAAACGTCTCGTGCTGTAGTCAAAGACCTGATGCTATAATCATTCCACATAAACATATAGCAGGGTGATCAGACAAGCAGATCTTGCAGCTCTGTTTGTTGAGGTTCTGGCTCAAACGTCCAGCATTAGCTGATGCAGTCTATGTGATTCATGTTCTTCAGGTCTCAACAGCGAGTTATAGGTCAGCCATATGTTCGAGAAGGATTGCGCGTTACCAGTGAACACCTGCCTTTGAAGGGAAGAATAGAGCTTGCGTGATCGAAGCAACGTGTAGTGGGTGATCACGAGTTCAGCATGCTGTTCGAGTCAATACATGGAGACTTGGTGATGAACATTAGCTGATAACATAGACGCAGTATAGCTACTTGCCCACTGTATTCCGTTGTTAATAAGTCTACAAGGGCGAGCTTAGGCATCACTTCTGAAGAGCTTGCCGCTCTGACGCTGCATGCGCGGAATGTTGCCTTGACCTCATGGCGATTGGCTTGTGAGTATGCAACTGATCAATCGGGAGTGGACATGCCTACAAGCCTGGCTGCACTTTGTGCCCAAAGGTGCCCTTTGCAGGCATCTGCAGTAGGAATCTGAACTCGCTACCTTCGGTGCTTGCAGCAACGGTCTGGGCAGCGTTGACACAGGCGGTGTCAACTTCATAGCATATCGCTCGTTCTAGGTCTCACGACGGTTGATTTGTGCTGCCGTTTGCGCTGCCGCTTGTGCTGCCGTTTGTAGTAAGCAAGTCAGCCGACAAACCGCTATGGTGCACCGCATCGCACTCATCCGCCATGGGGAGTCCGTGTGGAATCTGGAAAACATCTTCACAGGGTGGACCGATGTAGATCTTTCTGCCACCGGCAAGAAAGAGGCCATTCAGGTGATTTGAGACCCTAGCCGGCTGCAGGGTGACATTGGTTCACTGGCAAGCGTCGATGGCACGCATTTTGCAGGCAGGCAAGCTTCTCAGGACTGAGGGGTTCAAATTTGATCTGGCGTACACATCCGTCCTCAAGCGCGCCATCAAAACGCTTCAAAACGTTCTAGAAGAGGTTGACCAGCTATGGGTGCCTGTTGAGAAGAGCTGGAGGTTGAACGAGAGGCACTACGGCGACCTGCAGGGCAGGAACAAGGCCGATACAGCAAAGAAATTTGGTGACAAGCAGGTGCACATCTGGAGACGGAGCTACGACGTCCCACCAGCAGGTCAGGCTTCTGTAGCATGCACTTGGTTAGTCAGGCGGTATGCCCACAACAAACCAGAGGATCTGCCTGTTACTGAGTCCCTGAAGACCACTGTAGAGCGGTTCATGCCCCTGTGGACGGACACCATAGCACCTGCTGTCAAGTCTGGCAAGAATGTCATCATTGCAGCTCACGGCAACAGTTTGCGGGTATGTCCAAAGTCAGGTCACCATAGGCTGCCATGCATTGCACAACTGCAACAGCAACGCCTGCATGCATGCATGCATGCATGCATGATGTTATGCGCTGCCATGAGGCTGCTGCAGCGCATAACATCATGCACTGCGTAAGCCAAGCAATCATGAGCCATGGTAAAGCAGCTGAGAAGAGGGCTATTTGCATGGGTACTAGCTGTTTGATATAGACTCAGCATGTTAAGCTGGTTGACACCTGAGCAGCATGCAGCGAACCCTTTTCTTGCTTTTGCAAAGCGCCTAGTTGATCTTGCATGCAAGGCTGCAGACACTAAGCCTCCAATACCGCACAATCCTTGGGCTGCAAGAATGCCAGCTTTGACGCGAGTATGCATACACAGAGCATCAAATGTGGTCTTTCAAAAGTTGACTCAGTGCATATCAGGCCTTATTTGACGCACAGGATCCCAGCAGAGTTCATGGTGCTGTTTGTTGAGTCAAGTTCTTGCTGTCCCAGGCGCTGGTGAAGTACTTGGACAATGTGTCAGATGAGGATATTCCCAGCCTAGAAATCCCCACAGGGGTGCCCCTGATCTATGAGCTAGATGACAACCTGAAGCCCATCAGACATTACTACGTTGGGTGAGTTGTCACTTGACCCTGCATGCATGTCATGTTTTTGTTGTACTGTTTCTGAGCTGTGTCCCAATGTCATGAGAATGTCTTGTCTGGCTACGCACTGATGTGTGATGCTGCTTGATGCTGAAATCTGCTGCCTCTGTTCATGCTAGGGAGTCAGTAGTGCCTGCTGTTTCACACCTTGTAAAACCTATACACCCTGTATACCCTGTTCAGATGATATGGTCGCAAAATTTGTTGCAGACTTGGCCTTTTGTTGCGTGGATGGTAACAGATGCATGGCCGCAGAGGAAACTTACAAGCATCTCTATGCAGCATAGCTGGCAGGCTCAATTTGACCGCATTGTTGTCAGCCTCAAAATGCATAGATCGTCTCCCTGACAACACACCGAAGTCAAAACTTCTGGCCAAAAGGATTACCACATGATGCACATGATGCATTGACTGAGCAAACAAAGCATGCTGCAGCACCAAGGAGGCCTTCAAGAAGAAGATTGGATTCCTAGGAGCCGATGGTCAGGCCGAGCGCATGACAGATGCCTTTGTGCATCACGGAGTGGTGATGAAGCCAGATGAGATCAAGTACCACGCACCCAAGGCAGATGCAGCTGTTGAGAAGCTAGGATTACATGATGCGCCTAGTGCTGCCGAGGTAAGGGCTTTGCTTCCTGAATAGCATTCTGAGAGTGGTGTTCATCATGGTCTGCATTTGTTGACGCGGTCATCGCACATGACAAAGTGTTTGCAGGACAAGCTCATGCAGCAGGCTTCAGTATTGGATTTTCGTTTAGTTGGTCATACTGGATTTCACCTCTAGCCTGCACAGTGTTCCATGCATTTAAAAGTAGAAATCAGTCACAGATATAAGGCAAACCGCACCTGTTATGCCCTTGCTTGTTTTCCTGATCTTTCCGGATGGCGCATGTTCTGTTCACACCTTTCAAGTTGAAGAGCATGGTGCTGCAGAGCGTTCAAAGCTTCAGCTTGACAGCAACATGAGTGTTGGCCATCTTATAGCTGCTCATACAATGCTCTCAATTGTGGTAGCCTGTCATGCTGCTGATCCGTTTTTGGGAGTTACATGCACTTGCAGCATCTGCTACTTGCAAACCCATCACATACTATGTTATTTTAGAACATGATACTGATTGTGCGTGGCTGACAAAAGCATACGAGCTGAATGTGTATCAGCTCAAGCTGAGGGTTAGCAGAACAGTCTACATTTGTTCAGGCAAAACCTGACCCCTAAATGAATAGTCTGGCACAGCTCATGTCACTGTGTTCATGCAGGTAGTCAAGGCAAGTGATGTGCTGTTTTTGTTTGGTTCACTGGCAGACATAAGGGACACCATCAAGAGCATCAAGGGCGATCTGAAGGGCCACCAAATCGTTGTGCCAGTCACAAAGGAGGGCGACCTTGATGTCTTCCAGGTGAATGCTGACTCTGCATGGTTTGTCAGCGACACTGTACCACCTCACAGGGAAACACTGCTTTCTGTTTATATGGTTGCAAGAGCTGTTTTGCACAGCTTTTAGCATTGTTTGACATCAGTTTGTGTGTCTGGATACTCAAGGTTGCAAAGCCTTTTTGATGTTGACTCCAGACATTTCACATGTCACACTGTTCCTCATGCGTGATGTCATGTTGAATGCACACTTTGTTGGCTGAGGGTGTTGGGAAAACAGCTGACATCTTGATCTGTCCTGCAGAATGCAGCAGGTGGCATGGTCAGAGTCATACAGGCAGTCCCAGAAGATGAGCTAAAATGGCAGAAGGGAGTCAATGCAGTCGGCACTCATGTCTCCCTAAGAAAGGGGTCCAGTACAGCAGAACTGGATGGTGAAATTGTGAAGACCCTGTTTGAGGCAGCAGGCTACCCTGTAGATGAGGACCAGAGATCAGCTATGACAGCTGGTGGCTGAACTCATTGCTGTCTATTGCTGTAGATCATTAATCGGTTTGCAAATGGTCACCGACAGATCTGTCAGCATCTGCCATTGCTGCAGTTTGCTGTGCAAATGCATGAGTCATAGCCTGGTGTCAAGCAGTGCTGTACTGGTATATCAGTTTTCTGAGTTGATTTGCACAAACTTAACATGAGCGACAGAATTGGCGCCTGACCTGCTGAGGACTGGCGCTGCACAAGGTGCCATCTTAAGCTTGGCGTTATGTTATCGGTTAGTCCGAGCCCACACTTTGTGAAAAATCAACCACAGTTCAGGCTCCGAAGACTCAATGGTGGCACTGGAGTGTGCATCTTGTGGTTATGAAAACACGCTGGAGGTGCTGATATGCATGCAGTCGAAATTGCTCGATCCCAACAAGGCATTTGCATGTGCTTACAACCTTTGTATCCGTCAAACGCAAAATGCAAGTACAAGCCATCCATGGCAACAGTCTGTCCAGCTGCAGCTAGACATACGTGCACAGTACTGGCTTCTTAGCAATACATTATGCCACCGATAATGATCTGAAATTCACGAGACACGAAACACAAACACTTTTGCACATCTTGCAATTACTTGCAGTCTTGAAGACTATTTATTCAGCCCATATGGCATTTGACAACACTTGCCGCAGCAGGCATGCGACTGACCAAAATAGTTGCTCAAGCTGGCCTTATTGCATGTACTCCTTTTAAGACATGCTAGCCATGATCAGCGAGTCACTTAACCGTCAGCACTCAGATATGAGAATTGCCCTCATCAAAGGCCACTTGGCTTTTGTGTTTCTCTGTAAAGCAAACAGCCCTCTGCTTGAGTTCCGTTTCCTGCAGGTTTCAAGTGCTGCAAGCTGCTGTTGCACATCATCAACGCCCAAGATGGTGTAGGCTGCCTCAGTCACATCATTGTGCCCAACCTCCAGATGCATCAGACATGGGCACAGTCCATTGACTAGGTGAGTTGCAACTGCTGCACCAATCTCATTGCCTTGAAGGTACAAGTATTGAAGCTTTCTCCAATTTGCATCAGAAACGTATTGTGCCCCCAAAGCATCCAGTCCAACTCTACATAGTCTCAAAATCTGCAAGTTAGGCCAGTTGCCCTGACTCAAACACATAACACCAGCATCTTGTAGAGAGTTGAAGCTGAGGTCAAGCATCTGCAACTCAGACCAATTGCCTTCAATGAGTTGAGCAACGGCTGTTGCATCCAGGTCATTGCAAGACAGGTCCAGTCTAGTCAAGTATGGCCAGTTGCCTTTGACCAGATATGCAATAGACAAAGCATCAAGTTGATTGTTTGACAGGTTAAGGGCTCTTAAACCTGACCATTGACCCTGAACCAGGAAAGCCACTGCATGTGCATGGACATTCCTGCCACAAAGATCAAGCTCTACCAAATTAGGCCAGTTGCCACTTGACAGGTATTTGAAGCCTGCAGCACCTAGGCAATTACGCAATAAACGTACATCTATAGGTCCTGATAATCTGGACCTGAGCCAAGACAACAGGAATGCGTGGTGTGCTTGAGAAATTATGCGACTTTGATTGAGGTCTGCTTGTGCAGGATTGACCAGCCAAATAATTGCACCTACTGAGTCACCCCTGAATTCTTCCCCCCACAGAACAAGGGACCATCGTGATGTCCACTGGTCATTCAGCAGTGAGTCATAGTAATCCATGTCATGAGATTTTGCATAATCCCCTATGAAGGACAGAAAGATCAACCCCAACTTTGGCCAGGCTTTGCTTAGGATGTGTCTCATGTCACTAGGGTCAGCGACCATGATACCTTGAACTAAGCTGCGACAGTATCTATGCAAGAAATGACAGACTCCTGACAGTGCCTTGAGAGACTCAGGAGGAAGAAGCTCCATCAATCTTGGTGCCTGGTGCACAACCTCTATGAAAGTAATTGCAGAGGCATGCAACTGCTCTTCATGCTGTTTGAGCCCGTTCTCTTTGAGGTCAAGCTCCTCCAAAAGCGTATCAAGACCTGCAACAGCGTTTGACTCTTGCTGCGACCTTTCCATGTTGACTGCTTTTTATGCTGTGAAAGCAGTGCAGTCATGGCTGCAGTGCATTGACCTGAAACCACACCTTCCACCATAATATATTGGCGGTGGTGCTGTGTAGCAACGCCAAATGAGTGTCCGAATTAGTTTGAAACCATGCCCCGTAGAAATTTGCCCTTGCCTTCTGCAAGTTTTGAAGCACGGTCGTGAAGCTGAGCTACGCCTACTGAGAGGGCGTGATCACTATTGTCTCCAAAAAGGCCAGCACCGAAACGGTCAAGATCAGCAGCACTGAACCTTCAGCAGCATGGCGCGTCGTTCAGCGTGCGATTGTGTGCTGGGTCACGGCCTGCACTGAACAAGTAGCGACGCCTGTGGTCGAAGCAGATTCAGTCGCATTTCGTTACGGCATGTTCTTACTGCAAGACGGCAATCGCACAGTGCTAAATGCCACACACTCTGTGTGCATGTGCAAGGACTATGTGCAGCCGCAAACTGCGTCTTTGACCGGAAAGGTCAGAGCTGCATGGCGTGTCACTCGCGATCTGACGACAGGCTCTGGCGTAGTCAAGTGCTTGCAAAGAGCCTTGCAACCCTCAAGCTTGCAAGCCAAACGCCACAGTTGTGGACCTGAAACACTTTGTTATGCAACGTGTTACATTGCTGGTCCATGTGCAAGTCCTCATTTGACCAGCTGGTGCAATGCTTGCCAACATGCAAGCAGTGTTGACGGTAATTAGGCTCGTCTTTATCCCCATACTCAGCACTGACTACAAGCTGAGACCCAGCAGCATGCTGTGCATTGATACTGTCCTGCTCCAGAGATCACATTTAGAGCAGGCACAAACCGCAAGTCAGATTCAGGACCCTAAATCTGACTTCCTGTTTGTGCCCGTTCTGAGTGTTGCGTCCTCAATGCATTATCCCTGGCTTGTGGTGTTGTGTCAATGCGCTGTAAAACCGGCAGGGCAGCGTAAGGGGTCTTGTGGACACTCAGACGCGTTGAATTTGTTGGATGAGTAGAGAACTCCAGGGATGCGCAAAGGTGTGTGCAGGAACCTGTAACTCTTGAGTGATTCAACATGTGCAATGTATCTGAGTGTCCATGAGACCCCTCATGCTGCCCTGCCGACTTTGCAGCACTCTGAGGTCTTTCAAGTGTTTTAGCAGGCTGTTGTAGCTGCTTGCCAGCCGGTAGTGATAGCCAGCAAATGGGCTGTGTCCAGGTTGTGCAGCCCCCTGGCCACCTCAACCTCCTGGGATACATTCCTCTTGCAAGCATGAGAACTTCCCAAAATCGACTTCGGTGTTGTTTGCCCATCCAATTCTGGGAAGTTCTAGCTCTCAGATCACAAGATGGCAGCTCTGAAGTAAGGGTGCATGGTTTGTGTGTCAATTGTCCTTTGGTCTGATCAGTCATGTAAACGGTCCTGGTGCAGGCCGGCGAGAAGGTCACATACAGCAAGAAGGAGGTATTTACTCACAAGGGTGCACACACTAGTCTTCACAGTGGTCTCATGGAAATTCAGGAGCAGCTGCAAGAGCAAACCAAGAGTGTAGCCTACAGTCTTGGTCTGCTCTTGCAGTTGCTCCTCACTCTCCTAGTAGATTACCTGCAAGACCCTTCGGCTCAGGTACGGCCACTGCCCATCCTGTTGTGCCGCTGTACTTGTGTCACCAATTACCCTGCATACTTACCTTGCTGCCTTGCTGCTCAGTGCCATCTGTGCCAGAAAGAAGGTTGGCTGTTTCACAGTCTTGCATCAGCCCTGCAGTGGCCCTATTGTTATTCCTTAAGGTGTTAATGTATTGTTCTGTCATAACTTCACTGAAACTCCACATCTTGTTGCTGTACTATCTGCATTGTTGCAAGCTGCAACAGTCTCCGTAGTTCATGTCAAACCAAGGTTTGCTTTGGCATGCCCAAGCTGACCTGGCTCAAGCTTCATTCAACAGGCTTGTCAGACTTGTCTGTGAGAGCTTGAGCCAGGTCAGCTTGGGCTTGCAATGGTATCAGTTCTAAGCCAATTCAGTGCCTACAGAGCGCTTGTTGCTGCAGGCCCAAGCTGACGTGGCTCAAGCTTCATCTGCTCTAACAGACTTGTCAGGTTTGTTCACAATAGCAGATGAGGCTTGAGCCGAGTCAGCTTGAACCTGCAGCAACACTGAGCTGGAGCAGCAGCTGCTGAGACATGAGTTCGGCCTGAGGCAGGGTGAAGCCGACCAGGCAGCAGTTTCAGTTGCTGCTGCAGCTTATCACCAAGCTGCTTTGCAGCAGCAACTGAGATTTGAGCAGCCCCTGCAGCTGGTGCACCATTTTGCCGGATGCTCAACATGCAAACTGGTGCACTATCTGCTCAGCTGTGCTGTGAGCCGCAGCAGCAGAGGCAGTCTAGTGCAATCTTGACTAGCCAGGAGGCACAGGAACAGCTGATTACCCTTGCAACCACTCTGCCTGTTCAGCTAATGTAGCTATCTGATTGACTGCATACATTGGTTGGTTCTAGGATAAAAAGCTGCCAGGCAGTGTTATGCACTAGTGCGATGTTGCACTTGGCGTGCGCCTTGACTGTACATTGACACAAGTACAGTAGCAACACTGCAAGACTGTATGTCATCACTACACAAGGTGCTGACACCCGCAACCTCCACTCGGGACAAGCTTGAGTCAACATGCATTCATGCAGATAATACCACTGTACAGAGTCTGACCAAATCTGGTGTGCTGCAGGATTCTAGCAATGCGCTGGGTGAGGCAGCGCTGCTGCATGGCATGGAGGCATAGCCTAGTTTGGCAGGCCTGAAGCTGAAGCTAGGGCAGGGCTGGGCTCAGACAGATGGGGCTGTTGAGCACAGCCCTGTAGCACCAGCAGCCTCAGGATTGCTGCCATGGAGCCCTTCTCACAGGCGTGAATAGTGCAGTTAAGGTTGCTGGTGGCGAGTCCTATTTTAACAACCATTCATCTCATGCCAATTCTCTTCTTTTGTCATTTGATCCAGAACATGTGACACATCACTCATGGAGGTTGACCAACGTTAACCAACGGTGCACCTGCGTAAGTCCAGGTCTGCCTGTGCCAGGCATAGCAGGAGTCAGCGCATGTGTAGACCATTGTTTCATGTCTTCAAGCAGTGTGTAAAGCTGTCAAGGCAGTGCATCCTCCAACCAAATGTTAATAAACTAAATGTTAACAACTTACAGAGCAATGCCATAGCATGATGACAACCAAATGACCATCAGATACTTGCACCTACAGGTGTCAAAGCCTGCTCAGGGGCGCAAGCAATCTCCGTCACAAAAGTTGATGCCCCCTCACGGTGTAGGGCCTTGGCAGGAATGTATATTTATGCCGGCAACCATTGGGGTATGCCTTGTACACTAGGCCGATCACTATTAAACTAAAAGCAACCTCCTTGCCCTCACCTGAGACTGCAGCACAGAAGCGTCAGCAGACAGGGCCAAGGCAGGTTGGCAATGCCCTTGACACCACCACCATCACCCACTGCACAGAGAGTGTTGGCAGCAGCACAGCATTATAATTAGCCGCCATGGCCGCAGCAGAGCCCAGGCTCAGCAGCAGCAGCTCGTCAGTGGAGGTGACCGTGGGCTCACCTATGTCTTCTGGCATGGCCCAAGCAAAGCTTGACGCAGAGGGAAGTCAGTCTTAGTCATTTGTTTGCCGGGCAGCTGCTTCTGTTTGGTTTACTATATAGTTCATATATGAAACATTCCGCGCTGTTATAATGACAATCACTTGCGTGGCCACGCATTTACAAGTTGAGGTGTGCAGAAATGTTATGCTGCGGATTGATATGGCGAGGCAGCCTCGCAGCTGCTGAGGATTATCGTTTGCTTCACCTGGCTCATCGAATGCTCCGCACACCAACCTCACTGCCTTGCTGCTCAGTGTCATCTCTGCCGGACAAGAGATTGGCTGTTTCCTAGTCTTGCATCAGTCCTGCAGTGTTTAAGCACTGTTACACCTAAGGGTGCTCGTCTCCTGTATGTGATAGCCTCAGTCAAGCAGCACATACTGCTGCTATACACACAGCAGATAATTCTTGCATCATTTCATGCAGTAATAGTGCCAGAGTTTCAAGACACTCAAGTGCCGACAGAGGGCTTGTTGCTGCAGGCCCAAGCTGACTTGGCTCAAGCCTCATCTGCTCTGACAGAACAAGACTCAGGCAGCCTCAGTGTTGAGCGCTGAAGCTGTCTGAGTCCTGTACGGACAGGACTCAGACAGCTTCAGAGCTCAACACTGAGGCTTGTTCTGTCAGAGCAGATGAGGCTTGAGCCAAGTCAGCTTGGGCCTGCAGCAACACTGAGCCAGAGCAGCTGATGTGTGACTTCAGCCAGAAGCAGAGTGAAGCTGAGCTGGTCGCCTCCACCCTGCTTCTGGCTGAACTTATGTCTCAGCTGCTCTGGCCCAGTGTGTCTGTTACCACAAGACAAGTCGCTTTGCAGCAGCTGCTGAGGCTTGAGCAGCAGTGCCTGCAATATGCAGGAGCTGAGTGCAGAAGCAGCAGCACAGCATAGTTGAGAATCTTTGGGAGCTGGGGTGCAGAAGCGCAGGCGCTCTGGTGCAGTCTTGACTAGCGAGGAGGCACAGGAACAGTGGGTTGCACCTGCAACTACTCAGCCCGTCCAAGTAGTGTACCCTCTGAATCCCTCTGCATAATTGACACCTGTGTATCCTTCCTTTATATCCTTGCTTTCTTCCTGTCCTATCTATTCCATTGGTGAGCACAGGGTGTCGTGCATGTGTGTTACTACTGCTCAATCGTGTCTGCACCCAGCAAGATGAGGCCCGTCATGCCAGCAAGAATCAGGTGCATACTCCCTCTTGTGCCTGCAGGCCCGAAATCGTATGTGTTGTTGGAAGCAAGGAGGAGAATGCAGACGCCACTGATCGTACTGCAGAAGACGTGACAGCTGAATGGTTCTTGAAACCCTGCAAGGCCTGGTGCATCAGCTGTAACGTGCAGCTCTTGTTACAAGTGTGCTGGCACTTTGTGTCCTTGGTGCATGTGTTCACAGTGTAGTCCCAAATACATAGTGTATGTCAACAAGTGATGGTTCTGAAATATGTTGTTGATTCATCAGGTACCTCCAGTGCATCTTGCTACTTGATAACCCTCAGCCATGCGACACAGCTGATCAGCCCTGCCATGTGTAAGATGAAAGCTGCTGGCCTGTTTCAGACTGCATTGACACACACGCGAAAAGGAGAGATCAATGATACTGTCATATGCACCTGACAGGATATTTGGCAGCAGTGCTGCAAGCATGATTATGCACAGCGCAAGCCACTTCAAAGCTTACAGCAGTGGATACATGTAATCACAAGCAAGACAGTATGTCGTTTCTGACCTGTTCAAACTGAATCTGAAATGTCTAATTCGCAGCAAAAGATGCAAAACAGTTGTTGAATTGCAGAATGCACTAGCCAATGCTGCCGCAGACATGGCAACAGTGGTTAGGATGTTAAGCAGGCAAGCTTTCAGCTGGAATAGCATGCGCTAAAGTCTGCCAAGTCCCATCTGAAATAAAACTAACCCAAGATGTCATCCAAAAACAAGCTCGTGTCGGCACATAGTCATTGCTCCCTTGTCCTTGAAGGCAACAGAGTTCACTCTGCTACAGCGTGCACGAGCAGGAGGCATTGCAGCGCCCATCAATATGCAGGGTCTTGCAAACACTCAATCACTGCAAAAACAAGAGGACTGCATTCATCATTAAGCCCATTTTCCAATCAATGCCATAATTGCTGCACCTGTGTACAGAGCCCCAAAGCCTGCCACTTGCATAGTCCAGGATTGAGGCAACTCGTCATCAGAGAATGTGGGTAAGATGAGGTCACATAAGCCATTGTAGATCAAGATTCCTGCTGACACAGCATCAAACACACCCTCTGAGCCAAGAGCTGCTTTACTTTCCCCGTTGTATTTGTTGCTGACTGTGATACCGATAGCAACACCTACAGGTGTGACTATGATGAAAGCTGCAGCCAGTAGGATATACTTTGTTCTGTTGTAGCCTGCCTTTACAAAGAGAACGCCCAGAGCAAGGCCCTCATTGCCTTGATGGAAAAACAGAGCAATCATGAGCGCCCTGACAGTGTCTGCATGGCTTGATATGCCCAGAGTGATACCAATGAAGATGCCTGCAGCAATAAAGGAGCACATCCAATCAGTCAGGGATTTCCCACGGTCATCACTCTAAAGGTCGCAGGGACCTGTGCAGACCAATTGACCTGAATGCAACATTTCCATCCACAAACGAATCGAAGCTGTCTGAACAATGTGTCAATGAACAAAAGCAAAAGAGCTGTTGTTCACAAAGATGGTGGAGATTTGTGGCAATGTGTGCAATGATAGATGAAGAATGTCTTGCTGTGAAAGGCAACAGGCAGGAAGCCACAGAATGATGCACATTTGACAACATTGCAAGACTGCTGCAAAAGGGGGAGTGATGTGATATGCAGATGCCAAACAACTTGTGATTGCTGATGGTCAAAGCAGTGACAAGCAGTGCAGGGATCTGGCAAGTTACTGTTGCCACAAAGAGAAGTCAGGCAGACTTACTGTGAAAGATAATGCCTGCTTCGAACGTGTAGGATATAACAATGCTTTTCATGGTCTTCAGCCTGGTGTTGCGGTCAGCTGCTCTTGCCAGGTCTCCCGTGGTTTCAGGCACAGGTGCCTCGGCGTCAGGTTGCTTGATTGCGTGCCCATCCCTCTCGGCATTGCGCATGAGCCGCTGATGGAACGTCTTGTGCAACATCCATTCCAGGGTGAAGGTTACGAGAGACGCAGCGGTTGCGATGGTCATAGCCCATGGGTAAGTCGTAGACCAGCCAAGGCAAGGGTCAGTCAGGATCGGGAACGCGTCTCCGAGAACATGCACATACCTGTACACAGAGGGTGAGCCAGTGAAAAACTTCAGGTCCAGTAGGTCGCTAAACTTGCGCGGTTTCGCATCTCAGCTCACCCGGTTGTTAACACTACCCCGGCAGCAAATGCTCGTAGCAAAAAGTACAGTGAGTTGAGGCTGGCTCTGTAAGTGAAGAAGGGGATGAAAACGCCCGCGGTACTGACAAGCAGGATTCCAAACAAGCCGCCAAGGCGCAGCCCAAGCAAGCCTTGATCACCGGGGGCAAAACACGTCGGAAGCTCTGGCGAGGCGCCGGCGTTGAAGGCAACGCTTGCGGCAAGGCTGTCGGACATGACACCTGCACAGCCTGCACGCTCGCGTCGACGTCATACTTGCAGCTAAATGCCAATGTCTCAGGAATCAGCACCAGACAAAAACACTGCGAAGTCCCTAATTTCACTGACCTGAGGCTGAAGAAGATCACAAGCTGAAGGAATGGCTGACTGACAATTTTACAGGTTCCGCCGCGAACTATGTGATGCGGCAAAGTTGTCAACCATCCGTTCCTTCAACTGCCAAGAGGCGCGTGTCAAACGTGTGTCAGGAAACCCTAATGCCAAACCAGGCATGAAATTACGTCTGAAGGGCTGTTTACACTTGACCGATTTCGTGCGGTCCTTCCAGACCCTAGAATGATTTGCGGTCAAAATCCCAAATCCACCGCGTTTGGGACCGGATTTGAAACACGACCGCGACCATGGACTACACCTGTGGTTTCACTCTGGATCTCGTCGACAAACTCGATCTTATCAAAACAAGTTCCTAGCAAACTGTCAGGAAGCCTTTGCAACCAATGCGAACGTCTAGCCCTCGACGTCCGCTTGCCGATTGTCCAATTAATGGTGGTAATCAGGCTTTGCAACCAATGCGAACGTCTAGCCCTCGACGTCGTCTGCTTGCCGATTGTCCAATTGATGGTGGTAATCGGGGTTCAGGTGCTGCTGCCGCGTCGCAGAGCCTCGGTGATGTCATCAAGTCTCCCAGAGGAGGCGTTTCCGTCCCACACAGGATTCTGCCAAACAGGCAGCATCCAAACAGCCCGTCCGATCTGACTGGACCCAAAAAAAACCCACGGTCAAAAGGGATTTGGCATTGCGCAACATGCGTAGATGAGGTTGAACGCAAAATCGCGGTGCGGTTGTTGCGATGACTAACCCAGATTTCGCATGGCGACCGCACACGGAACGGTCAAGTGTAAACAGCCCTTGATGCAACCCACACACAGACCCCCACACCCCGCCCTTATCATCTTAGGGTTAGGTCTGACATTCGATAACGAACTTGCAACGGATGATTGATAGTTCTCGCTTGCAGGTTGCCTTGTAAAACTGTCACAGATAGATCCCTTGTAAAGTTGTCCGCTCAGGTAAGCTTGCTTGTTTGTAAAGTTGTCCCCATCACAGCGCTCTGCAGCGCCATTGCAAACAGTCCTGCTTTTTCCGCTCATCAGTGACATCAACGATAGAGCTCACGGCTGAGCAGCTGTTATCCATTGCCATGCAGAGCCATGGCTGACAGCTCTGCAGCAAACGTTGCTATCAACGCCGTGCCAGAGCTTCCGGTTTGCTTTGCCCCTGGTGATCAAGGATTGCTTGGACTTCGACTTGGCGGCTTGTTTGGCATTCTGCTTGTCAGCACCATTGGCGTTAGCATTCCCTTCTTCACCTACAAGGCTAACGTCCAGTCGTTTTACTTTCTGATTCGAGCGTTTGCTGCGGGAGTGGTCCTGACAACGGGGTAAGAGTTCAGGCTGATGCCACCGGTGCGCGTAGATGGCCGCTGTGCGACTTGAAAGTGTTATTGCAGATACGTACATGTTTTGGGAGACGCGTTTCCCATCCTTACCGATCCTTGCCTTGGTTTATCTACCGAGTACCCTTGGGCGATGACCATCGCCACCTCTGCTTCCTTGTTTACCTTTACCTTAGAGTGGGTACTTCACAAGACATTTCATCAACGTCTCATGCACGATGCTGACAGCAGCACGCAAGTCCAAAACAAAGCTGACGCTGAGGCGGGGATTTCAGCTTCGGCCGCTACCTCCTCCGACGACATAGAGAAAGCATACGATCGCAAAGCTCGACTGAAGGCTTTGCAAAATGTCGTCGTATCGTACACCTTCGAAGCAGGCATCATATTTCACAGTAAGTGCTTGCTTGATCTATGCATTGCGCCCGTTCAATTCGCAGCACCATGCTGCATACTTAATGCATGGCCAGGTTTGACCTTTGTCAATAACATTTTTTCGCTGCTACAGGCATCTTCATTGGAATTACTCTGGGCATATCGAGCAATGCAGACACAGTACGAGCGCTCATGATTGCTTTGTTCTTTCATCAAGGCAATGAAGGCCTTGCTCTCGGTGTTCTATTTGTGAAAGCAGGATACGGAAGGATGAAGTACATGCTGCTGGCTGCAGCATTTGTCATTGTCACACCACTAGGCGTTGCTATTGGTATTGGTATCAGCAACAACTACAATGGTGAGAGCAAGGTAGCCCTTGGCACAGAAGGTGTATTTGATGCTGTATCAGCAGGTATACTGATTTATAATGGCTTATGTGATTTGATCTTGCCCACATTTGCTGATGACGAGTTGCCCTGGTCTTGGATGCTGCAAGTTGCAGGCTTTGGGGCACTGTACACAGGCGCAGCAATCATGGCATTGATTGGAAAGTGGGCTTGATGATTGTGTTTTTGCTGCATTGACTTTGCCCTGCCCTGGATGATCATGAACCTAGAGACTGTTGTGTTGTCACATTGCAGCAACCATTGGGTCAAGCTAGTAAGTGGTGTGGCACAAAGCAAGCATGTTGCATCGCAGCGACTGACACTAGCATGTTTGTCTTGATGTTGGCTTGCTGCTATGCCTACATAGCTGGTATGTCTGATATCTTTTGTTTGTATCTTTTGCTGCTTCCTGTGTTTGTCAACCATGCCACAGATTGGCATGTTGTTGCATTCTTCGTGGACAGCTGCACTTGATGAAACTTGCTGTGAAGATTGCTGGACATCTATTCTGCAGCATTTGCACAATCAAATGTGTAAATTAGCCTAGCCGTGTAAATCAAAACGAGCTTGTTCGTCTTGTGTCTTCATTGGAAACAAATTGTACAGCACTTGCCAGTAAACTCTCCCCAGTGCAGCTCAATTAGCAACCTGGACTTCAGCACACGTTCTCATGGGTGGTGCTTGCGAATTGCTGTAACAGCTGCTGCTGCAGGTCAAGCAAGCCATTCTCAGTGTTTGTGCAGCACAGGCAAGACTATTGACACAAAACACAAAGTCTGAATCAGTACAGAGGCTTGCAGAAAGCAGAGCAGTGGCTCGCATGCATAAAAGCATAGAAACATGGTGTCTCACATTGAACAGTGCGCAGTCAAGCAGCAACGACACATGCAGACAAGTCACCTGCCAAGATGCACCTCACTAAATGACGTCACAAACAATACAACTGCACATCACAGACAACGCGATCTGTAAGCTGCTCAGCGCTGTGCTAGGATCGTCACCGCTGCACACTCACATAACTGCAAAGTTTGCTGAGCAAGCGCTACAGGCTGATGACATGCCCAATTTAATGACGACATTGGGATCAGCTTCATGTGCTCACAGTCACAAGCACTTGGGATGTGTTGTAGACCAGTTTGGTAGACAAATTGTGGACCAGCGCTGTGCCACTCCTGGCTGGCCATTCCAGAATGGCAGCCCTGTCAAAATCGTGACCATCTGATGCAATGGCGTCTGTCTGTGATTGCACCTGCAATATCTGTCTGTATCAAAGCGCAATCAGCACTATGACAACAAGTGAGTATGCAGTCACAAGGCACCAAGCAGTGCAGTCAACAGCAGAGATTGCTTACCCATGTGATGCAATAGTGACACAGTGGGATTGTCAATGCATGACTGATGTCAATGCACTGCAGGTTTGACTGCGTGTTCACCTTTGCACATGGCCAGCAGAGCTGCGTGTGCAGGGATCAGTGTCTCTTTTCTGCAACAGCTGCACTGGGGATCTGAAAGCTACTGAGCAGATGCCATTGGATTGCACAATGCATGCATGAAATTGCATGTATATGCTGCACAGAGGCTGCAGCATTGACTGTACCAAGTTGCTGCTGCTGCTCTGAGGCAATGCATATGATGGAGCGCAGTGCATCACAGAAGCCTTTGCTGGACACTACTGGCATCAGCTTGGTGACTTCTATCAGCAGTGTGAACACTTTCACCCTGATGACTTTTGCCTAAAGGAGATGCTTTGTTTTGGCTATTGACTGATGACTGTCTGGTGTGTTCCCACATCATCTGCTGCTGACCTCCTCATGCTGATTTGCCTGATCATGAGGCTGACACTCTGCAGCTGACAAGTCTTCTGCTGCAGTAGTAGCACGTGCCTGGACTGATGCTGTTCTGCTGGTGCTGGTGCTGGTGCTGCTGGTGCTGCTGCTGCTGCTGCTGCTATGCCTGGTTTTTTAGCTTCCTGGGCTTCCGAAGAAGTTCTTGACAGCTGCCTGAGCAGCTGCTTGCACCTTTAGCCAGCGACTGCTCCTCAGCTAACAAGGCTAAGCATGGTGCTATAGGATGCTACCTTGACAAAACCCCTCAAGCTGCTTACCAAACGAAGACCCAACATGCCAAACTCCTGCTATCAGGGGTAACATGCTCAGGACATAACAAGCAGTAGACTAGAGGTGCAGTGAGGTGCATGGTGCCTGCATGACACAATCTGCGTTGCTCAGCATGCTCAGCACTGCTTGGGTTGCATTCAAGTTGCAATTTGTAAATTTCACAACAGGCTCAGAATGTAACAAGCACCATGCTGCTTTTGAGGTGCTTGGCCTGTAACTCACCAGCACCTCTATCAAGACTTTGCATAGGCCCTGAAGCACAGCAGGCTTGGGTTGCAGCTCAGTGCTGTCTCTGAGACGCATTGTGGCTGATGACTTACACATGTAAGCAAAACTGGTCACGAGGGCAGTAATTGCGCTGCAAGGAGTCTCTCAGTTGAGCATTGGCCTCCTAGCGGAAATGAGTTTGATTTTTGTTCCCTGGGCAGCCCGGTATCATACTTGGCTTCTCATTAAATTGACGCCGAAAGGTGTAGTCTTTTCTTTTTCTTTGATATTTGTTGATAACAATTGTGTATCCACATGTCAGATACCATGCTTCATGACCACAATGGCAATTGCCATCCTTGCAATGCAGCAGAGCCGCACTCGGTAGTGTTATGGTGTTTGGTCACAGCTGCTGTTGTGCAACGTTGCATCATCTTGTAAGCTGTGTGTTACATGTCCGCATTTACGCTTTGCACAGCAAAAGCAAGCCCTTCAGAACCTGAGGTCACGCTTCGCATGCTGCTTGCTAGAGCTGCCAGTCCAAACAAGCATTGAATGCTGACTTGGTGTCAGAGGTCGCAGAAACGATCACTTGCCAATTGGGACAAATTCGAAGCTAAGTTGCTGTGTGTATTTCAATGACTTACAGTTGATTGGAAAGTGTATTACAATGACTTATAGTCGATTGGAAAGTTGTCAGCATATATGTAGCAGCGCTGAAAGTTTGAGTATAGACCATGCTATTATATGAAAGAAAAAGGATCATATGTTCACAGGTGCTTCACTGCAATTTTGGTACCTGTCTATGACATTTTTCAAGTGTTTTCTTGATTGTAAAGTCAGGAAACATAAGCTTGTCACAGTGAGAGCAGGAAGGAAAGAAGACCAAGGAAAAACTCATTGCCTTTCAGCGACCACAATGGGAGCCTCTTGAAGCGAAGCAAATCAAGAGCATGAATGTACATCCTCAACCATTCCAAAAAGCATCACAAATGCTGGCAGTCCCAGCTATCTCACCATTCATACAACCACCATAACACGTGCCAGCAGGCCTGGCCTATCTCATCAACATTTCAACCAACACAAACACTGGCACACCCCGCCAGCAGATCATCGAAAGAACAGATAATCCAAGATCAGCAACCTGACTCCCTATCAAGGCTGATCAAGCCGCCAGATGTCACTTGGGGTGGTCTCTACACCCTTGGGGAGCCACCTGCACACCATCGCACAATCGCTTGAACTCCTAGGACCATTGTCAGATACAAACCGGGTTCACAGAAATACATACAAATACGGCAAGAGAGTATCCTGAACTTGTTAGACATAATGTTGCCAGCCAGGGTCTACATGCACAACTGCTGCCTTCCTGTTGGCCTGTATCAAACCAGAGCAAGCAAGCATGCAATGAAATGCAGTTTTTGACACACCACAAATCAACTCTGCATTGCAGCACCAGCCTACTTATGCATAGCATGATGGTCCACATGCAGCACCCCAATCACACCCCTCAACACAACCCACAACCTTGTGCACATAAGAGCGGTCAGGGTGGCTCAATGTACCAAGAGCAGCAGGCACAAAGCGGGCAGCCATCTTCTTGGCCTTTGCACCAAGCTTGATCTTCTCAGAAGTAGGAGTCTGCTGCTCCTGAAGAGTGTTGGTCATTTCCACATCCTTGCTCCTCCTGAAGGCCTTAAGCTTGAAGTCCTTGAAGGAGGAGGACATACGCCGCAGCCCCTGCACAGCATCACAGATACAGTCAGGATTTGCAACATTGTATTATATTGTTGTATTGTAGCGTATTGCTACATAACAATGTAATGTGACTTGGCAGGCAGCATCTCAGCAATGTACAAAGCTCGACGCAGCACACAAGTGATGCTGTGCAGCACGTAAGAGTCTTGTGATATGTTCTACCCAGAGTGCAGACAGCAGCATCCAAAGAAAGTTGAACGTAAATATAGTGTGAAAGGTTGAGAATGACACATACAGCATGGTTTCACTGAAGCGAATCATGTGCATGGATAGGGCTGTACCTTAGGCTTGGTAGTCTTCTCCAGGAGGACCTTGTCAGCCTCCTCCTTGGCAGCCTTGTCAGCTGCAGATTCCCTCTCAATGGCCTCCGCCAATGATGATGTGTTCTTCTCCAAGGCTCCCCTCACCCCTGAAGAAGAAGTTGGGGAGGCATCCCCAGTACCAGTTACCATGAAAGAAGAATGCGCGTAGTCCTCTCCAGCAAGCTCTCCCTGGCCAATGATGGGGTTGGTCAGGTGAGAGTTGGGGTCTGACATGGGCTGCTGCAGAGGCTGCACAGCTGTCAGGATGGGCTTGGACGAGTACAGCAGTCCTGGGATGAAAGTGCCCAGCCCAGACATAGCGCGTTTCAGGCTAGACTGGGTGCGCAAGGGGGTAGGCTGGGGGCTGGTGGTGAATGAGACATCAGCTGCAGTGGTTGGCATGGCTGCAGATGATCCCGATTCCTGATGCTGCACAGCAAATCAGCTTTGAAGCAGCTTGTTCAACACACAGCGGGTTGCATGGTAATACAAGGCTGTACCAGAGCAAGCTTAGTGAGAGGCAGACATGCGTGTGTTCTTGAATTGACAATGTGAGCGTCGAGTCTGCACTCAGATGCATCACAGCTACTGCAATCAGCGCATCAAAGCATGGAGATGGCCTTACAAGAAACAGCACTCACCTGAGGAAGGACATGGGAATGGGGCAAACATGACACCCGTTCCTCTTCCACATACTGCTGCAGCAAACTTCCCTCAAACATATCCAGGGCTGCAACGGTGATGGCACTTAGGTGACTACCAGCGCTCCTCCAGTAATGCTGCAAGGCTGAGGAGCCAAAGATGCTCAACGCAGACTGCGGTAGGCTGTAGGTGGAGTCTCTGCCTTGTTGGTGGAGTGCGTCCTGGACGCAGCTTTGGGTGAAGTAGTCCAGCGCTTCAGCTGGCAGTCCAGCAAAGCACACAGAACCGTCGTGACGGAGCAGGGTTTGCAGTGCGCTTGTGCTGAAGATGCACAGCGCTGGAAAAGAGAGGCTTTCGTGAAAGGCCTGCTCAGAAGCGGGGCGGGGACCTGCGAGGATAGTGCAGAGGTTTTCGTCGTTGTCGACTAAGCATCAAGGGCGGTATCGAAGAATGTTGACAAGAAGCGACGGACTGACACCCTCAACGCAGCTTGAGGCTGTACCTGAAGACTCGTACACGCCCAGGCTAGTAAGCAGCTTCACTAGCTGCTGCAATAGGGTCCAGGTGCCCCCTGTATGGCACATAATTGGTGAGCCAAGGTTCACGTTCATGTCCTCAGCAGTATGTAAAAGACGCCGACTCATAATGATCCAGTTGTGTGTTGCGGTTGCACTTCAGTCAGAGCTTCAGCTGTTTGCAAGCAGCGATGAACAGGCCCTGGGACACTAGCTTGATAGGCAGGTGCTTGTTACAGGCGACAATCGTGGTTCGCACACTTGATAACATCGGTGGATACTTACATACAACAGCTGCTAACTCCAGCAACTCCCACAGCTCCAGTGTTGGAACGTCCACTTCTTCATCAAGGCTTTCTGGCCACCCCGAGATGGTGGGCGTAGCCACACACGCAAGCGCTAACAACAGGACTGCGGACAGTAAGCGCCAGATCATTGGTTTGAGCCACATGGTGCTCAACTAACAAAGGCACAAACCGGTGCGTGCCTGTTTGTTTTTTTCCTTTCTTTGTAGCACGCCATAGAATGTGCTGAGCAAGCATCGCTGCAAGTAAGTCCCGGGGCTGGCATCGTCCCCGCAGGGCGGCATCGAGTTTCCTGAACGCACTAGTTTGACAATAAAGTGTGCCATGGATCATGCCTGCTGGCATGCTGCGCAGTTGATGAAAGAAAACGGACAGCTAGACAGTCCACCTCATGTCAGGGACAGTGTAAGCGCCCACTGATAAAGGCACAGCTAGTTTTCTTTGCCACGGTGGGTAGCAGAGAGTCTGGTATATGTATACACACCAATGACCTGATGTACACCATATTCCTGTTTTGGCTATGACCACTATTTGTAGGAGAAGCATGCGCATCAGCCTGCTGCTTTACTGGGCGAAAGGTGCGCATGCAAGCACAGTCACATTTGCGGCATGCTATAGCTAGCTAGCTAGCTAGCAGTGTTTATGTGCTGCAGCTACATGATGCATACATTGCATGCCATTCACATGCCAATGATACGCACCCTTGACTATGCACCCTTGACTATGCACCACGTTCAAAGGACATCTACCCGCTATACCTTGCAAAGCTGTGTGTCATGCACTGTTGCTGGCTACTGATACCTGAGGACACACTCAAGTATACTCCGCGTCTGTGAACCCTTGCTTGAAATAGGCTCTCAGAGCTTCATGCTGTTGCAGATACAGCAGCAGCGCAGCAGAGGGTTTACTCATCTTGAGGATGGACTGCTCTGTGCTGGAACCGGTCATGTCCTGGCTCTGTCCTGCACAACCTTTCATCTGCTTCTTCTCTTTTCCCATTACTCTTTGTACCTCCTACGCACAGCAGAGGCCGTTGTGCTTTCAGTTCTTGCAATCCGGGTGCCAAACAGAGAAGCTTTTGCGATGCCCAGCCTAGCGCTAGCCTTTCACCATCAAAAGCTGCAGCATCTTGTTGCTGCAAAGCAATGGTCACCTGCTGACCTAACGCTGCAAAATGCTGCATGACATGCTGCAGGTATGCGCGCCAAATTGTGACAACACACAAGAAGCATGTGTTGGTGCTGTCACATTGTGCAATACTGAGCAAGCAGTCTCTCAGGGCCTTTATTCCAGCCAGAACAAACGTGTTGGGTGTGTATTGAATTGAGACTGTACAGGTCGGATGGGACATTCCATTAGCGTAACCAATATCGCATTGTTTAATGTGGCTTTTCAATGCAATGCAAAGTCACATTCAGAAGCAACATACTGCACAACTTTCTTTGACATGGTCATGGATGCGGTTGTCATGGATGCTGTTGTATGGACATGGTCATGGATGCTGTTGTATGGACATGGTCATGGATGCTGTTGTATGGACATGGTCATGGATGCTGTTGTATGGACATGGTCATGGATGCTGTTGTATGGACATGGTCATGGATGCTGTTGTATAATACAGTAAAACCTCAGTGAGCTGTTTGTCACCTCCCAGCATTTACTTTTTGCACAAGCAGGACCTGCGTCCACCATGCTGCTTGCTAAAGCTGCCAAACCGATACTTGCTTACTAGCAAAAGTTGCAACAGCATCACTTGTCAATTGGAACAGAGCTGACTTGCTGCTTGTATGGCAATTGGTTACAATCATGTTGAATTTGGTCAAGCATGTTTGTAAAAGAGCTGTATATATAGATACATATCACAGGATACAAGGATCAGCGAGTTCACAAGGGCTTTGTTGCAACTGTGAAAAGTGACAACGCATGTCACAGTGAGAGCAGGAAGGGCAAATTGCAAAGAAAACCTTACGCCTTTCAGCAATCAAAACGGAAGCCTCTTGAAGCAGCACCCCAAAATGAGAGCATTAACATGCACCTTCAACCATTCCCAAAAACAACACGAATGCTGGCAGTCCCAGCTATCTCACCAGTAATACAAGCACCGTAACACGTGCCAGCAGGCCTGACCTATCTCAACAGCATAACAACCAACACACACACTGACACACCCCGCCAGCAGATCATCGAAACAACAATTACGCAAAGATCAGCATCCTGATTCCTCTGCAAGGCCAATCAAGCCGCCAGATGTCACATATGGCCTAAGGGAGCCACCTGCATACCAATGCACACTTCCTTCTAGGATAGTTGATACATACAAAAAGATGGAAATGGAAACAAATTTGATTACGCAAATTTGATTGAACAAATGGAGGGTGGGGGAGGGACTATGAGGTACAATGTTTGCAAGTCCTCAAATGCTCCTTTCTTGTTGGCCTGCATGAAACCAGAAGCAGCCATGGGTGTAGTGAATCACAGTCTGTACAGCAATGAAATGGAACTCTGCATTGCAGCACTAACCTCAGCATGTATAGCATGACAGTTCACACACAGTTCCCAGAATACCCTAACTGTACGTATTTGGGGAGGGGGGGGGGGGACATCACATGGTGCGCATGATAGCATCCAGGGGTGGCTGAACTTACCAAGAGCAGCAGGCACAACGCGGGCAGCCATCTTCTTGACCTTTGCACCAGTCTTCTTCTTCACAGGAGCTGCAGTCTGCTGCTCCTCAATGTTGTTGGGCACTTCCGCATCCTTGCTCCGCCTGAATGCCTTGATTGTGACGTCCTTGAGAGAGGACGACATGCGCTGCAATGCCTGCACAGCATCCCACGTATGATCAGCATTTGCAACATGCCATTGTATTGTTGTATTACGTTGTGTTACCACGCTACATATCATTGTAACGTGACTTGGTGGGCACCAATATCAGCAACACACCAGCATGACACAGCTTGTTGTGTCACAGAGTATTGACATGCTGCATTATGTTGTATACTGATTTGGTGGACACCATCTCAGCAATGCAAACCAGCATTTCACAGCACACAAGTGATGCTAAGCAGAAAGCAAATATGTCAAAATTTGTTCTGCCCAAAGTGCAGACAAAAGCAACCAGGGGAAGTGGATATAGTCACATCAGAGTGGGAAGGTCAGAAGGACATGTACACTGTGCAAGTCATGTGCAAGAGCAGGCTTGTACCTTAGGCTTGTTGGTCTTCTCCAGGAAGACCTTGTCAGCCTCCTCCCTGGCAGCCTTGTCAGCTGCGGTTTCACGCTCAATGGCCTCCGCCAATGATGACGTGTTGGTCTCCAAGAGTCCCTTCACTCCTGAAGACGAAGTAGGCGAGGCATCACCAGCACCAACCTCTATGGAAGAAGAGTGGGTGTAGTCCTCTCCAGCAAGCTCTCCCTGGCCAATGATGGGGTTGGTCAGGTGAGAGTTGGAATGTGACATAGGCTGCTGCAGAGGCTGCACAGCTGTCAGGATTGGCTTGGAGGAGTAGAGAAGTCCTGGGATGAAGGAGTGCGCAGGCAGAAGCCGACTCCCTGCTGAAACCCTGCTAAACAGCCGGGATCCCAGGATGGACCCAGAGCTGTGACTGACAGAAAGGGGTGTCTCTGGATGGGTGGTGACAGGGGGTGCTCCAACATCTGCCTGGGGCTGCGTGGGGGCTGCTGCAGGGGCTGCAGGTGCAGATGATGACAGTCTACCAAAGCTGATGAAAGTGGTAAGCCCAGACATGGCCCGCTTCAGGCTGGACTGTGAACGAAGCAGGACAGGCTGGGAGCTGATGTTGGGAGATGCATCAGCTTCAGTAGATGGCACGGCTGCAGATGATCCCAATCCCAGACCCTGCACAACATATCACATATGAAGGAGCTTGTTCAACACACAGCTGGTTGCATGGTGATACAAGCTGGTACCAAAGCAAGCACAGTGAGAGGCAGACATGTGTGCACACTTGGACTGCCAATGTGAGCTTGGAGTCTGCACTCAGACATAGTCTATCAGTTACAATCAGGGGATCAAAGCATGGAGGTGGTTATACAAGTAACAGTGTTCACCTGAGGAAGGATGTGGGAAGGGAGCAGCTTTGACACCCTCTCCTCTTCAACTGTTTGTTGCACCAGACTTCCCTCAAACAAATCGAGAGCTGCCATGGTTATGGCTGTGAGGTGACTCCCGACACTCCTCCAGTAGTGCTGCAAGGCTGAAGAACTAAACATCTTGAGCGCTGATAAGGGTAGGCTGTAGGCAGAGTCTCTGCCTGTGTGCTGTAAGGCCTTCTGAACGCAACTTTGGCTGAAGTAGTCCAGAGCTTCAGCTGGCAGCCCAGCAAAACAGACTGGCCCGTCGTGCCGAAGCAGCAGCTGAATTGCGCTCGTGCTAAACATGCACAGCGCTGGGTAGGGAAGAGAGCAGTGAATGGTCTGCTCCGATGCGGGGCGTGGACCTGCAAAGACAGTGCGGGAATTAGCGCCGTTTCGATCGAGCAGTAAGGGCTACGTCTACCACTTGGGCAAGAGGAGACCGACTAAAACCCTCAAGACAGCATGCAATCTTTACCTGAAGAGTCGTACACCCCAAGGCTGGTAAGCAGCTTCACTAGCTGCTGCAGCAGGATGGGGATCGCCCCTGTATGGCAAACTTTCGGTCAGCCAAGGTCCATGTTCATTCTGCAAGCAGTGATTGACGGCTGCCGACTCGAGACGATTCATTTATGTGTTGCGGTCGCACTTCAGTCAAGGACTGCAGCTGTTTGCAAGCAGCGATGAACAGGCCCTAAGGGCCACAAGCTTGGTGTGCAGATACCTCTCACTGACAATGATCGCACACACGAGCATGCTGTTGGATACTTACACACAACAGCTGCCAACTCCAGCACCTCCAACCATTCCAGTGCGGGAGTGTTCACATCCTCATCGAGGCTTTTTGGCCACCCCGAGCTGGCGGGCGTAGCTACACACACCAGTGCTAACAATAGAACCATGAACAGTAAGCGCCATAGAATCGCTTTGAACCACATTATGCTCAACGAACACAGGCACAAGCTGGTGCGCGCCTGCTTCCTACGCCATAACTGAGCAAGACACTTGCTGCAGTAACTTCCAGGGATTGCATTGTCCCCGCAGTGTTGCATTGGGATCCCTGGACGCAAAAAGACTAAACTCGGAACATCACCACGCATGAGGAGCAAATCTGATCAACACCACATGTAAGTGCTGTTGTGAGGCTGTATACATGACATCGATCATGCCTGCTGGCAGTTGACAGAGAAACTTGAGCAGCTAGACATTCCACCCGATGTCAGGCCAAGTGTAAATCACACATGGATGAAGGGGGCACAGCCATTCTACCTTGCCATGCTGGGTGGCAGAAGTTCTGATACATGTATACACAACAATGGCATGACGTATACACATGAATTGGCTTATGACCGTTCATTGTGAGGACCAGAAGCATGCGCATCAGCTTGTGGCTTTCCTGGGCGAAAGGCGCCTGCATGCATTCACAGTCACATTTTTGTCTCTTCAGCATGCTAGCAATAAATACGTGTTGCAGTCACATGATGCTTTCGACGCTGGGCGTGATGCCATTCACATGACGATGATAGACATTGTTGACTGTGCGACATGCTCAAAAGCTAACGTAAATCATCGCCACGACTTTCCAGGCTGTCTGTCATGCAGTCTGCTGGCTAGCAAAAGTGTGAACACATGCATGTTGAACCCAGGTCTGCTTATCGTCTGTAATTACATATGCCACAGCCCATGTGTCCCATTCTTAACAGGCATGCAGATCTTCTCGCTGTTGCAGATACAGAGGTAGTGCAGCAGAAGGTTCACCTCATCTTGAGAGTGGATTTCTCTGTGCTGGAGCCACTCATGTCCTTGCTCTGTCCTGCAGATACATCTGCTTTGCTCTTCCTTCCATCTGCTTCTTCTCCTCGCCCATCAGTCTTGGCACCCCTTCTGAACACAGCAGAGCCCTCATACTGATGCGTCAGAGTAGACAGTGGCGCTTGTGATGCTCTGATGGGGGTACATACTTGGCGTCTAGTCAAGGCCACATTTTAGTCCACAGCTATGTACACAGTTTGTGACACCGCGTGAGAAATGTGTGCTGAGCCTGTCGAGTGAGTGACATTAAATGTGAAGTGCACAGGAAGACTTGGTATGCATAAGTGAGCAGTTGTGAAAACCACACAAACACAAGTGTGCACACAATGTGCAAGGAGGACGCTGCGCTGAAGCACAACACCTATCAGACCATATGCATAAAAGCTGCACCGGAATAGCAGCATGACATCAGCTGATTAGCATATGCTAATCAGAAAGCTACCCAGGCTGATGGCGCTTGGCAGCAGGCTTGGCCTTAGCAGCTGGATGAGCCTTGTCCTGTCCTTTAGAGGCTATCTTCTGCCCTCTAGGCAATGCCTTCTGTCGTGTGGGAGCGGCCTTCTGATCCTTTTTGACTGCAGCACCCTTTTTCCTCTTTGGGCTGGCTGCTGCTGGGCTGGCCACAGCTGTGGTGTCAGCCTCAGAAGCGGCAGCTTCGCTGTCGTCCTGCTCAGCTCGATTGTCGCTGAATGCTTTCCTGCCGCGCTTTGCAGGCTGCTGCTTGCCTTTGCTGACAGGTGACACAGCAGCAGCATTGTCAGTCTGCTGCTCATTGTCACTGCCACTAAGTGTCTGCTTGCTGCCTATAACACGCTGCTGCTTCTGTACCCTGTCTTGCGCTTTGGCAGGTGCTGGAGCTGCTCTTCGCTGCTGCCCATCAGCCTGCTCAGAGGGCGCTTGCTTGCCCTTCCTTCTAGGCTTCTGTGCCTTGGTGTCAACCTCGGGCAACTGTTCCCCATCTCCATCACTCTCTTGTGCAGCTGCCTGCCTCCCTTTCCTGCCTGCTTTTGGCTTGGCTGCCTTTGCAGTGGCTGCCTTTGATGCCTTTCCAGCGGTTGCCTTTGTTGCCTTTCTAGCGGCTGCCTGTGTTGCCTTTCCAGCAGCTACCTTAGCCTTGCTTGGGCTGATGGCAGAAGGAGAAGCAGGGGTGTGCTTGGCGCCAGCAGGGGTTGGCGAGGCTTGCAGCTTAGTTGGCGCTCTCCCTTTGTTGACCCTGTAGGCCAAAAAGCAATGGATCTCCAAGATGCTTACTCAGATTTGCCCCTTGCTTAGATTGGTGACTGATACATCAGCGCCATTGGTACATTATACAAACTGACCTGAATTCCCCTCAGGAGTGACTGTATTCAAGAGCAACCTGAAATCATAAAGGATCAGCAGCATAGCTACAGTTACCTTTTGGGTGATGGCTCATCTTCTTCTTCGACTTCAGAACCCATATCCATATTGCCATCTTCTTCTGATTCCCTGCTGCGCCTCCTTCCTGCCTGCTTGGTGCCCCTGCCTTTGGAGGCACTGCCACTGCCTACAGACTTGGTAGGAGATGCTGGGCTTCTTGAGGCAGCCTTTGCCTTTGCTTTCTCGCCTGCATCACATCAACAAGCTGTCAGTTTGGCTTCTGCAGATGATACCACTGGGACAGTCTCATCACAATATTGTCTGTTGTGACATTCTTTGCTTGAAAGTCATGCTCACAGAATGCTGCAGTCGTCTATACAAGTGGGGCAGTGGAGAGGGGGTGGGGGCCCAAAGGGGGGTGGGGGCCCAAAGGGGGGTGGGAGGGGGGTGGGGGCAAAATCACGCTGGTATGTTGCAGCATGCCAGCTGTCAGCCTGTGCAGACACACTGTCTACAAATTATACACGACCTAAAATTTTTCCTGCCACCAGCAGGCTAGGGCAGCCAGAAACAGCTACATAACACAGGGTCTGCATACAAGCAATGGTACATGCTTAATTGTGATGGTGGGCCAGTGCATATGTTGGCAGAGGCAATGGCTGCACTTACCAGGGGAGCTCACAGCAGTCGAAGGGGGTGAGGAAGGGTTTTTTGATGAGGGCACCTCTGCCATGCTGGCATCATCATCTGACTCAGCTTCTGACTCTTCTGACTCAGCCGCCTTGCGCCGCCGAGGCTTCTTGTTGCTGCCACCTTCTCTGCACAAAGCACCAGGCAATCCCTCATATCAACAGCCAAACCATGTCAGCCAGAAGGACAGTGAAGATGTTTTGGCGCGTGATGGTGCTCAAAGCCTTGGATGCAAAAAAAGGCCTGCTGCAAGTGTTGGCATGGCGTGATGCCATATGCTGGAGCACACACTCAGATGCCGGACTTTACTGGAGTTGACATAATGTCCAGAAGTCAGCTTCTGCTTCAACAGATGGGCTGGGCCTGAAATTTGATTATGTGCAATCGCAGACTGGATTTCACAAACGTGAGGTTTGCAATTGTGAGCTGGTCAGCAGGTAACAACGAAAGTGCTCAAAATAATGCACAGGGCAGGTAAAAATTAATGCTCAAAGATGTGCAGAGCTGGCAGCTTTCTCAACATGTCCAGCCACAGAAGCTCACTTGTGCTCATCACTGGGGCGTTTCCTGCCAGCCCCTGCAGTCCTGCCCTTGCCCCCCCTGCCTTTCACCTCCCTGTCATTGGGCACCTTGCCTTGGCCCTTGCCCTTCGCCTCCTTCTGGTTTGCCTTTCCCGAGCCATTCAGCAAGGGCTGCTTGGGCAGAAAGTCTGTGAGCTGCAACTGGAAGCAATCAGGCAGGTGACTCCCATCAGCTTTGCGCCCTGTTAACAGCACAACAGGAACAATCTGGTCTTCCTTTCCATACGAAATCACTGCATTTAGTACTTTACAGTCTGGAGGGTGGAGTCACTTGTGAAGTCATCAGACATCTGGCTTGCGGGCACAGGTGTGAATGTGATGTGCAACCAAGCCGGGAATTATTCTGCTCAAGGAAAAGCCTGCTTGGCAGCTAGTCCTCTGGGACCGATAGTGAAAACTGCAAAAGAAAGGCTACACACATGCAAGCGTGACAGACATGCTCAGACACTGTCTGCTGTCTGTCATCAAGATAGAGTCTGTACAACCACCAAAAGGGCTTCCTTGCCTTTATCACGCTATGAACCCAGCGCCAACCTGTTGACACTTTGCGCAACAGACGCACAGGTGGCATTGAATTCTGATGCAGATGTGCAAATATGGCTGATGCAATGTCTGGGAAGCTTCCAGCATGACGTTCTGCATCACACCTGCAGTTTGAAGATCCAAGGACTTGTAGAAGGAAGATGGCAAAGGCACGCTGCCAGGATGACTGGCAGCAGCCGAAAGGCTCCCTTTGCCTTTCACCGGCTGCTGCTTCTTGGCAAGTGCAGAGGCCATTGCCAGTGCCATGTCACACAGCATGTAGATGTTGGGTGTGGCATCTTGCAAGGTGGCATCTTCAGTGTGCTTCAGGGTGCGCAGGATCTTCTGGACCACTGGCAGTACTGAGCCTGCATTGCAAGCTTGCCGATGTCAGTTCGAAAGGGTGGCTGTAGCATGGATATAACACAATACAAGATAATGCAATATGATGTGATGTGATATGTCACGCATGACGCATTGTCAGGGTGATGCACATGCCAAGGACCCTTGTCATTAAGTAACCAACAATATTACCAATTGGTAAGTAGTTTACCATCAAACTATTACTGTCTAACTGCCATACATGGCTGTTTTCAATTTTGAAAGCGGCAAAGCACTGCTCTTGCTCAGGGAGATGCTTTTGCCAAATTTAACGGATTCTTGAGCAATACTTTTACCTCAAAACATGGATTCACCTGCTTCAACAGGTTTTGCAGGTTTGCAACGCCAAATTCTAGCGTAAACCCTAGACAAACCCTGATTTTACCACTAATTCTCCCGACTTTTGGCTCATTTGGGCTTTATGTTGCCCACTTTCTATTCAGTGATGATTGATGAAAAGTAATTTGCACACCCCTAGATGACTTATTCAGCAGGCATGCATGACTGCACACTGCAATGTTTGGCAATCACACCAGTGTTACACACAGACAAGAAAGAGGCATTCAGCTTGAGGAGCAGAACATCACCTGGCTGATCAGCTATGGGATCCACGTATAGCAGCAGGGGCTGCAGAGCAAACTGAAGCATCTTCTGGAATGGCTCTAACACAGATGGGTCCCCCTCGTCCAGATCCTACAACAATACTCATTCATTCATTCATTCATTCATTCATTCATTCATTCGTTCGTTCGTTCGTTCGTTCGTTCATTCATTCATTTATCCATCCATTTCAGGTATGTAATGTCATGAGAAGCTCCCCGAAAGAGGTCCTTCAAGCAGAAGCGTCCTTCACAAACATGACATCAATGCCCTCAGGTCACGAGGTGTGCTTGATATCTGTGCAGGTCAAACCGGGGAATGGGCTTGAGCACTGGGTTCAGCATGGCGCTGCAATGCCAGGCAACTTGGGAAAGACACATTTTTGGCCGTGACTATTTGACGCTACCTAGCTGTATTATGGCACACATGTTATGCTAGACAATGGCACATGCGGTATGCAGGAAAGTGGCACATGCAAGCAAGGGAGCAAATGTGTACATAGCAGAAGCCTTTTGCCTACTCAGGGTTGCTGTCAATGTCAGCAAACGACCATGCATGCATGCAGTACACAGCTCATTGCAGCTCACTGAAGCAATGATGTGAAGGTAAATGAGCTCATGTGCACACAAACAAGGGATGGCAAGCAACAGTCACCTCTTGGGTGGGGAAGTCAGGATGGTGAGCCAGTGACTGGATGATGAAAGGGAGGATGAAGTCCGGGTATTCATGCAGCATGGTGCCACCAGACGACTGATTGGCTGCTGCAGCAGACACCCTGTGCTGTACTGCTCGCCTACACACACACACACACACACACACCATCATCACGATTACCATGCAATGCTTTCCAGTAGGGCTGCAGGGCTTGTTCAGGTACATGCAGACGAGATCGATGGCCTCCAAGCACTTCTGTGTCTCACAATACTATCCCACCATGTGTAGCTGATACACCTGCCTAGGGCAGTCAAATCAGCATGTGTCACCAACAGATAGCATGCATGACGTCAGTTGCAAGTGCATGGCAGTAACTGAGCAAGATACAGTGTGGGTATACATGCAGCATGGTATGACAACATGAGGTTACAGCTGGCAGTAGAGTGCAGTAAGAGCTGCTGGCTTTTGCACCTTGTCAAGAAATCAGCATGGCAACAGCAGAGATGACTTGGACTGATGCTGGCTCTGATGGAGGCATTCCAAACGCAGACACTGATGCCTAGCACTGCGACAGCTGTGCTTGCAATGAAAACTGTGCTTGCAATGACAAAGCAGAGAGGAAGTCCACCTTCTGACAGCAACAAACTCCATGAGGAAGCTAAAGGCAGCCTGGCAGTTGGCCTGGGTGGGGTCCATGGCAGCCAATGGGAAGACAGCTGCCCACTTGGCTGCCTTGTGGCCCTTCGTGGGGTCCTTCTGGAAGTCCTGAACCATCTGGTGCACCTTCACCGCAAACTGATGCCGCACTTCCATGATGGGATCCTGCACACAAAGACTCATAACAGACGTTTAGGGTTTAGACCCTAACCCTGGACCATAACCATCAATGCTGCAGCAAGACACTTCCCTGAGAACACGTGGCTGTCAAGCAGGGACACATGCTGGGTGCACTCACTCTGCTTGTAGTGGCTTAGGACAAAGACACTGTAGCATGCTGAGACTGCAGGGTGATGTGAGCTGTGCTTGCTGATGAGGTACAAAGCGTGTTTTCCTCAGCGATGCATATGTCCACCTCTGATTCCTTTCACGCTTCAAATTGGCTGTAGATCTGTTGAGAAGCTCTGACCCCGTTGAGCATGACGTAGTGGCTCACTTGTACGCAATCGTGAAATGCCTTGGCATCAAAGAAAATGCTCATTACCCCTCTCGGGCTTGACATGAGCGTGCTGTCTGATTGATGTTTTCAACGTGTAAATGGGGGAGTCAAGTGATGCAGCAAGGCTTGCCTGCATAGTCAGAGCCAGCTGCAAGTAGACATCAGCACTGACTGGATTCTCCTGGCTCTTAGCCAACTTGAGCAGAGCATTTGCAGTTGCCAGCCTTACACATCCTTCGTTGATCTGCAAATCGCCATCAATGTGAGCAACGTCTGAGCACAAGGAAACACCAGAATGTGAGTGGAACAACAGAATTCCCGACTGAAGTGACAGTATGGTAAAAGAAACAACATGATGCGCATGGTGAGTCCTCCATACACACATTGGCTGCATGATGTCAGGATAGACTTTGTGACTGATTCTCAATTTCTGTGTGTCATTCCTGCATGATGGTCATGCCAACATTCCCTGTGTCGCGCCAAAGTTCAACTGATTCTGCACACATCTGATCGTTGGACACTTATAAGATGACCCACAGATTATATCGTTATCTACACGATGTGCAACAGCAATGACACACACCTCAGCTAGAGGATGGTGATTGTCAGTGCGTAACACAAGCAAGCCAGACACAACACACATGATCACTGTTGACGGCCAACAGCAAGGATTGTCAACGTACCGGGCCGGTGGTGCCCACATGGTCTAGATCATTCTCAGGGTTGACCAACAGCATCAGCTGATCCACCACGCGAGCTGTTGTCAGCTTGGTGTCAGCTGGCTGGTCAGGACCACAGGACACACAGGCTGTAGCCAAGGCCTGCAGTGTTGTACAAAAAGAGCAAATTCCTCACATGGGTAACCTTTTGTTGTGACAAGAGGCTCCTGTGGTTGTTGCCCTGCCATTGGGAAACCCAATGGGAGGGTTTAAACAGTTTTTGGGCAACCTTCAAAGTGACCAGTTTGTATTCTCATGTGTGCTGCAAGCTTTTAACCCTAGCTGACATGTGAAACTTGTTGCAACTGACAAAGGCAATTGTTAATGTCTTCGGTTTCTCATTGGCAGACGCAGCCATCATGACAATCGCTTTCCTTGTTCTTGGGTGATCTGGTAAACGAAAAGGGAAACTTTTTGGATGCACGAGGATGAATTGTGCAAAGTGCTTGAGGCTAACTCTCCTGAAAATCTGAGCCTGCATTGCATGTATGGCAAGCGTTAAGCACGAGGGGAATGCCTCGAGAGTCGTGTGAGCTCCCATCTGAGCCTGCATTGCTGTCTGGTGCCAATCAGCTCAGAAATGTACAGACTGTTTTGGGTGATTGGTGTAATCAGCTCAAAACTGTACAGACTCACCTTGAGGCCAAGCATCTTCAGCACAATGCCCTGGTGAGGGCTAGCCCCTGTCTTGCCCTCAACAGGGGCTTTGAGGTGGCTTGCCTTGCTCGGACTCAAGCTACTCATTGGTGCCTCTAGTAGTTCATCCAAGACAAAGTCTGCCATGCTGCATGCATGATCAGCAAAGACAGCAGGGGCCACTTGACCCAAAGTGCCCAGGGCCTTCAGGGCTGCTGGCAGGGCAGGACTAGCGGTGGCTGAGGGCTTTTGCAAGAGGGCAATCAGCTTCTTTGCCAAGTTTTGGAAAGTTGCTGACGCAGATTCTGGCTCTAAGACTTTGCTTAGCGCCCTGGACACATACATGCACTCATTCAATCATTGAATTCACATATTGCCCTTATGGTCAAGTACATACGGTCCTGAGTAGCTCCCTGTATGACGTGCCGTTTTGGCAGTCAGCATACCATGGATTTACACAACAGTAAAGCAGTCCTGGCATCATTGGTTGACACTGTGCTTGACCAGAACTGATGGTGGTTTTGTTATACACCCATACTGCATTCAGCTAACAAGCAATCAAGCATTGGCATGTCCTCAGTGAGGACTGCACACTTGCACGATGCCATCAGTTACAGCAGCATGAGGAACTGAAAATGACGATGCCACCTGTGCTTTCAAGGTACTGAACAGGAACTGCACATGTTGCAAAGCACAGCAGACAGCACCTGATAGCCACTTTGGCTGCTTTTGGCGTCCCACAAGAGACGAGCTGCAGCAGCAGTGGCTTCAGTTTTGTTGCCAGGTCCTCCTCTTCCTCCTCCTCCTCGTCATCTTTCTTGGGGGGGTGATGCTGCAGCATGGGCGTTGCAGCATGAATGAGGACACTGGCTGCTGCTGTCGCCACTCTGACATCCTTGTTCTCCAGCAGTCCAGCAACCTGCAATGATTGTTCATAATTTTGTTCAGATGCTGATCTTGTTCTGGGCATCCTTTGCAGTCCTGTTTATTGCTTGTTTGTAGCTTTGGTCAGATGTGGATCCTGTTCTGGGCATCCCGTGCTTTGCTGAACAGCACACAATGATGCGACACTTGCACTCTGCAACTGGCAATGCGCTGGTTTGGCCACCCAACAGCTAGATAAAAGCAGAAGGGATGCTGCAGTCTTGCTTGCTCTTCACAGGCAACTTGACTGGAGTGAGAGCCATATGGGTAGTTCAAAAGGGGACCAATCTTAACTTGATGAGCATACAGATGTTTGTTGTTACCTGCATTACAGCCATCGTTGCTATTGGGCATCCTAGAAAGCGCTGTGACAGAGGAGTCAAAGATGCAATTGTAGCTGTCATGAAGTGCTCATGATGATGCCTTGTTCACAGGATCCGCAGACAATGCAGCCCATTCATGACAAGTTGCATACTCTGCTGATGGCAATACCTGACTCCCAAGGCCAGCGAACAGTGCAGCCAGTTCATGACAATTTGGGTACTCTGCCAATGGCAACACCTGATTTCCCAAAACAACAGTGTAGCTATTCATCATGTTAGGAACTCTGCTGATGATGACACCTGGGTCCAATGATCAGCAAACAGTGCAGCTAGGTTGTGAAAGGCGGGGTCTTCTGCCAGTGGCCAATAGTAATGTCGCCAGATTGGCAAACAGTGCAACCAGTTTATGACAGATTGGATACTTTGCTCATGGTGATACCTGATTGCCAAACCCAGCAAACATTGCGTCCACTTTGTGACAAATTGGGTGCTCTGCCAATGGCCATACCTGATTCCCTAGATTGGCAAACAGTGCCGGGGCAGAGGCTGCACAGCCCACCAGGAGGTCTAGAACTGCTGTCAGGTATGTGCTGTCCTCTTTGTCACCAGCTTCTTCAGCAGTCACCTCCAGCAGACCTTGCAGGTGCTCAGGGGCGATCAGGTTGGGGCTGAGCCTTGCACACAGACACCTGCAACAGGCGCGGCTTGACAGATCTGTAGCAATGGATCCTGCTTTTCTGCCACGCTTTGTCGCTGGTTGCAGTCAACATGACTGATGAGCACATGACAACTTTTTGAGTGTTAGTATAATATTTATCACGGTTGTATGATCATGATTATCGACATTAATATTGTCACTGGTATTGCTGGTATGGATATCCACATTGTTATTGGTACTACTGTCACTATTACTATTATTGTTATTACTAGTATTGTTGTTGCAACTTTGTTATTATTACCATCATGTAGCTGTAGACTACAGCAGATGGTTGTAAGCAATGTGATACACACAGCTTGACCACATAGCAAAGGAAGCAAAACTCTGCTGGGAGTTTCAAATTGCCTCATCATGCATTTCAGGCTGCACATACATGCACAGCCCCATTGCTGCAGATAGCGACTGCAAGCAAGCGTATAGACACAGTCCTCGTGGCTGTCAAACAAAGGGCATTAGTAAGCACACAATCTCACGCCGCATACCTGGCAAATTCTCCCACAAAGCCTTTGGATCCAATGCGCTGCACCGTATCTTTGGCCACTTTTGCAGCAGCCTCTGGGTTTGTCCCAGGAGCACACAGTGTTGCCAAACCCTTGAAGATGTGCCCATCACGCATCTCATGGATCTTCTGCAGGGCTTCATCGGCGCGAGCAGAGTCTGGGAAAGCAGCAGCAACACGCCGCATGGCTTGACCTACTCTTGCATCATGACCAGTGGCGAAAGGTGAACCAGACGGCGACTTGTCCACTGCAGAACAAGATCAACTGTTGAGCATGCTTCTGCAATGTGTGACTTGGCAGCTTGGCAGTTCTTGTATTGTGGTGGTGATGGCTATTTCTGTGTGAGAAGCAAGGGTGCAGTGCAGTGATAGCGTAGCTCAAGCGCAGCGCTGAAGAGCAGCAGTGTATACAGCCTTGTTGAAGGAGGCCATGTTCATCATCTTGTGCTGAGGCGTTTATCTTACTCAACCTTGGTGTTAAGAATGCAACAGGGGTTTCAAAAGCTGCAAGACGTCCTGTCATTGCCTGCGTTGTCCTTTCAATACTGCAATCATACAACAACGCGTGGCATGTATTTTGACCAGTCTGCTTTAGACCACATCAACACGCACTGTTGTTGGTATGCTGCCAAAGCAGGCTTTGGTACTGGGAGCTACTCAGGGCTGTACATACCTGACCGTAGGGGGAAAGACACATGTTCAACCTGTGGGTGAACAAAAGTGCCAAGCTTAGGTCTTGCTGTGGTCCGAACAGCATTGAATGAGCTGACTCATTCAACATTCTCAGAGTTTGGTTGACTCCCCTGACAAGTCCCAAAGTCAGGAAAAGTAAATTGACTGATTTATTGATTGTTTGATCTGTTGATGAATTGATTGATCGATCGATTGGTCGGTTGGTTGAATGATTGATTGTGTACCTCTGACAGTCAGGAAGCTTTGCACATCCTGCTGCTGCCTTGCTTTGGCCCTGAGCACAGCCAGCACAGCATTGCGCTCCTGCTCAGCGCAATTCATGAAGACCACAGCCCAGTGGCCAGCAGCCGCCTTAGACTCCAACCTTGCTGGGAACAGTCCATTCCGCAGCACTGTGTCCAGGATGTAGCTGAACAGCTCTGGGTCCCGTGTTGCTGCTGTCAAGAGGCGCCCGGGAATCCAGATTGCTCTCTCCTCGTCTGGGGTCATAACGTCTTGAGATCTGTTGCAGTAGGCCCTGCATAGCATAGCATAGCATAGCATAGCATAGCATAGCATAGCATAGCATAGCATAGCATAGCATAGCACAGCACAGCATAGCATATAGCACAGCATGGTATACCATAGCACAGCATTGGATAGCACAGCGTAGCACAGCACAGCACAGCATAGCATAGCATAGCACAGCACAGCACAGCACAGCATAATCATGTGGCCATCAGAATAGCTCACTGGAACACCCTGCAGCCTAATTTGACTGCTGCAATCTCAAGTGATGCTCTGCCGACTAGCTCTGGCAGAATGACATCTAATGCTGTTGCAAGTACTTGACAAAGGTCCATCACATGATGAAGTCATGATCAATCAGGCTTTAACCAGGATCAAACAGTTCGGCGGCACTTACCTGCTAGCAGCAGTGTCAGGACATGTGCTCAGCAGGTACAGTGTAAATCAGCAACAAACACTGCAAAGAACAGCACATACTGTGTAGGTGTGGCTTGTCCATTCTGGATGACCCAGAGTGCAAAATTTGTGGGGCGTACGCACCTGAAGACAGCTGCTAGCTGGAGAGCAGCCTCCTTCCTGACAGGCAGTTTCTTGTCCCTCAAGCGGGCGCTCACAGCCTCCAATGCTTGCAGCGTCACGGCCTGCATGCCACTCAGAAACTGTCACTTGGCTACTTCCTGTGTAAGTCATGTACATATGCACAGTCTGGCAACAGAGCAATGTGCTTTGCTAGATATCTTGGCAGTCCCTGAAAGCTATGCAATTGAACGTGCCTTGTGAGCAGGCGTAGCAGGCATGGCAATGGGGCATGTGACGCCCTCCAGCCTGAAGCCTGACTTCTTGTAAGGCATTGCTTTTCAATTGGCAGCATCATGCCCCCACGTTTATTTATTTGTTTATTTATTTAGGGCTTTCCACACACTGGGCAACACACTTTACAGCATTTGCGGCAAAACGCAGACTTTCCCTCCCAAGGGATAACGTCTTTTCAGCAATCTACCACGCATGCATTGACAGAGCCCTTTGCCAGCAACTCATGCACACAACCATCCAGCAGGCACGCCAGTGATTTGTCATCAGTCAAAAGCGCAGCTCTAATGCTGATTCATAGAAGCGACCAGATGCATGTGATACCAGTCAAAACTCAGCAAGCATGCCGCTTGTATTTTGAGCGAAACACTGATGCTGTATGCCTCAGTGCAGAAGCTAAAGTAGAGCCATCTTTGAGTCACGTCCTGTCTGACATTGTTACTGAAACTTACCTCAGGAAAAGCCATAGCTGCTTCACAGATGGCGATGATTGCACGTGACCGAACCTTGTCTTCAAAGTCCTGCAGACGCTCCAGCACTGCCTCCAGCACCTGCAGCACAACCAATGGCAGCATTTCACAGACTGCACCTGTTCACAAATCTTGAGCAGCACAAGCCAACATTATTACATGATGGCGATTGCTAATGACACGGCTTGGAGGTATGTGTATCGGAGGCAGTGGAGTGAGCCTCCATGAAAATACAGTTGCCCTGTTGTGAGGAATGCGCTGCAACATCAAGCAGCAGAAATACCTGTCACCTCATGGCACATCACAGCAGGGCAGAATAGCTGCAGAAGCATGGGACAGCACCATAGAATGCAAACCAAGCCTCAGAACCACACTGAATGAACCACTACTGCCCTCCCAATCTTTGCACAATCTGGTCAATGGCAAAGCTAGGTCTGCTCAAGGAGCGGGAAGCAACATGGTCTTGAGCTGTCATGTCAGGGGGGGTTCCAGGCAGGGGGGGGTGGGTTTCCAGGCATGATCACCTTGGCGGAGGATGCTTGTGAGCAGCTACCCAGCATCTTCTTGCTGTAGTGAATGACACGCAGTCTGACTTCAATCTGCACTTGAGACAAACAGGCTGGTGATTGCCAAGTTAGACACCTGACATGGACGAGGCAGGTCTCAGATGCTGATGAAGTGCAATGTACTGGTGCGGTACAGCACATACCACCGGACAGCATCATTCAGCATGCATGCTAACAAGCCTGACTTGCGACATACAGACATAAGTGGTTGCACACAGTACAGACCATTTTCAAACATAAGCAAGGTTGCAGCAAGGAGTCAGACAAACTTTCCCTTCCACCTTCTGGTTTTGTGGATACTCAACATACTGCTGTTTTTGGTGTCTATTTTCACTGGTTTCTATTTTCACAAATTTGTATTTCTACAATTCCAGCACAGATCCTGGCCACCTTGACAGAATCCTGAGATAGAATGGCATCTACCCTTATTTTGTTCTCTGGATGGGCGTCGTTCAAATGAAGCAGACTTCACCTTCTGGTCCTTGCAGCGGCGCAGGAACTCCTCAAAGAGGTAGCTGTACTCTTGGTCCATGTCAGAGCCAGGCATGGTGAACAGCTTGCCCAGCACATCTATGGCATCCAGCCGTTTGGCTTCCACCTCAACTTGCAGCTCATGGATGAGCAGAGGCAACACAGGCAGCAGTGTCTGGGGACAGGCCAGGTGGATCTGCCAGAGACAGCAGCTCGTTGCATCAGGCACAGTCAGCAGGTAGGCAGGACAGACTTTTTGCCCAGTGTGGTATTCTGCTTGCCACTGTTGTGAAGTCACTCACTGCAGAGACACTGGCAAGAGAGGACACTTGAAGGACTCAATGGCGCATTTGCATGCTTCAGACGCTGCAACAAGATTGGATGCTAAAGTGACCCAGGCAACAGCTTGTAGATCTGAAGCTGCCGTCCATCTGCCATACCAGCAGGCTTGCTAGCATTGCAGCAGGATCTTAGGATGTGACACAATGCACAACAGCTGTACCTCCCTCAGGAGGCAAGACAAGGATTCCATAAGCAAGTGACATGTTTGGACGCTGCTCTGAGTTGGGATGCACGCATTGGGACACAATAACTGCTAACTAGGTAGGGCTCAGGTGGCAGAGAGACCTGGTATATGAGGTTTGGGTAGTCCTCCTCCTGCAGACTGCTGTCGGTCCCATGGCCCAGGATGATGTTATTCAAAAACCTCTGCAGGTAGCGTTGCAGCCTGTCCTCAGCACGGAGCAGCAGCTGCTGAGCTAACCTGCGCCATGGGCCAGTTACTGTCATCTCATGTGTCAGAATTGGGTGGTCATAGTAAATCCTAGATGGTAATGAGTTTGTTTAAGTTCATGTAACGCAACAGTTGTGTGAATGCAATGGCAGCAAGGCGGCATGCTTTGGCAAGTGTATGATGAAATCAGCACAGCATAGCAGGGTATAGCACAGCGCAGCACAGCATGGTCTAAAACAGTACAGCAAAGTGTAAAAAGCAGCAGATCTGGGGCACAGTGTGCAGCCTATCACTGCACATAAAGTGCAAAACCCATCTTGATGCAGCATGCATAGCAGGTGAGTTCTTACCTGTATGCCTGTGGCTGCTCTTCCATCTTGGGAGAGGTCACACACTCCAGAATGACATCAAGCAGCGGCTGAGACACGTCATCGGCTTCCTCAATCATGCTTGCCATAATCTGCAGCAAGAAAGAACCAGTGTTGTGGCTTCCATGCAAACAAGAGTTGTGTACTGGCTGAGATCACTGCAGGTGATGGCTTTGGGGCATTGCCTTCATGCAGAAAGGGTCAGCCTGTGACTCATCACAAGCAGTGTGCAATCAGGTCAATTGCATGTGTGGGCTTTCTCACCTCCAGCATAGCAGGCTCTACAGACTCCTGGTTGGCACCACTGCAGACGCAAACAGGCTGGGATCACAGCACGCTTGTGTGCAAGTCACTGTGTGGAAGCATAGCAGGATGTTCTAGACGCAGATTGATGCAGTCATTGAGTCTCAGTTGAGCAAAGGCAAGGGATAGACTTGGCATCAAGAACAAGGATCAAGATTGCCAACAGCATGCAGGTAATGATGTTATGTCTGTCAACACAAGCCTGGTAAATCGATCATTGACAAGCGCTCAACAGTGAACTTTGAAGCCCTTACTTCACGGTGCCCAGCATAACCTTGAACAGATCACAGACCATTTCATCATTGTCAAAATCAAGCATGAGCAAACAGCATTTGATCTGCAGTCACAAAACCAGGAGCCTCTGTTTCATATCTTGCTGAGCATTGCGTGAAGATGTCGCTGAATGAATCACCACGCACCTGACTGATGTTGTCTAGCACAGACAAGGTGAGCTGATATGAGGGGGATGATGGGTTTTCAAGCCTTCGAAACACCCACATAAAAAGCCCAAAGACATCCTGCAAACAAATCACATTGAGTCTCAGCAGTTTTGCCGGTGTGAGGTTTTGGTCCATTTGCTGTAGCGTGTTGTGATTTGAAGCCAGATGCGATGTGGGTTTACAACCTGTAGTTGTGTGGTGCTGTACGGCGAGTCTGGGGCGTGAATTTTGAGAATGTGGCTGAGGCAGTATGCTGCACACACTCTGACATCCTGCAGTTAAGAAGTCTGCATCGTCATGCCAATCTTGACAATGCTGGCACAACAGCTGCTGAAATTTGCGTTTGGCTGTTGGAGGGTCGTGGGCAAGCGTCACTTGCTTTGTCTTTGTGATCCAAAACTGTCTTTTGCACAATGGCCTTGGCAACGCCCTTGGACGCCAATTTAGCACCAGCGTCTGTTTGAGACGTTTTGTCAAGCACTTCCCCAGTTTGCTGTGGGCCAGGCAACCATAAGTTCAAAACACGATGCCACATGTCACAGACAGGTGTTGGTCAGCCTCTTGTATACCTTCAGCAGCTTAATCAGCGTGTCCTTGGACTTGCAAGCGAGAAGCTTCTTGCCGACGTCGCCCAAGTCGTTGCTTTGCTCGTCATCCTCGAAGTCATAAGCCGTTACCATGCTAGTCTGGGCTGATCAACAGCTTAGCGCTTCAGGAGGAGCAGCAGGCGATGGCAGCGCCAAATGATATGCTATACGGCATAGCTGGGCTGTTGTCATCTTGTGCATCAGAAGGCCACCGCAGCATGGCGCTCGCGGTGACTTGCATGCTTTGCTCATGCTGTGCCCAACAACAAATTTTAACCTATCGACGATTTGTCTACCTGGCAGAGCTGGAGCGTGCCACTGCAGCGCTAGACATCTGACCAAAGTGCTCTCACCCAAGTATACGCTGATAGCTTTGAACGGCTGTATCCACAGATTGAGCACTGCGTGAACAGTCCTCTGGAGCCATGCCATCATCAGAATGGCGTTCAACGCTTGCGTTCATTGCGGTACTGTGTTGGGCGCAGCCCTTGCATGGGCTCAATAATGGTTTGTCCATCAAGCCGCACATGGGGTACAATACATGGAACTGCTTCTACGGTTCCAGTACGTACAAAGATATGCAAGAGGAGAATGCTTTGATCAGCATGCGATTGCTGACCTCACAATCTCTTGTGCAGTAAGCGAAGATATTATTAAGTCAACCGCTGATATCATGGTGGACTCTGGATTAAAGAAAGCAGGCTACGAGTACCTAGTGATTGATGGTATGCACACCGACTTTAGCTAGAATGAAGTATTTGCTTGAGCAATACCCATTTCTTGGATGCCGTGTGTAAGCGGCAATTACGCCAATCTGCATTCAGCTGTGTGCTTCAGATGGGTGGTCAGAATTGAACAGAGGTAATGACGGGAAAATTGTGGCAGACCCAACCAAGTTCCCCTCAGGCATCAGGCATGTGTCGGATTACATTCACTCTAAAGGCAAGCATTGTGTCCTGTTGCTAGGTCTAGAGCAGATTAGTTAGCGTTGTGCAATGCACCATACTCTTGGTTATATCTGTGCCTCCGTCTGTGGCATTGGCCTGGCACACGCTAGCATGTGCAGCCACAAACAGCACATCTGCCATTTCTGAGGAAAGCCATTGCAACTAAGTGAATGTTCAGCAGTGATGTTCTACTTGCAGAACCAGCACTTCTTCTTCTAGTAGCTCCTTGACTGCAGGTCTCAAGTATGGCATGTACAGCGATGCTGGTCCCAAAACCTGCCTAGGCCTCCCAGGCAGCAGGGGCAATGAAGAGCTAGATGCTCATTACTTTGCAGACCTGGGCGTTGATTTCCTCAAGTACGACAACTGTGCAGCGGGCCCTGAGGACTGGATAGTGGACAGATATGTCGCCATGAAAGATGCACTCAATGACACAGGGCGGCCCATTTTGTACAGTATGTGCAACTGGGGGGTTGGGGACTCATGGCTGTGGGGGCCCAAGGTAGTTCTCACTTTTCAAAAGCAAGATGCTTACATTGTTCGTGTTTTCCATGAAAACAAAAGTCAACAGCTGTCTATACAAACTACCTCCCAAACTGTTCCTGGTTCTCAATCCCATGAGTGTTTGAAAGCTCCTGTTACAGATGAGACATTGCGTAGCATGTGCTGCTGCATAAGACTTGTAGAGAGTTAGCACCCTCACGTCGATGCCACAGACAATTTGAGCGCCCTGATCAACCTACACACAGTCGGACTGCCATGCAGGCTTTGGCCAGCCAAGCTGCATGGCAAGCACCAGGCCAACCAGCTGTATGACCTTGATGGCCAGAAAGCGGCCTTGCTGAGGTTCTGCTGCTGACATGCTCAGTGACTTGGTGCATGTTGCTGTTCAGGTTGCAAACTCGTGGAGGACGACAGGTGACATTGCAGCCTCTTGGGACAGTCTCCTGAGATGTCTGGACAACACTGTGGGACTATCACAGTTTGCCGGGCCTGGTGCATGGAATGACCCTGATATGCTGGAGGTAACCCACACCTGTCAAGCTTTTGGGACTACTACTTAAAAGTTGCCCAACAGCGGTTTGATAGAAAGGGCCTTTGGGAGTTGTTCTGTCTGTGCAGTTGCAATCATCATCTGGGCTGCGGTCCAAAGACAATGACATCATGCATGAAGCTATGATTTGCAGACCATCTGACAGCAGCTTGCAGCGTTTCAATAGAGGTTTGCTCACTGTGCTTGCGGTCAAAGTTACAGCAGTCTTACCAAAGCATGACTCGCAAGAATGATCCTGCACTTCAGCAACTCATCTTAAGGCTCCAGCTAGAGATCCCTGGTTGGGATGTTGAGCTGAGTCACCGGCTCCTAGCTTGTCACGCTGCTTCACTGTGACAAGCCATCATGACTCCTAGCAATGCAAACACCTTGAAAAGGCTGCAGCTAGAGGCTTTATTTGTGTACATATGCAGGCTCAGAACAATGAGAATGGCATGAGGTATACATGTTGACTGCTGCCTTCTGCAGGTAGGAAATCCTGGACTGACTGTGAACGAGCAAAGGGCACACTTTGCCCTTTGGGCTCTGCTGAAATCCCCTCTGTTCATTGGGGCAGACTTGCGCACCTTGAGCAGAGAAGCCAAGGAGATCCTGACTGCTCCTGAAGTCATTGCTGTAAACCAAGATGCCTTGGGGGTGGCTGGGGACCTGATCTGGAAGCAAGGGCCTTTGGAGGTGGGTCACTTTTGCATGCTTCTTAGTTGACGCAGTATGCTATCAGATATGCTGGGGGCTTGTCTTTGCCATATCACATTGGTACAAGCGGATATCAAGTTCTGCTGGATACTTGTCATCGGTGAAGATCATGTTGTCTTTGGTCTGAAGTGTCAGAACAAGCCTTCGAGGCTACTCTTGAGGTTGCCCTGTGAAGCAAGTAAACCTGCACCAGGCTCATCACTATGCAGTGTGCCAGTGAACTCCAGTGTAGGTTTGCCTGTAGGCTCATGCTTTTTCTGCCAATTCAGTTGAGGAACAACAAGCTGCTAGGCAGCCCGGTATGATACTTGGCTTCTCATTAAATTGACGCCGAAAGGTGTACTCTTTTTTTTTTTTTTTTTTTTCTCAACACGAGTTGTGGGGCCTCTGTCAAGTTTGTGTCATCTTCTTAACAGCTGAGCAGACAGTGGTTGATGTTTTGCACAGGCAAGTTGTGTGTGTACCTTGCAGGTGTATGCAGGACCTTTGCAAGGTGGGGGTAGGGCTGTTGCCCTGTTCAACAGGCATGCATCAGGGACGCAATATCCCATCAGCAACATCACTGTTGCCTGGAAGGATCTAGGTTTCGACTCTGATGTAGAAGCCACAGTAAGAGACCTGCATGCTGAGAAGGATTTGGGAACCTTTACCAATTCTTTCACTGGTGCTGTGGACATACATGATGCAAGAATGCTCAGGATCACACCTCACAAGTCGAAGGTGGACTATGAAAGTTGGCGTCCATGGAGTAAAGAGAACAAAGCTGTGCAGGCGTCTGTGCGCAGTTCACTGCGTAAGATGCCAACAGGCAACAAGCGGCGTGTGGCAGTTGCAAGTTGAGGTTGCATGAATTCTTGTAGGTTTGTTGCAAGACATCTGTGACTGCCACCTCCTCTGGCATTGCAATATTGGGTGGCCGTTTGGGTGGAAGTTTGTAACGCTCACTTCACCTATCTTGACCTTGCTAAAAGCTTATAGCGCTACTGAATAGCGGTGCCCAAACCTTCTTGCCTGTGTGTGTACTCGACGAATACCCTCTCCGACGCTGTCTATTCGAGTCTTTTCACCGTCGTTAAGGAGTATGAGGTCACATCAGTGGCCGCTGACAGCAGCGCTGTTGATCGGTTATATAGCTTGTTTCGACGCTCTCGACAATGGCCTTGCAAGGACGCCTCACATGGGTTATAATACGTGGAATTGCTTTGCTGGAGACAGTAGGTGTCGTATGCAGTGCACAGCTGATCTCGGCACTGCTGATCAGAAACGGTTTCAACTGGAAGTATTACTGCAGTCGACGAGAGCATCATCAAGTCGACCGCCGAAATCATGTCCAAGTCAGGCTTGAAGAAAGCAGGCTACGATTACTTGGTCATCGATGGTAGGCGACTTGTCTTTCGGCTGAAGTTACCTTTCTTTTCTTGCTGTTTCCTGTTTTGTGGGGGAAACAACAAAAGTCCGGCGCTCTGCAGATGGATGGTCAGAGCTGGATAGAGGCAAAGATGGCAAGATTATTCCTAGCAAATCAAGATTTCCATCAGGCATACAGCATGTAGCAGACTATGTACACTCCAAAGGTGGGTCTACCTTATGCATCATTGCGTTGCATTTAACATCATGTGGCATCAGGTGTCATCAGGTGTACATCACATGAAAACAAAGCTTTGCTGACTCAGGCCTCAAGTTTGGCATGTACAGCGATGCTGGCAGCAAGACCTGCCTAGGGCTTCCAGGCAGCAGGGGCAATGAAGAGCTAGATGCCCAATACTTTGCAGACCTGGGAGTCGACTTCCTCAAGTACGACAACTGTTATGCACCAGCTAGTGACTGGATAGTAGACAGGTACTCTGCCATGAGAGATGCCCTGAACAGGACAGGGCGACCAATTTTGTTTAGCATGTGCAACTGGGGAGCAGGTGATCCCTGGAAATGGGCACAGAAGGTGATCACTGATGGCTTCAAAAATTTGCTGCAGTCGGCAAAAGCTGTGTTCATTGCGCACTGATACTTCAAAGGTTCATGTCTTTATGCACCTTCAATAATTGCTTTGTGTTAAGCAGGCTGTGATTGTTCCCAGCAGCTTGGCAGTTCCAGCATAGCAGAGCATGCCACAAGGCCAAAATGATCTGATCTGCCTGCTTCAGAGTGCAGTACCCTGCAGGCACTAACTCAATGTTGCAAGGCCATCTGCTTTTCATCCTGCTGTGACAACAGTATCCATGCCGTTCAATATGTAGGTTGGCAATTCATGGAGGACAACACAGGATATAGAGAACTCCTGGGATGGCATGTTGAGGTGTCTAGACAACACCATTGGGTTGTCAAGGTATGCTGAGCCTGGGGCTTGGAATGACCCTGACATGCTTGAGGTGAGCCATGTGTTTGCTCTGCAATGCTGTATCATGCACCCATGCTCAGTCCACGCAGGTTAAAGGTGCTTGAGACAGCGGCTTGCAGCTGACAACAAAATTGGTCAAAATGTTGTTGGCATGAGATGAATATCTGTGCTGACCGCCCTTGTCAGCAGTCAGGCCCTAGCTCTGGTCTGTGTGTACACCTTGAAATGATGTATACGTTTACAATACATACACTATATTTTCTACATATGGTGTGCAGCCAGACAGTGTTTCTTGTGTTGCGTATGTTTCAGAGCAGGGGTGCAACATGCTGCGACATGTTATCATCTTTGACTAAACAGCGCATCCACAGGTGGGCAACTCTGGCTTGTTGGAGAATGAGCAGCGGAGCCACTTTGCCCTTTGGTGCCTGCTCAAGTCCCCCCTGTTCATAGGGGCAGACCTGCGCAAGCTCAGCAAGAGCGCACTTGAGATTCTGACTGCCAGTGAGGTCATAGCTGTGAATCAAGATCCTTTGGGTGTGGCTGGAGATCTGGTATGGAAGGAAGGGCCTATAGAGGTAATCTGCAGCTGCCTCTATGTTTGCATTATGCTAAAGTTGGCTGCTGGCACTAGCTACACTCAATCTCAGCCTTGCTTGCTGTATGTGTGAAGTGTCCTGGGCAGGTGCATGTCATTTTTTGCATTCCACAGCAGCAAAGCATGGCTGCTTGTATGCAGTTGTCACGCTGAACTTTCATTCAGCACATTGATTGTGAAGCTGCGGCCGCGGCTACAGTTACAGCAGCAACAGCAGCAGTAGCAGCATGCGTACTTCAAGAACTGCGTTATGCTTTGCTAACAGAGCATCAATCCGCCCTTCTTGCAGCCCAAAGATTGAGCAAAATTTAGCAGAACTGACATGCATTACTATAGGCACAAAGGTATGTGTATGTGCCTTGATACAAAACAAAAATGGAGCCGGTGCAATGTCCGATATGTAGAGTTTCTATCGACATATGCTCAGCCTACCTCAACATAAGCTGTCCACTGCTTTGTGATTTTATCAACGTCATGCTCAGTGCGTACCTCAGAATGAGTCCGGCACCTTTATGCAGGTGTATGCTGGTCCATTGAAAGGCGGCTCAAGGGCAGTGGTCTTGTTCAACAGGCACAGCATCACCACCCAGTATCCCATCAGCAATGTCACAGTCACGTGGGAGCAGCTAGGCTACCCATCAGATGCTCAGGCCACTGTGAGAGATTTGCATGCTGGAAAAGATGTTGGAGTGTTTGCTGAGGCGTTTACAGCAGGTGTTGATATACACGATGCAGTGATGGTGAAGATCACTCCGCTGAAGAGTGGCGGCCGTGGCCTGAGAGACACACAACGCAACCTAGCCCCGCAAGCACTTCTTTTGCCTGATGTAGTTGGGCAGCTACTTCTGATTTGGGCTGCCATGATATACCGTGATTGAAGCGTTGCATGCTGCATGAGCCTGCAGGCCTGCCTACAGACGGTGTGTTCCACAGCGCTTTGTTTTAATGCAAACATGCAAGTCTGTCTACAGACCATCTTGTCTACACGCTGTCGTGATCACTCATGGCCGTGATGTGAAACAGCAATTGTCTGTGGTAGAGCCTTGGATGTTGCACAACTTGTGTGCCCTGATCGAGTAACAAGCAAAGTGAACAGAAAAGGATAATCATTACAAAACACAACATACGTCTCAACATGTCAAACAAAGATCTTCCCTACTACTACAAAGTTTCATGCATAAACCGAAACCTTCACGACTCACGAAATTATTCAAAATGAGGTCTCCACTTCACTACAAGTTCCCACACAAAGATGTTGAAAACACAGCAGAACATGACGGGATAACATGAGACAATTTTCTGGGCACAATCCAGCTTATCAGCCTGACTCTACATCCAAACAGAATCCGTACAACACCCACGAGTTCAACCAAGTTGATTGCAACATTAAGCAAAGATTTGGAACAAGGCACAGTAAGCTTGAAGTGTGGTGCAATGTTGGACAGGTCAAATTGTGAACCATAGAACACATTCAGAAGCACGCAAAGAAGCTACACCATGATGGTAATACTAGAAAAGATGCAACAAGAAGAGATGTACAAACATGAACAACCACATAATGAAACTAGTAGTATATTATGGGTGTCAGCTAGCTCAACACAATACACAGCTGCAGCAATGCCTCAGTCCTCCTGGGCCCATGCCCGGGCCCGTAAGATCTGCTGTCCTGCCGTGAGAGCCTTGTAAAAGGCAAAGTCACGATCTTTGATAAGCACCTGATGCATTGCTTCTGTCTCCAACATTGACCTGAGCTTAGTGACACGATACTCAGACAACCCATACTGAGACTGCAGCTCCAACACCACCTTGTGATACACAGACTGCACAAAGGCGCTGTCACTTACACCTAGCACTCCATCTGATACCATGTCTGCAGCAAAGCCAGCACCAATGCCAGATACTGTGGCACCAACAGCCGCACCAATAAGAGTGCCAACACCCGGAAGGATTGCTGTGCCCACAGCAGCACCTACAGAGGCTCCAACCTTACCCCCAACCAAGCCAGCTCCAGATTTTAGCACATTGCGCTCAGCTTGGATAGTGGATATGTTGCCTCGACACAGATCATAGCTGGTGCCTACAACAGTGACAGCTGCATTCACGGCTACAGCTGCACCTGCACATGGCACCCCTAATCTGGTCACTTGACAAGTTGCAACATGTGTGCCCGTAGCACGTGCTGCGCTACACCCGCCTGCAACTGCTGCTTTCTTGCACGTGTCCTTTCCTTCACCGTCTTTCCAGTTTCCTGTAGCTAATGTCGTCGCAGCTGCTATGCCACCAGCTACTACACTTGCCATTGCGCCAGTTTGCACGTCATATTTGGCTGATTCCAATGTGCCTGCCTTGGCCATGGCCCTGGTGGATGCATAAGTATAGTGTCCTTTTCTGATCAGCTTCTTAGCATACTGAGGTTCAGTCAAGACCTTGCCGCTGACTTTCACTTTTCCAGCTGCAATTTGCTTCTCAAACCGCCGGACAATAACATCATACTGGTCTGCAGGGACTTCCATATCCATTGGGAGACTGGTCTTTTCACCAAGGTATCTGAGCTCACCGCCCTTCTTGAAGAATGCTCCCAATGTCTTCTCTGGTGTGGCACAATACTTAGATTGTATCTGCACTCCGTTCACTATCCTGTCTGGACCATCTCTTATATTGCTGCTCCCAACGTGTCTGCAATCAGGCTGACGTGCCATTTTGTCGGTGCAATGGTTGGCACGCTCAGCCATCAACCCATAAGGTTGCCTGGCGTTGCGCATTTCCCTGGCAGAGGGATAGAATTCACCCATGACCTTGCCGTTGATGGCATTGGCCGCTCCTTGTGCAAAATCAGCTGAAGCTACAGAAGGCTGTGAGTTTTGGGTGCGCTTGCTAGTGCGCTGACGCTTTGCAGGTAGCTCCTCAGCTTCCTGGTTGGGGTGACTGCTGTCCCTAGTTTGCCTCTTGTAGCCTGCAGCAAACATATGGTGTCAGCAATGAGGCGGGTGGCTCACATTGGCTGAGAATGTGATCTACTTGCATTTGACACTGGGTCAAGTCAAGCACAAACCATGATAGTAAGAGTAAAAACAATGCTGCAAGGGCACCCAGGACAAAGCCTAACACCAGCTGTAAATTGGGTTTGTGTACAGGCGGAACAGCAGACTTGATTTAGGTAAGTACACAGAGGACAATGAAAACCCTACGCAGTTCAACAAGCAGCACCAAGCCACAACTCACTTTGTGCATGGTGTAAAATGTGGTTGTTCTGTGCGGAAGCTGACCATATCTCAAGAACTGGAAGTCGGCCCTGCAAAGTCACTGGCATGTGGTCTGCAGCAAAAAGACGGAGTCAACACTTCTGCGAGGTAGCACATGTTGCCAGCGGGTGCTGTTTCTACTTGGAGAATTTAGGCACATCGTCTGGCAACAAAAGGGTAAGCAATGTTGCAAGAACATGCAGCAGAACGTCAAGCAGTGAAGTGGATGTGTATACAAGCAGAACAGCAGCGCTGGTCACTTTGTTTCATAAGTGAATTCCATAAGTGAATTTCATTAGTGAAAAACTCTGAAACTTGTATCACAATAGTGTAGGCCACCTTGATGGACAGGTGTGTCATCGTTAGTCAAGTCGATGCACTCAGCTCTTGTATCTGCAGAACAGCAGACCTTGAGCTGGGCAGACATACAAGAAGTGCAGCCGGATTCTCAGCAGCACTGCAAGTTATGACCCACCTTGTGCCCTGTTAACCGTCCTGATATTTTGTTTGAAAGCTGAAGGTCTCTGAAATGCCCGCGTATCAACTATCTCAGGCATGTTGAGCTACCTGCAGGGAGGCTATGACAAGTTGGCGTAAACGGTGCGGATCTCACTCCAGTCAAAGGGGCACTTCTGCGAGATACTCACTTACCACTGTGTGGAAAAACGCCTGTGGGAAAGTAGAATCGACGACGCACGAAGGCGGGCGTTCAGCTCTGCCACTGTCTAGAAAATCACGTTTACTTGCTCCGCGGTTGTAACCTAGCTTCGGTGTTGGACCCTGAACGTTGTAGCTGCGGGAAACAGCCACAGCCAACCTATGTGCTCAAGCTCGGAACTGGTCAAGAGCGCAATTTGCGAATATATCTGGATCCACTGCCTCGTAACAATCGAAATATCTGACTCAGACGGATGGACCACGGCCCGTGGTCCACGGGCCTATCGATATCATGTCGTACCCAACGGGCGCAAACCGTATGTATGCGCACGGCGTGTAGCTCAGAGCTCTGCAGCTTCTGCCGGACTGACTGTAGAGTTTGCACAGTGCGTAGTCTGTGTGTGCAGAGCGCTGCAGCTCTGTAGTTCCAAGTTTGTCTGGATTCGATCCAACTGATCAATCTGGTGTAGACTTCTGGGCAAGCGCCGTGCACTTCAAGGGGTTTCACCAATTACCCCACCAAATAGGATGATCTGGCCACCCAGCATGAACTCACACTTGCTGGACTGCAGTGCCCCGCTCAGTGTTGAAGCACGGCGGCCAACAAGCACAGGCTATTTGTTCGTTGTAATAGTGAACATCTGACTCCTGTTCTGATTTGGAGACCAGAAAATTAGATTAGAAATCCATGAAATTCACGTGACTCCATCATAGATATTTCTGTTCTCATCTGGACGCTTGCACTTTGCTTTTGCTGAAGAGCATGGTCTGAGGTTATGACGAGCAAATGCAAGTGTATGTTGGCCTTGCAAGCGATCAATCTGCATTCAAGATTGCCATACAAACCCACCTTCTAAATCTGGCAGTGTACCCGCCTTCTAAATCTGGCAGTGTGAGCCGGTTTGCAAAACAGTCATTGATCAATGGCCACACGGCCAGTAGTACTCATCAACATCATTTGGGTTTTAATGTGTCTCCTGTCTATACACTCAACACGCAACACACCACAGATACACATGCAGGTGCATGAGACAGTCTTAGGACAGTCATTGAAACCAGCCAAAATTGCAATGGTCTTTTTCTTACAGTGTTGGTGATTGTTCAAGTCTTCTGCTGCCAGTCACTCATCACGCCAAGACATTTCAACTCATGAGGTGCAATAGATTGTTGAACCAAGGGGTAACTGCCACTGCAACCTGCTGCAAGTCTGTCACACCACTCCATGCCTTTCCAAAGCCAATCTGCCTTAAGTCTGAGCTAAAGCCAAACCTCGACGCAAATGAACCAGGCCCGAGCAGCCAGCCAGCACATCCAACACCAAACCCTAGGGAAGGAAACCAGCACCATACTGCCAAGCCAAGCTGAACCCAAAGCCATGCACTCAATGCAGCCAAACCATGCCAGCCAACCTGCACAGGCGGTTCTTACAAAACATTTTGCATCAAACACAACTGGTCTTTCTTCACTTGGGCGCATTGCACTTGTAGCAGGCTTGACGGCTTGCAAAATTATGTGCGCTGCAGTCTGGGCAGTTCCAGTCGCCAGGCTTGAAGGCAGGCGCTCCTCCGCCCCCTCCCCCTCCACCACCCCTATCGTAACCCCTGTCATCCCCTCTGCCACCCCTGTCGCCATAACCACCTCCACCACCGTAACCCCTGTCTCTGCTGCTGTAACCCCTTTCTGGTGCCTTGTCTGACCCGCATGCATAGCATCTGCCTCTGCTGGCAAAGTTGTGAGCTCGACATCTATCACACTCCCAATCGCCTTGGCGCCAAGCCTGTCTAGATCTGCTGTCACCACCGCCGTATCCGCCTCTGTCACCACCGCCGTATCTGTCACCACCTGCAAAGACCCACATCTGTCAGTTTTGCTGATAGGAAATTACAGACATGATATGATCAACTACATATGCATCACAGGAGTCAAGAGCCAGCACTCTTTCTGCAATTGAAAGCAATGTTTCACAGCACTTCTCTTGATACATTACATCTTGGAGTGTGAAGCAAAACATGACTCAGCAGACAGCCTGGCTTGAGAGAGCCAGACACAAGCATTTGCAAGGAATCAAACTGATGACTTGCCTGATCTGCCGTAGTCTCTGCCAGAATCGCGTCCTCTATACCTGTCTCTGTCATTTCTGCCACGAGACCTGCTGCGGCTTCTGCTGTAGCTTCTGCGGCGCCTTGGACTTCTGGACCTGGATCTTGACCTTGATCGAGAGGACTTAGACCTGCAACCGAGACGACCCTCAGATTTGAAAGCATAGTCTTGCACTTTTTGGTATGCAGGTGAAGGTACTGCAGTGCATGAAGTTGTCCTCCTCTTGAGCTCCTGACATTTCAAATGATGGGCACAGGCAAGGTTGATGAAGCTGTGTCTGTGCCGTGTATGCTAAGGTGACTACCTCTGTGCTGACTTGCACGCAACAAGTCAACAGCTCTGCGCAGATGCCAGGTAAGAACATGTGACCATGCTGCCTGGATCTACACACTTGCCTTTGGGCTTTGCGCACAGAGTATGCGGCACGCACTGCAAGCTGAAGTGTGATCGCAAAGATGTTATCTGGTTCTACCTGCTACGGCTGGAAGCACTTCGACTTCTGCTGGCGCTCCTGCTCATGCTTCTACTGCGGTCTGAAGCAGGTGAACGCTTTCTTGGAGATGGAGAGCGGTCGTCCTTGCCGCGTGGGGACACATCTCTTTTGCCGTTTGCCACTTCAGGTTCCGGGCTCGACATGTTGAGCTTCTGTCTCACAGATTATGCTCTTACGCACTGATCAATTGCGGAGCATGTAAGTCTGGCGATGATTTATTTTACCGTGCTTGAGCTTGAAAAGGATACGCGCCCTGTATCACGCCGCAGGCAAAAGTTGTATGGTTGATGATTATAGCTTACGTGAAGAAGAAGAAGTATGTTCCCTAATTTGAGTCATAGCATGCATGATCCGGCACACCTTTTTTGGAGCCATAAAGTCCACAGTTGGCTCCAGGGTCAATCTGTAGGTTTGAGCATTGAGGATGATTTAGATGTGAGTACTGTTATTGGCAACGCCAAAAACCATTATGCACAGACATGGCATCAGAGTAGTCTCAGCAGTGTTGCTAGGTATCAACCCTTGCAGCCAGAATATGTCCTAGCACCCTACCTTTCAGCAGTCAAGGGCTTCAAGAGCCGAAAACTCATCAGCAGATTTAGATGTGGATGTCATGGTCTTCATGTAGATACTGGTAGGCTTCTGCCTTTGGCACTAGGGAGCAACGTCGTTGTGTTTTCTGCGCTTCTGGTTCAGCAGAGGATGAACATCATTTTGTGTTTTGATTGCCCTGCATACTGTGCCATCAGGAACAGATTCACAAACATATTTTAAAATTTGGGGCCCAGCCCCTACACTGTCTTATTTTTTAAATTTACTGTACATGATCCCAAAGTCATAGCTAGGTTTTTAAGGGAATGTTTTGATCATAGGAACACCCTGGTGGCAGCACAAACTGGACATAACCTTTAGTTCAGCTTAGAGTGCGTCAGCTGTGAACATCAGTGTTTTCATAAGTGCTTTAGAACAGTTAGATTGTCTGAGACATTCATAGCAACACTGCAGTCATGCACAGCCTGCTGTGCAACTGCACATACCACCCTTTGTGTGATTTGTTGGACGCTTTGAGTATACCTATTCATTACTCTTCTTGAAGTCTTCCCACTTGATGTTGAGGTAGTCAGGTTTGTGCGTGTCCATCTCCATCCGGATGGCAGCATTGCCCTGGTCGTTCAGACATGACACATGACACAATGTGCACATACTCTGAGGCATCATCTAATTTCGCAGAGCCAGTAATCCATGAGGCTGAGGGCAGTACGCCCAATGCACTTGATGAACCTGTTCAGTGGGCAGTTCCACCAGACCCGATCAATGATATGGTAGATGATGTTGGCCTCATAGGCTACTTTGCTGATGCAACGCAGTCTGCCAAGCTTCCAAAGGAAGAGTTGCTGAAACTGATGCCAGGGCATGACGGCTCCTTGTTGATCAAGGCCTCACCACTAACAACAGAGGAGGCCTTGCAAGGTATACATAACTCCAGGGTTTGTTGCCATAACCTATTGCTCCTGAACATGCAAATTTTAGCATACAGCGCCACATGCTACATGTTGCGCAAAAAATGTGCTTGTGCAGAGGGCACAGCCCTAGAAGACATCATCAGAAGTGCAGAGGAGACTTCTGCACTAGCAAGTCGCATTCGTGAGTGGGTGGCTCGAGCCATAGCTATTTGCTTGCAACGCAAAACCTCTCGTGCCACATACAACAGTTTGGTGGCACTTCAATTGCGATTGCGATGTCAGTCCAGCCTTCAAAACTGCTTTGCCTCGCACATGTCAAAAAGCGATCAGCTTTCTTGCTGCAGAGTATGGCACCCAGAGCTATGTGTATGACATTTGCAGCTGTGGCTGTGTGTATCGCGGCGTCTTTCAACACTTGGAGTTTTGTCCTCACTGCTGCAAAGAGCGCTACCACCAGCATGGCACTCACAGACGAGCAGTGTGGTACATGATTGTCTGCCCAAAGGCGGAGCATGTCAAGTACCTATGGCGGCAACCAGACTTGACTAGGTAAGCAAAACAGTCAAACACCTTTGGCATGCAGCTACAGGTTTGCATCCATTGCGTTAAAAGTCCTCTGTTGGTTGCATTTGCTTGGCACCTTATCGGCGCCAATAGCAGCATGCACAACTTTGCCAGATGTTGAAGCAGCAAGGTTGCTCAGGGATAGTGATCGTGACAGGCGTGGTTATGTGAACGTCCTTAATAGATTTGCCAATTTTTTAGATCATGTACCTTGAGGGACACAAAGTTTCACAAGTACAAAAGTAAGATAAGTCAAATGCCAAAATACAAGTGAAGTGTTGACGTGTGATGCATTGAAGTGTGACCCGCTGGTTTTACTGACCATTTCGTTGCTTATAACCGTGACTGCCAACAGATGTAGGACCTGCTTGTTCTACATGTATGGTCAATATATAGTCAATAGTGTCAATAGTGATTAAGTATAAGGTCAAGCACCTTATCAATACAGGTGCAAAAATTCTATCATGTCAAAAGCGCAACCTCCTTGTTAAAACTCACATAGACACTGTTAAAATGCAACAACCTCCGTTCCGGTATACTACAAACATAGTAACTTCATGTTAGCATCCCTAATAAACTGGGGGGGTTTGGCCTCACTGGTGCTAGCTCTCAAGGTGGTGTGCAAAAAGAGATGCTGAACGACTTTATTCAAGCAATTGTTTCAAGTTCTCGGTTGAAGCATGGTGTGTCCTGCCTCTTTGCACAATAGTGCCCTACAAGCAATGTTGCCGACTCATATTTTGATGCTTTTGGCTCAACCCTTGTATTTCAAGCCACTTACTGCAAGGCAGTGCACTCAAGCATACAAGCCTCAAGAGGCTTCCCTCACAATGCTCGTCATACATTTTGATTTGCATATTGCATGTCAATGTGCAGAGTGTTAGCACTGGGCTGTGCTACATTGTAGCGCAGTGCTTGGGTGGCATCTTTGGGGCGGCAGGCGCCTTTTGCAGTCTCCCTGGTCTGCTCCGGTTCTGCTTCTATGGTTGATGTTTACTGGTATGTCACCTGCAGTGGTCACCTGTGCTGGTGAGAGACTTTTGGCAAGCAACTTCAGTTCTGGCTTGAGGAATTCACCTGTTCAACATTTGCTTAAGAGTGCAGCAGCAGTTTTACTTCTGCCGCACCTCATAGAGTACATGCACTGATATGCTTACCAGTCCAGGGTCATGTTGTTACCACTTGCCCCCAAGAATTGACAAATTGTCTTGACAACCTAACTTGCTGTGACATTAACTGCCAACCTACTTACATGTCATGTTCACCTGGCCAGCAACGTCCCTTCAGCTTTTAGCTTTCGCTACATGCCAACTAAACTTGTTTGTCCTTCACGGGCTCCCAGCTGCTGCTTCTCATGCTTATGTACATAGCAGTTGACCTGTTGCATCATGTGGAACCTTGCTGCCAATGCTGCATGCACTTCATATGGCAAACTTTTCTCTCTGTCATGTGGTTGATGGACTCTGTTGTTGCTGCTTGTAGTGAGCATGCAAACAGTGGGCTTTGCTGGAGTGCAAGGAGTGCCCATGGACCGCACAATAGCACAGGTAATGCCTTGGTCACGTAAGATGCAAGACCATGCTGAGTCACTGGGTTGTCATTGTGTTGAATGTCAACGTACCATGCCATCTCCAGCAATGCAAATGTCCTGATCAGGACTTATGGGCCCCACTGTAGATGGTTAGCAATTCCCGCAGGTTACCGACCATGCAGTCTAATTGAATCCTTTCCAGCACCATAACCTTGCGCCGGAACAGATCATTCAATTTGCTTCACTTTACTTCTGCATGGGAGCTGTCTTCAATGCTAA
>JAABUP010000303.1_pt1 | contig 111593 bp, 119 predicted proteins | sample 5559201 | NCBI WGS metagenome assembly JAABUP01 (sample SAMN10711887, study PRJNA513373) | rock metagenome | isolation source: Antarctica rocks | place: Antarctica
ATCAGCGAACTGCTCGACATCCAGTAGCCCCCCGACCCTGAAACTGTCCGACCCCACCCCTACCATCAACAACGAAAAGGAGCCTCCGCCCGAAGGTCTTTTACACCGCCCGCGGGACGCCACCCGTGGTTACGGTCACAGTCCGTACCGGACGGGCCGGCCACGGCCTGCCGGGCGACCCGCGCGACAGCCAGCAGGTTTTAGACGAACGTGCTGCTCAATCCTCGACGGCGGCCACGAGCCCGACCTGCTGGCCATCAGTTAGGTGTCACACAACAGGCCGGCGTCGTCCTAGCGCGCGAGACTCCTTGTGCCCCACCCCGAGAGAATGTCGCCCGGGTGCACGGGCTCGGGCACGCTTACCTCGGTTAGCTCGGCCGCTACAGCCGTCGCGCACCCCCGACCTCCCGCTTCCAAGCAACCCGCAAGAAAACTGTGTAGCGGTGAGGTTCCAGCCGGCCAACCGACACGGCCGTCCCAGCGGGGTTGTACATCGGTTGACCTCTCGTGGCGTCACCAGCCGCCGTCGTAGTCGCCGCCGTCGTAGTCGCCATCGCCGCCGCCGTCAAGGATGCCGCCGAGCATCTCGACGCCGGCGACGGCGCCGCCGACCGCGAGGGCCTTCTGCCAGAACGGCGTACGCCCCAGGCCAGGCGCGCCTTGCGCAGGCAGCGGGTGCCTGGCGTAGGCGCTGGGCCCCGGCACCGGTGTCGCCTCGCTCACGTCGGGCAGATCAGGGCCCAGTGGTAGTCCCAGGCGTTCCCGGACGGCTCGGGTGGAGGACAGCCCCTCAACGACGACCCGGCGCACGACCCGCATCTCTGCTGGGCTCTGCGCCTGGGAGAGCAGCGCCCCGGCGGCGGTGGCCCGTTCGCTCGCGTCCGCTAGGCCTTGTCGGGCTGCGAGATCATCACCCGGGTTCAGATTCGCCACGTCAGCGCTCAGGCGTCCCTGCAGGCTGGTGACCTCGCCGCGCAGCGCGGCGAGCTCGTCCCGGTCCCGTCGACCAAACAGTGACACCGCGGTTCCTCCGTCATCCCGTCACTCGTCACTAGCACCGTCAACCCCAGCAGGTCACACCTGCGGCATGAGTGCCGCACGCTGACTCCTCAGACTGACAGAGCCGTCAGGCTGACCCATACCAACTCCAACAACAACAGGAGCTGTTTAGTTTCCACCCGCGGGTTGGCGCACTCCCGCCGCTGCCATCCCGCCGCCACCTCTGCGCTGGGAGGGTGCTGCGACGGGCCGATCACCGCGGCCCGAGTAGCTGGACCAGCCGGGTGGCGCCCGGTTCCGGTAGGGCCGCCAGCGGGGGCGCGGGTGACCTGGCGGCGGTGGAGATACGCAGCAGCAGCGCGACGACCACGAAGTTGGCGATGACGGAGGAACCGCCGTAGGACACGAACGGGGTGGTGATGCCGGTCAGCGGGATCAGCCTGGTCACCCCGCCCACGACGACGAAGACCTGGATGACAAGGCTCACCGAGAGGCCGGCCGCAAAGAGCTTGCCGAAACTGTCGCGCACGCGCAGCCCCGCCGACAGGCCGCGGGCGACCAGAACCGCGTAGAGCGTGAGGACCACGAACAGGCCCACCAATCCGAGCTCCTCGCCGATCGCGGCGACCACGAAGTCGGTCCGTGCGAACGGCACGAGGTCCGGGTGTCCGCGGCCGAGCCCGGTGCCGAATAGGCCGCCCCCGGCCATGGCGTAGAGGCCCTGGACCAGCTGATAGGAGGAGCCGCTCACGTAGGCCGGGTTGAACGCGTCGAGCCAGATCACGAATCGCTGGTGCACGTGTCCGACTGTCGCGTCTGCTCCGGCGACCCCGGCAGCGAACAGAACCAAGCCGATGAGCACCCAGCTGAAGCGCTGGGTAGCGACGAAGAGCATCGCCAGGAACAGGCCGAACAGGATCAGCGGGAAGCCGATCTCGTTCTCGGTCACCAGGATGACCATGCTGGCGGCCCAGGCGACCAGCACCGGTCCCAGATCACGGGCTCGGGGCAGCGGCAGCCCGAGGACCGAGCGGTTCACCACCGACAACGTTTCCTGCTTGGCCACCAGGTAGGACGCGAAGAAGACCATCAGAAGCAGCTTGGCGATCTCGCCGGGCTGGATGCTGAATCCGCTGATCCGGATCCACGCCCTGGCCCCGTTGACTTCGCTGATGCTCGCCGGCAGTACGGCAGGCAGCGCCAGCAGCACCAGCCCGGCCAGCCCGCAGGTGTAGCCGTAGGAGGCGAGGGCCCGGTGATCCGGCAGACGCCACAGCGTGACCGCGAACGCGCCGACACCCAGCGCGACCCAGACCAGCTGCCGGGGCGCGTAGCTGCCGCCCTGCGGGCCGCCATCGATCCGGGCGATCTCGGCCAGACCCAAACCGCACAACATGACCGCCAACGGCAGCAGCACCGGGTCCGCCGCCGGAGCCCAGACCCGCACAGCACCGTGACCCGCCAGAGCAAGCAGCAACAGCGCGACGGAGGACCGCCACACCCCGGGGTCGAGCGCATTTGACCGACCGATGCTCTGAGCCACCTGACCGATACCGCTGATCAGCACCGCCAAGACCAGCAGTCCCAACTCCATCCCGCGGGCCCGCCGACCTAGCAACACCAGCACCTCCCCCCGCTACGAACCCGCACCCGCGCCTCCGATCACCCGACCGATGCCGTAGCAGCCGGTCATCCCGCATCCCGCACCCCCCATGAGGTGTCCCAGCACATGGTGCAGGCCATAACGCCACGGCCTCCGCAACCCCACTCCACCACGAGCCTCGCCACGGTCTGGTCCGCCACCGTGCCGGGCCCGCTGGCAGCGTCATGGTGGCTTGTCTCATGGCAGGCCGGTCTAAACTAGGGGCGCGGATGCGGCCGAGGCGGTCACGGGCGAGACAAGCACGGGAGGTGCCCGCGTGGCGCTACTGGGCAAGGCCACCAAATACCTGGGGGCGGTGGCGAACCACAAGCTTGATCAGGGGGCCGACCCGCGGATCCAGATTGAGCAGGCCATCACCGAGGCTCAGCGAAGGCACAGCGAGCTCGCTGAACACGCCGCCCAGGTCATTGGTGCCCACCACCAGATACAACTGCAGCTCGCGCGGGCCCAGTCCGACGCCCAGCGTCTGCAGTCCGACGCCCGGCAGGCCCTGGTCCTGGCCGATCAGGCGCGCGCCCACGGCAATGCTGTCAAGGCCGCCGGCTACGAGCAGACCGCTACCGTGCTGGCCTCGCAACTGGTCACCGCCGAGTCCACGCTGGAGGCGCTGAAGTCGCAGTACGGGCAGAGCGAGGCGGCCGCCGCTCAGGCCAAGGATGTCGTCGACAGCGACAGCCAGCACCTGCAACAGATCCTGGCCCACGCGCCCGGCTGCTGACCCAGCTGCAGTCCGCTCAAATGCGGGAAACCGTCACCAAGAACCTGCAGCTGGCCGATTCCCTGTCCGCCCCCGGGGACACCCCAACGCTCGAGGGCATCAGCGACCGCATAGAGGCGCGCTACGCCACCGCGCTCGGTGGTGCTGAACTCGCCTCAGACAGCGCGGCCGGTCGGATGCGCGAGGTCGAGACGGCGTCCCAGGACATGGCTGGCCAAGAGCGATTGGCGCAGCTGCGAACGCAGCTCGCCCTCCCCCAGCACCCTGACCGCTCCTGAACGAAGGGGGTAGCAGGCGGCCCGCCAGTCACGCCGACCGGGGGGGCGATTAGGACCAGGTCGCTGAGCCGCCGCATGGCTAACGACGTCTCCTGACCTGTCGGCCCGGCCCTCTCCTCCCCCCCATTGGCGTCGGCCGGTTCAGCCGCCGCCGAGTTGGATGGCCTTGAGCGCGAGCAGCAGCACGGCAACGATGAGGTAGCCGCAGAGGGCGATGCTGCCACGTTTCAGCCCAGGTGACCATCGCACGGGTTGCAGGGGCGCCAGGGGTGGCATCCGCCAGGAGAGTTTCTCGGTTTGGCTGAACACGGGCACCGGGGGGGCGGGACGTCGACGGCTTGCCAGGCCTAGCCCGATGGAGGCGATGATGCCGCCTGCGGCGAGGGCCGCGGCGAGCCCTTCGGCGACGTGGGTGACGTTGACCGCGGGGGAACAGGGCGTGGCTATGAGGGTGCCGGACAGGGCGAGCAGGACCGCAACGATGACCGCGGCGAGCAGGTTGAGCCATCCGGCGTTGACCCAGGGCCCCAGGACCTCACGGTCGTTGCACAGCAGCAACAGGAACACGCTGGCGCTGGGGAGCAGCACCCCGGCGAGGGCCTGGACGCTGGTGGTGATCAGTCCCAGGGCGCGCCCGGGATCAGAACGATCGCGGCGGCGACGACCAGGCGCAGATGCGGGACGTCGGCGGGGAACCAGGCGCCGTGGGGGAACCCGTACCTCGGGCGCTTGCGTTGGAACCCGTCCATCCTCGCGGCGGCGCCCACATAACGGTCCTGCTCCCCGCCGGCGCCTGAGATGCACGGGAACCGCGGACTGAACCGGAACGGCAGGGAAGCTCGGTATGGGTCACGCGGCCGGTGCCGAGTCCGGCCGCCGCCCACGCGGCGACCTTCGGCTCGTCGATCGATGGCTCAATCTGGCGTCGAGCGCGCTCACTTTTAACCCTGAAGGCATGCTCGTGGTGCTGCCCCTGCCGCGTCGTGAGGTCGCACTCGGGCCACGCGTGACCGCAGCCAGCGCCCCGCCCGCTCAACCCCGGTCTACCGCCCACCGGCGACGCGTCTGGTGCGGCGCGCCACGTTCTGCAGCAGCCCGATGCCGATGGCGGTGGCGAACAGGGCGCTGCCGCCGTAGCTCAGGAAGGGCAGCGGCAGGCCGGTGACGGGGGCCAGCCCGATGGTCATCGCGATATTGATGAAGCACTGCACCGCCAGCCAGGTCGTGACGCCGCTGGCGATGAGCATGTCGAAGGGGTCGGCCGCGCGCATCGCCAGGGTCAGCCCGCGCCACAGCAGCAAGCCGTACAGGCTCAGCAGGACCGTGCTGCCCACCAAGCCGGACTCCTCCCCGACGACGGTGAAGATAAAGTCGGTCTGCTGCTCGGGCACGAACCCGGAGTTGGTCTGGTCCCCGGCCAGGTAGCCGCTGCCCAGCAGGCCGCCGGAGCCGATTGCGGTCTGAGATTGCAGCAGGTGATAGCCGGTGCCGGTCGTGTCATGGGCAGGTGCAAGAAAAGCCGTGATCCGGGGCTGCTGATAGGGCTTGATGACGTGCAAACCGGCCGCTGCGACCCCCACCAGCAGGCCCGCCGCAAGCAGGCCCACGACCCAGGCCCGCGGGGCGCCGCTCACGGTGACCTGCAGTAGCAGCATGGACACCAAGATCAGCGCGACACCTAGGGCGGGCTCGGCGAGGACCAGCAGCAGCGGCACCGCTGTCAGTGCCACGCATCCCAGCACCGCGCGTGGCCGGGCGGCAGTAGCTCCCTCACCCTGGACCGGCCCTCGCCGAGCAGCAGGGCCGTCAGCAGGACCAAGGCCACTTTGAAGAACTCACTGGGCTCCAGCTCGACCGGCCCGAGCTTGAACCAGGCGTGCGCGCCGTTGATCGTCGCTCCCACCGGACTGAGCACGACCAGCAGGGCGAGCACCGTCACGGCGTAGAGGGCGGGAAGCGCGCCCGCGACCAGGCGCAGGTTCGCCCGGGTTGCCCCCACTGCCAGGAGCGTGGCGATCCCGCCGTTCATGAGGTCCCGGCGCACGTAGTACATCGGGTTCCGGCCCTGGGCCAGCAAGTGGTTCCGCGTCGCGGCGTAAACCGCGGCGCAGCCGGCGAGGAACAGCAGCAGGCTGACCGCAGCGATCACCGGCTCCGGGGGGCGCAGCCGCGCCGCGTACCGGCTCACCCGTAAGGGCGGGCGGGCGGGGGCGGCGTGCGTGGTCGCTGCGTCGGTGCCGATCGCGCGCGACGCCCTGAGTGACGGGGTGCTCACAGGTTCGCTGACCTACCCGCGGTCGAGGGGGAGGGTGAGAGAAGCACAACCCGAGTCTCGCTGCCGGAACACGTGAGCAAGGTGCGGAGCGAGGTGAACTGCCCTGATCTTGCAGGTCCCATTGAGCCCAGATCCACCGTCGGACCTTAAATGATCATGCTGACCTGGTGATCTTGCTCCACGCCACGTAAACGCCCCCCTTCCCGGCTCGTATCGTTATACGATACGGGTAAGACGCGGGTGGAGATCGCAGCCGACGACCAGGGTTGGCTCGAGCGGGTCGACGCGGTGCCCGGATCGGGCGACCGGATGGTGGTGGAGGTCGGGGACGTGGAGTACCTGACCTTCGCCGGGGTGCCGATGGCACGGTTCGACCTGCAGGTGCTCGGCAGGCTGCCGCGCGACTGGGGCAACCGGTGGACCATGACCCACGTGAAGCACGTGCTCGGCTAGCCGCGTGCCACGCCCTGACTTGGGTCGGATAGCGGTCGGCGTGCGGCTCCTCCCAAGTGAGGTGGCCCAGGTCGACGCGCTCGCCGCCGCTGCCGGGGCGTCTCGCAGCGAGGTGTCCGCGCTCTTATCGCCGAGGCGGCGGACCCTGCGGCGGGCGGGCTGCAGCACCGGGTGCTGCGCCGGCTGCGGGCGCCGAACCCGAGCGACTACACCTGGGGCGTCGGGGAGGGCCGGCGACAACTCGCCGCGCGCCGCGGGCGAAGCAGAGTTTGCCGGTCGGTCAGCTCACGGCCGGTGGCGGGTGCACGGCGAGGCGCTCGGCTTCCTGCCAGCGCGGGCGTTGGGGGTTGTTTCCGGGTGCGTCGCAGGTCGTGGGGCTGGTCGCGCAGGACCCGGGAGAAGGTGACGAGGTCGTCGTGGACGTCGCCGGGACCTCGTGCGCGGGTGCCAGGCTTGGCGAAGAGCACCGACCCGGTGCCGATGAACGGCTCGAGCTAGACCGGAGCTAGACCAGAGCTACCCCTCGCGCCGCCCGCCCCGGTGGTGATGGTCAAGCAGGAGCAGGCCGCAGGTGCGATCCCGCTCGGCGCCGCCAAGCAGACCGAGCTGGCCAGCAGGGCGGCCGCCTTGGCGACCGAGCTGGCGACGATGGACCCTAATTCCCCGGCCTTCACCGCCAAGATCACCTCGATCACCTTGATGGGCGACAGCGACCTGCGCGCGTCGGCGAACGTGTCCAGCCGCATGCTCGACCGGCCCGCCGCGGCCATGGGCAAGAAGGCAGGCGGGGACGCGCAGGCCCGTGTCGCTGGCACCCTGCCCAGACGGTCACGGCACTGGAGAGGCAGATCGACCGGGCCAAGCACTACCTCGAGCGGGCCCAGCGCGACGAGGGCGTCCGCTCCAGTGCGCCCCAGCTCGGCTCAGCGACCGCGATACCTCGATGCCGCTCTTCCGTCGCGAACCTGGCCCCGCACCTGCGCCGACCGGATCCCCCGTCGAGGACACTCCCGCCGCGATGCTGGAGTCGGTACGGCAGCAGGAGAACTTCATCAACGCTAACGCTGGCGGGTTGCCGGTCGGCACCGTCGTAGCCGCGCTGAACGTCACCGACACCCTGCGTGCGGTCATTGCGACCGCAGCGCAGCACCCGCTGGACATGCACGGCATCATCGCGATCCATGGGATCGTTGAGGACTACCTGCCGACCACGCTGCACGCCTATCTCAGCCTTGACCCCTCGGCGACCGACGTCGTCAGGCCGTCAGGCCGGACGACGAAGCAGTCGCTGCTGGAGCAGGTCGAGGCACTGTGGCTGGCCGCCAACGACCTCCTCACCGCGACCCGCGCACGTGATGCCGACGCGCTGCTGATCCAGGGCAGCTTTCTGTCGACCAAGTTCGGCCGAACAGACCTGGACCTCTGATGGACCGGGATCTCTGATGCAGGCCATCATGAAGCGCGGCGCCAACGTCTCGCTCACGCGGGAGGTGCCGTCGCTGACCGAGGTCGTCCTCGGCGTCAGCTGGGACGCGGGTGTTGAGCGCGATCTCCACAACGATCTCGTGGTCGCCACCATCCTCTGCGGCGCGGACGGCCGCGTCCTGTCGCGCGAGCACCTCGTCTTCTTCAATCAGCTCGCCTCACCGGACCTGTCGGTGCACGCGTTGGACAAGACGCTCGGCGGTGACCAGGAGCAGGTCGAGGTCGACCTCGCTGCCGTCCCCACGGAGATCGAACGGGTCGTCGTCGTGCTCTATGTCAACGACGGACCGACCAGGAGGCGCAGCCTCGGCCAGCTGAAGGTTTGCAGCATCCGGGTTCTGGACTCGCGGGGCAACGCCGAGCTCGCGCGCTCGGAGGATTTCGCCGCGGTGCTGACGACCGAGACGGCGCTCACCCTCGGCGAGATCTACCGGCGCGACGGTGGCTGGAAGTTCAAGGTCCTCGGGCAGGGCTATGCGGGAGGCATCGCCGCGGTCGCCACCGACTACGGGCTGCAGCTGTGACCGCCCTCGACCCCGCAACAGCCCCCAGCCGCACCGACCTGCAATGGCTGCGCCATCGGACCCGCCGGACGGCACCGGTGGTCAACCCCGCCCTCAGCGACTTCATGCACGGCAGCACGACGCACCCGCACCACCACCACCCGCCGCAGAACGCGCCAGTGCCCGCGCCCTCGCCGGTCAGCACCTCGTTGGACCTCACAACCCCAGCGCCACCACCTATGCCGGCACCGACCGTCCCGGAGCCCACGCTCGTCCAGAAGCGGCTGCCGACTCCCAGACGGGCCCGATCCGGCGAGCAGACGATCCTGACCCCGGACCAGCGCAGCGTGACCCTAAACCGGCTGCAGAGCGCAATCGGCACCCTGACGATCCAGGCCGCATGCTCCGCCGAAGTAGGTCACCTCACCCTCGGGTGCGCCTACCAGCTGACCTCGGGTGCCTCCTCGATGGCGACGCTGAAAGCAGGAGCCAGGCTAGGCCCCCAGGACGCGCACCGGCCGGTCCTGGTGGCGACCCACGACCGGTTCGACACCGTCGCCGTCGACCTGCGCCAGATGTCCGCGCTTCAGCGGCTGGCGATCATCGCGTTCTCCCAGAGCCGCCGGCCGCTGCGCTGGGGCGGCACCCTCCTCGTGACGACGCTGGGCGACGCAAAGGTCGCGGTGCCGATCGAGCCGCCAGGGACCGGCCAGGTAGCGGTGCTGCTCACCGCCTACAACGTCGCGGGCGAGATCGTGCTTCGCCGCGAGATGACCCCGGTCGAGGGATCAGTACGCGATGCGTGCAGGGCCTTCGGCTTCACCCGGATCTCCTGGTTGGACGACCGGACCCCGGTCGACTAGCCGTTCTCGACCGTGGCCTCCCCCGACCTGTCCTGGATCTCGAAGACCAATAGCGTCCAAGGTCACTGCGCTGCTGAGTCGGGGGCGCCGCCCGCGACTACATCGAGGTCGCCACCGTGCACGACCGGTTCGCCACGCGATAAGACCAGCACGCGCTCCTACGTGTGGCGTTCGCTCGTGACCCGGGGCTCCCCGCCAGCGAGGCCCCCTTCACGGCACGCCGGCTGGACCAACTGCCAGACGAGGAGTTCACCGCTACCGACCTCACCCCCGCCGACGTCCAGCACGTCCGCAAGTCGTTCGCCTCCTGGTCCCGCGACCCCACCCGAGCTCCCGTCGCCGAGGCCGCGCACCAGGCCGCACACCCGCCGGAGGTGGCCGACCCCGCTGACCACGACGGGGACGCGACGGCTCGCGATGGCGCCGATCTGGACGCCGTGATGCGAATCGTGATGCGAATGCTCGGTCAGCAGGGGTCAGCACCGGTCACTAACGGCCGGTCCGCTCGACGTATCACCGCAGGTCAGAGGCATGATCAGGCACCAGAAGTCGCCAACGGAGGTTCGTCTCATCCGGAGTTCAAGTCCCCCCTCGGACACAATTTGTTCAAGCCCTGACGCGAAGATAGCCGTTAGCCGGCGCGGGCGAGCGGTTCCAGGGTGACGGTGTAGCCGAGTTGGCGGAGCTGGTTCACGGCGCGCTGCTTGGTCTTGTCGGGGCGCCGGGCGTAGAAGTCGCCGCCGAGATCTTGGTAGGCCACCCCGTTGGTGAGCATGTGCCAGATCGCGGTGAGCATCGTGTGTTCGATGGCGACGATGGCTTTGACGGGGCCGCGACGAGACGCGATGCGCCGGTAGCGGGCGGCGAGGTAGCTGTCTTTACTCTTGGCCGCGCTCATCGCGGCGACCCCGAGGGCCCCTTTGAGGTAGGGGTTGCCGGGCCTGGTCTTGGTCGATTTGACCCGGCCGGCGGACTCGTGGCTTCCTGGGCAGGTCCCGGCCCAGGACGCGAGGTGCCCGGGGGTGGGGAACCGGCTCATGTCCGCGCCGGTCTCGGCGATGATCACGTCGGCGATGGTGGTGCTGATCCCGGGAATGGTGTCGATGAGGTCCCGGACGAGACGAAAGGGCTCGATCACCACCTCGATCCTGCTGGTGAGCTCGTTGATCATCGCGGTGTGGGAGTCGATCAGGTTCAGGTGCAGCCGGGCCAGGAACGCGTGGTGCTCGGTGAACCGGCCGGTCAGCGCCTCGGTCAAGGCCGGGATCTTGACCCGGAGCCGGGCCTTGGCCAGGTCAGCCAGCGCAGCCGGGTCGCGTTGCCCGCCGATCAGCGCTTCCAGCATGGCCCGCCCCGACACGCCGCTGATGTCGGTGGCGACCGAGGTCAGTTTGATCCCGGCGTCTTCCAGCAGCTTCTCCAGCCGCTGGTACTCCCGGCCGCGTTCCCGCACGACCGTGGTCCGGGTCCGGGTCAGGTCGCGCAGCCGCCGGATCGGTTCGGGTGGGACGAAGGAGCCGCGGACCAGTCCGTGCGCGCCGAGCTGGGCCAGCCAGGCCGCGTCGGAGACATCGGTCTTGCGGCCCGGGAGGTTCTTCATGTGCCGGGCGTTGACCAGCAGCACCTCGAACGGGCCATCTTCCAGCAGGTAGTAGAACGGCTTCCAGTAGTCCCCGGTCGCCTCCAGCACCACCAGCGTGACCTGCTCGGCGATCAGGTGCTCGCGCAATGCCAGCACCTGGGTGGTCACCGACGACCAGGTCGTGACCGTCGAGGTTGCCGCTGCGCGGCCGCTGCCCGCACGCACACCTTCGCGTCGCGCTTGCTCACGTCCAGTCCCGCGCACCGCGGGTGCATCAGGTCCATGTGCTCTCCTCCGTCTCCGGTGTCATCCCCACGGATGCCGGTCCCGGGGAGGGCAGGAAGATGCAGAATCTGACGCTCGTGCTCGAAGCAACAATCCACGGTTCCCGTGGAAGCCCTCCACCACCATGCTGACTTACAGGCTCACTGGCACTACAGGCGAACCGGTGTCGACCGGGACCGACCCCCACACCCTGCACCCACCGACCTACGCACCGCCAGCACCCCCGGCCACCACCACGCTGGGCCCGCGGGCGCCCGCCTATCTTCGAGTCCCCCGGCGCGCCCGAAGGGCGCTCAAATGCTGACTTGTTGATTTTAGTGTCTACGGGGCCCCGAGAACGTCTCGTGATGAAAACTGTGATGCGAATGGGTTCAGGCGCGCATCGCCTGAGCGCTCCGCAAGCCATGTGGGAGCGTCATGGGACGTCACGGCGACGGGTCGATCACCCAGCGCAAGGCCGCCGACGGCCGGACCGTCTTCGACGCCTGGTGGACCTACACCGAGCCTGCGACCGGCGCCCGCAAGCGCGCCGGCAAGCGCGGCTTCGCCACCCAAACAGCGGCCGGCAAGCACCTGCGCGGGGTCACGGTCACCGTTGACGCCGGGACCTACGTCAAGGTCAGCCGGGTCACGCTGGGTGCCTACCTCGACGAGTGGATAGCCACCGTCCGGCTGAAGCCGCAGACGGTGATCGGCTATGAGAACAAGATCCGGCTGCACATCGACCCACACCTGGGTCACCTGCCGTTGGCCGAGATTCGCGGACATCAGCTCAACGCGCTCTACCGCAAGCTCGAGACCGAGGGCTCCCCCGGCGGCAGGGGCAAGCTCTCGCTCAGCACCGTGCGCGAGGTCCACGCCATCCTCTCCTCCGCCTACACCGCGGCGATCAAGGAGGGCCGGCTCGGGATCACCGTCTCCCCCACCAAGCAGGCCAGCCCGCCAAAAGCAAAGACGCCAAGGCCGGCCGCAGGTCCGCCAATTCTCGCGCGGACCGCGGACGACCACTACGGCATGATCTGGCGGTTCCTGGCCGCCACTGGCGGCAGCCGGGGCGAGGCGTTGGGTCTGCGCTGGGCCGACGTCGACACACAGCGCGGCACCGCCACGTTGCGCACCAGCATCGGCGAGGGTCGCAAGACCCTCGTCGACCCCGACCGGGCCCAACGTGAGGTCCGCGTTTTGATCAGTGGGTCCCTCAAGAGCGACCGACCGCGGGTGATCAGTCTGGACCCCGAGACCCTCCAGCACCTCCAGGCGCACCGAACACCCGATACCTGCGCACCCGGATCTGCGAGGCTCTCGTGCACCGCCGGCCACCAGGTGAACGCGGTCAGCGACGAGCGGTGAGGCTCTCCGTGTGCACGAGGTGGCCGCCGCCGAGAGCCACTGCGAGCAGGAGGCCGACGCCACCGGCTAGCAGCAGTGGCGTGGTGCCGGAGGCGCCCCAGGCGAAGCCGGCCCATATGCCCGCGAGCAGCACGGCGCCCCCGGTTAGTCCCTGGTAGAGGCCCTGCGCGCGGCCCTGTCCGTCGGCGGGGGCGAGGGCGGCGACCCACGCCTTGCCCACCCCGTCGGTGCACGCCGCGAAGCCGCCGTAGAGAGGAAGCAGGACAAAGACCAGCCAGGGCGACCTGGACAACCCCAGGCCGAGGTAGCCGACGGCGAAGAAGAGTAGTCCCAGGGCGTAGACCCGATGCCGGGGAAGCCGGTCCGACAGTGCGCCCGCAGGGTAGGCGGCGGCCGCGTAGACGAGGTTGTAGCCGATGTAGGCGATGATCACCCCGGCGGTGGACAGCCCGAGGTCGTGGGCACGCAGGAGCAGCAGCGCGTCGGGGAAGTTGACCAGGGAAAACAAGGTCAGCACCACGATCAGCCGTCGCAGCTGCGGCCCGAGCGGCACGCCAGCCGCAGTCCGGCCCGCGGCCGCGACGCGGGGCGCCTCGCGCACGCCGGCGACGAGCAGGACGCTGAGCACGGCCGGCACGACGGCGAACGGCGAGCAGAGGCCGCAGGTCGTGGTGCAGCAGTTCGTAGAGGCCGAGGCCCAGTGCGGGCCCGACGACCGCACCGGCGGTGTCGGCGGCCCGGTGGAAGCCGAAGACCCGGCCCCGCGCCCCGGGCGGGACGCCGGCCATCAGCAGCACGTCCCGCGGGGCCCCGCGGATTCCCTTGCCGACACGGTCGACGCCGCGCCCCGCCAGCACGACTGGCCAGGCGGATGCCACGGCGATCAGCAGCTTGCCGACCGCGGCGAGCCCGTAGCCGAGGGCGATCAGCGGCCGCCTGGCCCGGCGGTCAGCGAGCCGGCCCGCCAGCAGCTTCGTGACGGCGGCGATCCCCTCGGCAGCCCCCTCCAACGCCGACGACGGCCACGGGGGCGCCCAGGGTGATGGTCAGGAAGATCGGCAGGACCGGGTAGAGCAGCTCGCTCGCGCCGTCCTGCAGGAAACTGACGCCGGCCAGCGTCCGCACGTTGCGGGTGAGCCAGCTGTGTCTACCGGCGTGGCCTGCCGGCGGCGAAGGCGGCGCGGCCGCTGCGGCCGGAGTCATGTCGTGTCCGCGCGGGGCGACGGCAACAGCACGGTCGCGGTGGTCCCGCTGCTCGGGTGCCGACAGGTCACGCCGTCGCAGCGAAGCGGTGGGTAGCGGTGGTGGGCGCCGTCGCCGCACAGGCGCAGCTCGCCGGCGTGGCCGCTCACCAGGGCGTGGACGAGCGCCAGTCCCAGGCCGCTCCCCGGGACCGTGCGCGCGGCGTCGGCACGGCTGAAGCGCTGGACGGCGCGCGGCAGGAACTCCGCGGGGGTGTAGCCGTCGTCGTGCACCTGCAGGAGTACGACGCCGGACAGCTTGCGCGCCGTGAGGGTCACCGTCCCCTCGCCGTGGGCGACCGCGTTGCCGACGAGGTTGGTGAGCACCTGGTCCAGCACGAGGGCCTCCGCCGCGACCGGCAGCGCGGCAGGGCTGGAGACGGTGACGCGGCGGCCGGCCGCGTGCGCCGCCCGCCCGGTCGCCCGGGCCGCCCGGGCCGCGCGCGCAACGGCCTCGGCCGCGTCGGCGGTGCCGGACCCGCCGGCCGGGTGCTGCGCCGGGCGGGCGGTGCCGGCAGCCGCAGTGTCTTGCCGGGCGCGCTCAAGGTCCAGCAGCCGGTCGGCCAGCGTCACCAGGCGCTGGGTGTCCTCCGCCACCGCACGTAGGGTCTGCTCGTACTCTTCGGCGGTCCGGGGCCGGCGCAGCGCCAGCTCCACCTCGGTGGACAGGACCGTCAGCGGCGAGCGCAGCTCGTGACTGGCGTCGGCGATGAAGTGGCGCTGGGCCTCGGCAGCCGCCTCCAAGGTGGCCAGCATCGCGTTCAGCGTGTGTCCCAGGCGGGTGACTTCGTCGTCCGGTCGCCCGGGCACCTCCAGGCGCACACCGGCCTGTCCATGGGCGATCTGCTCGGCCCGGCTGCGGTAGCGCTCCACCGGCCGCAGCGCCGCACCCGCGAGGCGGTAGCCCACCACCGCCGCGAGGGCTAGCGCGGCCAGGTTGGCGGCGGCCAGCTGGGCGAGCAGCTCGCGCAGCGCCTCGTCGCGCTGCCCCAGCCGGACCGCAGTCACCGCGACCAGGCCGCCCTTCGCGTCCCGGAGCCCGGGTGAGGAGCCAGGAAGGGCCACCGGAAACGCCTCGTACCGGACCCTGGCCTTCCCGCCGGTCAGCAGGTGTCCCGGGGTGGCGACCACGGTAGCGCTCGTGGCCTCGGCCAGCTCGCCCCCCCGCAGCGGGGGTGCTTCGAGCGACCGTGCCGCCGGGGTGCTGGCGACCACGGCACCCGTGGCCGAGGTGACGCGGCTGAGGCTGTCGGGGGCGACGGCGGCCAGCGCCGCCCGGGGGTCACCGGCGTGGGCGGCGAGGGCACGACGCAGCTCGGCGGCCTGCGCGGTCAGCGCGGCATCGAGCGTGCGGTCCAGCGCGACCTCCACCCGCCAGAAGACGAAGCCCCCTGCGGCCGCCAGCACGAGCAGCATTGCCGCCGCGAACCCGGCGACCAGGCGCAGGCGCAGCGGCGACAGCAGCCGCACCGCGCTCCCCACGTGCGAAGCAAGCCGCGCCGCGGTCATGGTGGCGGCTCCGCGACCAGGCGGTACCCCACGCCTCGCACCGTCTCGATGTCGGACCGGCCGAAGGGCCGGTCGACCTTCGCGCGCAGCGTGCCCACGTGCACATCGATGGTGTTGCTGCGCAAGTCGGACTCCCCGTCCCAGACCTCGTCGAGGATCTGCTGCCGGGTCACGACGAGGCCGGCGCATTGGGCGAGCAGCAGCAGTACGTCGAACTCGCGCGCAGTCAGCTCCACTTGTATGCCCCCGCGGCTTACCTGACGCCGGCCGCCGTCGACGACGAGGTCACCCAGGGTCACGACCGGGACCGCGAGGGAGACACCGCGACGACGCAGGGCCCGCAGGCGGGCCAGCAGCTCGTCGAGGCTGAAGGGCTTGGCCATGAAGTCGTCGGCGAGCGCGTCCAGACCGGCGACCCGGTCGGCCACCTGCCCGCGGGCCGTCAGCATCAGCACCGGCGTCAGCACGCCCTGCGCCCGGAGCGCCCGGCAGACGGACGGGCCGTCCATCCCCGGCAGCATCCAGTCGAGCACGACGGCGTCGTAGTCCCCGAGGACCGCCTCGCGCAGACCGTCCGGACCCGTGTGCCGCGTGGCGGCGGCGTGGCCGGCCTCGCTCAGGGCTGTGGTCAGGACGGCGGCGAGCCGCTGATCGTCGTCGACCACGAGGACCCGCACCCCGCGCACCCCCTTCGACGTGCCGCCGGCGCGGCCCCGCCGACGGTAGGCGAGCACGGCCGCACCGGGCGCCGGCTTCATCCGGGCTTCATGTGCCCCCTCCTACCGTCCACGGCATGACCACGAGATCCCCTGTGCTGGCCGTGGAAGCGGTCGACCTGACGAAGACCTACGGCGCGCTGACCGCAGTGGACGCCATCTCGATGCGGGTCGAGCAGGGCGAGGTCTACGGCGTCCTCGGCCCCAATGGCGCGGGCAAGACGACGTTCCTGCGCATGCTTTTCGGGCTGATCCGGCCCGACGCAGGCCGCCTGGAGGTCCTCGGCCGCAGCTGGCAGCAGGACGGGCCGCGTGCCCTCGACGGCGTCGCCGGGTTCATCGAGAGCCCCAGGTTCTACCCCTACCTGTCGGGCCGGCGGAATCTGCAGCTGCTGGCCGGGCTCGACGGGCTCGCCCGCCGGGTTGCGGAGGAGAAGCTGGACGAGGTGCTCGCCGTGGTCGACCTCGCCGGACGCGACCGCGACAAGGTCGGCGGCTACTCCTTCGGGATGCGTCAGCGGCTCGGAGTCGCCGCCAGCCTGCTGCGGGAGCCGCGGCTGCTGGTGCTGGACGAGCCGGCCAACGGGCTGGACCCGGCGGGCATCCGCGACATGCGAGCGCTGGTCAAGCGGCTAGCGGCAAGCGGCCTCACCGTGCTGCTGAGCAGCCACGACATGGACGAGGTCGAGGAGATCTGCGACAACGTGACGATCATGCGCAAGGGGACCGTGGCGTACCACGGCACGATCGCCGAGCTCCGCCGGCAGGCCCCGGAGCAGGGCCACCGGATCGCCACCAGCGACGACGAGGCCGCGATGCGGGTGGCGGCCGGCTGGGACGGCCTGCAGGTCTCCCGCGTCGCCCCGGGTCTGGTGGTGCGCGGCGGACAGCCGCAGCTCGACGGCTACGTCGCCGCGCTCGTCTCCCACGGGATTGCCCTGCGGGCACTGAGCCGCGACGAGGCCCCCCTGGAGGCCCTGTTCTTCATGCTCACCGAGACCGCTCCCGACCTGGGGCCCGACCTGGGGCCCGACCTCGCGCCCACCGCAGGAGCCCGCCGATGACCACGCTCGTCGCCGCCCCCACGGCGCAGTCGGTGCAGGACCTGCCTCCTCGTCGTCGCCCCCGGACCGGCACCGTCCTGCGCTGGGAGGTGGCCAAGCTGGCCGCCCAGGGCCGGGCCCGCTACACGTTGCTCGGGAGCCTGCTCGCTCCCGTCCTGGTGGTGCTGGTGCTCGACGCCCAGCAGACCCCGCCGAAGGACACCCTGTACGGCAGGCAGATCCACGCCAGCGGCTACGCGATGCCGCTGCTGGTCCTCGGCTTCGCGGCGCAGTGGGTCTTCCCGCTGCTCACCGCGCTCGTCGCGGGCGACATCTTCGCCAGCGAGGACGCCCACGGCACCTGGAAGACGGTGCTCACCCGCTCGGTCAGCCGCACCCAGCTGTTCTGGGCCAAGACCCTCGCCGCCGCGGGCTTCGCGCTCACCGTGCTGACCGTGCTCGCCGCGAGCACTATCGCTTCCAGCCTCCTGGTGGTCGGCCGCCAGCCGCTCACCGGGCTCACGGGGCAGCTGATCGCCCCCGGCGCCGCCACCGGCCTGGTGGTCGCAGCCTGGGCGACCGCGCTGGCCCCGCTGCTCGGTTTCACCGCGCTGGCGGTGCTGCTGTCGGTGCGCACCCGCAACTCCTCCCTCGGCGTGGTCGGACCTGTCGTGCTGGGTCTGGTGATGACGCTCGCCGGCAGCCTGGGCGCGCTGCACGCGGCCCGCCGGGCCCTGCTCACGACGCCGTTCGAGTCCTGGCACGGCCTGTTCACCGAGCACCACTTCTACGGCGTGCTCACCCAGGGACTGCTGGTCTGCGCGGTGTGGACCGTCGCCTGCCTGGCCCTCGCCTACCTCTCGCTCCGTCGCCGCGACATCACCGGAGGCTGACCATGACCACCACCACTCCGCTACCAGTGGCCGTCGCGCGCCGCGCCCTGGCTCTGGCCGTGTCCGTGGCAGCCGGCCTCGGGGCGCTGTCCGCCTGCGGCGGCAACGACGTCACCGCCGCTCGACTTCAGGCCTCCCTCGCCCCGACCTTCGCCCACGTCTACGCCGACCAGGCCGCGATCCTTGGCCACCCCGGGACCACCCCGGCCTCGACGGGCACCAGCGTGGCCTGCACAAAGGGCGGCCCGAAGGTTCCCGACGTCGGTCCCGGCGCGAACTGGGCCTGCATGATCACCTTCACCGACACCGCGGGGGCCGCGCAGACCGGAAAGTTCGAGGTCAACGCCCACGCGAACTCCTGCTGGACCGCCGGCGGCCCGTCCAAGCTGATCGGCCCGGCGACGATCACCAACGGTCAGGGCCGCGACGTGGCCAATCCGGTCGCGGAGTTCGACGGCTGCTTCAACCCCGGCAGCTAGCACCGTGTCGGACCTCACCTACCTGCAGTCCGTCGTCATCGGCGCCCTCCAGGGCGTGACCGAGCTCTTCCCGGTCAGCAGCCTGGGGCACTCGGTCCTCGTGCCCGCATTCATCGGCGGGAGCTGGGAGCACCTGGTCACAGAGAGCAGCACGAGCACCTCCGCAGAGTCGCCGTACCTCGCGTTCATCGTGGCCCTGCACGTGGCCACGGCTGTCGCGCTGCTGATCTTCTACCGGTCCGACTGGGCGCGGATCATCCGCGCCTTCGTCACCACGTGCGCACCCGGCGCATCGAGACCTCCTCCGAGCGGCTGGCCTGGCTGATCATCACCGCGACGATCCCGGTCGGGATCACCGGCCTCGCGCTGGAGCACCCGCTGCGGACCCTGTTCGCCAAGCCCCTCGCAGCGGCGGTCTTCCTCACGCTCAACGGCGTCATCCTGCTCAGCGGCGAGCGCCTGCGCCGGCACGCCACGAAGACCCCTCCTGCGGGGGCCCTGATCGTCGCGCGCCGTCGCGGGCTGGACGACCTGCGCTACCGGGAGGCGGGCGTGGTCGGCCTGTTCCAGTCGCTCGCCCTGCTCGCGGGCATCAGCCGATCAGGCATCACCATGGTCGCCGGCCTCCTGCGCGGGCTGGACCACGAGGACGCCGCCAGGTTCAGCTTCCTGCTGGCCACCCCGGTTATCCTCGCCGCCGGGGTGCTGAAGCTGCCCAGCCTCGCCGGGAGCGTAGGCGACGGGATCCACGGCCAGGTGCTGGTCGGCGCCCTCGTGGCCGGGTGCTGCGCCTACGGCGCCGTCCGCTTCCTCAGCCGGTACTTCGCCACCCACAGCCTGACGCCTTTCGCGGTCTACAGCCTGGTCGCCGGCCTCGTGTGCATCGCCCGCTTCGCGTGAGCCACGCAGGACCGGCATCGCCGAGTCCATCCTGCGGCTCCCCCGCCCTCGGGATCGGCGGGGCGATCATCGGTGACAGCATCGGCTACGAGGTCGGTCGCCGCTACGGCGAGACCCTGCTGCACCCTCGCTGTGGCCGTACGCCTCCTGCCGGGCTGCTGGTGCCCGGGGGCGCCGCGAGAGTTACGGGTTGATCGGAGAACCGGTCGGGAGGGGGCCGGGGGGGCCCCGGGGGGGCCGGGGACACCTCCCCGGGTTGTTGCTCTCGATCGCCGTGATCTGCTGAAGCTTCGAGTGGTCTGCGGCCAGACTCGTGATTTGGACCGAGACGTTGAGCTCAGCCGCACTGAGGCGCACGTAGGTGACGCCCTGCCCGACTGGGATCGTGCGCGTATCTGTTGGACTGGCAACCAGGATGGCGGCGGCCCCGGGAGCGGCGACAAGCACATCCGAGCCGTCATCCCCGGTGTCGCTCGTGAGTTCGCTCAGCGTCGTCGGCGCTACCAGGGAGCACGAGGTGGCTCCCCTCTGTGTCAAGGGGACGGTTGTAGCGTCGGTTTCGCGGGTCCGGGTCGTGGTTGTTCCGAAGGGCTGGCTGTCGGGGTTGGGCCGGTCGCGCTGGATTGAAGAGTCGCCCCCGATTGCCCGAACCCGGGCCCGCCCTTCAGCTGCCGGAAGGGTCCACGTCGGGCTCGGCCGCGGGCTCGGCGCTCGACCGGCGGCCCCTCGCGTCGGCGGCGAGGCGGCGGTAGACCTCGTCGGACAGCCGGCGCTTGAGGCACCGCATGGCGCCCCTCTTGCCCTTGCCCTTGGCGACCTTGCGGTCGTAGTAGACCTTGCCGCGGTCGTCGTAGCGGCGGTGGCTCAGCGCGGCGACGTGCAGGGCGTGGTTGAGCCGCCGGTTCCCGGCACGGGAGAGCCGGCGGCGGGTGATCTCCCCGCTGCTGGCCTCGGTGGGGGCGCTGCCGGTGTAGGTCGCGAAGTGGTGATTGGTCGGGGACCTCCGGACGTCCCGACCTCCCCCAGGATCAGCGCGGCCATGACCACACCGACGCCCTTGATGTCGGTCAGGCTCGTCCCCGTCGCCGCCACGACCTCGCCGAGCTGGGCGTCGACGGCGGCGATCTGGGTGTCGGCGCGGGTGACGTCGGTAACGAGCTCCACCGCGAGCGCCCGCCGGGTCCGCCCTGCGACGTCCCTGGGGCGGACCGTGGCGAGCATGGCCGTGGCGGTCGCGGCGGTGAGGTCTTTGCCTGCGCCGGAGGTGATCAGCTCCGCCAGCAGCTGATGCGCTCGGTTCACCGTCGCGGTCCGGCGGGCGACGAGCTCGGTCCGGCGATCCGACAACAACCGCAGCGCGACCATCTCATCCTCGACCCCGACCCCGACCTCAGGCAAGCCCCGGGTCCGCAATGCCACCACGGCGACCGTGCGGGCGTCGGCCGGGTCGTTCTTGCGGCCGTGCCCGATCGCGAAGATCCGGGCCCGCGTCGACAGCTTCACCGGCACATCGATCACTGTCTCGCCGTCACTGGGCAGCCGCTGCGCCAGGTAGGCGCCGACACCGGTCGCGCCCTCCACCGCCCACCGCCGCTCGGGTCATTGGCGGCCCAACGCGAGCAGCTGCCGGTACCCGTTGCTGTCGTTCACCACCTGCAGGCAGGCCAGCTCACGCTCCCGTTCGTCGATCACCGACACCGCGTTCGACCGCTTCGCCGGGTCCACCCCGAGCACCACCGCGACCATGATCAGCTCCGTCCACTCCGCAGAAGATGCGGTGCTGGGCAGACCTACCTCGAGCGAAGCAGACCCCCCTTGAGCCACAGCGCCGCGTTGGCGACGGGTGACCCGCAGGACGCACTCCATTCATGAGCCACAGCAGAGCTGGGCAAGCGCATAACGAGCCACCCCGCCGATCACCTGACCACCAGCCAGGCCAGCAGCTGCCGTCATCGAACAGGTAGGCGCATAGGCACGCAGGGGGTGGCTGGGACGGCGACCTGCCTACGACGGTCACAGTCACATCGCTGCGGTCGGCAGTGAGGCAGGTCATGTCGTTGCGGTCGCTCGTGACGATCACGATGGGACCGGTTTGAGCCATCGCCGTGGCGGCTACCAGTGCGTCGACGGTGGTCTCACGGCCGGGCAGTCCGGTGGAGCCGAGGAGGCGGCCGGCGGCCCTGGCGATGGCCACGTCGACGCCGAAGACGGTGATGCCGGCGACGACACGGTCCACGGCGGCATCGCGCGGGACTCCACGAACAGTCTCCGCGAGCGTCACCGCACTGACAACGATCCGGGCGTCGCGTCGCCGAGCACTCACGAGGCGCGCGAGCATGCCCGGGTCAAGCGGCCAGGCTGAGCCCCTGGTTGTCGAGCACCAGGGAGCCGCCGCTCCGGGTCAGGCGTGCGCGGGCCACTCGTCATCCGCCGCTGCGACGAGCGCCTCGTCGACCGGCCCATAGTCGGACTCCAACGCTGCGATCAGCGCATCGAGCCTGTCCCGCTCCACCTGGCGCCTCGCGGCCTCCGTCAGCCACGCCGAGAAAGCCCGCGGGCCCAAGCCCCCCGTCAGGACCCGGGCGCCCGCGCGGGCCGGGTGCTGCCGCGGCTACTCGACGGTGCTGCCGCGGAAGCGGCAGGGGCGCCCGTTGTGGTCGTAGGTGGAGCGCCGGGTGCCGCCGTGCCCGCCGCTGGTCACGGGGATGGGCGTTCCATCGGTCCTCTGCTCGCTGTAATCAACTGACAGCTTGTGCCCCATGAACGCAACTGCTGATGCCGTCGTGGCGGCTTCGGTCGGCCTGCAGCGTCTGCGGGTCCACCGGAGGGCGACTGCGAACATTGCCTGTGCTCGGAAGAACATGCGTAATGTACGATTGCTCTGTGGATGCGCAAGCACGCCGGAGCCGCCTGATCGCCACGATGCGGCGCGACGGTCGCGTGGAGGTGCGGACAGCGGCGGAGCAGCTGGACGCGACGGAGATGACCATTCGCCGCGACCTGGACCTTCTCGTCGAGCAGGGCGTCGCCCGCCGGGTCCGCGGTGGTGCGGTGAACCTGCTGATGCGCGGCGAGGAACTGCCCTTCGCGCTGCGCGAGCTCGACGGCACCGAGGCGAAGCGACGGATCGCCGTGGCGGCCGGCGAGCTCATCCGCGACGGCGAGGCCGTCGTCGTCGACAGCGGAACGACGGGCCTGGCGGTGGCGCGCGTCCTGGCCGGCCGCCGGTTGACCGTCATGCCGCTGTCCCTGCCTGCCGCCACGCTGATGTCAGGCAGCGGGGAGGTCACCCTGGTGCTCCCGGGCGGCACGGTGCGGCGGGGCGAGGGCTCCCTCGTCGGGCCGATGACGGAGTCGGCGCTCGGCTCCCTGCGGTTCGACACTGCCGTGCTGACCTGCTGCGGGCTGTCCCCCGCGGACGGCGTCACCGCACACGACCTGCAGGACGCCGCGGTCAAGCGCGCAGCGATGGCGGCCGCCACCCGGACAGTGCTGGTGGCCGATTCCGGGAAGCTCGCGCGGACCGCATTGGCCGTCGTCTGCCCGGCGGACCGGGTCGACGTGCTCGTCACTGATCGGGACGCCCCCGAGGGCGCCGTGGAAGCCCTGGTCGCGCAAGGGGTCGAGGTCCACCGTGTCTGACCCCCCGCAGGCATCGAGGGCGCGGCGAGGCCTGTGGTGGATCTTCGGGATGAACGGCTTCCTCGTGGCGAGCTGGGCCACGCGGATCCCGGCCGTGAAAGACATCGCCGGGCTGTCCGTCGCGACGCTCGGCGTGGTCCTCCTGGCGCCGGCGGTCGGGGCGCTCGTGGCGTTCGAGGTGTCGGGACGGGCTGCCGCCCGGTTCGGCAGCGCCCGGGTCACCGGATGGTGTGCCCTGGCGTTCTGCGTCCTGCTCCCCTTGGTCGGGTTCGCTGAACATACGGCGTGGTCGCTCGCGGTCGCGCTGGTCGTGTTCGGAGCGGGCAACGGGGCGCTCGACGTCGCCATGAACACCCACGGCGTGGCCGTCGAGCGAAGCCTCGGCCGCCCGGCGCTCGCCGGCATGCACGCCGCGTTCAGCGCGGGCGGCTTCCTCGGCGCGGCGGTCGGTGCGGGGGCTGCCGCCGCGGGTGGGGGCGTGCGCACCCATTTCTGCGCCGTCGCGGCAGCCTCGGCCGTGTGTGCCGCCCTCGCCGGACCCTGGCTCCCCATCTCGGAAGCTCGGCAACTGCAGGCGGCGACGACGGACCCGGCGCTCCATCAGGCCCGGCGGGGCATCGCGCGCATCGTCCCGGCGCCGGTTCTCCTGCTCGGTACGGTCGCCTTCGCCTGCATGCTCGGGGAAGGCGCGGCAGCGGACTGGAGTGCCACGTACCTTCGGACGAGCACCCACACCAGCCCCGGTCTCGCCGCCGTCGGGTACGCCGGATTCTCCGCGGCGATGCTCGCCGGGCGGCTCACCGGGGACCGCCTCCGCACGGTCGTGGGGCCGTCCCGGCTCCTGCCGCTGTCCGCGTCTCTCGCGGCCCTCGGCCTGCTTGCCGGGATCGGGGCGGGCAGCACTGCCGTGGGCATTGCCGGTCTGACGGCCTTCGGCGCAGGGCTCGCCCTGGTCATCCCCATTGTCTTCGCCGCCGCGGGCGACCTTCCACCGCGTCGCACCGGGATGCCAGCGCCGCGAGCCCTCGCCCGGGTCAGCACCCTGGGCTACCTGGGATTCCTCGCCGGGCCGCCCCTCGTCGGAAGCCTGGCGTCGCTGACGAGCCTGCGCTTCGCTCTCGTCCTCCCCGTGATCCTTGCCGCAGCCGTAGTGCCGCTGGCTCGCCCCGCCCTCCGACGGACCGCGGACCCAGCGCCGGAACCGGAGACCGGCCTGGACGCGGCCCGGGCGTGGCTGCCCTGAGCCGATGCCTACGACGGCTGCCGGCTGCTCGCCCAGACTCCGGAGGCGCTGTCAGCCGTACTCGAGCCGGCGCGGCGGGAGTACCGCTCCACGGGTCACGTGCCGTCCTTGTGCGGTCCCCACCCTTGCCGTTGGCCACGATGATCCTCACGGTCTCCCCCACGGGGACGGCGGGACCGAGGACGGGCCAGTGTGCTGACGGCATGGCGTGGTGGCCGGACGACGGCACGGCTAGGGGTGATCAGCCGGCGTGCCGGCGGTGCGCGGTCACGGCCTCGCCGGGGCGGCGACGGTCGGCGCGGCGGCGGGCGCGGGCCTTGTCCTGCAGCCAGGCCTGGTCGTCGCGGTCGGCCAGGAACGCCTCGAGCTCGTCGAGCTCGTCCTGTTCCTGCCGGGTCGCCGCAACGGTGCTCCGGCTGGGGGTCCCACCACGGGCCCGCCTCGACTTGTACGATTCCTACACCACTGAGTTCAGGGTGAGCGACGCGCGCGATCATCTCGCTGACGCTATCGAGTAGGCCCCCCGCTCCGGCGAGCCGGTGTACGTGACGAGGCGGGGACGCCGGGTCGCTGTCGTCGCCGACGCCTATGAGCGCGTCGTTGAAGCTGCTGAAGACGCCGTCGATCGCCGGGACCTGCAAGCCGCACGCGCCGACGACGACTACGTGGCGTGGGATGAGGTCAAGGCCGACCTTGGCCTGGTGTGAGTGCGCCGCTACCGCGTCGACGTCGCCCGCCGGACACTGAAGTCGATCGCGACGCTCCCCCGCCAGGACCAGCAACGAGTTCGCGCCGCCGTCGACTTGCTAGCTGAGACTCCGCAACCGCCGGGGTGCGTCGCCATGACCGGCGAGCCACCCCGCCTACCGGGTCCGCACCGGGGACTACCGCATCGGCTACGAGGTCTTCGACGACCGGCTCTTGGTTCAGGTCGTGCGCGCCGGGCACCGCGGCCTCATCCACCGCGCTTACGGGTCCGGCGCCTCAGTCCGCCGCGACCAGTAGCTCATCCCTCAGGACGGCCAGTGGAGCTGGGCTCGCCCTTCGTGGTTCCGAAGCTCGCGGAGGCCTCCCTGGTCGCACCGCCGTCACTGTCAGGCCCCGAGCCCCGACACCGGGGCTCCCGGATCCTCCCCCGGCGTGAAGACGGGGGCGAGCCAGGCCCGCTGCGTCGCGAGCAGGAGCAGCCGACGCGGGCCGGCGGCGGCGGGAGGGGTGACCCGCAGGGACATGCCGCGGGCCAGGACTGCCGCGTGGACGCTGGCCAAGCCGTCCGCCCCGGCCAGATCTACGAAGGTGACGCCCTGCAGGCTCAGCAGCACGTCGCCGCCATCCTCCGACCCGCCCGGGCCAGCCGGGCGGGTCGACTCGACAGCCGCTTCCAGTTGGACGGCGGTGGCGATGTCGAGCTCGCCCTCCACTGCCACCACTACGTGGGCATCGGCCGGCGTCGCTCGCGGCCCGGCTTCCACCGCCCAGGGCAGGCTCAGTCCCCCTGCGCTGTCCGTGTTAGCGCCGTACGGGTCCGCAGCGGCCGTCTGGGCCGCCGAGGCGAGGCTGACGACCAGTGTGCCGGTGTCGTCGTCGTCGCGGTCCTCCAGCCCCTGCAGGAACCGTCGCGCCAGGTCGGCGTCCTCGATGCCCAACGCCACGGCCGCCAGCTGGAGGGAGCTGGTCGCCCGCTCACGGGTGCAGCCGGTGAGACCCACCAGCAACTCCCGCGCGTGGCTGAAGGTCAGCCGGTCCTGCAAGGCGCGCACGGGGTCGGTGGCGACGTGATCCGGCGCGAGGGCCACCGCAACCTGCTCGGGAACACGAACAGAACCGATATCCTCCCGGCGTCAGAGCGGGCACAGCAACCTCCGGATGAGCGGATCGAGAAGCGATCGCGCGCTGCCGCGGTTCCAAAGCAGGACGTGTGCACCGACAGTACGCCGCGCAGCTGGTGAAACGGACTGCTGGCGGACGGGAAGTCTTCAGCGTGATGCTCTGCGCCGTCCGTGGTCGAGCAGCTCGCGGGCGGCGAGGTCACGCGACACGACCGCCGCCGCGGTGTCGCTGAGCCGCTCGTTGTGGTCTCGCGCGTAGCGACGGAGCATCTTGAACGCCTGGTCCATGTCCAGGTCGCCCAGCTGGGCGAGAACGCCCTTGGCCTGCTCCAAGGTCACCCGGCTCGTCAGGGCGGTGTGCAGCTGCTCGTTGACCAGGGTCTGGTCGGCGGCGACCCGATCTGCGACGAGCGCGACGCTGGCGACGTGGGCGAGTGCCTGCGCCAGGCTCAGGTCCTCCTCGTTCAGCGAACCGACCTCCGTGCCGAACAGCCCGAGGGCGCCCAGCGTCTGCTCCCGTAGCCGCATCGGCACCGCGTGCACGGAGGCAAAACCGGCGCTGGTCGCGGCTGCCACGAAATCGGGCCAGCGCTGCCGCTCCGCGGCGAGGTCGGCGACCGAGACGGCTGTCCGGCTGTGGTAGCAGTCCAGGCACGGGCCCTGCTCGCGCTGGAGCTGAAACAGCTCAAGGTTGCGGGTGCGCTCGGAGGACGCAGCCACCACGTGCAGCACCCCCCGCCGGTCGGCGAGCAGCAGCCCGGCGGCGGCGATGTCCAGCAGCGACGCGCAGTCCTCGGTCAACTCCCCGAGCAGGTCCACCACGTCCAGTCCCTCGACGAGGTTGCCGGTCAGGGACACGAAGGCGTCGGTGACGGCCCGCTCGCGGTCGACGCTCATCGCGCCGGCCCACGTGGACTGAGGCTCCGCCAGGCATCGCCGTCCAGGGACAGCCGGCGCTCGACGATGTTCCACGCGACGTCGCTGGCGGTCGAGCCGATGGCGAAGGCGTGCGCGCGCAGCCGGACCAGCGCCTCGGTCGGGCCGATATCCAAGGCCGCGATGATCATCCCGGTGGCCTGGTAGACCTCGACCCGTTCCAGCGAGGCGAGCTGCTCCCAGCCGTCCCGGTCCCCTTGGCCGGCCGCGTCCCAGTCGACGTCGGCGGTCATCAGGTCCAGCAGCGGCAGCGCGGCCAGCTCCGCGGCGAGCAGGCCGCCGATAAGGCCGTCCCCGATGAGCGGTCCCGGTCTGTTCCGGAAAAGATCCAGCGCCCCCACGCACAGGGTGGCGACGGCCACCGGGAACGCGTAGACGGCGCGCACCCCCGACTCGAGCACCGCCCCGGCGTAGGCCGGCCAGCGCTGCTCGTCCGGGTCTTGGAAGTCCGCGACCAGCACCGGGCGCGAGCTGCGCACGGAATCCAGGCAGGGACCCTCGCCGAAGGTGAACTGCAGCTCGTCCAGGTGCCGACTCAGCTTGCCGCTGGACCCGAACGTGCCCCGCATCGCGTCGCCGTGGATGACCGAGACCGCGGCACCGTCGACGTCAAGCAGGTCCACGCAGGCCCTGCACAGCTGGTCGGCCGCGGAGAGTCCGGGCTCGGCGGTGGCCACGGCGGATCCCAGCGACTCCCTCAGCTGCTGCTGTGCGCCCACCCGGTCCTCCCGCCGCGGCAGCGTCCTGCCTGGCAGCGAGCCTACGACGAGGATCCGCCGCCTTACTCCTCCGCCGTCTCCAGCAGCTCCTCCGCCAGCTCGGTCAGCACCTGCCAGGCCGGCACCGATCCACCCCGCTCCTCCTGGGCCAGCCGGGACACGTGGGCGGCGAGCTGGGCATGGACCGCGCGCCGCACCCGCTCGGTCGCGGCGTCGAGCACCACCCGGACCACCTCGAGGCGGACGCCGGTCTCGAAGGCCACCGCGGCGGCGGCCAGCTCCTCGGTGCTATGTGCGTCGTTCTCGAAGTCGAGGGGGTCCGTCACGACGCCAGTGTCGCCACAGTGTCGCCACCCGGCGCTGCTCCCCCCGCCGGATGGGGAGACTGGCGGGCGATGACGCTCAGCGAGGTGCTGCCGCCCGCGGGGGCCTCCCCCGAGCAGGTGCTGGAGGCCTTCACCGGATGGGTGGGCGCGCAGGGCATCACCCTGTGGCCGGCGCAAGAGGAGGCGCTGCTCGAGGTCGCCGCCGGCAGCAACGTCGTGCTGGCGACCCCCACCGGATCCGGCAAGAGCCTGGTCGCGCTCGGCGCCCACGTGCTGGCCCTGGCAGCGGGCCGGCGCAGCTTCTACACGGCGCCGGTCAAGGCGCTGGTGAGCGAGAAGTTCTTCGCCCTCACCGACGCGCTGGGCCCCGAGCGGGTCGGACTGGTCACCGGCGACGCGAGCGTCAACGCCGGGGCGTCGGTGATCTGCTGCACCGCAGAGATTCTCGCCAACCTCGCCCTGCGCCAGGGGGCCGACGCGCCGGTCGGCCAGGTGGTGATGGACGAGGTGCACTACTACGGCGACCCCGAGCGCGGCTGGGCCTGGCAGGTGCCGATGCTGGAGCTGCCGCGGGCCCAGTTCGTGCTGCTGTCGGCGACGCTGGGCGACACAGCCGCCCTGCGGGCCGACCTCACCCGCCGCACCGGGCGCCCCACCGTGCTCGTCGAGGGGGCCGAGCGGCCGGTGCCGCTGCGCTACGACTACGTCTTGACGCCGGTGCACGAGACCGTGACCGAGCTGCTGGAGACCCACCAGTCCCCGCTCTACGTCGTGCACTCCACCCAGGAGGCGGCGGCCGAGCGGGCGAGCGCGCTGATGAGCGTGCCGGTCGCGAGCCGGGAGGATCGGGACCGGATCGCAGCGCTGATCGGCGACCGGCGGTTCCGCACGAAGTTCGGCCAGACCCTCTCGCGGTGGGTGCGCCACGGCGTCGGCGTGCACCACGCCGGCATGCTCCCGACGTACCGCCGGCTGGTCGAGCAGCTCGCCCAAGCCGGTCTGCTGCAGGTGGTCTGCGGCACCGACACCCTCGGCGTCGGCATCAACCTGCCGCTGCGCACGGTGGTCTTCACCAGCCTCACCAAGTACGACGGGACGCGTACCCGCCACCTGTCCGCACGGGAGTTCCACCAGATCGCCGGGCGGGCCGGGCGGGCCGGCTTCGACAGCAGCGGGCTAGTGGTCGTCGAGGCGCCCGAACACGTCATCGAGAACGAGCGGGCGCTGGCGAAGGTCGGCGACGACCCCAAGCGGCGCAGGGGGGTGCGGCGCAAGAGCCCGCCGGAGGGGTTCGTCAACTGGGGCCAGCCGACCTTCGACCGGCTGGTCGCCGCGACGCCGGAGACGCTGCCGTCCAGGATGCGGATCACCTCGGCGATGCTGCTGAACCTCGCGGCCCGCCCGGGCGACTACTTCGCCCACGCGCGCCACCTGCTCACTGACAACCACGAGCCGAGAATGCGGCAGCGGGCGCTGGTGCGGCGGGCGATCCAGCTGCACCGGGCCCTGATCCGGGCCGGCGTGCTGGAGCGACTGACGGCCCCGGACGCGCACGGCCGGACGGTGCGCCTGACGGCCGAGCTGCAGGCGGACTTCGCGCTGGACCAGCCGCTGTCGTCGTTCGCGCTGGCCGCCATCGAGCTGCTCGACCGCGACGCCCCGACGTACGCCCTGGACGTGCTCTCCGTCCTGGAGGCGACGCTGGACGACCCGCGCCAGGTGTTGCAGGCGCAGCGGAGAAAGGCCCGTGGCGACGCGGTCGCGCAGATGAAGGCCGACGGGCTGGAGTACGACGAGCGGGTCGAGCTGGTCGCCGAGATCGGCTGGCCGATGCCGCTGGCCGAGCTGCTGACCGGGGCGCTCGACGTCTATGCCCAGCGCCACCCGTGGGTGCGTGAGGCGCAGCTGTCGCCGAAGTCGGTGGCGAGGGACCTGGCCGAGCAGGCCATGACTTTCAACGAGTTCACCGCCGCCTACGGCCTCGCCAGGTCGGAGGGGCTGGTGCTGCGCTATCTCGCCGACGCCTATCGCGCCCTGCGCCGCGGGGTGCCGGACGAGGCCAAGACCGAGGAGCTCCGCGACCTGACGGCGTGGCTCGGCGAGCTGGTCCGCCAGGTCGACTCCAGCCTGCTCGACGAGTGGGAGCGGCTCCGCGGCGGCGGATCGGCGCCGCCGGAGCCCGGTCCGGTGGTCGGCGCGGATGATCGTCCCCCGCCGGTCACCGCCAACCCGCGCGCCTTCCGTGTGCTGGTGCGCAACGCACTGTGGCGCCGGGTGGAGCTGGCCGCGCTCCGGCGCAGCGACCTGCTGGGCGAGCTCGACCCGGGCCTGGGGGCGGCCGGCTGGGCGAGGGCGCTGACCGGCTACTTCGATGAGTACGCCGTGCTGGGCACCGGTCCCGACGCGCGCGGTCCGGCCCTGCTGCACATCGAGACGACGCCGGACCGGTGGCGGGTCCGCCAGGTCTTCGACGATCCGGAGGGGGACCGCGACTGGGGCATCAGCGCCGAGGTGGATCTCGCGGCCAGCGACGACGCCGGCGAGGTGGTCCTGCGGGTCTCGGCGGTCGGCCCGCTGACCGGCTGAGGCCCCAGCGAGGCGTGGGCGCCCGCGCGCCCTGCGGATCTGGTGCAACCAACTGCACCAGATCCGCATGGCGTCCGGCCCGCCGGGATCGGCTGTGTGACACCGCCACGACTGACTCCGCCGCGCCCATGCTGCTGCGGACTCCCCGAGCCGTGCGGCCCCTGCTGTGCGGTAGCTGGTCGTTGCGAGACGGCGTGGGTAACGGTGGGAACGTGACCGACCCGACGCCAGCCTCGCCGCCCCGTCCCGACCTGCCGGTTGCCTACGCTGGAGATCCTGCGGTGCAGCAGGAGTGGGATGGACGGTACGCCGAGATGCGGCAGCTGTGGAGCGGCCGGCCCAATGGTGCGCTGGTCGCCGAGGTGTCGGACCTCGCACCCGGACGGATCCTCGACGTCGGCTGCGGCGAGGGTGCCGACGCCGTCTGGCTCGCGCGGCGCGGCTGGGACGTGACGGCACTCGACGTCTCCGGCGTGGCGCTGGCGCGGGCCGCCGAGCACGCCAGCGAGGCCGGTGTGCACGTGAAGTGGGTGCACGCCGGGCTGGTCGAGGCGGCGCTGCCGGCCGGGTCGTTCGACCTGGTCTCCGCGCAGTACCCGGCGCTGCTGCGCACCCCCGGCTTCGACGCCGAACACACGCTCCTTGCCGCCGTCGCCCCCGGCGGCGTCCTGCTCCTTGTCCACCACGCTGGGATGGACCAGCAACCGGTCAGGGCGGACGGGTTCGATCCGGCCGACTACGTGTCGCCGGCGATGGTCGCCGCGCTGCTCGACAACGGCTGGCACCTCGAGGTGGACGAGCAGCGCCCGCGGGAGGTGCCACCGGGCGGCGCCGGCGCGCACCACGCCGACGACCTCGTGCTCCGCGCGCGCCGGCTGCGCTGACGCTCCCACCAGGCGACGCGGCGCGGGGGCCGGCACCGCCTGACGTGCCGCAGGGGTGGCTGCGCGCGTCGAGGGGCAGGGGGTGGTCGTGACCGACATCACCGAGCTGATCCTCGCCGACCATGAGACCTTTCGCCGCCAGTTCGGGGCCCTGGACGTGCTGGGCAGGGATGCGCCGCTGGCCGCGCTGCGCGAGATCTGGGACCCGCTCGCCGGGCTGCTGGAGACGCACGCATCGGCCGAGGAGACGATCTTCTACCCCACCCTGGTGCGGCGCGGCGATGACGGCCCGGACGAGACCGAGGACGCGATCGGCGACCACAACGAGATCCGCGACGGCGTGCGCGACGCCGCACAGGAGGAGGTCGGGTCGACGGCCTGGTGGGCGGCCGTGCAGCGCACCAGGGAGGCCAACGACGAGCATCTGGAGGAGGAGGAGAGCGACGGCATCCCGGACTTCCGCAAGCACACGGCCGAGGCCGAGCGGGAGCGGCTGGGGGTGGAGTTCGCCGCCTACGAGCGGGACCATTCCGGGGCCAGGGGCTTCGACCGCGCCGACAAGGACCCGAAGGCCTACGTCGAGGCCGCGGAGCAGGACGAGGGCCGCAGCCAGGTGCAGTGAGGCCTTGCGGCGGCGGCGACGGCGGTTTCGGCTCTGCCGACTACGCCGAGGTGCCGGCGTCCGGCGGTCCGTCGTCGGCGCGCTCGGCGAGGTAGCGCTCGAAGGCGCTCCCCAGTTCGTCGCCGCTGGGGAGCTGGGCCAGATCGGCGTCGAGCAGCCCCGGCCGGCCCTGCGCCCGCTGGAACGCCTCCCACTGCTGCTCCAGGCCGCGGACCACCCCGGTCAGCTCCTCCGAGCCGGCCACCTGCTCGTCCAGCGCGGCCCGGGTCGCGGCTGCCTGGTCGCGCAGCCCGTCGATCGGCAGCCGGAGCCCGGTCGCGCGCTCGACGGTCTCCAGGAGCACCACCGCCGAGCCAGGAAACTCCCCCTGCCCCAGGTAGTGCGGCACGTGCGCGGCGATCCCGAGCGCGTCGTGGCCGAGACCACCGAGACGGAGCTCCAGCAGGTTGGCTGCGCTCGCCGGGACCTGCACCGACTCCAGCCACGGCTCGTGGTCGGCCGTGAGACCCGGCCGGGTGCCGTGCACGGTCGCCGACACCGGCCGGGTGTGCGGGACAGCGAGGGCGATGGCGGACAGGCCGACGGTGAGACGCACCTGCTCGGTCGTGACGAGGTGGGCGACGGCCGCGCAGAAGCGCTCCCACATGACATCGGGCTCCGGACCGTGCAGCAGCAGGAACGGCCGGCCGTCGAGGTCGTGCAGCCGATCGACAGCGAGCACCGGATCGGCGTAGGACTCCCAGTGGTCCGCCTCCAGCAGCATCAGCGGCCGCCGGGCTCGGTAGTCGAAGAGCAGGTCCACGTCGAACGTCGCCACCCGCTGCGGCCCGAGGTGCTCGAGCAGGTGCTGCATGGCCAGCCGGGCCGCCCCGCCGGCGTCGACGAAGCCGGCCAGGGTGTGCAGCAGGACCGGGCCAGCACCGTCGGGGGCCGTCGGCCCGGGGGACGGGGGTGGCTGGTGCCACGTCAGCAGGTCCAGCGGGTCGATCACCACATGCCCACGGTAGGCGCCAGGTAGAGTGGTGCGCAGAGACCCGCTCCGCTGCCACCTCAGGCCATTCCGCCGCCGGCACCACTGAGCCGTCCACTCGGGACACTGGGGTCTCACTACTTGAGGCCAGCCTCACCCGAAGGATCACGTGACCCCCACCCTCGGCTTCGCCCATCTCGGCGTGCCCACCCCCCTCGTCGCCGCCCTCGCGGCGCAGGGCCTGACCGACCCCTTCCCGATCCAGTCCGCCACCCTGCCGGACACCCTCGCCGGCCGCGACGTGCTCGGGCGCGGCCGCACCGGCAGCGGCAAGACGCTCGCCTTCGCCCTCCCGCTGGTGGCGCGACTGACCGGCCGGCGTACCCGTCCGTCCTCGCCGCGCGGCCTCGTGCTGGTCCCGACCCGCGAGCTGGCCAACCAGGTGTCGGCGGTCGTGGCGCCGCTGGCCGCCGCCGCCGGGCTGACCACCACCACGATCTTCGGCGGGGTGGGGCAGCACCCGCAGGCCGCCGCCCTGCGCAGGGGCGCGGACATCGTCGTCGCCTGCCCCGGCCGGCTGGAAGACCTGCTGCAGCAGGGGCTCTGCGACCTCGGCCAGGTCGAGGTCACGGTGCTCGACGAGGCCGACCACATGGCCGACCTGGGCTTCCTGCCCGGCGTGAAGCGGATCCTGGACCGCACGCCCCGCGACGGCCAGCGGATGCTGTTCAGCGCGACGCTGGACAACGGCGTGGACGTGCTCGTCCGGCGCTACCTGAGCAACCCGCTGAGCCACGCGGTCGACCCGCCGGCGGTGCACGTGTCGACGATGACCCAGACGGTGCTGCACGTCAGCGCGGCCGACAAGCCGGCCGTGGTCGACGCCCTCGCCGCCGGCCAGGGGCGGCGGCTGCTGTTCACCCGCACCAAGCACGGCGCCAAGAAGCTCGCCAAGTCGCTCACGATGGCCGGCATCCCGTCCGTCGAGCTGCACGGCAACCTCGGCCAGGGCGCCCGCGAGCGCAATCTCGCCGCCTTCACCGACGGCTCGGCACGGGTGCTGGTGGCGACCGACATCGCGGCCCGCGGGATCCACGTCGACGAGATCGAGCTGGTCGTCCACGTTGACCCGCCGACGGAGTCCAAGGCGTTCCTGCACCGCAGCGGCCGCACCGCGCGGGCCGGGGCCGGTGGGACCGTCGTCACGCTGGCGCTGCCCGACGAGCGCCGCGACGTGACCACGATGCTGCGCCAGGCCAAGGTCACGGCGACGGTGGCCGCCGTCGGCCCGGGGGACGAGCTGCTCGCTTCCCTGTCCGGGCCGGCCGCGGAGCGGGTGACCCCACCGCCGGCACCGTCGGCGCCGGTCGTCGCGGCGCGTGGTGCCGGAGGTGGTGGCCGAGGCCCTCGGGCCGGCAGCCGGTCCGGGGGCGGATACGCCGGGGGTGCGCGCTCCTCGGGCGGGCGCTCGACCAGCGCCCGGACGGGCGGTCGACCCGGCACCGGGAGCACCCCGACGCGCGGGGGCCGGCCTGCCGGCGGGGCGACCGCCCGACCGGCCCACGGTAGCGCCACTGCATCCGCCACCGCCTGGTCCACCAGCACGGGCGGCACGTCCGGCGCGCCCGCCGGCTCCGCTGGCGCCTACGGCTCCGCTGGTGACTCCCGCCCGGCTGCCCGGCGCCGCACCGGCGGCCGATCGGGCAGCCGGCCGGCGGGTCCCGCCGTCTAGTTCCGTAACCGGCAACAACGCGGCCACCGGCGCCGCGCGACGATCCGACGATGGGCCGGCTGCCCGGCGAGGCAAACGGTGCCGGCCGCGGCACTCGTTCCCTTCCACATGCTGTGGACTGCCCGCCGCCCGGGGTGGCTGCGTGGTCCGCGGTGCGGGAACGGCGGTGCGGGGCGGCATCCACAGCCGGTCCCCCGTGCGTGCACCGGCGCGGCGGGCGGCTGCACAGGACCGTCCCCAGGGCCGGCTTGCCCGGTGGCCGGCGGGGTCGCACCGTGGGGAGGTGACCACTGCATCGCCGGCCGTGCTCAGCGCCCGCGCCGACGACCGCGCCCTGGACGACGCGCTGGACCGGATGCGGCAGCTCGTCGGGACCGTGCTCGCGGTGCGCGACACCCACCGCCCAGCCCTGCGCCGGCGGGGTCTGCTGCGCCGCCCGGTGCGCGTCTGTACCAGCTGCGGCCAGCACCACCCCTGCACCACCCGGCGGCTGCTGCACGCCTCGCACGTCGCCGGCACCTGACGCGCCACATCGGCAGCCGGGCCCGGCAGGCAGGGAGCGGTTGCCAGTGGTCAGCCGGTGAGCCGGCCGGCGGCGCCGGGGAGGGCCGGCTCGGTACCCAGGCGGGCGCGGGAGCCGTCGACGGAGCCGGCCTGCCAGCCGGCGACCGAACCGACCGGCCCGCCCCAGCCGCGCCAGGAGCCACGGGCCGAGGAGGAGCGGGCGTGGAAGTCACCCACCTCCCGGCCCTTGTCGCGCAGCACCAGCTCCGCCCCGCCGGCACCGGCCGGCGCGGCTGCCACCGCCGCCGAACGCGCCGACCGGAGCCGGCCCCCAACGGCCTGCACGAAAGCGGTCGCGTGACTGGTGCGAAACGTCCGCGCGTGCACCCCCTCGACGCGGTGCTCCCCGCTGGCGAGCCGACGCTGACCCGACGCGGCCAGCTGCACCGCGAGGGAGGACCAGAGCCGCTCGGTGACGTCGAGGTCATCGGGGAAGCCATAGAGCACCACCGAGGCCGAGCCGTGCGCGACGTCGACTCGCACATCGTTGGCCGCGGCGACCACCGCCATCAGCTGCACCAGATGGCGCAGCCCTGGCGCCCACGCTCCCCCGTGACGACGGTGCGCTGCGCCGGCGACACCCTGGCCCCCCGCGCCGCCTGCCGGGCCCTCGCGGTGGCGAGGTCGATGCTGTGCGCCGTCGCGAGCTCCTGGGCCTTGGCGACGAGCGCCTCGGCCTCGGCCTCGAACTCGGTGGCCTCGGCCTTGGCCAGCAGCTTGGTGATGGTGTCGACGAGCGCGCTCATGGACCCACCCTGCCGGGCCGCTCCGACCCTCCCTCCGGCGCCACGCCCTCCACCGGCTCCTGGACCGGTCCCGCGAAGCCCGGCAGCCAGCGCCGCAGCACCGGCCCCACCGGCACCTCCGACTCCAGCTGGCACAGCACGCCGACCAGGCCCAGCCACACCCGGTGGGTGAACAGCTGCTCCGCCGGCATGGTCAGCGCCAGCGCGAGGGAGAAGTCCGGGTCGCGCGGGTCGCCCACCCCACCCGTGACGGCGCCGCGCAGCCATCCCCGGGAGAAGCGGAACCGCTCGTGCCGCGCCGGCTCGACGAACGGCGCCATCACCGCGCGCAGCTCCGCGATCCGCAACGCCGCGCCGGCGCGCACGAACCCCTCCTCGCGCAGCCCCCGCTCCACCTCCGCGTCGCTGCCGGCGAGCAGCACCCGGATCAGCCGCCCGAACGTCGCCGGCATCCCGCCCGGCAGGGCAAGCGCCGACCCGAAGTCGAGCACCCCGAGCCGCCCGTCCGGCAACACCCGGAAGTTGCCGGGGTGCGGGTCGGTGTGCAGCCAGCCGGTGCGGGCGGGCCCCGAGACCAGGAACTCCTGATACGCCGCAGCCGCTCCCGCCCGCACCTCGGGCGAGCCGCCGGCGGCCACGACCGACAACCGCTCACCGGGGAGCCACCGCGTCACGAGCACCCGTGGCCGGGCCAGCACCACGTCCGGGACGACAACCGACGCCGACCCCGCGTACGCCGACGCGAACGCCGCCTGCACCCGGCCCTCGCGCTCGTAGTCGAGCTCCTCGGTCAGCCGCTCCCGCAGCTCGCCGACCAGCGGCGGCAACGCGAGCCCAGGGGCCACCACGCCGGCGACCCGGGTGACCAGCGATACCAGCCGCAGGTCAGCCGCCAGTGCCTCCCGCACCCCCGGCAGCTGGACCTTGACCGCGACGTCGCTGCCGTCGGCCGCCCACGTGGCGCGGTGCACCTGGCCGAGCGAGGCGGTCGCGACGGCGACCTCGCCGAACGACGTGAACAGCGCACGCCATCCACTCCCGAGCTCCGCCAGCAGCACCGGCTCCAGCGCCGCCAGGGGCACCGGCGTGCCGGCGTCCTGCAGCTCCGCCCAGGCGGGGTCGACGGTGGACAGCAGCTGCCCGGCCTTCTGCGCCCCGCCCTTGAGGTCGCCGAGGACGCGGCGGGTGCGCGCGGCATTGCGCGCCCTGAGCTCCCGCCGTACCCGCTCACGGTCCTGGCCGGCGACCCGGCGCAGCAGCCCCTCCCCGGCCAGTCCGAGGGTGACCACTGGCAGCGAGAGCAGCGCCGCCGCGCGTCGGGCCGAACCGGTAACCAGCACGGCCCCAGTCTGGTTTGCTCTGCGGGGTGTGCTGGTTTGCTCTGCGGGTGGGCCTCGCCTCGGTGCAGTGGCCGTGAGCGCCGGACAGCCGCCGGCCCGCACGCCGCTGCCGCGCGACCACGTCGAGACCGACCTCGGGGCCGTCGGGCTGGTGACCGACCGCGGCACCCGGCACTCCCGCAACGAGGACGACGGCTGGGTCGCGCTGCTCGGACCGGCGGTCGCCGCTGTCGTCTGCGACGGTGTCTCCTCCTCGGTCGACCCCGATGCTGCCTCCGCGGCCGCGGTGCGAGCTGCCGGCAAGGTCGTCACGGCCGCCGACCGGGATGCCGCCCCCGAGGGGACCCTGACGCTCGCCATCGCCGCGGCGGCGGACGCCGTGGCAGCCCTCGCCGTCGACCCGGTCCGGGCCGGGACGGGCTCCCCGCCCGCCTGCACCCTCGTCGCCATCGTCGCGCGCCCCACCTCGACCGGCGCGGCGGTCACGACGGCGTGGGTCGGGGACAGCCGGGCCTACTGGGTGCCCGCCATCGGCCCCGCAGACGCACTGACAGTGGACGACTCCTGGGCCGCCGAGGCCATCGCCGCGGGGGCCGAGCCGGCCGCCGCCTACGCCGACCTGCGCGCCCACGTCATCACCCGCTGGCTGGGTGCCAGCGCCGGCACCGTCGTCCCGCACGTCGGCACCGTGGAGGTCGCGGCACCCGGCACGCTCTGCCTGTGCACCGACGGCCTCTGGAACTACCTGGAGGATCCGACCGCTTTCGCCGATGTGATGCGCGCACATGCCTCCGGCGCCGCCATCGACACCGCCCGGGCCCTGACCGCCTTCGCGATCGGCGCCGGCGGCGCCGACAACGTCACGGTCGCCGTCGTCCGGCTCAGCCCTCGGCAGCGAGGATCTGCTCCCTGAGGATGTCGCCGTGCCCGGCGTGCCGGGCAAGCTCGCGGATCATGTGCAGGTAGATCCAGCGCAGGGACACCGGTCCGCGCCGGTGGTGCACCGCCACGTCGTTCAGCCCGTGTCTCGCGGCGACCTCGTCGGCGGCCACCCACGCCTGCCGATGTGAGGGAGGGCACCAGCCGCCGCCTGGCCTGCTCTTCCGTCAGCCCGTCCAGCAGACCCAGAATCTCGGTCCTGGCGTCAACGCGATCTCAGGCTCAGCCGACCGGGAAGACCAGGCACGAGGTGGCCGCGGTGGCGACCAACCGGCCAGCGCCGTCGCGCACCTCCCCCTCCGCGACGGCGACCCGGCGGCCCGGCTTCACCACCCGCCCGGTCGCGGTGAGCTCGCTGCCGTCGGCGTGCACGGGCCGCAGGTAGCGCACCGAGATCTCGATGCTGGTGTAGCCCATCCCGGCCGGGAGCGTCGTCTGCACCGCGCACTCGCCGACGCTGTCGAGCAGCGTGCACACCAGGCCCCCGTGCACGACGCCGATCGGGTTGTACGCCGACTCGTCCGGCGTGCAGGAGAACACCACCTCGCCCTCGGCCACCGAGACCACCCGGGAGGCGAACAGCGCGGCGATCGGTGCGCCGGGCAGCTCGCCGGCGGCGATCGCCTGCATGAACTCCAGCCCGGTGCGCCCGGCCATCCCGGCGGCCGTGGCGGCCGGGTCGTGCCAGCGCACGATGCGGGAGCGGGGCTCGCCCCAGGCCCCCGCCGACGGCGCCCCCGACGGCCCGGTCATGCGGCCACCGTGATCGGCACGGCGTCCCCGACGGCAGTCGGCGCCCGGCGCGGTGTCATGCCCAGCGCGCAGCCGGCGCCGATCAGTCCCGCGACGGCGCAGGCGACCCAGCCGGCCTGGAAGGCGCGGTGCGCCGCGGCGTACCCCACCGGCGTCCCGAGCAGCGCGACCAGCACGCTGACGCCGAGCACGCTGCCGACCTGGCGGCTCATGGTGACGACGGCGCTGCCAGTCGCCGCGCGGGCCGGCGGCAGGTCAGCTGTCGCGCTGGACAGGATCGTCGGCAGCGCCAGCCCGACGCCCGCGCCGCCGATCAGCCAGCCAGGGAGAAACTGCGCGGCGTACGCCGGCTGCTGGCCGATGGCGGAGAGCACCAGCAGCGGGCCGACCGCGAACAGGACGCACCCGGCCGCCGCGACCACCCCGATGCCGACGCCGCGCTTGATCAGCAGCCCGGCGACGACGGCGAAGACCGGCACCATCAGTGGGCCCGGTGCCACCTCGAGGCCGGCCCGCAATGCGGACGCCCCCCAGACCTGCTGCAGCCACAGCACCGCGCAGAGCAGGTTCGCCGCGAAGGCGGTGGAGAAGGCGAGCGCCGTGAGGTTGGACCAGGCGAAGCTGCGGACCCGCAGCAGCGCCGGCTCCACGACCGGCACCGGGTGCCGCTCGCTGCGCAGCCAGAAGGCCGCGCCGGCCAGCACCGCCCCGGCGAAGCTGCCGACCGTGCGCCAGCTCCCCCAGCCCCACCCGCCGCCCTGCACCAGCCCCAGCGACAGTGCACCCACGGCCGCAGCCGCGAGCGCGGCGCCGACGAGGTCGGGCACCGGCCCGGCCAGCGGGTCCCGGCTGTCGGGCACCAGGCGCAGCGTGGCCGCAATGGCCAGCACCCCGATCGGCACGTTGACGAGGAAGACCCAGCGCCACGACGCCTGAACCAGCAGGCCCCCGACGACGGGCCCGGCGGCGGCGGCCAGCGCCCCGGTCGCGGCCCAGATGCGTACCGCCCTGGCCCGCCGCTCCGGGGCGAAGACGGGCAGCAGCAGGCCGAGGCTGGTGGGCGTGAGCGCGGCCGCGCCGACGGCCTGCAGCACCCGGCCGGCGACCAGCAGGCCGAGATTCGGTGCCGCGGCGCAACCGGCGCTGGCCACGGTGAACAGCGCCAGACCGGCGAGGAAGCCGGCCTTGCGGCTGGCGCGGTCCGCGAGCCGGCCGAGCGGCACGAGCAATGCGGCGTAGACGATTGCGTAGCCGTTCAGCACCCAGGACAGGTTCGTGATCGACGCGCCGTGGAAGTCACGGCCGATGTCGTGGAAGGCGACGTTGACGATGAACAGGTCGAGGCTGGCGATGAACGCGGCGGCCGAGGTGACCGCCAGCACCCGCCCCGGTCGCACGTCGATCGGCCGCACGGGTCCTCCTGCTGGCTTGCGTTGGGTGTAGTCAGCCGCAGGTTAGCGGCTGACTTCCCTCGGCACAAGTCAGCTACGATCACGAGCATGGGTACGCCGGAGGCGCGCGTCGAGGTCCCCCGGGCGGACCTGCCGTTGACCAGCTCCGCCTGCCCGGTGGTCCGCTCGCTGGAGGTGGTCGGCACCCGGTCCACCCTGCTGCTGCTGCGTGAGGCCTTCTACGGCACCAGACGGTTCGACGACTTCGCCCGCCGGGTCGGGGTGACCGACGCCGTCGCCGCCACCCGGCTGCGCGTGATGGTCGACGACGGGCTGCTCTCCCGCGAGCCCTACCGCGAGCCCGGCCAGCGCACCCGCCACGCCTACCGGCTGACCGACAAGGGGCGCGCGCTCTATCCCGTGCTCGTGGCCCTGGTGCAATGGGGCGACGCCTGGCAGCCGGCCGAGGCCGGTCCCCCCGTGGTCCTCACCCACCGTGGCTGCGGCGAGCTAATCCACGCCGAGGTCCGCTGCGCCGCAGGGCATCCGGTGGACGACCGCCACGCCGCCGTGCTAGCCGGCCCCGGCCGGGCCGGCGCTGGGGCGGCGGTCAGGCGCGACCGGTGACGCTGTAGCCGTCCCGCACGCTGCCGACGTCGATCCGCCAGGCCTGGGTGCCGACGTAGCGCATCTTCGAGGTCAGCAGGACGCTGTGGTCACCTTGGACCTGCGCGCGGTGCAGGGGGATCCACCGGCCGTACTTGAATCCCGACAGCGTCGCCACGGTGTTCTTCGCGACCGTGGTTGCCTTGCAATGGAAGGTGACCTGGCTGCCGGCGGTGACGATCTGGCAGGGCGCCTTCTCCCGGCCGACCCGGCTGACGGCGGCGCTGCGGGCCGGCAAGGTGGTCAGGTCCACGGTGAGCGGGCCGTCGACGTTCAGGGTGTAGGCGGTGGCCTGCAATGGGCGCACGGGCAGGTGCTTCACGACGTAGATACCGCGGTCGGTGTAGACCCAGGTGACGTAGTCCTGGTTGCTGCCCAGGGACGGCACGGTGAGGTTGCCGGTGCCGCCGGGGACCCCGATCCCCCAGCCCTGGTCGGCGTGCTGGCCCTCCGGGGCCATCGACCAGGCGTATTCCTTCTGCACGGCGTAGGGGTGGCCGTGGCCGTCCACCACGTGCACGGCCAGCGAGCCGGTGCGGCCACCGAAGGCGGGCGTCAGGGGCAAGGCGATCGCGATCTCGCGCCCGTCCAGCGGGTAGGCCCGGCGGTTGATCATCCCGTACTTGTGCACGTCCAGCGGGCCGGCGCAGGACAGCCCGCACAGCGACCCGTCGGTGCGGCGGGTGTAGGTCTCGACCCAGACGTTGGTGACGTTGGCTGGCAGGTGGCTGACGGTGAACCGGTCGCCGACGATGCTGACCTTGCCGTCCCGGCTGTGCACCTCGGAGCCGATCGGGGCGCCCTCACCGCTGACGTCGTGGTTGAGCTGGACGATGGTGGAGTAGCCGCTGGCCGCGCATCCGGTGGCCAGGTCCTTGGTGTGGGCCTGGTCGTCCTGCATGTCGAAGCCGATGGTCGTGTTGACCCCGAGGCCGTCGCCGCCACGGATGGTGCCGGTGAAGACCCGGTCGGTGATGGGGGCGCAGCGGGTCGCCCCGGGGTCGCCGGCGGCGTCGGCGCCGTTGCCGGGGTTGCCCTGGAAGGCCGAGGCAGGTGAGCTGGGACCGGCCGCGAGCGTGGCCGCGGCGAGCACGGGGGCCAACAGGATCAGGGTTCGTCGCGAGGTCACGGGTGTCTATCGGACCACACAGCGCCCGGGTGGTGTGCCAAGGGGGTGACAGCGGGGTGAATCGCCCGGATCGGCGCACCCGGCACAGTGGCGGGGTGCGGGGGCTGCCGGGTGAGGTGAAGGTGCTGGCCGCGGTGGCCTTCTGCGTCGCGGCCGGCTTCGGCATCGTGGCGCCGGTCATCCCGGTCTTCGCCCGCACCTTCGGGGTCTCGCGTACGGCGGCCGGTGCGGTGGTCAGCGCCTTTGCCCTGATGCGGCTGCTGTCGGTGCTGCGGGTGGGCCGGCTGGTGGACCGGCTCGGGTCGCGCCGGGTGCTGGGCGTGGGGATCGCCGTCGTCGCGGTGTCCAGCGCGCTGGCCGGCCTGGCCCAGACGTACACCCAGCTGATCGTGCTGCGGGGCGTGGGGGGCATCGGGTCCGCGATGTTCAGCGTGTCGGCGAGCGCCCTGCTGCTCGGCGTCACCACGCCGGAGACCAGGGGCCGCAGCCTCGGGGCGTTCCAGGGCGGGTTCCTGGCCGGCGGCGTGGCCGGGCCGGCGCTCGGTGGGGTGGTCAGCGGGATCAGCGTGCGGGCGCCGTTCTTCTTCTACGCCGGGACCCTGGCCGCCGCCGGAGCCGTCGGGCTGGCGCTGCTGCCCCGGGTCGCCGGCTCGCCGCGCGGTGCCGGCGACGGTCCTGGCGGGCCGACCCTGCGGGAAGCGCTGCGGCTGCCGGCGTTCCGGGCCGCGTGCGTCACCAATGCCGCGGACTCCTGGGCGGTGCTCGGGGTGCGCAGCGCGCTCGTCCCGCTGTTCGTGGCCGAGGCGCTGCACCGCTCGACGGTGGTCACCGGGCTGGGGTTCGTGGTCTTCACCGCCGGCAACGTCGTGACCCTCGTCCTCGGCGGCCGGGTGGTGGACCGGCGCGGCCGCCGGCCGGTCCTGCTGGCCGGCTGCTCTGCGAGCGCGGGTGGCGTCGCGCTGCTCGCGTTGCCGGCGTCGCTGCCGCTGTTCCTCGTGTCGCTGGTCGTGTTCGGGTTGGGTAGCGGGCTGCTCGACACCGCGCCGGCGGCCATGATGGGCGACGTCGCGCAGCGCAGCGGGACGGTGGTCGCGGCGTTCCAGATGGCCGGCGACGCCGGGTCGCTCGCCGGCCCGCTGGTCGCCGGTGCGCTGGCCGACGGGGTCGGCTACGGCGCCGCCTTCGGCGCCACGGCGGGGGTGCTCGCGCTCGCCGCGGTGGTCGCCTCCCGGGCGCCGGAGACGCTGCGCCGCAGCACTGTCGGGGTCTGACCCAGCGAGTGCCGCCGGTTGTGGGGCGATACGCCCCACAACCGGCGGCACAGCGACGACCCGTCAGGCGGTGAGCTCGGGGGGCAGGTCGCGGCCGACCACCACGAGGCGCTGGGTGGCGCGGGTGATGGCGACGTAGAGCGAGCGCAGGCCGGCCGTGCGGGTCGGTGCCTCGGCCACCAGGCCCTCGGGGAGCACGACCGCGCAGGCGTCGTACTCCAGGCCCTTGACCTGCCACCCGTCGACCACCGAGACCCACGGGTCGGTCGGGACGGCGGCGCGCACGGCATCGGCGTCGGCGTAGGGCGCCACCACGCCCACGGTGCCCCCCACCTCTGCGAGCAGCCGCACCACGATCGCCGGCAGCTCGGCGAGCGGATCGGCCGCCGCGACGAGCAGCGGGTCGACTCCGGTGGAGCGCACCGCAGCCGGCGGCACCGCGACGGGGTCCACCACCGCGAGCACCCGGGCGGCGAGGGCGGCGATCTCGGTGGAGGTGCGGTAGTTGGTGGACAGCGTCACCTCGCGCAGCCGCCCGCTTCCCAGCGCGAGGCCGAGGGCGCGGCGGACCTCCTCCACGTCCGGCCAGGCCGACTGGGCCCAGTCCCCGACGATCGTCCAGGTCGCGCTGCGCCCGCGCCGGGCCAGGGCGCGCCACTGCATCGGGGACACGTCCTGCGCCTCGTCGACGACGACATGGGCGAAGCCGCGGTAGCCCTCCTCGGCGGCGACGTCGCGCCGCACCCGGCGGGTCCGCTCGGCGAAGGTGGTCACCTCGCCGTAGCCCCCGTCGTCGACCAGCCCGGCCAGCGGGTCGTCGTCGTCGTCGGGCTCCTCCACGGGCGGCGCTCCGAGCAGCTCCTGCAGCTCGTCGAGCACGGCGGCGTCCGCCGGGGTGAGCTCGCCGGGTGGCGCGGCGGCCCAGGAGGCGGTGAGGGCGGCGACCTCTGCCTCGTCGTAGAGCCCGCGGGCCAGTCCTTCCAGCGGGAGCCGCCCGGCGCGCAGGGCCGAGAAGACCTGCCCGGTCTGCAGCACCGGCCACAGCCCGTCGACCACCCGCAGGAACTCCGGATCCGTGCGCAGCCAGGCCGCGAACTCGCGCTGGTCGTCGGCCTCGATCCTGGTCGCCTCCGGGCGCCGCTGCCAGGCGCGCCACGCGGCGTCGGTGACCGACTGCGCGACGGCCGCGCGACCGGCGTTGTGGGAGCGCGGACCGCGGGGGCCGCCGCGGCGGCGCCGCAGCTCCCCCGCCGACACGGTCACCGTCACACCCCAGCGGTGCACCTGCAGGTCCTCGACCTGCCGCGGCCTGGCGAGCTCGGCAACCACCCGCTGCAGCAGCTCCGCCATCCGGGCCGACCCCTTGGCGGCCGCCGCCAGCGGCGCGTCGTGACCCTCGACCGTCACCCCGCGCGGCACCGTGGCCAGCCCCCCCAGCGAGGACAGCCGCACGCTCGTCTCGCCCAGGGCCGGCAGCACGTGGCTGATGTAGTCGAGGAAGACCGCCGAGGGGCCGACGACGAGCACCCCGCGGCGGGTGTAGACGTCTCGCCTGGCATACATCAGGTAGGCCACCCGGTGCAGCGCGACCGCCGTCTTGCCGGTGCCGGGGCCACCGGTGACCAGCAGCGCGCCGTCGTCGGGGGCGCGCACCGCGCGGTCCTGCTCGGCCTGGATGGTCGCCACGATGTCGCGCATGTGGGTGCCGCGCTCGCGGCTCACCGCGGCGAGGAAGGCCCCGTCCCCGACGACCACCGCGCCCTCCAGGTGGTCAGCGGCGTCCGGGTCGAGCAGGTCGTCCTCGACGCCCAGCACCCGGGCGCCGCGGGAGGAGATGGTCCGGCGGCGGACCACCTCCAGCGGCCTCGCGGCCGTCGCCTGATAGAACGGCGCCGCGGCGGGCGCCCGCCAGTCCACCACCAGCGACTGCTGGGTGTCGGTGCGCACCCCCAGCCGGCCGACGTGGTGCACGGTGCCGTCCTGCAGGTCGAGCCGGCCGAAGACCAGGCCCTCCCCGGCGGCGTCGAGGTCGGTGCGGCGGCGGGCGGCGTTCAGCAGCGCGACGTCGCGCTCGTAGACCTCCCGCTCGTCGGCGCCGGGCACCGCGCGCTGGCTGGCCTGCTCCCGGGCGACCGTCTCGGCACGGAGCTCCTCGACCCGGGCGTAGGCGACGTCGACGTGCGACTGCTCGCGCGCCACCTCGGCCTCCCGGGCGCCGGCCTGGTCGGTGTGCGTCGTCGTCATGGCCGCATGAGTCTGCCGCACGCGAGGATGGGCGGGTGGCGCGCCGCGGGGATCCGGCCGCGCCGGACCCCACGCCGGGGCGCTGGCCGGTGGACGGCGGCACCGCCGAGCTGCTGGCCGACGCGGACAGCTACGGCGGATGGCTGCTCACCATCGACGGGACGGCCCAGTCCTACGTCGACGTGCTCGACCCCACCCACCTGGAGTTCGACTACGTCGCGCGGATGGCGTCGGTGGTGGCCGCGCTGCCCGCCGGGCCGCTGCGCGCCGTGCACCTCGGCGGCGGGGGCTGCACGCTGGCCCGCTGGCTGCACGCGGTGCGCCCGGGTTCCCGGCAGGTGGTGGTCGAGGCCGACGGCGCACTCGCCGCCCTGGTCCGCCGCGAGCTGGGGCTGCCCCGGGCGCCGGCGGTGCGGCTGCGCGTCGGCGACGCCAGGACCGTGCTCGGGCAGCTGGGCGCCGGGTCCGCCGACGTGGTGCTGCTCGACGTCTACGCCGACGGTGCCGTGCCGGCCTCGGTGGCCTCCCGGGAGGCGTTCGACGACGTCCAGCGGGTGCTCGCCCCCACCGGGCTGCTGGTCGCCAACGTCGCGGACGGTGCACCCCTGGGATTCGCCCGCGGGCAGGCGGCGACCCTGGCGGCGGTCTTCGCCCACGTGCTCGCGGTGGCCGCGCCCGGGGTGCTGGCGGGACGGCGGTGGGGCAACGTCGTGCTGGCCGCGTCGGCCGGGCCGCTGCCGGTCGAGGGCCTCCGGGCGTGGGCGGCGCGCAGTGACCTGCCGACCCGGGTGCTGGACCGGGCGGAGCTGATCGCCTGGACGGGCGGGGCGACGGTGGTCACCGATGCCACGGCGACCGGAGGGCGTCCGATCCCGCGGCGCTGACCTCCCGCCTACCCTTCACCCGGTGCAGCCGGCGTACGACGTCGCCGTGGTGGGCGGCGGACCCGCTGGCGCCATGGCCGCCCTCGCTGCCGCCGAGGCGGGTGCCAGCACGGTGCTGCTCGAGCGGGCCGCCGTCCCCCGCTACAAGACCTGCGGCGGCGGCCTCACCGCGGTGAGCCTCGCGGCCCTGCCGGCCGGCTTCACCCCGCCCGCCCGTGCCACGGCGAGCACCATCGTGTTCACCTCCAGGGGACGCCGGGCCCGCGCGCGCGACACCGGCACCCACCTGGTCACGCTGGTCGACCGGGCCGACCTCGACGCCGCCCTGCTCGATGTGGCCGCAGCCGCCGGCGCCGAGGTGCGCGCCAGCTGCACGGTGGTCGCGGTGGCCGACGAGGGCGAGGCGGTCGTGCTGTCGCTCGCGGACGGCACGGCGCTGCGGGCACGCACCGTTGTCGGTGCCGACGGCAGCAGCGGCCGGCTGTCGCGGCACGTCGGCGTCGAGCTGGACCATGTCGACGTGGGCCTGGAGGTGGAGCTCCCCACGCCGGCGCACCTGCGCTCGCACTGGGAGCACCGGCTGCAGATCGACTGGGGCCCCCTGCCCGGCTCCTACGGCTGGGTCTTCCCCAAGGGTGGGCGGCTTTCCGTCGGGGTGATCGGTGACCGCGGGCAGGGACCGGCGCTGCGCGACTATCTCGCCGACCTGCTGTGCGGGCTCGGCCTCGCCGGGGTCGAGCCGGAGGTCAACAGCGGGCACCTCACCCGCTGCCGCACCCCGGGCTCGCCGCTGCACCGCGGTCGGGTGCTGCTCGCCGGCGATGCCGCCGGTCTGCTCGAACCCCTGATGCGGGAGGGCATCTCCTTCGCCTTGCGCAGCGGACGTCTCGCCGGGGTGGCAGCCGCGGCAGGCACCGGGCAGGCCTTTGCGGCGTACGACGACGCGGTGCTGGCCACCCTCGGTGCGGAGATGGCCGCCGGGGGGGCGCTGCTCGCGGCTTTCACGCGCCGGCCTGGCGCGTTCCACGCCGGCGCCTGGACGCCGGTGGGCTGGCGGCTGTTCCGCCGCTTCGTCGAGGGCCGCACGACGCTGCCCGCGCTGATGGCGCACCGCTGGGTGCCACGTCTCACCCGCCTGCTGGCCCGCTGACGGCGTCGCGCACTGTCACCCGCACCGCGCGCGCGTCGAGCCCCGCCTGCTCCAGCACCGCGCGTCGCGGCTCGGCCACCTCCAGCAGATCCGGCGCCAGCAGCCCCCGCAATGCGGCGAGCCGCCGATCGGCGAGCACCGCAACCACTGAGGCCCGGTCCCCGCCCGCCACCAGTGCGGCCAGCCGTCCGACGTGCGGCAGCAGCACGGCCGCAGCCGTGTCCGCCGCCGCCGCGAGCGCCACCCGTGCCTGGCCCTCCCGCCGCCGGGCGAACCGCTGCTGCGACCAGCCCCCGGCGGCCGCCCGCCCGTGCACCTGGCGCGACCCGGTCTTGGAGGCCACCAACCTCGGCCCCTCGAAGACCCCGGCGGCGAACCCGCCCAGCCGGACGAGGAGCACCCCGACCACCCGCTCGCTGGCCGCGTGCTCGACCAGCGCCGCGAGTGCGGCGGTGGGGAGCGGCACGGCCAGTGGCGGCCAGGGCGCCGCAAGGTGGGCGACGGTCCCGTCCGGTGCGGTCAGCTGCACCCCGTCGCTCGAGCCGACCGCCCGCGCCGGTCCGTGCCGCCGCTCGAACCCCTCGACCCAGCGCAGCAGGCGCTCCGGCGGCACGAGGACCAGCCGGCCGCCGCCGGAGACCTGCAGCGCCCGGGCCATGGCGGCATCATCACGTAACGGCGGGCCAGCCCCGGCGACAGCGAGCGACAGCGAGCACAGCCGCATCGAGACCAGGAGCCCCCGTGTCACCATCCCGTCGGTCCCGCACCGCCGCCGCGTTGATCGCCGTCGCCGCCGGCGCGCTGGTCCCCCTCGCCGCCCGGTCCGCGGCCGCCGCAGGACCCACCACGGTGGCCCTGACCGCGCCGGCCGACCTGCGCGCCGGCTCCCAGACGCTGGAGCCGTTCACCGCCGACGTGCACAACGGCAGCGGCGCCACCCAGTCCACCGAGCGGCTGGACGTGACGCTGTCCGGGCTGTCGGGCCTGGTGGCCGGTGACGTGCTGCTGCAGTACGAGACCCCTGCCAACAGCGGCACCTACAGCACGGTGAAGCTGACCACCGAGTCCGACGGCACGCTCAGCGGGCCCGCCGGCCCGGCGGGGGGAGCGCCGCTGACCGACGGCAGCGACCGGCTCACCCGGCTGCGCCTGCGGGTGGGTGCCGGCGCGCCGACCGGCCTGCTGACGGTCACCGGCAGGGCCGTGGACGCCTCGCAGGCCCAGGCCACGTCCTATGGCAGCGGCGCCACCCAGACCAGGGTCTACCGCCTCCCCGGCGCACCCACCATCAGCGCCGTCACCCCTCGCGACGCCTCACTCGCCGTCGCCGTCAGCCCCCCGACCGACGACGGCGCCGCCCCGATCACCGGCTACAGCGTCACCGCCGTCCCGGCCGGCTCGGGCAAGCCGGTGACCGCCACCTCGACCAGCAACACGCTCACCGTGTCCGGCCTGGTCAACGGCACGGCGTACACCCTGACCGCCAAGGCGAGGAACCAGGGCGGGTACGGCGCCCCGAGCGGGTCGGTCACCGCGACACCGGTGGTGCCCCCGCTGGGCCTGACCCTGTCCGGGCCGGTCTTCGTGCACCTCGGCACCCAGGTGGTCTATGCCGGGCGGCTCACCCGCGGTGGCGTCCCGCTCGCCGGCGTCCCCGTGCTGCTCACCGAGAGCTACGTCGACGGCCGCTCGGCCGGCCTCGGCGCGACGCCCTCGCGAGCGGACGGCAGCTTCTCCTTCACCAACCGCCCGCTCTACAACGGCACCGTGACCGCCAGCGCGGCCGGGGTGGCGGTGTCCTCGCCGAGCCGCGTCATCATCGCCTTCACCGGTCTCACCACGTCCATCACCGGTGGGGCCGTGAACGTCGCCGGCTCCACCGTCCCCGGCTTCATCACCGGGCCGAACCGCCAGGAGCGGGTGCAGCTGCTCGAGGTGGACAGCCACGGGCGCCAGCTCCGCGTGCTCGCCCTGGTCAACGCCGGCGCGCGGCACAGCCGGCCGGGGTACGCCCAGGGCCTCAACGACGTCCGTTTCCGGGTGCGCCTGTCGGCCGGCACCCACCGCCTGGTGGTGCGCGTCATCGGCACCCCGGTCAACACGGGCGCGCCGTCCAAGCAGCTCGTGGTCCGGGTCTGATGCACGGTGACCCAGCGGGTCCGGCGCGGCGCGACGTCCTGCGCTGGGGCCTGCTCGCCGGGGCGGCGCCGCTGCTGACCAGCGGCCACGCGTTGGCGGCGCCAGCCCGGCAGCGCATCGAGGTCCTCGGTCACTCGGTGCAGGGACGGCCGCTATCCGCGCTGGTGCTCGGAGCCGACGGCTCGTCGCGGACCGCCCTCGTCGTCGGCTGCATCCACGGCAGCGAGACCGCCGGCATCGACATCGTGCGGCGGCTGGAGCGGCTCGCACCCGCGGTGGACACCCAGCTGTGGCTGGTGCGCTCGGTCAACCCCGACGGGGCGCTGCGCCACACCCGGCAGAACGCCAGGGGCGTCGACCTCAACCGCAATTTCCCGACCGGCTGGCACCCTGACGGGGTGCGCGGCGGCACCTACTATCCGGGCACCGGCCCGCTGTCCGAGCCAGAGTCCCAGGCCGTCGCCACCGTGCTGCGGCGGGTCCGGCCCGACCTCACCTTCTGGTACCACCAGCACCTGGACCTTGTCGACCTCTCCGGCGGGGACCCTGGGGTCAGCCGCCGCTACGCCCGCCGCACGTCGCTGCCGGCCGTGCAGTTGCAGCGGTACGGCGGCAGCGTGGCGACCTGGCAGAACACGGTGTTCCCCGCCGCCACCAGCGTGGTGGTCGAGCTCCCAGCCCGGGTCACCGCGGCGATGGTCGCGACGCATGCCGGCGCGGTGCAGGCGGCGTGCCGGGACCTCGCGGCGTGACCGTCCGGCTGAGCGTCCCGCTCACCGTCCCGCTGACCAGGCGGAGGCTCGGCGGGCTGGTCGTCGGAGGGCTGCTCGGCGCCGCCGTAGCGCCCGCCCTCGCCGCGACCCAGGCGCCCCAGACGTCCCGGTCGCCGTTCACCGGCGCCGTCCCGGACTTCAGCAGGCTGGCTCCCGGCAGCCGGCAGGTGCTGCTGGTGGCCACCGACCGCTACGGCGCGACCCGCGCGCAGGTGAGCGGATGGCGGCTGGGGCCGAAAGACCTGTGGTCGCAGGTGCTCGGCGGCTTCGACACGGCCTGGATCGGAGCCAGGGGGTTCGCCCCGTCCGGGTTCAAGCACGAGGGCGATGCGCACTCCCCGACGGGGGTCTTCCCGATCGTGACCGCCTTCGGGGTGCAGCGACCCACCGGGCTGCGGCTGCCCTGGCTCCCGGTCCGGTACCCCTACGACTACTGGGTCGACGACCCACGGTCGCCGCACTACAACTCCCACGTCGACCTGCGGACGAGCGGCAGCACAGCGGTGGGGCGGAGCAATCCGCTGCCGAGGTACCCCTACGCCGCGGTGATCGGCTACAACACCGCCAGGCGGGTCCCCGGCGCGGGGAGCGCGATCTTCCTGCACCCCACCCACGACAGCCCGACCCTCGGCTGCGTCGGGCTGCCGCTGCCACAGCTCGCGGCGGTGCTCCGCTGGCTCGACCCGGCGCAACACCCCCGGGTCGTCATGGGCGTGGGCAGCGAGCTGCTGCGCCTGGCCCGGGGTCGACTCCCCAGGTCGCTCCCCACCGAGCCGACCCAGCCGTCCCAGCCCGCACAGCCGTCCCAGCCCGCACAGGGGACCCAGCCCGCACAGCCGTCCCAACCCCCCCAGCCGACCGCGCCGCCGAACCCCCCGCCCACTGACCCCACGCCCACCGACCCTCCGCCGCCCGCGGGGACACCCGGGCCGTCCCTCCCGTCCCTCCCGTCGTGATCCGTTCGCCTGGGTGCCGGGTTTCCGCACTCAGAGCGAACGGATCACCGGCCTGGGAGGGGTCGAAGGGGCTCCGCCAGCAGTGGCAGCCCGGCGTCGTCGCAGATGCGGCGCATCGCCACCCCGATGCCGCAGCCCGGACCGTAGCGCGCACCCGTGACGCCATGGCCGAGGCGCCGCAAGGGCCGCCCACGACATCGAGCCAGCCCAGCCGCACCGGGAGGCCGCCCCGCACCACCGTGGCGTTGTCCCGCCCGGCGTCACGGTGACGCTGCTCGAAGGGACGCGCAAGCCGCCCGTCCAGCTCCTTGACCACACGCCGGCCTGGAGCGGGAAGCGTGTACTCCACGTCCAGCCACTGGCGGCTGCCCCCTCGCCGCACCGGAGCCTGCCAAAGGGCAACGGGAAGACCGTGCGCCCGGTCATTGCGAAGGTCGGCGACCTCGAGCGGGCTGAGCGCCCCCTGCGCGACGTCGAGCAGCCGCGCCTCCCAGACGCGGCGCTGGCGCACCCCGGGTCGAGTCGCGAGGACGGCGCCAAGCCGGTCCGCGGTGGTCACGCCGGAGCCGACCACGTCGGTCACGAGTCCCACCAGCTCACGCGGGGTGGCGCAGGCACGTCCCAGGTCGATGACGGCGTGCTCGACGCGCACCCGGGCTGGCAGCGCCGCCCCCAGCACGCGCGCCTCATCCAGATCGGGCACGTGGTGCACGCGCACACCACCGCGGGCCCCGACGTCCCGTCGAGGACGGCGACGTGCACCAGCGCTGGGGTGCGCCGGCGGTGGTCCGCCAGCCACAATGCCGTCACCAACGCTGCCCACACCCGCTGCTCGTACGACGGAACCCCCGGCTGGGCGACGACGACGCCGCGGTGCGGACTCGTCCAGGCCCCGCGCCGCAGACGTCTCGCCGTCACTCCCCTGGTGATGCCGGCTGCCCGCAGCTGCGCGGTCGTCACCACCAGCCGCTGGCTGTCCAGCAGTTCCTTCCACTCCCACTCCTCCATGACCCCAGGCTTGGCGGTGGTGGTCGGCGCCGAGCCCGAACGGACCACCACGCTTGGCGCAGGGCCGGTTAAGCCGAAAGGGAATCCGGCCCCGCTACGGCACGTTTCGCTCCCCGTGGCCATCTCCCGCCTCAACCACGCCGTGCTCTACGTCCGCGACGTCGAGCGCAGCACCGCGTTCTACCGGGACGTCCTCGGCTTCACCGTGAAGACCGCGTTCCCCGGTGCCGCCTTCCTGCAGGCCGGCGCGAGCACGAACGACCACGACCTCGGGATCTTCCAGGTCGGTTCCTCCGCTGAGGCGAGCCGGGCCGGCCGCGGCGCCGTCGGCCTCTATCACCTGGCCTGGGAGGTCTCCACCCTCGGCGAGCTGGCCGAACTCGCCGGCCGTCTGTCCGACGCCGGCGCACTGGTCGGGGCGAGCAACCACGGCACCACCAAGAGCCTCTACGCCCAGGACCCCGACGGCCTCGAGTTCGAGGTCGTGTGGCTGATCCCGGCCCATCTGCTGACCGCAGCCGACAGCGAGGCGGGGGCAAGAATCAGCCCGCTCGACCTGGACGCCGAGATTGCCAGGTTCGGCGCGCACTCCAGAGGAGGCCTCGGCATCAGCGTCCCCCTTGGCGTGCAGGTGGACCCGCTGCCGGCCGGTCTGGCGGTCGGCTCGGGGTGACCCTGACCATCAGACGACGACCAGCCTGATCCGCGGGTCGAGGGCGCTCAGGTCGGCCGGGGCGCTGGTCAGCACGACGGCAGGGCGGGTCCGACGGCTGACCACGACGACGTGGGCATCGACCACGTCCGACCCTCCGGTCGTGGCGAGCAGGGCACCGACGGACTCGGCATCAGTCGCGGTGAACGGCACCACGACCACCTGCGGCAACCGGCGGAAGCGGGCCAGCCGGGCCTGCCGCTCCCCTCCTCGCCACACCTGGGCAAGCACCGGTGCCGGCAGCACGATGGCGCTCCCGGCACGCAGCCCCTCGTCGACCAGGCCCAGCACGCGGCGGCCGCCGCGCTCGACATCGATGAGGGCGCCCGCGTCGAGCACGATCGAGTCGAGCTGAGCTCCGCTCACCCGAGGCCGAGGGCCCCGCGCGCCGCTGCACGCTCCTGCTCCGTCAGCGGTCCGCCGGACTCCGCCAGCATCTCGCCGGCGAACTCGGCAAACGTCTCCTGCTGCGCATCGCGGGCCAACGCCACGGCGACCGCACCGCTGACGCTCGTCCGCACCGCCTCTCAGCCCGTATAGACCGTCATTCGCGCCCCGCATCTCGCTCACGGACGTCGTCCCGGAGGCGTTCTCAAGTTCGCGGACGACAGCGGTCGTCGGCCGGTCCTCTGTCGTCGTGAGACAAGGCATTCGTCCTCGCACTTCCCGGCTTGTCTCAGGTCCCGGCAAGCGGGTCCGACACCTCGGTCCTGTCTCCTCTGCTCGGCGGGCTGCTGATGACGAGGAACCGAACGTCGGTGGCTCCGACGTTCGCGAACTCGTGGCTGACCCCGGGCGGCACCTCGAAGCCGTCACCCACCCCGAGGGTCCAGGTCCGCGAACCCGCGGTCATCTCCGCCTGGCCGCTGATCACGTAGAAGAACTGGCGCGCGTACCGGTGTTCGTGCAGGGTCTCGGCGCCGCCGGGCGGGACCAGTTCCTCGATCACCGAGAGGTCGTGACCGTCGAGTAGCCGCCAGCCTTCGGCGCCGGGACCCCACGTGTAGTGGTTGGCCGTGTCGGCACGGACCACCCGGAGGGCTGGTGCCTGCTCGGCCGGTGATCCTGTCGGGTCGTTCACGGCGCACTCCTTCTGCTGGTTCGTCGGTGCGCCACCGGAGTCCGTCCGGGGGACGTCGTCCGTCGCTGGTGGTGCGTCGTCAAGACTCGGTGAGGGTCCGCGTGCCGGTCGTGCGCGCACCCTGGTTCGTCGTCGTCACGGCGAAGCGGACCGCGAACGTAGGCGCCGGTCGAGGCGGTCACCCCGCAGGGCGGTCGAGCGTACGGGGTCGCGGCCAGGACTCTCCGGCCGGAACCGCCACGGACGTGGCCGGTCGTGCGTCGGGTCATCGGCCCGCCCGAGGGGCAGGATGCGCCGACAGCCACGACAGGACCTGCCCGGGGTGCCGGTCGGGAGGGAACACCGGATAGAAGACGTGCTCGATCCGCGGGCCCGACAGGACGAGGGTCAGACGGCGGTAGAACACCCGCCCGCCGCGGCGAACGTCGGCAGTCCGAACGCCGCGAGCCCACCGGAGGAGTCCGACAGCAGCCGGTACGGGAGGTGCAGCCGTTCCGACGCCTCCCGGTGATGCTCCGCGGTCTGCGTGGACAGTCCGTAGAGCCTGTCGGCGCCGGCGGCCGCGAGGTCCGCCGCGAGGTCACGGAAGGCACACGCCTCCGCGGTACAGCCCCGGGCACCCGGTATGGCGTCCCAGCCGGGCAGGGTCGCGACGCCGGGACCGCCGGTCATGGGGAAGACAAAGACCACGGTCCGGCCGCCTGCCGGCGGGGGCAGCGACACGGGTCGGCCGTCCTCGTCGTCGAGCGTGACCTTGGGGAAGGTCAGGCCCAGCAGGCGTGCGCCCGCCCCGTCGTCCTCGGGTCCGGGAAGCCCCGGTGGCAGGACGGTCCAGTCCGTCATGCCAGGAACCTAGCGGGGCCGCTCAAGGCGATGAGCGTGGGAAGGGAGCCCGTCTTACCGGGACCCGTCCTCACGGCCACGCGTGTCACGCGCGGTTCCTCTGGTCCGTCCGGTCGCTTTGACCGAGCTTTTTCGGCGCGCGGACGAGGTCGACTGCCGTGACCCTGCCGTCGGCGACCGTGAACGAGACGACCGCCGTGGTCCCGGCCGGACCGGAGAGCAGGAGTCCGGCGAGGCCGTCGACCGGGACGACCGTCACGGTGTCCCCCGGTTCGACCTTTGCGACTATGCCCAGGAGGAAACGGGCGACCTTGTCCGCGCCGAGGACCGGCCGGGGGGCGGCGGTGACGTCGCCGCCTCCGTCGCTGACGAGGACGACGGCCGGGTCGAGGGCGGCGACGAGCCCGGCGAGGCCTCCGCCGCCCGCCGCGACGAGGAACGTCTCGACAGCGCGGGAGTGCTCGGCCGGGTCGACCGTGGCGCGGACGGCGCCCTCGCGGTGGTGCTTGCGGGCGCGGCCCGCGAGCTGACGGACCGCGGCGTCGGTGCGGCCCACAGCGGCGGCGACGTCGTCGCCTTCAGCAGCTCCACTCCACAACCGGAGGTCCTCGCCGATCAAGATCAGCTACAACGTGTCGTCACACAACCACGTCCCTGATCAGTACGGCTAGCGCAGATGCCGGCCGCCCAGGTCTGCCAGGTGCGAAAGAGAGGATGTTCGGGTGCCGGCTTTCACAGATTCCGTCGTGCCACCCGGGGCCATGAGCAGCCACCCACAGCCGACGCTCGTAGTCGACGAGCTCACGCTGCGGCCGTGGCTGCCTGAGGACGCCGCGGCCCTGGTGGCGGCGTATGGCGACCCGGGGGTCCAGCGCTGGCATATACGTTCGGTGACGGAAGTCGAGGCGCCGCAGTGGATCTCCGACGCGCAGGAGTCGTGGACAGCGGAGACCGCCGCGAACTGGGCTGTGATCCGCGAGGGCACGCTGGTCGGCCGGATGAAGCTGCAGACGTCGATTTTCTTCGGCCTCGGGTTGGCCGCCTACTGGGTGGTGCCGGTGGCGCGCGGGCTCGGTGTCGCGCCACGGGCGCTAGGAGAGATGACCGCGTGGGGCTTCGCGTTAGGACTGCACCGGATCGAGCTGGAGCACTCCGTCGCGAACGACGCCTCGTGCCGCGTCGCGCTCAAGGCTGGCTACGCGCTGGAGTCGACCAAGAGGTCGCAGGCCCTGCACGCCGACGGCTGGCACGACATTCACCTGCACGTGCGGATCGCGACGGACTAGAACGCGGGTGGCCTGCCGGACCTGTGACCATGCCTGCCTTTTCGCCTGCTGAGCCCGGATGCACCGCTGAGTATTTGATCAAGCTTAGTTGACCATGATCGTGTTGTTTCCGGCGTGGTGGGCGTGCGGGGTCCGGGTGGGGTGTGCTCCGGGTCCTCGGGGGGTGGTGGGTGGTCAGGGGGTTGCGCGCGGTCAGGTGATGAGGGGGAGGGCGTCGATGCGGCGCTTGAGCCAGGTCAGCTCGGTCTGCCAGGGCCAGCCGGTGGGCAGGTGCAGGTGGTAGCGGCGGGCGCTTCTGGCCAGCCGGGCCGGGACGGCGAGCAGGGTGCGTTGCAGGGTGCTCAGGGTGGCCTCGCCGAGGCCGTGCCCGGCCAGGGTGGCCATGGCGCGGCCCCTGTTGATGGTCATGGCGGCCAGGGTGAGCCAGGCGGCGTTGGCCCAGAAGTCCCCGGAGGGCAGGTGCGCCAGGGGTCCTTGCTTGAGCTCGGCGATGCTCTGCTCGACCACGGCGTGCGCGCGGTGTTCCCGCTCCACGTCGAGCAGCGGCTCGACGCGGTCGGTGAGGACCGCGTGGTGCCGCCAGACCGCGACGGGCAGGGCCTGCTGGTCCAGCGGCACCCCGGTGGCGGCCTCGCGGAGCCGGCGGACCCGGCGCACCACCAGCCGGGCGGTGACCGGCTGCCTGGTCGAGCTGAACGCGGTGTAGGTGGTCTCGGCGACCTCCGCGCTGCTCGCCACGATGACACCGTCGTCGTCTTCCACCGCATCCCAGTAGGGGATCGGCACCCAGGCGGTCTCGGGGATCCCGGCGATCGCCCGGCTGACGGCGGTGTCGATCCGGGCGGTCACGCTGAACCTGGCCCCGGCCCGGCGGCAGGCCGCGATGAACCGGCTGTCGTAGAAGCCGCTGTCCGCGCGGACCAGCAGCGCCCCGATGCTCCCGGCGGCGCGGACCCTGGCGATGGTCTCGGCCAGGAAGTGCGCCCCACCCTTGCCGGCGGCGGCGTTCCCACGGCGGAACCTGGTGTGGGCGATCCACCCGGGCTGCCCGCGTTCGCTGACCCGGGCGACCAGCGGATGATGCCCGCGGACTCCTGTGTAGCCGAAGAACGCGCCCCGCTTGGCCAGCCCGTGCGTCTCCACGATCGTTGAGTCCAGGTCCAGGTAGAGCAGCTCGTCCAGGCGGTGCGGCCCGGCCCCGGCCGCCCAGCACAGCAGGAGCAGCTGGCGGGCTATCGCGTCCAGCTGCCGCAGATGCCCGTAGGTGAAGCTCCGCAGCCAGGTCCCGATCGTGGACGGGGCCTTCGCCGCCCCCAGCAGCCGGCCGGTCGCCCCGGCGCGGAGCACCCCCAGGTCATCGATGCTGTCCGCCCCCGCCAGCATCCCCATGATCACGGTGGCGACCTTCGCGTCGCTGTTCGCGCCCACCGACCCTGGCAGCCGCAGTCCCCGGCGGACCACCCCGGGCATCCCCAACCGCTGCCACAACGACGCGGCCTGCAACAGGCCCGCGTGCGACACCAGGTTCGGGTCGTCGAAGCTCACCTCGACCCGGCTCAACTCATGCGATGCTCGCATCCGGCAGATGCCCTCTCCTGCGCGACGGTTTGGACTCTCAGCAAGCCCAAACTATCTGCAGCGCACGGCATCTGCCCCTTAACACGCCGGACAACATCAATGATTAGCGGTGCATCCAGGCTCAGCCGTCGAGCCGCTCCCCCGCCAGCGCCGCCAGCCGCTCCACGTGGGACGGCAGCGCCGCCACGTCCACCTCGCCGCCGCCGCCGGCCCCCGCGGCGTAGCGGGCGTGCACCCCGGCCAGGATGCAGGCCACCCGCCAGGCCGAGAGCGCGACGTAGTAGGGCAGGTCGGAGACGGCTGCGCCGGTGAGATCGGAATAGCGCGAGGCCGTCTCCTCCACCGACGGAAAACCCTCCACCGATGCCGGCGGCTCCAGGCCGAGCGAGACCGCCGGGTCGCTGTAGAGCACGAGGTGGCCCAGGTCCGCCAACGGGTCACCGAGCGCGGCAAGCTCCCAGTCCAGCACCGCCGTCGGCGTGCCGTCGTCCGCGACCAGGACGTTCTCCAGGCGGTAGTCGCCGTGCACCACGCTCGTGCGCAGCTGCGGCGGCGCGGCGGCGACCAACCGGTCCCTGACCTCCAGCACCAGCGGCACCGGCTGCCCGGACAGCTCGAAGGACGCCTCCACCTGACGCGACCAGCGGCGCAGCTGCCGACCGGCGTACCCATCCCGCGGGCCGAGGTCGCCGAGCCCCACGGCGTCGACGTCGAGGGCGTGCAGCGCCGCGAGCGCCTCGACCAGGCCGAACCCGGCCCGCCGGCGGGCCTGCTCCGACAGGGTCCTGGCGTCGGCGGCGCTGCGCACCGCCGTGCCGTCCACCCAGGACATGACGAGGAACGGCGCCCCGGTGACCGCCGGGTCGACACACAGGGCAAGTGGCCGCGGCGCAGGCACTCCGGTGCCGGCGACGGCGGTCAGCAGCCGGTGCTCGCGGGCCATGTCATGGGCGGTGGCGAGCACGTGGCCGGTCGGCGGCCGGCGCAGCACCACCCGGGTCCCCGCGCCGTCGGTGACGGCGTAGGTCAGGTTGGACCTGCCGCCGGCCACCAGGGCGAAGTCCAGCGGGGGCAGCAATCCGAGGTCGCGGCCGGCGAGCCACGCGGTCACCGCGGGAGCGTCGATGCCGGGCAACAGCGGGAGCGCGGGCGGGGTGGCGGGCGGGATGTCGGTGGTCACGCCGATACCGTCTGCCATCGTGGACCTCTCGCGCAAGAACCTCGGGCGCCGCAAGGTGGAGGCGCAGTGGTACGCCGCGCTGTACCGCCAGCAGGCCAGGGCTGCCTGGTACCTGCGCAGGGCGACCGTCGTGGGCCGGCAGGCCACCGTGGGCGGCCGCCCGCTCGTCGAGGCGACGAACATCGAGATCGGCGACAACTTCAAGCTCTGGTCCGGATACCGCACGACGTTGATCAGCGGGTGGGGCGAGATCCGGATCGGCGACCGGGTCTTCGTCAACAGCGGGACCGTGCTGTTCTCCGTCGTCGGCATCACCATCGGCGACGACGTGGCGATCGCCAACGAGGTCTACGTCACCGACACCAACTCCCACGGCATCGGCGGCGCCCAGGTGGTCGAGGGGCCGGTCAGCATCGGCAGCGGCAGCTGGATCGGCGCCCGCGCGATGATCCTGCCGGGAGTGACGGTTGGTCGACGGGTGATGGTGGCGGCCGGAGCGGTGGTGACCCGGGACGTGCCGGACGACGTGCTCGTGGCCGGCAACCCGGCGCGGTTGGTGCGTGAGCTGCGCTATCCGGCGCAGTGCCGGAGGGCCTGGCACGACACCTGGTGCCCCTGCCCGCCGTTGGAGGCGGCGTGAGCTCCCCCACCCGGCAACCAGACCTGTCCGCGGTCGTGCTCCCCGATGTCGAGGACCCGGCCGGCTTCCTCGCCACCCTGCGCGCCGTCGAGGACGCCGGGCTCCGCGCCGCCTGGACCTATGACCACCTCTCCTGGCGGCACCTGCGCGACGGACCGTGGCACGCCGCGGTGCCGCTGCTCGCGGCCGCCGCCGTCACCACCTCGCGGTTGCGGCTCGGCACGCTGGTCGCCAGCCCCAACTACCGCCACCCCGTCCCCTTCGCCAAGGAGGTGATGACGGTGGACCGGCTCTGCGGCGGCCGGTTCGACCTCGGGGTGGGCGCCGGCGGGGTCGGCGCCGACGCGACCGTGCTGGGTGCTCCCGCCTGGCCGCCGGCCGAGCGGGCTGCCCGGTTCGGCGAGTGGACCGGACTGCTGGACGTGCTGCTGCGCGACGGGGCGACCACCGCGCGGGGCGAGCGGTACGCCGCCGCCGACGCGCGGATGCTGCCCGGCTGCCTGCAGCGCCCACGGGTGCCGTTCACGGTCGCCGCCGCCGGACCCCGCGCCATGGATGTGGTCGCGCGGCTGGGACAGGCCTGGGTGACCTTCGGCCCGGTGGGCGAGCCGGTCGTCGGCGACGCATGGTGGGCGGCGGTCGCGGGACAGGGCGCGCTGCTCGACGCCGCCCTCGCCCGGGCCGGGCGCGGCGCCGGGGAGGTGCGGCGACTCGTCCTGCTCGGCCTCGAGGCAGGCTGGGCCTACGACGACTACCCGGCGTTCCTGGACCGCGCGCGGTCAGAGCGGGTGGACGAGGTGGTCGTGCACTGGCCGCGGCCGGACGGCGGCGGCGTCCCCGGGGCAGCGCTCGCGGGCGTGCTGCGCGCACACGCGACGTCGGCCGCTGACCGCTCATGACCCGGCGTAACGCGGGGGGTGGTGGTGGCGACGCGGTGGGCGTGGACGCGAGTGCGCTGCCCGGCACCGGCGGGGACGTCGCGCGTCCGCTGCTGCCGATGCGCGAGCCCGACCTGCGGCACCTCCGCCAGGTCCTGGTGCGCTACGCCGCCGGGCGTGTCGGTGACCCGCATGCGGCCGAGGACCTCGTGCAGGAGACGCTGCTGGTCGCCGCCACCGGAGCCCGCCCGCAGGGGCCCCCCGAGCCCTACCTCGTCGGTGTGCTGAAGAACAAGGTCGCCGACCACTATCGCCGGCAGGGTCAGGTCACCCCGCGGGACCCGGAGGACTTCACCGGGCTGCTGGGCGCCGACAGGGGAGAGCAGCCGCACGAGGCCGCCGAGCGGTCCGAGCGCGCCGCCCTCGCCCGCCGGCTGCTCGCGCGGCTCGGTGACCGGGACCGCGACCTGCTGCTGCTGCGCATGGCCGGTGCCAGCGCCGCCGAGACCGGCGACTCGCTGGGCATGAGCAGCGGCGCGGTGCGAGTGGCACAGCACCGGGCGCTGGAGCGGCTGCGTCGCATGCTCGCCGAGGAGGGCGGTCATGGCTGAGGACCGGACCGACGGCGCGCACCGGCCTGACGGGGCGGACGGCCCGATGGGCCCGGTGCTGCGCGACGCGGCGGCGTTGGACGCGCTCGCCCTGGGAGCCACGGCAGCAGGTGGGCACGCACCCGACTCGCCACTAGACGATCCAGCACTGGCTCTCCTGGCCGGCCTGCGCGCGGCGGTGGACGACCAGCTGGCCGCGCTCGGCGACCCCGCCGTGCGCCGCGACGGCCTGCTGCTGGACCTGGTGGCCCGGGGGGCGCCGGTCGCGGCTGGCACCGATGCGGCCGCCGCGCTGCTGGCTGCGTTGCGCTCGGACGTCGACGCGGTCCCGGCCCAGGTGGGCCGGCCGCTGCCCGTCGCCCGCCTCGTGCCGGCTCCGGTCACGGCGAAGGGCGCGGGGCGCGGGCGCGCCTTCCGGCGTCGGCGCAGGGTGGTCCGCACGGGTGCCGCGGTGCTGGCTGTGGCCGGGGCGATGTCGACCAGTAGCGTCGCCGCGGCGGCGTACTCCTCGCATCCAGGCGCCCCGCTCTACTCCCTCCGGACCCACGTCTTTGGACGCACCTCCGACGACCCGGAGGTGCCGCGCCAGCTCATCGCACGCGCTCAACGCGAGTACGCCCTCGCCGAGCAGAGCCCCGCCTCCGCCGACTCCGAGCGGCACGTTGCGGCGGGAGAGGCGCTGCTGGCGAGCGCCCGGGGCCTGCTGCCGCGCCTGCCCAACCCGGCCGTGCAAGTTGGCCTGGCCAGCAGCGCGAGCACGGTGCAGACAGCGCTCGCCAAGGTGCCGGCGCCCCCGGCGTCGTCCCGTCGTGCACCGACGGCACCGTCTGCACGCCCGGCCGGCACTGCGGTCGCCCTGGGGTCGCCGAGCGTGCCGACGGCGACCGCGACCGCCGCCGTCCCCAGTCCTCCGGGAGCGGTGGCTGCCTCGGGCGGCGCGGCCCTCCCCGGCGCGGAGGCCACCGCCGGCGCGTCGGCGACGCCCGGCGCGAGCGCGAGCGCGGACGCAGCGGGCGGCCCTGCGACGCCGTCCGCCGGCACGTCGCCGGACGGCCCCACGCCGACTCCGGTCACGACCGGTACGCCGGGCTCGTCGACCCCCGAGCCGTCCCCCACCCCCAGCCTGCCCCCGACTCCCACGCCCTCGACGAGCGGACCGCCCGGCGGCCCGGCCCCCAGCAGCCCGCGACCGTCGGCCACGCCGACCCGCACCCCGGGCGCCAGGCCCTCGAGCGCCCGCCCCAGCGCGAAGGCGACCCGGCCACCGACACCACGCCCGCGCCGCACACTCGAGCCGGTCTCGATGGTCACTCCCGGCGTGGACGCCCGCCCGAACCGCTGAGCGCGGCACGGCGGCGGCCTCAGCCGCCCTGCTCCGACAGCGCCGACTCCATTCCCTCGGCCGCGATCTGCAGTGCCGCCTGCTCGGGGACCGCGGTCAGCCCGGAGCCCCCGGCCTCCACTCCCGCCAGCGAGCCGGCCGGCAGCACCGACGCCGCGACAGTCTCGGCCAGCCACGCCACCGCGGCCCCACGCACCCGCCCGAAGGCCACCTCTTCGCCGTCCACCCGCACGACGACGTCGTCCTCACGGGCGCCGTCGGTGGTGGGGGTTGTGCTGCCGGTGCTCCAGACGGTGGTCACGCCTGCCCCGTCCCCCCGCGGACGGCACATCACACGGGGCGCATCACACGGGGCGCAGCGCCCAGCAGGCGACGGCCGCCGCGGCGGCGACGTTCAGGCTGTCCACCCCACCCGCCATCGGGATCACCACCCGCTGGTCCGCGGCCGCCAGCGCTCCGGCGGTGAGCCCCGGTCCCTCGGCGCCCATCATCAGCGCCACCCGGTCCAGCGCACCGACCGGCACCCGGTCCAGCGGCACGGCATCCTCCCCCGGCGTCATGGCCAGCACCCGGAACCCGGCCGCGCGCACCAGCCCCAGCGCGTCCGGCCACGGTGCCAGCCGGGCGAAGGGCAGCCGGAACACCGAGCCCATCGAGACCCGGACCGAACGGCGGTACAGCGGGTCCGCCGACCGCGGGTCCAGCAGCAGCGCGTCGAACCCCAGGGCCGCGGCGCAGCGCACGATCGCCCCGACGTTGGTGTGGTTGTTCACCTCCTCCAGCACCACCACCCGCCGCGCACCGGCCAGCAGGTCCGCCGCGTCCGGGAGCGGCCGCCGGTGGAACGACGCCAGCGAGCCGCGGTGCACGTGGTATCCGGTGACCAGCTCCAGCACGTCGTGCGCGGCGGTGAAGATCGGCGCCCCGCTCGCCTCCAGTCTCGCCAGCAGGGTCGGGTCCATCAGCTCCCAGCGGTTGTCGGCCAGCAGGAACGACCGCGGCGCGTGGCCCGCGTCCAGCGCCCGGGAGATCACCAGCTCGCCCTCCCCGATGAACAGCCCGTGCTCGGCCTCGCTCCGCAGCCGCAAGGCGATGTCGGTCAGCCGGACGTAGTCGCCGAGACGCGGGTCGAGCGGGTCGGTCACGGGCTCGCGCACCACGCCAGTGTCGGTGGGCGTGGGCACTCGATGAGGGGCCGCCGCGGTGGAGGCGGGGCCGGGTCGGCGCGTCGGCCGCCGGGCGGCAGCTCGGCAGCTCGGCAGCGGCCTCCTGCACCGGCTCGGCGACGCCAGCTCGCATGCTGCCGCCGGCCTGACCGCCGCCGCCGCCGTGCTGATGTGGACCGCTGTCGGCGTCGTCGTCGACTTCCCCGCCTGGTGGGAGACGGTGCTGTATTCGGTCAGCTCCTCGGTCACGCTGGTCATGGTCTTCGCCATCCAGCACACGCAGGCCCGCGAGCAGTCGGCGACCCAGCGCAAGGTCGACGAGATGCTCCGCGCCCAGCCGCTCGCGGACAACCGGCTGATCGCGCTCGAGGAGGCACCGGATGCCGATCTGGAGGCGCTCGCGGACCTCAACCTCGCCGACCGCGAGCTCGCTGGACATGCGAGCGGGCCGAGCACCCTCTCCACCGTCTCGGCGCCCGAGGCGGGAGCTCAGCCGCCCAGCTGAGCCAGCAGGTGGTCCCGCCGCGACGCCAGCACCTCCGCGCTGGCGCCCGCCGACGGTGGTCCCGGCACGGCGGCCCGCAGCCTGGTATGCACCACGGCGTGCGGCTCCCCGGAGCGGGCGGCCACCTGCGCGACCAGGCTGTTGACCTCGCGGCGCAGGCCGGCGGCGGCCCGCCAGGCCGAGCCACCCTCGGCCGTCGGCGTACCCGTGGGCTGGTCCCCCGTCCGGCCGGCCGCGCGCGACGCCGTCACCCGCCGGCGCAGGTCGCTGTCGCGGCTGGCCAGCAGCGCAGCGGTCTGCTCGGCCGTGAGCAGCCCCGGCAGCCCCAGGAAGTCCTCGTCGGCCGGCCCGAGCCCCGCAGCGTCGGCGACGACGGCCCGGCCGCCGGTCAGCAGGTGCGCGAACTCCGCCTCCGCGTCCAGCGCCTCCCACTCGCGCGTGTCACCGTCGCGCGCGGGTCGCGGCAGCGGGTCCAGCTCGTCGCCCTCGGCCGGCGGGGGGGTGACCACGTGGTTGCGCTCGCTCTCCAACTCGGCGGCGAGCACCAGCAGCGGCCGCACCGCGGGCAGGAAGACGGTGGCGGACTCCCGCGGGGAGCGGGCGCGCACCACCCGGCCCACGGCCTGGGCGAAGAACAGCGGGGTGCGGTACGACGTGAGCCAGGCCAGGCAGGCCGCCCGCGGGACGTCCACCCCCTCGGAGACCATCCGCACGCAGACGGCCACCCGCTGGGTGCCGGTGGTGAACGCGGCGATCCGCTCGCTGGCGCGTGGGTCGTCGGAAAGCACGAGCACCGGCGCCTCGCCGGTCACCTGCGCCACGATCCGCGCGTAAGCCCGCGCGTCGTCCTGGTCGCTGGCCAGCACCAGGCCGGCCGCGTCGGGCATCCCGCTGGCGCGCAGGTGGGTGATCCGCTCGTCCATGGCTGCGACGACGTGCGGCACCCACGACCCGCCGGGGTCGAGCGCGGTCCGCCACGCGGCGGCCTCGACGCTGCGGGTGCCGGCGTCGGACAGCGAGGCGGCGACGACCTCCCCGGCGCTGTTGCGCCAGCGCGCGGTGCCGGTGTACGCCGCGAACACGACCGGCCGGACCACGCCGTCGCGCAGCGCCTCCCGGTAGCCGTAGGTGTAGTCGGCCCGGCTGCGCAGCCCGTCCTCACCGTCCTCCCCGGCGGCCTCCTCGTAGCGCACGAACGGGATGCGCTCTCCCGCCCGGGTGCGAAACGGCGTGCCGGTCAGGCAGAGCCGCCGGGCGGCCCGGTCGAAGGCCTCGCCCACCGCCTCGCCCCACGACAGGCCGTCACCGGCGTGGTGCACCTCGTCGAGCACGACCAGGGTGCGCCGGGCGGTGCAGCGGGCGGCGTGCAGCTGCGGCTTGGCGGCGACCTGGGCATAGGTCGTGACGTAGCCGACGGTGCCCCCGCGCACCGGGCCGACGGCATTGGTCAGCGTCGGGTCGAGCACCAGGTCGAGCCGGTCCGCGGCCTCGGCCCACTGGGTGCGCAGGTGGTCGGTCGGCGCCACCACCACGACGCGGTCGACGACGCGGCGGGCGAGCAGCCGCGCCGCGAGGATCAGCGCGAACGCCGTCTTGCCGGCACCGGGGGTCGCCGTGACGAGGAAGTCGCTGGATGCCGCCGCGCCGTAGGCCGCCAGTGCCTCCCGCTGCCAGGCCCGTAGCGGCCGGCCGGTCTCGGGCCGGCCTGGCACGGGTTGGGCGGTCACGGGTTGGGCGGTCACGGCCCGTCGAGACTACGGGGACGGGGCGACTCGCTCGGCATTCAACGGGCCGTGTCGAGGCGTGCGCCGTCGCCGTCGACCACGACATAGCGCACCCGCCGGACGGCGAGCCGCCGGAGCACTATCACCACGACGGCGCCGGCCAGCGCGACCCGCGCCCAGCGAACGCTGGTGCGGGCGGCCGGGGGTGCTGTCAGGCCGCCGGATGGGAGCCCTCCGGGTCGTCGGAGGGCTCCTTGCCGGCGACCTTGATCTCGTTGCCCGACCAGTAGGGATTGCCCTCCGGTACGCCCGCCCGCAGCGCCTCGTCGGGCTCCATCTCGGGACCGCGGGTGAAGCCGCTGGCCTCCAGGCCGGGGCTGAGCTGGCCGACGCCCGCCGCCGGTTGGGTGCCCGAGGCGCCGCCCGACTCCAGCTCGTCGCCGACGTGGCCACCGGGCTTGGTGTGGTTGCCGCCGCCGCTCTCGTCGGCCTCGCGCGGGTCCTCGCCCTCGTGGGCGCCGGTCTTGCTCCAGATGTGCGGTCCCGTCATGCCCCGACGCCTACCCAGCGGGCGGGGCCTCACCCGGTGTGCCGGCGGTGGGTGCGAGCACCAGGCTGGGGTAAGCAGCCGGCCAGCGCAGGTGCGCGACGAGCTGGAGGCACGCCTCACTCCTGCCACCCTGGCCCGCTGGAACGGCCTGCCCGAGCGCCTGCGCTGCGCCCAGGTCGACTACATCGCGCGGGCCGGTCGCGAGCGCTCCCACGCACGAGGCTCCGCGAGGTGGTCGGGTTCCTGGAGGCGGGAGGCGTGCCCGCGCCGGGCGACGGCACTGCCGAGGGCGTGGCCGGGGGCCTGGAGCTGCTGCTCGACCTGCTGGCCGGCTGACCCGGCACCGGCGATCGCTCAGCCGGTGGTGACGAAGTCCACGAGCTCCTCGACGGCCCGCAGCAGCGCCACCTCCAGGTCGGCGAAGCTGTCGACCGCCCCCAGCACCCGGCGCCACCCCTCCCGTGGCTCCCCCCAGCCCAGCGCAGCGCAGACCCCGGTCTTCCAGTCCAGGCCGCGGGGCACCGCCGGCCAGCCGGCGATCCCCAGCGAGGCCGGCTTGACCGCCTGCCAGACGTCGACGTAAGGGTGGCCTAGCACCAGGCAATGCGGGTCGCGCACCTGCGCCACCAGGCGGGTCTCCTTGCTGCCGGGCACGAGATGGTCGACCAGCACGCCGAGCCGCGCACCGGTCTCGGGGGCGAACGCCGCCACCCGCGCCGGCAGGTCGTCGATGCCGTCCAGCGGCTCGACCACGACTCCCTCGATCCGCAGGTCGTCGCCCCAGACCCGCTCCACCAGCGCGGCGTCGTGCACCCCCTCGACCCAGATCCGGCCGGCGCGGGCCACCCGGGCCCGAGCACCGGGAATCGCCACCGAGCCGCTGGCCGTCCGGCGCGGACCCCCGGCCGTCGCGGCCGCGCCGCGCGGTCGCACCAGCCGGACCCGTTCGCCGTCGACCCGGAAGCCCGGGTCGGTGAGCGGGAAAACCCGGCGGCGCCCGAGCCGGTCCGCCAGCTCCACCGCCTCCGCCGTCACCTCCACCACCGCGCCCACCCAGCCGTCGGTGTGCTCGACGACCAGCCCGAGCACGGCTGGCTCCTCGTCGGGCCCGACCGGGCCGCGCCGGGCGGCGCGGGCGAGGGGATCGCCGTACTGCACGCTCTTCACGAGCGCCGACGTTAGGCAGACTGCCGGCATGAGCCAGCCGGACACGCCGCTGTACCCCCCGATCGCCCCGTCCGGCGGGCAGCTGCACCTCAGGGCGGGAGCCGACGGTCCGCCGCTGGTGGCGGTGACGCTCGGCGGCGGGCTGCGGGAGGGACCGGGCCTGGAGGGCTACGCCGAGGGCGAGCTGCCCTCCGGCGGCCGCGGCCAGGTCCTTGCGCCCTGGCCGAACCGGCTGCGGGACGGCCACTATGCCTGGGCCGGGGTCGAGCACCAGCTCCCGCTGTCCGAGCCGGCGACGAGCACCGCGATCCACGGCCTGGTGCGCTGGGCCGAGTGGCAGGTGACCGCCGGCCCGGAGGGCACCGAAGGCCGCGGGGCGGTGCTGGAGCACGTGCTGGCGCCGCAGCCCGGTTACCCGTTCCGGCTGCTGCTCGTGGCCGCCTACACCGCACTCGCGGACGGCTTCACCACCACCCTGTCGGCGACCAACCTCGCCGCCGTCCCGGCCCCCTTCGGTGCCGGCCAGCACCCCTACCTGTCCGCCGGCACCGCGCTGGTCGACGACGCCGAGCTGACTGTGGCCGCCGGCACGGTGCTGACCACCGACGACCGCGGGCTGCCCACCGGGGAGCAGTCGGTGCACGGCTACGACGGGCGGGTCGGCGACGCGCGGCTGGACGACACCTACGGCGCCCTCGCCCGCGGCAGCGACGGGCGTGCGACCGTCGTGCTGAGGGGGCCGGAGCGCACCGTGACGCTCTGGGCCGACGAGGCCTGGCGGTGGCTGCAGGTCTTCACCGGCGACACGCTCGCCCCCGATCGCCGCCGCCGGGGCCTCGCCGTCGAGCCGCTGAGCTGCCCGCCGGACGCGCTGGCCAGCGGCCGGGACCTGGTGGTGCTCGAGCCGGGCGAGACCTGGACCGGTCAGTGGGGCGTCACGGTCGCCTAGGCTCGTGCGGGTGGAGGACGACCTGCCGGGTGCGCGCAGCGCGCGGCTGGTGGCATGGGGCACAGCCTTTCTCACCGGGGCGATGGGCCTGGCCGAAGCCGCGGCGGCGATCGCGGCCGGCGACGAGGCCGTCGCCCACGACGGCGGCGAGACCGTCGGGGTGGACCGCCTGCTGGCCCGGCTGCGGGCCGACGGCGGGACCGGGCTGGAGCTGCTGCTGCCCGTGCCCGGCGACGTGCGCGGGCTGCCGGGGCCCGGTCCCTTCAGCACCGCCTGCCTGGACACCGGCGAGGGGGTGCTCACCCGCGGCGTCGGTCGGCGTACCGGGCTGGTGCCGACCACGCAGACCGTCGGCCCCGAGGGCGATACGCTGACGGTCACCACCTGGACGGCGTACGCCGTGCCGGTCCCAGAGCTGCTGGCCCCGCCGCTGCTCACCGTGGCCGAGGCCGAGGCGGATCTGCGCGCGGCCCTGACCGACGCGACGAGGGAGCTGGCGCGGCTGGACACGGCCCGCTGGCGGCCGGACGTCGAGCGGCCGCTGGCGCGGATGCGGCGCGACATCCGCCAGGGGGGCGGCCCGGCGGCCGACCTGCCGCCGGTGTGGCCCGCGCGGGCGCGCACGCTGCTGGCCCAGGCCGACGCCCTCGCGCGGGTGCTCGCGCTGGCCGAGGGGGACCCCGGGGCCGCCCAGACCGGCGGGCAGGTCCGCGACCGCGGTCAGGCGCTGCGCGGGCTCGCGACGGCGGTGCGGCGGGCCAGGGTCGCGGCGTACGACTCCCCCGCGGCCGACGCTGTCCCGACGCCCTCCCGACTGCTGGACCGTCGTAGGGTCTGACCACCCGGTCACCCGTGACCAGGGTCACTCTCGACAGCCGGAGGTCCTGCCGTGGACGGCGAGCGCTACGACGTCATCGTGATCGGGGCCGGCTCGGCCGGCTGCGTGCTCGGGGCCCGGCTGTCGGAGGACCCCGACACCACCGTGCTGGTGCTGGAGGCCGGCGGCACCGACCTGCTCGACGAGATCACCATCCCGGCGGCGTTCGGCAAGCAGTTTCGCACCCGGCTGGACTGGAACTACTCCACCGAGGAGCAGAAGCACCTGCAGGGCCGGCGGATCTACTGGCCGCGGGCCAAGGTGCTGGGCGGCTGCTCGTCGATGAACGCGATGATCTACATCCGGGGCAGCCGGCACGACTACGACGAGTGGGCCGCGCTCGGCAACGACGGCTGGTCCTTCGACCAGGTGCTGCCCTACTTCCTCAAGTCCGAGGACAACGTGCGTGGCGCGTCGGACCTGCACGGCGTCGGCGGGCCGCTGCGGGTGGAGGAGCAGCGCTCCCCCAGGCCCTGGTCGCGGGCGTTCGTGGACGCCGCCGCGGCCGCTGGCCACCCGCGCAACCCTGACTTCAACGGCCGCGAGCAGGACGGGACCGGGCTCTACCAGGTCACGCAGAAGCGCGGGAGGCGCTGGAGCGCCATGTCGGCGTACCTGCGTCCCGCCCTCGGCCGCCCCAACCTCACCGTCACCACCCACGCGCTGACGACCAGGATCCTGGTCGAGGGCGGTCGGGCGGTCGGCGTGCAGTTCCGCGAGGGCGGACGCATGCGCACGGCGTACGCCGACCGGGAGGTCGTGCTCAGCGGCGGCGCGGTCAACTCCCCGCACCTGCTGCTGCTGTCCGGCATCGGGCCGGCGCCGCAGCTGCGGGACGTGGGCGTCGACGTGGTGCACGACCTGCCCGGCGTGGGCGAGGGGCTGCAGGACCACCCGGTAGTGCCGCTGATCTGGCGGACCACCGGCGGGGCGTCGCTGAAGGACGCCGAGAACCCGCGCCAGGTGGGCGACTACTACCTGCGCCGGCGCGGCATGCTCACCTCCAACGTCGGGGAGTCCGGCCTGTTCTGCCGGTCCCGGCCGGACCTGGAGCACGTCGACCTGCAATGGCACTTCGTTCCGGTGAAGTTATTCGACCAGGCGGAGACCGACCCGGACTTCCACGCGCTGACGCTGGCGGACACCCTGGTGCGGGTGGCCTCCCGCGGCCGGATCACGCTGCGGTCGGCCGACCCGACGTGGAAGCCGCAGATCGACGCTGGCTACCTGTCGGAGGACGAGGACCTGGAGGCGCTGGTCGCCGGGGTGAGGCAGGGCCGCGACCTGGTTCGCGAGCGGCCGCTGGCTCGGATCGTCGGTGAGGAGTGGTACCCGGGGCGCGACGCCTCCTCCCCCGACCAGCTCCGGGACGCGGTCCGCGCGAAGGTCGAGACGCTCTACCACCCCGTGTCGTCGTGCCGGATGGGGACCGACGACATGGCCGTGGTGGACCCCGAGCTGCGGGTGCACGGTCTCGCCGGCCTGCGCGTCGTCGACGCCTCTGTCATGCCGACCCTGGTCCGCGGCAACACCAACGCCCCCACCTTCATGATCGCGGAGAAGGCCGCCGACCTGCTCCGCGGCCGGGCCGCCCCGAGACCGCTGGCCGCCGCCACCGCCTGACCAGGGGTCGCTGATCGCTGACCGCCTGCCCTGCGCCGCCGCCGCCCCCGCCGGCACGCCCCCACCGCCGACCCCCCCCCGCCGGCACCGGTGATCATGACGGCAAGGTCACTGGTGCTCCCGGGCGCCGCATCCCTATCCCCGTGTGCACCGGTGACCTTCGCCGCCGCTTCACCAAGACCACCGGTGCACCTGGGCGACGGATCGCCACGCTTGAGTGCACCGGTGATCTCCCCAGGGCCGCCCCCGGCCAACGCCCCCCCGGCCCCGGCCCTCCCGCAGTCCCCCCCGGCTCAACCGCTCGGGACCACCGCTCGCGAGAGCGGCCAGGACGGGCGGGTCGCGAGGTCCAGCGCCGACGGCGGCACGCCGGCGTCGAGCAGCAGCCATCCCAGTGCCGCGACCATGGCGCCGTTGTCCGTGCACAGCCGTGGCCGGGGAACCCGAAGCGCGAGACCCGCTGCTGCACAGCGCTCCTGCGCCAGGGACCTGACCCGACTGTTGGCCGCGACACCGCCGATGAGCAGCAGGGTGTCGGCACCCTCGTCGAGGCAGGCCCGCATCGCCTTGCGGGTCAGCACGTCGGCCACCGCCTCCTGGAACGACGCTGCGACGTCGGCCACCGGCACCGGCTCCCCGGCCCGCTCGCGCAGCTCGACCCAGCGTGCGACGGCGGTCTTCAGCCCGGAGAAGGAGAATGCGTACGCCGGATCCGCGGGCCCGGACAGCCCGCGCGGGAACGCGATCGCCGCCCCGTCCCCGCCGCGGGCGACCCGGTCGATGCTCGGGCCGCCGGGGAAGGGCAGCCCCAGCATCCTGGCGGTCTTGTCAAAGGCCTCCCCCGCCGCGTCGTCCAGCGTGTCCCCCAGGTGCGCGACCGGCGAGCGCGCGAGGTCGGGCACCCGCAGCAGGCTGGTGTGCCCGCCGCTGACGACGAGCGCCACGGCGGGCTCCGGGAGCGGCCCGTGCTCCAGGGTGTCGACGGCGCAGTGGGCGGCGAGGTGGTGCACACCCCACAGCGGCACGCCCAGGGTGACGGCGTAGGCCTTCGCCGCGGCCACGCCGACGAGCAGTGCGCTGGCCAGCCCCGGGCCGGCCGTGACCGCGATCGCGTCGACCTCGTCCAGGCTGATCCCGGCCTCGGCGAGGGCGCGGTGCACGGTGGGCGTCATCGCCTCCACGTGCGCCCGGGCGGCGACCTCGGGCACGACCCCCCCGAAGCGCGCGTGCTCCTCGACGCTGCTCGCCACGGCGTCGGCCAGCAGCACGCCGTCCCGGACGATGCCGACTCCCGTCTCGTCGCAGGAGCTCTCGATCCCCAGCACGATCACGCGGCACCCGCCGGTGCCTCGCCGAGCACGAGCCGCACGACGTTGGCCCGGTCGGGTAGCTCGCGCGCCCCGGCACCCACCCCGACCTCGCCCACCGTCATCGCCGGCATCGGCCCCCACGCGTCCACCAGCACGCGCAGCAGCGCGGCGCCCGTCGGCGTGCAGAGCTCGACGTCCACGGGGCCACCCACCGCGGGGATGCCCCGTAGCAGCAGGACCACCGCCGGGGCGGGCACGGGGAGCGTGCCGTGGCCGCTGCGCACCGTGCCGCCACCCACGCTGACGGGTGAGGCGACGAGCCGGTCCAGGTCGAGCGACGCGAGAGCCGCGCAGACGCCGACGACGTCGCCGATCGCGTCATGGGCGCCCACTTCGTGAAAGTGCACGGTCTCGGGGTCGCTCCCGTGCACGCGCCCCTCCGCGTCGGCCAGCGCGGCGAAGGCCGCCAGCGCCCGCCCCCGGACCTCCTCCGGGAGCTCCGCCGCGGCCAGCAGCGCCCGGACCTCGCGCCAGGTCCGTCGTGGAGCGTCCTCCTCGTCGGCGCACACCCGCGCGCGGGTGGCAAGCAGCCCTCCGCGGTCGGCGTCGCCGACCGATATCCGAACACCTACGCCGATCGCGGCCACCGCCTCACCCACGAAGGGCAGCGACGCTCCGGCGCCGAGCAGCGCGCCGAGCAGCATGTCCCCGCTCGCGCCACAGCCGAGGTCGAGCCAGCCGACCCGGCTCAGTTGAGCCTGGCGCAGAAGTGGCCGCCGCTGTCGTCGGGCTGCCCGCACAGCACGCAGGGCGCACGACCGGCGGCGACGACGGCCTCGGCCCTGTCGACGAAGGCCTGCGCCTGCGCCAGCGTCAACCGCACCCGCAGCGAGGCGACCGGCTCGCCCAGGTCGTCGAGCTCCTCCGGGACGTCCAGGTCGTCGAGCTCCGCGTCGAGGGTCGCCAGCACGGCGTAGGAGTCGGCGGCGACGGCGTCGTCGAGCGGGAACGCCGGCAGCTCGTCGTCCGGCCCGGTCGGTGGCGCGGTGGCAGCGGCCTCGACGACGACGCTCTCGCCGTCCCAGGCGACGCTGAGCCGGTCGAGGGTGAAGTCGGGCTCGAGCTCCCCGGTCTCGGCACCGACCAGCGGGTCGGCGTCGACCCGACCTCGCCCGCCGATCTGAGTGCCGCCCTTGCGGACCTCGCCGAGGAGCACGGTCAGCCCCTCGGCGAGCGCCGCCACCTCGGCCTTCTCCACCCCGACCGTCACCGCGTGGCTGCGCGCGGTCGCCTGCAGGAAGAACGCCCGACGGCCGGGCTCGCCAACGGTGCCGACGACGAAGCGCTCGGGCGCCTCGAAGACGTGATGTGTCTGCACCCGACTACGGTACGGCGACCGCTCGCGCAGGTCCCTGCCCGCCGGTCGCGTGTCCTCGGACAGCCGAACACGGGGACACCACCACGCCCGGCCGCTCTCACCCTCGGCCGTGCACCAGGCCCATCAGCTTCGCCACCTGGTCGGTCACGGCCGCCGGCCGGGTGAACGACACCAGGTTCACCGGCAGGGCGAACCGCTGGCGGGTGATCGCCTTCGCCCTGGTGAACTCCCGCAGCCCGTCGGCGCCGTGGATCCGCCCGAACCCGCTGTCTCCGACCCCGCCGAAGGGCAGCGCCGGCACGGAGGCGAAGGCGATGACGCTGTTGACCGAGGTCATCCCGCTCTTCATCCGGCGGGCCAGCTCCATGCCCCTGCGCCGTGAACCGGAGAAGACCGCGCCGGCGAGGCCGTAGGTCGTGGCGTTGGTGCGCTCCAGGGCCTCCTCGGCGTCGCGGACCCTGGCCACCGTGATGGTCGGGCCGAAGGTTTCCTCGGTGACCGCCCGGGAGTCCTCGGGAACGTCGACGAGCACGGTCGGCTCGACGTAGCCGCCCTCGGTGTGACCGCCAGTGGTGGCCCGCCCGCCGCGCGCCAGGGCGTCGGCGATGTGGTCGGTGATGATCTCGACCTGTCCCGGCATGGTGATCGGGCCGTAGCTCGCCCCCGCGTCGCTGCCGGCCCGCAGGGCCGAGGCCTTGGCGGTCAGCTCGGTCACGAAGGCGTCGTAGACCTTGTCGGTGGCATAGACCCGCTCGATGCCGATGCAGGTCTGGCCGGCGTTGCTCATGCCGCCCCAGAGCGCAGCGTCCACGGCGGCCGGCACGTTGGCGTCGTCGACGACGATCATCGCGTCCTTGCCGCCGCATTCCATCAGGACCGGCACGAGGTTCTCCGCGCAGGCGGCCATCACCTTCTTGCCGGTGCGGGCCGAGCCGGTGAAGGCGATCTTGTCCACGCCGGCGCGGCAGAGCGCCGCTCCCGTCTCGCCGAGACCGGTGACCAGCTGCAGCACGTCCGGGGCCTCTGGCACGGCCTTGCGCCAGGCCGCGACCAGCCACGCACCGACGGCCGGCGTGTACTCACTGGGCTTGAACACCACGGCGTTGCCGGCGGCAAGGGCATAGGCGATGGAGCCCATCGGGGTGAACACCGGATAGTTCCACGGGCCGATCACACCGATGACGCCGAGCGGCTGGTAGGACAGCGACGCCGCCTGGTTGGCGGCCAGCAACCCTGCCCCGACCCGCTGCTCGCCCAGCACCTTGCTCGCATGCCCTGCGGCCCAGGCGATGTGGTCCACCGCGAGGGTGATCTCCAGGATCGCGTCGGCGTGCGGCTTGCCGTTCTCGTGATGCACCACGTCGGCCAGCTCGTGCATGCGCCGGGCCAGGTGGCCCTTCCAAGCGCCGAGGTGACGCTTGCGCCCGGCGAAGCCCTGGTCGCGCCACCACTGCGCGGCGCCCCGCGCCCGCTCGACGGCGGCCAGCACGTCCTGCGCGCCGTGCACCGGGAACGCGGCCACCACGTCGCCCGTGCCCGGGTCCAGCGAGTCGAAGGTGTCGGTCGACGGGCCCGTCTGCACCAACACGGGAGGGTCGGCGGCGAGGTCCGCGGCGAGTGTCATGACCGGAGACTACGACGGGGTGACCGGCCGGTCACCTGCCAGCGGCAAGGGCCGCAGGGCAGACTCGACCCGTGCTGGTCGACCTCAACGCCGACTGCGGCGAGGGCGACGACGACGCGGGGCTGCTCGCCGTCGTGACCAGTGCGAACGTCGCCTGCGGCGGCCACGCCGGCACCCCGGCCACCCTCGCGCCCGTGGTGGCGCTGGCGGCGGAGCGAGGGGTGACGGTCGGCGCCCAGGTGAGTTTCGCCGACCGGGAGGGCTTCGGCCGGCGCCCGCTGCCGACGCCACCGGGTCAGCTGCGCGCCGAGGTGCTCGCCCAGGTAGAGCTGCTCGACGGCCTCTGCCGGGAGGTGGGCAGCCGGGTCCGTTACGTCAAGCCGCACGGTGCGCTCTACCACGTCGTGCTGGCCGGCGGCCCACAGGCCGACGCGGTGGTCGAGGTCGCCGACCGGTTCGGGCTGCCGCTGTTGCTCATGCCCGGCTCCGGGCGCGAGGCGGTGCGCGAGGGCTTCGCCGACCGGGCCTACGACGGCTGCCTGCTGCGTCCCCGCGACCAGCCGGGCGCGGTGCTCACAGCCCCGGCAGATGCTGCGGCGCAAGCGGTTCGGCTCGCAGCTGCCGGGATGCGGTCGATCTGCGTGCACGGCGACACACCGGGTGCGGTGGCGATGGCGGTCGCCGTGCGCCGCGGTCTGGAGGAGGCCGGGTGGACCCTCGCCGCGTTCGCCTGACCCCATCCACGACCGTCGCCGGCCGGTACGGCGAGGGTGCGCTGCTCATCCAGGCCGCCGACCCCGTCGCCGTGGCGGCCGCCGCCCGTGCGCTGCCAGGTGTCACCGACGCCGTGCCGGGGGACGGCTGCGTGGTCGTGCGCGGGGTCCGCGACCTCGACCTCGACAACCTGCCGCCCTCGCCGACGACCGCACGGGAGCACCTGCTCGAGATCGTCTACGACGGCCCCGACCTCCCCGACCTCCCCGCCGCCGCGGCGGCCCTGCATGCCGCCGGCACGTACCGCGTCGCCTTCCTCGGCTTCGCCCCCGGGTTCGCCTACCTGGACCGCCTCCATCCCGCGCTGCACGGGCCGCGGCTGCCCACCCCGCGCCCGCGCGTCCCCGCCGGCTCGGTGGGCATCGCCGGCGAGCGCACCGGTATCTACCCCTGCGAGTCCCCCGGCGGCTGGCGCCTCGTAGGCCGGGTGATCGACCCGGCGGCGCTGTTCGACGCCACCCGCGCGGACCGGCCGGCGCTGCTCGCCCCCGGCGACACCGTGCGCTTCCGCCGGGTGGGGTGACCGGCATGCTGACCGTGGTGCGGGCGGGGCTGCAGACGCTCGTCGTCGACGCCGGCCGCCCCGGCTTCGCCCACCTCGGCGTCCCACGCAGCGGTGCCCTCGACCCGGCCGCCCTCGCCCGCGCCAACGCCCTGGTCGGCAACGCCCCGGATGCCGCCGGCCTGGAGTGCCTGCTGCGCGGGCCCGTCCTCACCGGACCGCACCGGCTCGCCGCGGCGGCACCCGGCTGGGAGACGACCCGCCACGGCAGCATCGATCTCGCCCGGCTGCCCTGCCTGCGGGTGTGGGTCGCCGTCGCCGGCGGCCTCGAGACACCGGTGGTGCTCAGCAGCCGCAGCGCCGACCTCCTCGGCCGGCTCGGGCCGGGGCCGCTCCGCCAGGGGGACACGCTGCCCGTCGGCCACGATCAGGCCATCCCGGCGTACGACGAGGCTGGTCTGCTGCCTGGCACCCCCGCGGAGCCGGCACTGGCGCTGCTGCCCGGCCCGGACACCCTGCCGCTAGCGCCAGGTCCCTGGACGATGCTGCCGGCCAGTGACCGCACCGCGCTGCGGCTGGCCGGGCCCGCCGTCCCCCACACCCTGCCCGGCCGGACCCGCGGCCTCGTGCCAGGCGCCGTGCAGGTGCCTCCCGACGGCCGGCCGGTGATCTTCCTCGCCGGCCATCCGACGACGGGCGGCTACCCCGTCGCCGGGTTCGTCCGCTCCCGGGATCTCGCGGCGCTGGCCCAGCTCCGCCCGGGATCGCGGCTTCGCTTCCGCTGACCAACGGGTGCAGGCACCGCCTACGGTCGTCGCATGGCCACCGAGCTCCCCTCCCGGGAGCTGCCGGTCAACGGGCGGCCCGCTGCCGAACTCCGCCCGGTGGATCACCGTCCCCGCAGCCGGCCAGGTGCCGAGCTCGGCCGCCGACTGCGAGGTCGTCTGGGTCTGAGGGCACACCGGCCCGAGCATGCTCACGCGCCCTGCGGATCTGCCGCGCCTCACTGCGCCAGATCCGCAGTCAGCTGGCAGGGCCCTCCCGGCGGCGCCCCGCCACCAGGCCTGGCGGATCGATCGGCTAGCTCAGGTGCTGGAAGACTTGGCCGAGCTCGTCGGCGCTGGAGGTCGGCACGATGTAACCCTCCTGCGCCTCGATCTGGTCGATGTGCGAGGCGATGTCCTCGGCCGACACCGACACGCCCTTGCCGGCGAACCAGCCCGGCGCGAGCCCGGTGAAGATCCGCGCATAGCGCCCGGCCGCCGCCGAGAAGGTCTCGTGCGTAAAGGTGCAGGCCTCGGAGGCGAGGTAGACGACCATCGGGGTGACCAGCTCGGGGTCCAGGGCGTCTGCGGCGGCGCCGAGCAGCTCCTCGGTCATCCTGGTGCGCGCGACCGGGCAGATGACGTTGGACAGGATGCCGTTCTTCGCGCCCTCGACGGCGAGCACGTTGGACAGCCCGACCAGGCCGTTCTTCGCCGCGCCGTAGTTGCTCTGGCCGAAGTTGCCGAACACCCCGGAGTTGCTGGCGGTGAAGATGAAGCGGCCGTAGCCGTTGTCCTTCATCACCTTGAACGCCGGCTGGCTGACGAAGAACGCGCCGCGCAGGTGCACGTCGAGCACCAGGTCGAGGTCCTCCACGCCGAGCTTGACGAAGCTCTTGTCCCGCAGGATCCCGGCGTTGTTGACGACCACGTCGACCTTGCCGAAGGCGTCGACCGCGCTCGCCACGATGGCCTCACCGCCCTCCTTGGTCGCAACCGAGGAGTGGTTGGCGACGGCCTCGCCGCCCTTGGCCTTGATCTCGTCGACGACCTTCTGCGCGGCGCTGTCGCTGCCACCCTGGCCGTCGACGCTGCCGCCTAGGTCGTTCACGACCACGGCGCCGCCGCGGGAGGCGATGTCGAGGGCATAGGTGCGGCCGAGGCCGCCGCCGGCGCCGGTGACGATCGCCACGCGACCGTCGAAGGAGATGTCGCTCACGGGTGTCCTGCCTCTAGAGGGGTCTGTGTCGGGATGGGGGGGAACGTCGGGGGCCGGCCCTGCGCCCGGGCCGTGACGGCCGCTGGCAGGTCGGGCCAACCGAAGCTGTCGTGCATGCGTGCCACCGCATCCTGCACCGCCGGCGTGACCGGCCCCGTCGAGGCCGCCCGCAGCTGCTCCTTGGCGGCCGCCAGCGAGCGCGGCGAACAGTTGACGGCGACGTCGCGGGCCCACGCCAGCGCCGCCGTCAGCACCTCGTCGGCGGGCAGCACCCGCTGCACCAGGCCCATCGCCAGCGCCTCCTCCGCGAGCAGGGTGCGCCCGGACAGCAGCAGGTCCGCCGCGTGCCCGGTGCCCACCAGCCGCGGGAGCAGCCACGCGGTGCCGTACTCAGCGACCAGCCCCAGCCGCGGGAAGACGAACGCCAGCTTGGCCCCGGCAGCGGCGAAGCGCAGGTCGGCCATCACCGCGTGCACGAGCCCGACGCCGGCCGCCGGGCCGTTGACCGCGGCGACGAGCGGCTTGGACATCGTCAGCGGCAGCCAGGCAGGCAGGTCAGGGTTCGGCTCGAACGACGACGCGCCGGCCCCCGCCAGCCAGCCGAGATCGGCTCCGGCGCAGAAGCCGCGACCCGCCCCGGTGACCACCACCACGCGCACCGCCGGGTCGGCCTCTGCCTGCCGCAGCAACGCCAGATAACGCTGACCCATCGGCGGCGTCACCGCGTTCAGCACCTCGGGGCGGTGAAAGGTGACGGTGGCGACGCCCACCTCGTCGACGGCGTACAGCACCTGGGTCGTCACCTCGTCGGTCGGAATCGCAGCCACGCCCGGCACGTTAGCGCCAGGCAGCACCCGTGGTGACCGCCCGGTCATCCGGTGCCAGACTCGCCGCGGACCCATCCCACGAGCAGCAGGAGGACCCCCATGGCGCGTGACGCCGTCATCGTCGAGGCCGTTCGCACCCCGGTCGGCAAGCGCAACGGCGCGCTGTCCGGCGTGCACCCGGCCGACCTGTCCGCCGCCCTGCTGGCAGCGATCGCCGAGCGCACCGGCATCGACCCCGCGCTGGTGGACGACGTCATCTGGGGCTGCGTCAGCCAGGTCGGCGAGCAGACCTTCGACATCGCCCGCACCGCCGTGCTGTCCGCCGGCTGGCCCGAGACGGTGCCCGGCACCACGGTGGACCGCCAATGCGGCTCCTCCCAGCAGGCCGTGCACTTCGCCGCCGCGGGCGTGATGGCCGGCCACTACGACCTCGCGGTCGCCGGCGGTGTCGAGTCCATGTCGCGCATCCCGATGGGCACCGCGATGGCGACCGGCGGCATCCCGCTGGGGCCGAAGTACCTGGCCCGCTACGGCGACGGCTTCCCCAACCAGGGGATCGGCGCGGAGGACATCGCCACCCACTGGGGCCTGTCGCGCACCCAGCTCGATGAGTTCAGCGTCCAGTCGCACGAGCGCGCGGCGGCCGCGATCGACGAGGGCCGCTTCACCGCCCAGATCCTGCCGATCACCTTGGAGGACGGCACCGTCGTCGACACCGACGAGGGCGTCCGCCGCGGCGGCACGGTGGACAAGCTCGCCGGGCTCAAGCCGGCGTTCAAGCCAGACGGCATGGTCACTGCTGCCAACTCCAGCCAGATCAGCGACGGGTCCGCCGCCCTGCTCGTCACCACCAGCGAGCGGGCCGCCGAGCTCGGCCTGACCCCGATCGTGCGGGTGCATACCGCGGTGCTCGCCGGCGTCGCCCCGATGCCGATGCTCACCGGCCCCATCCCGGCGACGCAGAAGGCGCTGGCCAAGTCCGGCCTGTCCATCGACCAGATCGGGGCCTTCGAGGTCAACGAGGCCTTCGCCTCCGTCGCCCTCGCCTGGCTCCAGGAGCTCGGCGCCGACGAGAAGGCCCTCAACCCCAACGGCGGCGCGATCGCCCTCGGCCACCCGCTGGGGGGTTCCGGCGCGCGACTGATGACCACGCTCGTGCACCACATGAGGGACAACGGGATCCGGTATGGCCTGCAGACGATGTGCGAGGGCGGCGGCCAGGCGAATGCCACCATCCTGGAGCTGATCTAGCGGCCAGCGCGGGCTACCCGCGGGCGCTGACCGGAACCTGGCCGAGCGGATCGCCGCGCCACACTCCGGACCGGGTCGGGGCCGGGCAGCAGTCCAGCGGGCAGACGTCGTGGCAGGGCCCACGCTCCGGCCACAGGGTCGGCCGCTCCGCCGCCGGCCAGTCCTGCGCCCGCTCGGTCAGCAGCTCGCCGACCATGGCCACGAAGCGCTGGTCGGGCTCGGTGGCCGGCGTCGTCGCCCGCACCAGCGTCAGCCCGGGCAATGTGGCGGCGGTCTGGACAGCTTCGGTGTCGAGGTCGAACACGACCTCCATGTGGTCACTCACGAAGCCGATCGGCACGAGCACGACCGCCCGCACGCCGACGGCGCACAGCTCACGCAGGTGGTCGTTGACGTCGGGCTCCAGCCACGGCACCTGCGGCGGCCCGGAGCGCGACTGCCACACCAGGTCCCAGGCCTGCCGGTGGCCCAGCCGGTCGGCGATGATCCCAGCGGTGGCCAGCAGCTGCGCCTCGTAGGCGCTCGTCGCGGCCATCGACGCCGGCACCGAATGCGCGGTGAACACCAGCCGCGCCCCCGGCCCGGCCTCGGCCAGGGCGGCGGCCGTCCCGTCGACGAACGGCTCGACGAAGCCAGGGTGGTCGTGGAAGACCCGCAGCTTGTCCACCGCCGGCGCCCCCTCGCCGACCTCGGTCTGGGCCCGGGCGATGTCCTCGCGATATTGCCGGCACCCCGAATACGACGAATAGGCGCTGGTGATGAACGCCGCCGCCCGCCGCACCCCGTCGGCCCGCATCTCGCGCAGCGTGTCGGCGAGGAAGGGCCGGCTGTTGCGATTGCCCCAGTAGACGGGGACCGGCAGTGTGGCGCGCAGCGCGGCGAGCAGCCGGCGGTTCTGCGCCTGGATCGGGGACACGCCCCCGAACCGGAAATAGTGCTCCCCGACCTCCGCGAGCCGCTCCCGCGGGATCCCCCGCCCCGCCGTCACCCGCTCCAGGAAGGGCAACACCTCGTCGGGCCCCTCCGGGCCGCCGAAGGAGACGAGCAGCAGCGCGTCGTAGGTCGTCGCCACGTGACCATCCTCATCGGCCCGCGGCCGCTACGCGCGGCGGGCCATGTGAGCAACACCTCAGCGTCTGTCACCCGTCTGCGCCACCCGTCCCGGGCAGGCTGGGCAGGTGAGTACACCCGCCGCCGCGCCCCGACCGGCCCCCGCCGTACGCACGGTCGCCAACCCGCGCCGTACCCGGCTGCACGCGGCGTCCACGCCGCAGGAGGGGCCCGGGCCTGCGCCTGGCGCCGCGAAGGCAGCGCCAGAGACTGGGGCGCACCCGCAGCGCTAGCCAGCAGTTGGCGGGAGGGACCCGACGCCTGCACTACCGTCTGGCGCGTCGTCCGTCCCGCGCGTCGGCAAGCACCCCGGCGTCGAGGAGGACCCACGATGGAGTCCGCGCGACGCGAGGCACCGCTGGCCGCTGACGTGCCGCCCGTCGCCGGCGCTCGGCCGTGACGCCGGGGTCGGGCCTGCTGCTCGCCGGTGCCGGACTCCTCGCGGGCGCCCTCAACACCGCCGCCGGCGGCGGATCGCTGCTGACCTTCCCGGCGCTGCTGGCCACCGGTCTCGGCGGACTGTCGGCCAACGTGACCAACACGGTCGGCCTGGTCCCCGGCTATGTCGGCGGCGTGCTGGGTTACCGCCGGGAGCTCGCCGGTCAGGGCCCGCGCATGCGGGCCCTCGCCGTCGACGCCCTTGTGGGCGGCGCGACCGGTGTCGCCCTGCTGCTGCTCACGCCGGCGTCGGCGTTCGACTCGGTCGTCCCGGCGCTGATCGCCGGTGCGTGCCTGCTGCTGCTGGCCCAGCCCCGGATCGGCGCCGCGGTCCGCCGGCGCCGGCCGCAGCAGCTGACCCGGGTGTCGCTGGCCCTGCACGCCGCAGTGCTGCTGGGCAGCGTCTACGGCGCCTATTTCGGTGCCGGCCTCGGCGTCGTGCTGCTCGCCGTGCTCGGGATCGCCCTCGGCGACGACCTGCAGCGGGTCAATGCCCTCAAGGGCACGGTGACGCTGACTGTCAACGTCACTGCCGCCGCCGGCTTCGCCGTGTTCGCGCCCGTCGACGTGCCGGCCGCACTGGTGATCGCGGTGTCGAGCGTGGGCGGCGGCTTCGCCGGGGCGGCGATCGCCAGGCGGATCCCCCCCACGGTGCTGCGGGTCGGGGTCAGCGCGGCCGGGCTGGCCGTCGCCGCCCACCTCGCCTGGTAGCGCCCTCGCGCTCGCATCCGTGGACCCCGCATGTGGTGGCACAGCGTAGGCACTCCGCCATCCGGTGACTCTCGGTCACTCCCTTGGTGGATCGTGCAAGGACTGCGCCGGGGCCGACGCAGAGGGGGTGACCGACTCCGCCCCCCGCATCACCCGCCGACCGCTCGCCACCCGGGCCCTGCTGGGCCTGGTCAGCACCGCCGTCGGTGTCATCAGCGGGTCGGCCGCTGGGGCCTCCACCGGCAGCCCCCACGTGACCACCGCCCCTGCTGCGCACCATGCTGTGAGCCGGCCCGCTGCCCCCCGCCGGGTCACGCTCGCCCCGGCCGAGACCCGCCTGCTGTCGCTCGTCAACACAGCCCGCAAGCAGCAGCGTCTGGCTCCACTGGCGGCCGCCGCCGGTCCGACCGACGTCGCCCGCCGCTGGAGCGCTCAGCTGGTCAGCACCCAGCTCCTGGCCCACGACCCGGCGCTCGTGCGCCTCATGCAGGGCGCCGGCGGCGGGAAGTGGCAGTGGCTGGCGGAGAACGTGGGCGAGGGGCCGGCCGGGGACGTGGACGCGCTGTTCGCGGCGTACATGGCCTCGCCACACCACCGGACCAACATCCTGGATCCGCGCGGCCGCTTCATCGGCATCGGGACCGTGGACGACGGCGGGGGCCTGTCGTGGAACACCATGGACTTCAGCGACGCCTACGACGACCACTACGGCCCGGCGCGCACGAGCGCCGCCGGATGAGCTGGTCCACCTCGCGCCTGTCGCCACGCGCCCACGTGGTCGCCCGCCTGACCGCCGGGAGCCTCGTCGCCGGTCTTGTCCTCGCCGGCAGCTCCACCCCGTCGCTGGCCACCCCGTCGCTGGCCGCGCGCTCGGCTGCGGCGCCCTCGGCCCTCACGGCCGCGCACATCTCCGGCACGGCACGCATCGCCTTGCCGCATGCAGCCTTTGAGCACCAGGCCGCGTCGAAGCGCGCGGCCGCCAAGCGAGCCGCGTCGAAGCAGGCGGCCGCCCTGCGGGCGGCAGCTCGGCATGCCGCCCGACCGGCAGCACCGGCAGTACCAGCAGCACCAGCAAGGCCGGCAGCAGCGCCCACCACCCCTCCGGCTCCCGTCGCCACCGCGACGGGGCTGACGGCGGTGGCGCTCTCACCGGCGGAGGGGCGCCTGCTCGCCCTGGTCAACGGCGCGCGCACCAACGCGGGGCTGCCCCCGCTCAGCCTGGAGGCGGGCAGCACCGACGTCGCCCGCCGGTGGAGCGGGCGGCTCGCCCAGGACGGGGCCCTCTCCCACAACCCCCAGCTCGCCCAGGACCTCGGGGCGGCCGGCAGTGCCGGCTGGCACTTCCTGGCAGAGAACGTCGGCACCGCGGGCGCGGGCAACGTGGACGGCCTGTTCGCCGCCTACATGGCCAGCGAGCACCACCGCGACAACATCCTCGACCCGCGGGCCGCCTACATCGGCATGGGCACCGTGCTTGTCGACAGTCCAGCCGGCCCGGAGCAGTGGAACACCATGGACTTCGCCGACACCTACAGCGACGCCTACGGCGCCAGCCGCACCAGCCCGACGAGTGACACCCTGCTCGCGGCGCTCCCCGCGGGGCCCGGGACCTGACCGCCGCACACTGCACGCATGCCGACCCCCACCGAGGTGCTCGTCGTGATGCGTGAGCGTGCGGCAGCACTTTTCGAGTTGGCACCCGAGACGATCGGACCGGAGACCGATCTCGCGGGTCTCGGGCCGGACTCGCTCGCGCTGGTCGAGTGGGTCATCGACGTCGAGGACGCGCTCGGCGTCGAGCTCCCCGAGGCGGCCACCGAGACGCGGCTGGGGGTGCTCGCAGACCTCGCCGCCGCCCGCTCCGCCTCGGCCGGTCCCGCGGGAGGGCGGTCCTAGGGTGACGCCGTGCGCGCCATCCAGATCACCCAGTTCGGCGGCCCCGAGGTCCTCACCCCGGCCGAGCTGCCCGACCCCACCCCCGGCGATGGTCAGCTGCTGATCGAGGTCGACCGTGTCGGCGTCAACTACGCCGACACCCACCAGGCGGAGAACAGCTACCTCGCGCCGGCGACCCTGCCGCTGGTGCCCGGCGCCGAGGTGGTCGGCAGGACCGTCGACGGCCGGCGCGTGGTCGCCCTCGTCGACGGCGGGGGGTACGCCGAGAAGGCGGTCGCGTGGGCCCCGCTCGCCTTCGACGTCCCCGATGCGGTGTCCGACGGCGCAGCCCTCAGCCTGGTCCTGCAGGGCGCGACCGCCTGGGTGCTGCTCCACCAGAGCACCCACCTCGCGCCGGGCGAGAGCGTCGTCGTGCACGCAGCCGCCGGGGGCGTCGGCAGCGTGGCCGTCCAGCTGGCGAAGGCGCTGGGCGCCGGGCGGGTCATCGCCAGTGCCAGCAGCGAGGACAAGCGGCAGCTGGCCCTGGACCTCGGTGCGGACGTGGCGATCGACGCGGGCGCGGACGACATGACGGCGGCGATCCGGGAGGCGAACGGCGGGAAGAAGGTCGACGTCATCCTGGAGATGACGGGTGGCCGGGTGACCGACCAGAGCCTCGCGGCGCTGGCGCCGTTCGGCCGGATGGGCTTCTTCGGCATGGCCAGCCGGCACGCCCCGAGCAAGGTCGACCTCGGCCAGCTGATGGGCCGCAGCCAGACGGTCGCCGGCATGTGGCTGGCCCACGCCTTCACCCGGCCGCAGATCATGGGCCCGGCGGTCGCGGGCCTGCTCGCCCTCGTCGCCGCCGGGGAGCTGACCCCGGTGGTCGGTGGGGAGTACGCCATGTCCGATGCCGCCTCGGCGCACCGCGCGCTGCGCGACCGCAGCAGCACCGGCAAGCTGGTGCTCGACCCAGCCCGCTGACCCGGCGCTGGCCCGACGGCTCAGCCCGGCTCCGCCGGCCGAGTGGGCGCCTCGCCGGGGGTTAGCGTCGCGCCACAGGGCATCGGTGTCCTGGCGGGACTGGCCCGGTTGTCCAGGAGCCGCAGCGCGAGCGCCTCCCCGCGCAACGTTGAACAGCCTGCTGGAGGGGTTGTCTTCGTCGCCCGGATCGCCGCCGACCTCTGCGCCGGTCTCCCCGCAGCGGTCCTTCGACGATGAGGAGTAGCCGATGCGCCGACGGACGGTCGCCTCGTCGCTAGCGACGAGGCTAGGGGCACGCGTTGCGCTCAACGTGAGCGCAGTGACGGCAGCGGGGCCAGCGTCTTCCACGCGACGGCTGCCACGATCGCCAGCAGCAGGACAACACCCGGCTGGTGCCCGGTCCCTGCTTCTGTCCGACGGCACCGGCAGGCTGTCCCCGTGACCATCCCTGTGATCGTGCCCGACGGGGCGCGCTGGCGCTGCGTGGACCTGCACCTGCACTCCCCGGGGGTCCCGTCCTTCCGTCCCGGGCCCGGAGCCGACCCTTCGACCGACGCAGGACGTGCGGTACTTGTGCAGCGCTTTGTGCAGGCACTTGCGGCCGCTGGCATCGAGGTGGCCTGCATGACCGACTACCAGGGCCCAAGGGAGCCATGGTTTGCTGAAATCACGGCAGCGGCAAGGTCGCGCGGCATTACTGTCCTACCAGGTGCGGAGCTTTCAGTCCGAAGCGGCGGAGGCAAGGGGCTGCACCTCCTCCTAATCTGCAGTTCTTCAGTGACCAGCGATGAGATCATCGACGCGATCAGGTACGAGCATCACGGTGGTGGCGCGATGCTCTTCCAAGGGCGGGGGCAGCACGACGACGTGAACCTCCGGCAGCCGCTCTCAGTGACTGTCGCAAGTTTGCGCGCAAGGCTGAACTGTGTCGTTCTTGCCCCTCATGCCCGCGATGGCAATGGCCTACTCAGAGAGGTCGGGCCAGAGCAAAGCGCGGAGTTGGTTCGTGCGGGCCTCGTTGACGGCTTCGACCAGTGCGAAGATGCCGACAAGAGCCTGCAGGGCACCGGCCTGTTCACCTCGGAGGATCTGAGTCGCGTCGCCTGCACCCTGAGCAGCGACCCGAAAGACTTCTCGCACATCGGGCGCCAGAGCACCTCTGACGGTCGCAGAAGAATGACCTGGCTCAAGCTCAGCCGGGTTGATGCACCCGCGATCCGGTTAGCGCTGCACGACCCGCAGTCGAGGGTGCTCACGCGCGAGCCGGAGGCACCGCACCACGCCCGGCTACGGAGTGTCGAGGTCGAGGGCGGCTTCCTCTCCGGACTTACGATCAATTTCAGTGACGACCTCACCTGCCTGATCGGCGGTCGAGGAGCAGGCAAGTCCGCGGTGCTCGAGACGATCCGCTACGGCCTTGACGTGGGGGCCTACGTCGACAGGGACGAGCGGCTCGCGCTGGTGCGATACGCGCTCGGCAGCGGCGGGGTTGTCCGGCTCGTCGTCGAGCGCGCTGGACCGCAGCCGCACCGCTACGAGGTCACGCGCGTCCTCGACCAGCAGCCACGGGTGCGGGACCTGGTCAGTGAGACCGAGGTCGAGATTGCTCCGATCGACGTCTTCGGTGACGCGCCCCCCGTCATCCTCCTGCAGCGCGAGATCCAGGCGGTTTCGCGTGATGGGAGTTTTCGGCGGCGCCTGCTCGACGAGATTGTGGGCGAAGAGGCACGCGCGGCCGATCGGGCCGTCGCGCAGTTGCTCGAGCGGCTGCGCGCCAACAGCCGGCAGTTGGACGAGGTTGAGCGGCGACTGGGCGAACGAGACGAGCGGGAGGCGCAGCTTCGGCGCATAGACGCCGACATCGATTACTACCAGCAGCAGGGTGTGGCTGAGAAACTCACTCGCCAGAGCCGGCTCGGCTCCGACGGTGCTCGCGTCGAGCGCGCTCGAGGATCAGCAGAGGTCGCACAAGAGGCGCTGCGCGAAGCTCTTCATGTCAGCCAGGAGTCACTGACAGATGTCGCGCGGGCGCTGGCTGCTGGCGAGAGCGACGACGCCGCCGCCCTGCACGCCCTCGTGCCAGAGGTGGAGCGCGTCGCCGCCCAGGTGGAACGTTTGCTGGAGGAAGCCACCCAAGCGGTCGATGGCCTCCAGGTCCGGTTTGCTGCCCTTGCTGACAGTTGGCCAGACAGGCTCCGTGCGCTCGACGAGGACTTGCGCCACGTACAGGAGCAACTGCGCACGAGCAGGCTCGATCCCGACACGTACCTTGACGTCGTTCGGCAGAGGACGGTCCTTCAGCCGCTCGTCGCCGAACTCGCACGCCAGGAGGCGGTGCAGGCAGACCTGCTGGTCACGCGCCGCCAACTCGGCAGCGAGTTGCAGGAGGCTAGGCGGCGCGCCTTCGGGCTGCGCCGAGCCGCGGCCCTCGCGGTGTCGTCACAAATGGCAGCGCGGTTGCTCGTGTCCGTTGAATACCTCGGAGAGCGAAGCGATTTCCGGGAGAGGCTGGGCACGCTCTTGAAGGGCTCGGGTGTCAGCGGCGCGGCAATCGACACCCTCGCGGCCGCCGAAGGGACAGACGGGATTGAGCTCGCGTCTGCTGTTCGCCGCGGCGCACCTGCGCTTGTGGAACGCTTCCAGCTCTCCGTGGTAAATGCTGATCGGGTGATCGCATGGCTTACGAGCGATCTAGAGCGTCTGCGGGCGGTCGAGGTGCTCGCGCCGCAAGATTCCATCAGGGTCGCGCTCGTTGTCGACGGCGTGGCCAAGCCGCTCGCCGAATTGTCTGGTGGCCAACGCGCGACAGCCGTGCTCTTGTTGCTGTTCGCGCAGGGGCAACGTCCGCTGCTTCTGGACCAGCCTGAGGATGATCTCGATAACAGGTTTATCTATGACGACGTGGTCGCGCTGATTCGCGCGGAGAAGGGTGTGGCTGACGTCGCTCGGCGGCGCCAGATCATCGCCGCCACACACAACGCCAATATCCCGGTCAACGGAGACGCCGAGCTCGTCGTCAGCCTGGAAGAGGTGAACAGGCGAGTCTCGGTGCGGGCCCGATCCTCAATCGATGACGGCGACGTGCGGCAGGAGATCCGCACCGTGCTCGAGGGCGGCGAGGAGGCCTTCCGGCGGCGCGCAGAGAAGTACGGGGGCGTGGACCGGTGACGCCTCTGGAGCTGCGGGAGCGTCTCGTGCGCGGCGAGGACGCGCACACCGACGTCAAGCGCCAGCTCGGCAGCAACGAGGAGCTAGCCAAGGACCTTGTCTGCTTCGCCAATGGCGACGGGGGCCAGATCATCCTCGGGGTCGCCGACGACCTGCGCGTCGTCGGCGTCGGGGACCCGGAGTCCATCTTCTTGGCCGTCGATGACGTGGCCTTCCAGCGCTGCCGACCGCCGGTCAGCGTGGCGCTAGAGACCGTCGACCTGCCCGAGGGGCGCGTCGTCGTCGTGCACGTGGCGCGCGGCGACCAGCGGCCCTACGCCACCTCCAGTGGCCGCTACTACATCCGCCGCGGCGTCCGCTGCCGTGATGCCAGTCGGGAGGAGCTGCTTCGTCTCTTCCAGGCCGGAGAGGACCTCTACGTCGACGAGCAGCCGCTCAACCGCTTCGACCTCACCGACCTCGATCTCGACGCCGTGACCCGGCACATCGCGAGCGCTGGACTCGACGCCGCGGACTCCGAAGACCTGCCCGCGCTCCTGCAGAGCTGGCGGCTCTACGACGGCTCGCACCCCACGGTCGCGGGCATGGTGCTCTTCGGGCGCCGGCCGCAGGAGCACCTGGAGGCCAGCCGCGTGGTCGTCGCAGCCTTCGCCGGCACGGACTCGGGGGACGACCTCTCCGACCGGGCCGACATCACCGGCGGCCTCATCGAGGTCATCGAGCGCGTCCAGGGCTTCCTCGATCTGCATTTGCCAACGTCGCACGTGATCAGGGGCTTCGAGCCCGAGCGCCGACCGGAGATCCCGCCCGCGGCGCTGCGCGAGGCCGTCGTCAACGCTCTCGTGCACCGCGACTACACCATCGGCGGTCCGGTCAGGGTCTTCGTCTTCCGCGACCGGGTCGAGGTGCACTCGCCAGGTCGGCCGCCCAACTCCGTGGACGCCGATGCGATGAGAGCCGGGGCGCACGTGCCGCGCAACCCGCACATCTACGCGAGGGTGGCCGACATGCAGCTCGCTACCCGCGCAGGCACGGGGATCCGCCGCATCGCGCGGCTGCTCCGGGAGGACGGCCGGCAGCTGGGGCTCACGGTGAGCGACGCAGAGGTCGTGCTGACCATGCCGAGACCGCCACGCGACGAGGACCGCTGAGCGAGGATGACCGCGTGGCCGTGACGCACCTGGACCGCCTGCGCAAGGGGCTCGACCTGTTGGGGGCGGGGCTGGCGCCGTTCGTTGACAAGCACATGGCTGCGGAGTCTCCGGCGGGTCGGGACTGGGCGGAGTTGCTCGCGGCGCGTGATGAGCAGCGCACTGGCCGCCGTACGAGTGTGAGCAAGAGCGATCCGCAGACGCTGCTGCGCTGCTTGACCGAGGATTGGCGGGCCTTCGGGCAGTCGCTGAGCCGCACCGATCAAAGCTTCGCGACCGAGCTGCGGGAGGTGCGCAACCGGGTCGCGCACCCCGACGACCGCAAGCCGGTGAGCGCTGATGACACCTACCGGGCTTTGGACACGATGGAGCGCCTGCTGCTCGACGTGGGCGCGGTGGCGCAGGCCGATGAGGTGCGCCGCGAGCGGGTCGACCATCAGCGGGCGACCTATGAGGCGCAGGCTCGTCGTACGGCGAAGACCGCGACCGCTACGGCGGGGGTGGATGGGCTGGGCCTCAAGTCGTGGCGTGAGGTCGTGCGCCCGCACCCGGATGTGGCGAGCGGGCAGTTCAACGCCGCGGAGTTCGCCGCGAACCTGGCGATGGTGGTGCGCGGGGAGGGCAGCGAGGAGTACCTGGACCCCATCGCCTTCTTCCGGCGCACCTATCTCACGGAGGGTCTGCGCGACCTGCTCGCCCGGGCCGCGCGGCGGGTGGGCGGCGACAGCAGCGCCAGCCCGTCGGTGAACCTGCAGACGACCTTCGGTGGCGGCAAGACCCACTCGATGCTCGCGCTCTTCCACCTCTTTGGTGGCACGCCGCTCGACCGCATGCCCGAGGACGTGCAGCAGGTCGTGCGGGCAGCCGGGATCACCGCGCTGCCAGGCGGTGTGCGCCGCGTGGTGCTCGTGGGCAACCACATCTCCCCGAGCGAGCCATGGACGGCACCGGATGGGAGTCCGGTCAGGACGCTGTGGGGGCAGCTGGCCTGGCAGCTGGGCGGTGCACCCGCCTTCGCGAAGGTCGCCGCGGCGGACCGCGACGGCACCAACCCGGGGGCGGCGCTGGGTGAGGTGCTCCGGGCGCACAGCCCCGCGGTCATCCTCATCGACGAGTGGGTGGCCTACGCCCGCCAGCTGGTCGGTCGCGACGACCTGCCGGCCGGCTCGTTCGAGACCCAGTTCACCTTCGCCCAGGCGCTGTCGGAGACCGTCAAGGCGACACCGGGCGTGCTCCTCGTGGTGTCGATCCCGGCATCGGATGAGGGCGACAGCGGCTATGGCGGGACCTCGGGGCGCGACACCGAGGTCGGCGGTCCGAACGGGCGGCTTGCGCTGGAGCGGCTGCAGAACGTCGTACGCCGGGAGGCCGACCCGTGGCGCCCGGCCAGCGTCGGGGAGTCCTTCGAGATCGTCCGTCGGCGGCTGTTCGAGGATCCGGACGCGGCGGCGAGCGCAGACATCGCGGCCGTGGCCAAGGCCTTCCGCAGCTTCTACTTCGAGCATCGTGACGCCCTGCCCACCGGGGTCGGTGACGCGGAGTACGAGGCCCGGGTGCGGGCGTCCTACCCGCTGCACCCCGAGCTGTTCGACCGGCTCTACGAGGACTGGTCCTCCCTGGAGCGCTTCCAGCGCACCCGGGGCGTGCTCCGCCTGATGAGCAACGTCATCCACGTGCTCTGGGAGCGCGGCGACGCCGGGCCGTTGATCATGCCGGGGAGCGTGCCGCTGGATGACACGAACGTGCGCAGCGAGCTCGCGCAGTACCTCGACGACTCGTGGTCGGCGGTGCTCGACGCAGACGTGGACGGGCCTGACGCGACGCCGCTGCTCCTCGACCGGGACCGGCCGCTGTTCGGAGCCCGGTCGCTCACCCGCCGGCTGGCCCGGGCCATCTTCGTCGGGTCGGCGGCGACGCTGCAAGGGGTGCGCAAGGGCCTGGACCAGCAGCGGGTGTGGCTCGGCGTCGCCGTCCCGGGCGACACGCTAGGCAACTTCGCGTCGGCGCTGCACACCCTCGGAGACCGCTCGACCTTCCTCTACGCCGAGGCCGGCCGCTACTGGTATGACACCCAGCCGGGCCTTGGGCGGATGGCGAAGGACGCGGCGGACCGGCTCCGGGAGCACCCGGAGGACGTCTGGCTGGAGCTCGAGACCCGCTTGCGCACCATGGGCGCGCGGGGACCCTTCGCCGGTGTGCACCCGGCGGTCCGGGAGACCGCAGACGTGCCGGACGACCCCGCCGTGCGGTTGGTGCTCGTGCACCCGTCGCGGTGCCACAGCAAGGGCAGCAGCGACTCCCCGGCGATGACGTTCACCCGGGAGGTGCTGGAGCGGCGCGGCACCGCGCAGCGCGTGCACCGCAACGCCGTCGTCCTCCTCGCCGCCGACAGCAAGCGGCTGGAGGAGGTCGAGGAGGCCACCCGGGAGTTCCTCGCGTGGAAGGGGATCCTCGCCCGCGCCCGAGAGCTGAACCTCGCGCCGGCGCAGCAGGACCTCGCGACGTCGCGGCGGGACCAGGCCGATGGGACCGTGCGGATGCGGATGCCGCAGGCGTGGCAGTGGGTGCTGCTGCCGGTGCAGGCCGATGCCGCTGCCCCGCCCGTGGTCGCGGCCCAGCTCGTCACCGGGTCGGAGCCGGCGCTGGCCGAGCGGGTGGGCTCCAAGCTCGGCTCGTCAGGGCAGCTCTACACGTCCCTGCGCGGCGGCGGGCTGGGCGCCGAGCTGCGGACGCACTTGATCGAGCACTGGCAGAAGACGGGGCACCTGTCCGTCGGCGAGGTCTGGGGCCTGTGCACCCGCTACCCCTACATGCCCCGCCTGCGGGACCGCGCGGTGCTCGACCACGCCGTCATGACCATGCTCGATGAGGGCCTGGACTGGGAGCGCGACGGGTTCGCAGTGGCCTCTGGCTGGTCCGAGGCGGACGGCTACACCGGGCTGCTGCTGCCCGGGTCCGCCGGCGGCGGCACGCTCGGCCAAGTCCTCGACACGACACTGCTCGTCCTGCCCGACGTCGCGGTGCGGGCGGACGCCGACGGGAAGAGCCGTGCTGCCGCAGGTGACGAGCGGTCGGCCCCAGCGGAGTCGCAGTCGGGCGGCTCGGGTTTCGGCGGCCAGGACGGCGGCGCCGCGACGGTGACCTTGCCCGCGCGCCCGACGCGCTTCCACGGGGCGGTCGCGATCGACCCGGAGCGCTACAGCCGGGATCTCAACCAGATCGTCTCGGCGGTTCTGGCCCAGCTGGCCGCGGTGGACGGCGTCGAGCTCGACGTCGCGGTGGAGATCAGCGCCATGGCTCTTGACGGCTTTGACGAGGCCAAGGTCCGCACGGTCACCGAGAACGCCCGCACCTTGAAGTTCACGAGCCACGGTTTTGAGCTTCGTTGAGGGCACCCGCATGCCGGGTTCCACTCGCCGGACAGCGTGCGCTGCGGCAACTCGCCCGCCGGATTGTCTTTCCGCGAGGATACGTCGGCGTATGGCTGCGCCATAACTGCCGCGCCGACGTTGCCGATCTGCTGGTCGCCCTTCGTAGGGTGTCCGCATGCCCCAGCCCGCCGCGCCCCCGTCCCCGGCCCCTCTCGTGTCGGACCCGGCGCGGTGAGTGGGCGCGACCTCGACCCGGCGTTCCTCGCCCTGCCGCTCGACGCGGTCTCCGACGCCGCCCTGCAGGCCGCTGCCGACGCGGGCGCCGGGCACGCCGACGTGCGGGTGGAGCGGCTGCGCGGGCAGGACATCGCCGTCCGCGACGGCCGGCTGGAGAGCCTCGGTGACGACGTCACTGTCGGGCTGGCCGTGCGGGTGGTGCACGACGGCACCTGGGGATTCGCGAGCGGCCCCGACGTCACGGTGGAGGAGGCGGTCCGGCTGGCCCGCCGGGCGGTGGACGTCGCGCGCACGTCGCGCCCCCTGAACGCGGATCCGGTCGACCTGGCCCCGGAGCCGGTGCACAACGGGCAGTGGGTCTCGGCGTACGACGTCAACCCCTTCGACGTGGCCGCCGCAGAGAAGGTCGCGCTGCTGAGCGGATGGAGCACGCGGCTGCTCGCCCACGACGACGTGGACCACGTGGACGCCGGGCTGCAGCAGGCGCTCGAGGGCAAGCACTACGCCGACTCGGCCGGCACCCGCACCACCCAGCAACGGATCCGCTTGCAGCCCGTCGTCACCGCGACCCGGGTCGACCCCGGCGGCGGCTTCGAGACCATGCGCACGACCGCGCCGCCGGTGGGCCGTGGCTGGGAGTACCTCACCGCAGGCCCCACCGAGGGCGGCTGGGACTGGGACGGCGAGCTGGCCCGCATCCCGGACCTGCTGGTGGAGAAGGCAAAGGCGAGCAGCGTCGAGCCCGGGCGCTACGACCTCGTCATCGACCCGACCAACCTGTGGCTGACCATCCACGAGTCCATCGGGCACGCCACCGAGCTGGACCGGGCGCTGGGCTACGAGGCGGCGTACGCCGGGACGTCGTTCGCCACCCTGGACCAGCTGGGGTCGCTGGTGTACGGCTCCGAGGGCATGCGGGTGACCGGTGACCGCATTGTCGAGCACGGCCTCGCCACGGTGGGATGGGACGACGAGGGCGTGCAGGCGCAGGCCTTCGACATCGTCCGCGACGGGGTGCTGGTGGGCTATCAGCTCGACCGGCGGATGGCCCGGCAGAACGCCGCGGCGCTGGGCCTCGCACACCCCCGATCGAACGGCTGTGCCTACGCCGACTCCCCGGCCCACGTGCCAGTCCAGCGGATGGCGAACGTCTCGCTGCAGCCGGACCCCGGCGGCCCGTCGACGGAGGAGCTGATCGCCGGGGTGGACCGCGGGATGTACGTCGTCGGCGACAAGAGCTGGTCCATCGACATGCAGCGCTACAACTTCCAGTTCACCGGCCAGCGCTTCTATGAGATCCGCGGCGGACGGCTGGTCGGCCAGCTCAGGGACGTTGCCTATCAGGCGACCACCACGGAGTTCTGGGGGTCGATGGAGTCGGTCGGCGGCCCGCAGACCTACGTGCTGGGCGGTGCCTTCAACTGCGGCAAGGCCCAGCCCGGGCAGGTGGCCGCGGTGTCGCACGGGTGTCCGTCCGCGCTGTTCCGCGGCGTGAGCATCCTCAACACCGCCCGCGAGGCGGGCCGATGAGCACCGCGGTCTCCGGGCACGAGATCGTCGAGCGCGCCCTCGCGCTGTCGCGCGCCGACGGCTGCGTGGTGATCGTGGGCGAGAGCAGCAGCGCCAACCTGCGCTGGGCCGGCAACACGCTGACCACCAACGGCGCCGGCCGCTCGCGGTCGGTCGCCGTGGTCAGCGTCGTCGGCGACGGCGCAGGAGTGCGCAGCGCCAGCCAGCTCGACGACCTCGAGGGGCTGGTGCGGGCCAGCGAGGAGGCGGCGCGGGAGGCGGGGCCGGCCGAGGACGCCGGGCCGCTCGTGGGGGGCGACGCGGCGGCGGACTTCGGCGAGGCGGCGGTGGAGGCAGACACGGGGGTCTTCGCCGGCTTCGCCCGCGACCTGGGGGCCTCCTTCGCCGAGGCACGCGGGGACGCGATCCGGCTGTTCGGGTTCGCCAGCCACGACGTCACCACCACCTGGCTCGGCTCCTCGACCGGGCTGCGGATTCGGCACGTGCAGCCGACCGGATACGTCGAGGCGACGGGCAAGTCCGGCGACGAGGGCGGCTCCACCTGGGTCGGCCAGCACACCCGGGACTGGTCCGACGTCTCCGTCCCGACCCTGGACGCCGAGATCCGCCGGCGGCTCGGCTGGGCCGCGCGGCGGGTGGAGCTGCCGGCCGGTCGCTACGAGACGCTGCTGCCGCCGAGCGCGGTCGCCGACCTGTTCTTCTACGACTACGTCAGCTCGGCCGGCCGCGAGGCGGCGGAGGGGCGCACCGTCTACTCCCGGCCCGGCGGCGGCACCCGGGTCGGGGAGTCGCTCGGACCGGCCGGGCTCCGGCTGTGGAGCGACCCCGCTGCGCCGGGGATCCAGGCCCCGCCGTTCGTCGTCGCGACCTCGTCCTCCGCCTTGTCCAGCGTCTTCGACAACGGCCTGCCGCTCGGCGAGACCGACTGGCTGCGCGACGGCGCGCTCACCGCGCTGGTCGAGACGCGGGCGTCGGCCCGCACGAGCGGCGCCGCCGTGACGCCGTACGTCGACAACCTGCTGCTCGACGGCGGCGGCAGCGCGACCACCGACGAGATGGTCGCGGCCACCGAGCACGGCCTGCTGGTGACCTGCCTCTGGTACATCCGCGAGGTCGACCCGGAGACGCTGCTGCTGACCGGGCTCACCCGCGACGGCGTCTACCTCGTGGAGGGCGGCGAGGTCGTCGGCGTCGTGAACAACTTCCGCTTCAACGAGAGCCCGGTCGACCTGCTCGGCCGCCTCGCCGAGGTGGGCCGCAGCGAGGCGTGCCTGCCGAGGGAGTGGAGCGACTGGTTCACCCGCGCCAGGATGCCGGCGCTGCGGGTGGGCGACTTCAACATGAGCTCGGTGTCGCAGGCCAGCTGACGGGCGCGGGGCTACTCGACCCGGGCGCGCTCCTGGGCGGTGCCCGCCGGCGGCCCCACGCGGGGCGGAGCCGGAGTGAGCGGCTTCCAGCGCTGTCCGGCCCACTCCGCCGCACGGGCCTCGGCGAGCGCGTTGCGGCGGGTGCGGCCGCCGAGCCGGTCCAGGTAGACCATCCCCGACAGGTGGTCGGTCTCGTGCTGCAGGCAGCGGGCCAGCAACTCCTCGCCCTCGATCTGCACCGGCTCACCGTTCCGGTCGACTCCGGTCACGGTGGCACGCATGGCCCGCACGGTCGGGTAGTAGAGCCCTGGCACCGACAGGCAGCCCTCGTCGTCGTCCTGCAGGTCGCCCGGCACCGTCGCGCAGATCGGGTTGACCACGTGGCCCGTCACCCCCGGGCCGCAGTCGTAGACGAATACCCGCAGGCCGACACCGACCTGGGTGGCCGCCAGGCCGACCCCTCTGGCGGCGTACATCGACGCGAACATGTCGTCGACCAGTCGGCCCAGCTCGTCGTCGAAGTCCGCCACCTCGGCGGCTGGTGCGTGCAGCACGGGGTGCCCGAGCAGGGTCAGCGGAAGCAGCTCCCGGCCGGTGCGGGGATCGATGGGACCCACCGGTGCGCGCGGCAGGGGGGCGTCGTCGACGTACTGACTGCTCACGCGTCCTCATTCCCCTGCGGCGACACCGACTCCACGCCTGGCTGCCGGTGCAGGCATGCCTCCACCCGGGCCACCTCCGCGTCGCCCGCGCCGGTCGTGGTGTACCGCAAGGGCACGCGCAGCACCGACACGAGCGTCGAAGCGGACGCGGCCTGCAGCACGACGCGGGCGCTGCCGGGGCAGGCGGCGCGGGCAGCAGCGACCAGGGACGGGTCGGGCAACGTGGTGCCGGGAGCGACCCGGAAGCGCACGGCCAGCTCGCTCGGCGACGGCTGGCAGGCCGCCCCCACGGTGGAGAGGCCGGCGGCGAGGCCCAGCGCCGCCGCCGTCGCCACGGGTCGGCGCACACGTCGAGGGTACGGCTGCGGCCGGTCGGGCGAAGCGCGCCGTGAGTGTGTCAACCGGCCGGCGGGGCATGGGGCTGGCATGGCTGCCGACACGAGCGTGACTCCCGGGATCAAGAGCAAGGACGTCGTGGACTGGAGCGACCTCGGCAAGGAGATGTGGTCCTACCTCACCGGCAAGGGGGCCGCGATCAACTACTCCTTCGTCGACATGACCGTCGAGGTCCCCCGCGACACCGGCCCCGACGCGCCGCGCGCTGTCTGGAAGCTGGACGGGACGCTGCGCATCACCACCAGCGACGACGAGTTCAAGGGCGCCGACCAGCTGAAGGGGTGACCGGCTCCTCGTGGACATCTCCTCGGACCTGACGTTCTCGGTGGCGATCCCCGGACGCGAGACCGCCACCGGTCGCATCTGCGCGCACGGTGCCAGCGTCACCGTGGAAACATCCAACCCGGCCGCCGTCTGGGAGGCCGCCCTCGGCTCGCCCGCGGGAGGTCCCGGCGGTCCGGGTGGCCCGGCCGCTCTGCGCGTCGTGGCCGACCACCTCGCTGATCAGGGGGTCACGGTCTCGGTGACCGGCCCCGGCGGCCGGGTGGCGTCGGTGGGGTCTGGCATCGACAGCGCGCTCGGGCGGATCACGACCGGCTCGCGGCGGGTGTCGCTCGGACGACCGGCTGCCCTCGCCCCGCTGGTCCGGGCCCGGGTCGTCGTTGCCGTACACGCGCATCGGCGGGCGATCGCCATTGTCGCCGGTGGGGCTGCTGCCGTGACCGCGCTCGGTCGATACTGGGTGCGTGAGCACGCCGACTCCTGATACCGCCCCGCTGCCCGGCAGCGGCACCAGCACGGGCCTCCTCGAGCGCCCGGAGACCCAGACGGGCGGTGGCGGCGGTGACGCCAACCACCGCGCGCATATCGTGAAGCGCCCAGCGGACCGCGAGTCCGCGGACGGTTGGGTCACCGAGGCCCGCGTGCTGGGGCTGGAGGTCGAGGCGCTCTGCGGCCACCGGTGGATCCCCGCCAAGGACCCGGAGAAATACCCGGTCTGCCAGACCTGCCGCGACGTCCTGTCGCACATGACGTGACAGCCGACCGCAGCGCTCGAACCGGCGTGACGCTGCGCCTGCGACCGCCCGCGGTGCTGCGTGTCTACGTTGTCGCGTTCTTGCTCGTCTGGTTCGGCATGCTCGCGGTGACCACCGTCAACGCCGGAACCAGCGCGCTGCCCGTGGTTCTCGCCTTCGTCGGCGTTGGAGGGCTCCTCGCCGTCACCACAGCGCCGACGTTCATCCCGGGTTGGTGCCGGGTCGACCGGGACCTGACCTCGCTGCGCGAGTGGCTCGATGCTGGCGAGCCGGAGGGGGGACCCTGGTGATCGTCACGCTGATCTCACCGCGGTCGCTCGCCGCGGTCCGGGCGGCACTGCCCGGGCGCGGTGGGCGTTTCACCTTCCGCGGCCCCTCCCGCCTGGTTGAGGCGACAGGGCAGATGCGCGCCGACGGTGAGGGCACGCGGCTCGTCGCCGACGGTCGGTTGCCCCCCGCTGTCGCCTTCCCGGTCTCGGTCGTCCTCGGCCTGCTGGCGCTCGTCAGCTTCAGCGTGCCGGCGGTCTTCGCCGTCCTGCTGGTGGTCGTGCTGGTGCTGGCGGTCGCCTCGCCGCGGCTGCTCGCCCGTTACCGTGCCGACCGCACCGCCGTCCTCGCGGCCCTGGTCGACACCGTCGGGGCCACCCAGCTCCCCCGCGCGCGAGCGCGGTCACCCCCGCTAGCTACGGCTCACACCCCCGCCCTCCACGAGCAGGTCGTGGCGCAGCCGCTGGGAGCGGTAGAAGTCCTCCATCAGCAGCCGCTTCCGGTCCCCGGCCCACTCGAGGAACTCCTCGCGGGTGGTCGCCGTGTATGGCGTGTGCACCAGCGTCACCCCCGGCAGCGACCGCACGAACGCCTCGGCGGCGCGCGACGTCGGGGTCGGCACCTCCAGCGCGGCGTAGGACCGCACCACCTCGCCGTACGTCGGGGCCAGCACGTACGTCGCCCGGTCACCGAGCTCGCGGGCGCGGTGGCGCAGCCCGGACAGGACGTAGTGCGCCTTCTGGCGGTGGTATCGCCTGCGCCGCAGCACGTGTGTCGACTCCACGAGCAGCACCTGCTGGTCGGGTGAGCCGAGGAAGTGCGGTCCGAGCTGGTCGGCGAACAGCCATCGGCCCGCGGCGGTCACGACAGCATGATGGCCTGCACCGCGTCGTAGCCCACTGCTGGGAGGGCCGGCGCGACTCCGTCCCGGGCCCCGGCGGCGGCCGCGACAGCCGCGGCCAGCGCCACCCGGTAGAGCGCGGACCCGGTGCTGACGCGGGCGACGCCGGCAGCGGCGAGCACGCCGAGGTCGGCCGACGGCGACCACAGCACGTTCAGCGGCACGGCCGCGGCCCGCACGACGGCCTCGACCAGCCCCGGCTCCGACAGCCCGGGGACGAAGGCGCCGGTGGCACCCGCGTCCCGGTAGGCGGCCACCCGACGGAGCGTCTCCTCCTGCGCGGCAGGAACTCCCGCCCACCAGGTATCGGTGCGCGCGTTGACGAACAGCGCGGGTGCCGCCTCGACTGCCGCCCGCACGATGGCCGCGTGCTGCTGCACCGGGCGCAACCCCCCACCGGGGAGCCCGTCCTCGAGGTTCACCCCCGCCACCCCGAGGTCGGCGAGCTCGGCCACCAGGTCGGCGACCCTGACCGGCTCCTCGGCGTACCCGCCCTCGAGGTCGACGCTCAGCGGCACGCCCAGCCGCGGCACCAACGCGCCGGCGAGAGCGACGGTGAGCCCGCGGCCGGCGCCGGCACCGTCGGGCAGGCCCGCCGCCGCGGTGATCCCGAGGCTGGTCGTGCCGACGGCCGGGAACCCCTCCGCCGCGAGGAGCAGGGCGGAGGCGACGTCCCAGGCGTTCGGCAGCAGCAAGGGGCGGCCCGGGACGTGCAGCGCGGCGAAAGGGGTCATGCCCATTCCAGCATGACCCGGGCCGGCACCCGCAGGTTGGCCCGCGGCTCGTACGCCACCGGCTGCCGCGGCACCGCCCGCCAGCCGGCCGCATGCACCGCGGCGACCAGCCCGCGGGCGAGCGCGAGCGCGGCCGCCCTCCCCGGGCATGCGTGCCGACCGGCCCCGAACGTCTGGCCGGCCAGCACCACCCACACATCCGCACCCCGGGGCAGGGCCACCCCGCCGAGCACGGTGTCGGTGACCGCCACCCGGCGGGTGCCCTGCACCGGCGCCACCGCCTCCGGCGGAGGGTCCGGCACGCCGCCGGCGAGCAGCGCCGCGCCGATCAACCCCGCGGTGGCGTCCTGCGCCTGCACGAGCAGCCCGACCAGGGCCGCCACCCGCTCGTCCGCGGCGCCGACGATGGGCCCGACCACCACCTCGAGGGCCCGCGCGGCGGCATCCGCGTCGCCGTGCGTCGGGGCGTCACCCAGCCACGGGGCCCAAGCGGCGCAGAGGGTCGCTACGTGACCGATCACCGTGGTCACGGCAGCGCTCGGGACGCCCAGGGTGATCGCGAGCACCTCGGCCGGGACCCTGCGGGCGACGGGCATGACGTCGTACGGCGGGGCCGCCGACGCGAGTGCCGCCTGCACGCTCCCGGCCGCGACCGACCCCAGGGTGGCCGGATCGGGCAGCAGCTCGACCGCCAGGGCGCGGCGCCGGGGGTGGTCGGCGCCGTCGCAGAAGCGGGCCATCCGGCTCCGTAGCGAGTCGGCCGGACCGCCGGACGACGGCGGGGGCGGCACGACGAGGGATGACGCCTGCAGGGCACTCGCGACGTCCCCAGGACGGGCGACGACCCAGCTGCCCGCCCGCTGGTGCACGCCGCGCGCGCGCCACCCGGCGTACTCGTGTCCGGGGCCCTGGCGATCGGCGGCGGTCGGCACCGGGCCGACCTTAGGTGGCGGGGAGATCGGCGGGCACCGAACTGTCGGCCACCTACCGTCGTGGGATGGACGCGGCAGGACTGGTCGACGCCGGCTTGCTGGCCCGCGCAGCGGGGCTGCTGGCGGATCGAAGCCGCGCGGCGTTCTGCCTGGCCCTGCTGGACGGGCGGGCGTGGACGGCGGTGGAGCTCGCCCGCCACGTCGGGGTCGCGGCGTCGACCGCCAGCGAGCACCTGAGCACGCTCGTCGCCGCCGGCCTGCTCGCCGAGGAACGCCAGGGGCGGCACCGCTACCTCCGGCTGGCCGGCCCTGGGGTCGCCCAGCTGCTGGAGGACATCGGCGGGCTCACCGGGGTGCCGGCCGTCCCGCGATCGCTGCGCGGCGCGCGGGTGGCGGCTCGGCTGGCTGCCGCCCGCACCTGCTATGACCACCTCGCCGGCGCCCTCGGCGTCGCGGTCTTCGACGGGCTCGTCGCCGCCGGGCTGGTCGACATCGGGACGGGGCTGTCCCTGACCGCGTCGGGACGAGAGTGGTTCGCCACTCTGCTGGGCGAAGGCGCGCTTACACCGAGGTCGCGACCCCTGATGCGGACCTGCCTGGACTGGACCGAGCGTCGGTCCCACCTGGGCGGCACCCTCGGGGCGGCGCTGTGCGCGGAGTTCCTCGCGCGCTCGTGGGTGCTGCGCCGCGGGCGAGCGCGCCGTGGACCTCACCCCTGAGGGTGTGGCCGGCATCGACAGGCTGCTGGGCAGGCCGGATCAGTGCGGCCTGCGGCGCGCGGACAACGCGGCCGCAACGACGACCAGGGCGGCCCCGACCAGCGCGAGGTAGAGGCCCCAACCCGCGTCGATGCCGGCCGGGGTGCCCCCGTCGCGGTAGCTCGCGAGTGCTGCCCGATCGGCCGGCACCACCATGTGCGTCGTGTCGGCACGGTCGTAGCCGGCCAGCACCAGCGCCACCAGGCCCGCGGCGGCGGCCACGACCCACAGCAGGGTCGGAGCCCGGCGGACGACCAGCAGCAGCACCGCGACCGCGACCGCCACACCCGCGAGACCGAGGCTGACCCGGGCCGGGTTGAGGTTGGCCACGCCGCCGTAGTGCGTGCTGCGGTCACCGACCCGCACGGTGAACCAGGTCCCGAGGGTGCCGACCGCCAGCAGCAGGCCGGCGACGGCCAGCGCGATCAGCGGTGCCGGACCGTCGAGCGTGCCGCCGGGCGCGACCCCCGCGGCCGGCCCGGGTGCGCTGCCCCACAAAGCGACGGGCAGCCCAGCCGGCTGCTGCGCCCAGCCCGGGGATGGCGGCGGGCCCCAGGCCGGAGCCGCGGGGACACCCTGCGGAGCCACCTGGGCTCCCCAGGCCGGCAGTGGCGGCGGCGGTGTCGGGGCTGGCCGCGCTGGCGTCTCCTGGACGGGTCGCCAGGCCTGTGTCGCGTCGACGTCGACGGGCTGCGGGTGCGGCTCGAGCCCGTCGGTCTCCCCAGGGGGTGGAAGCGTGCTCACGCCAGGAGTGTGGCAGCACCGGTGGCCCCGCGAACGGGGTCCACGGAGGTGTCCGGGCGGGTTGGGCCGCTCTGCAGCCGCGCCACCACCGCCGGCAGCACCGTCTGCAGCGGCAGCCCGACGGTGAGCGAGGCGAGGTGGTCGCCGCGCGTCACGCCCAGCCCGACCAGCGCCACCGGCATCCCCAGCTTTGCGGCCCGCAGCACGAAGCGGTAGCCCGACATCACGGTCAGCGAGGACCCCAGCACCAGCAGCGCCCGCGACCGCTCCAGCGCGGCGTACGTCGCCAGCACCGTGCCGCGCTCGACGGTCCCGCCGAAGAACACCACGTCGGGCTTGAGCACGCCCCCGCACCGGAGGCAGCTCAGCACGCGGAACGCGCCGACCGCCTCGTCGTCGAGCTCCACGTCCCCGTCGGGGTGCAGGGCAAGGGCGGTCCCGGACCAGCCGGCGTTCGCGTCCTCCAGCCGGGCGTGCAGCTCGTTCCGGCCGCTGCGCGCGCCGCAGCCCCGGCAGCGGACCCACCCGAGGTTGCCGTGCAGCTCGACGACGCCGGTGGCCCCGCCCGCCTGGTGCAGCCCGTCGACGTTCTGCGTCACGACCGCGTGCAGCAGCCCGGCACGCTGCAGGTCGGCGACGGCGCGATGGCCCGGGTTCGGCTCGGCCAGCCCGATGGTCTGCCAACCGAGATGGCTGCGCGCCCAGTACCTCCGCCGGGCCACCGGGTCGGCATCGAAGACCTGCGTCGTCATCGGCGCGGCGCCCTGGCGGCGGGCACCCACGCCGCGGTAGGCCGGGATGCCCGACGCGGTGGACATGCCGGCGCCGCTGAGCACGAAGACCCCGCCGGGCGCGACCAGCTCTGCGAGCAGCTCCGCCGTCACCCGTCCATGGTCACCCGACGCGGCCGTGCCGGACTGTCGGGGCAACAGGAACGACGGTCGTGCTCACGTCGGCTCAGCGCCCAGGCCCCGGGGCGGGTCGAACACCTCGGCCGGCGCCGGCTCGCCGCGCAGCTCGGCCACCAGGGCGGTGACGGCGTGCATCACGTTGGCGGTGGCGGCGCGGAGCACCTCCACCGACAGCGCCCGGCCGGCGTACGCGGAGAGGTCCACCGGCGGCCCGGCCAGCGTGCGACAGACCGGACGAGCGCCGGGGCGGATGCGCTGCTGTCCCCACTGCCCGACCGGCACGACCGGGCAGCCGCTCTCCAGCGCCAGCCGGGCGACGCCGGTGCGGGCGAGCATCGGCCAGCGAGCGGGGTCCCTGGTCGTGGTGCCTTCCGGATAGATCACGACGCAGGCGCCGCCGCGCAGCCGCTCCACCGCAGCCAACAGCGCTCCCCCACCGTCGGCCTGCCCGCGGAAGACCGGGATCTGCTGCGCGCCGGTCAGGATCGCGCCGATCCCCGGAACGCCGAACAGCGGCGACTTGGCCAGGAACGCCGGGACCCGCCCGCAGCCGAAGAGCACGAAGTCCGCGATCGTCGCCGGATCGGCGTTGGAGAGGTGGTTGGCGGCGAGGATGACCCCGCCGGCAGCCGGAACGTGCCGGCGGCCACCCCAACGCTCGCGAGTAAGCAGGAACAGCAGCGGCTTCAGGATGGCCACCGCGACGAGGATCCAGCGCCCCCAGGGGCCGCCCCGCTCGCGATGGCCCGGCGGATCGAGGGGGTCCAGCATGCGGGGCACGCCGGCGGAGAATAGCCACCCGCCGGCCGGGGAGGGGTGGCAGATGAGCGAGCCCGAGCAGGAGACCGTGGACGCCACCGTGGAGACCGCACCGGCGCCCGCCGGCGTCCAGGCCCAGGAGGTCGGGGCCCAGGAGGTGGGGGCCCAGGAGGTGGGACAGGTGCCGGCGGAGCCGGCCGAGCGGCCCGCGACGAGCGACCCGGCGCAACGCGACGACGACGACCTCGGGACCGGCGGCTACGAGGGCGGTGGGGTCGGAGGCGGCGTGGGCTGAGCCCCCCGCGCCCCCCGCGCCCCCTGCGCCCGTCTCACGCCGGCAGGGCGACGCCCTGCGGGGCGAACTGGGTGCGGTAGAGCTCGGTGTAGAGCCCGCCGGCGGCCAGCAGCTCCTCGTGCCGACCGCTCTCCACCACCCGGCCGGCCTCCACCACCAGGATCCGGTCGGCCTCGCGGATGGTCGACAGCCGGTGCGCGATCACCAGCGACGTCCGCCCCACCAGCGCGGTGGACAGCGCCCGCTGCACCGCCGCCTCGCTCTCGCTGTCCAGGTGTGCGGTGGCCTCGTCGAGCACCACGAACCGCGGCGCCTTGAGCAGCAGCCGGGCGATCGCGAGCCGCTGCTTCTCCCCGCCGGAGAGCCGGTAGCCCCGGTCCCCGACGACGGTGTCCAGACCCTCGGGCAGGGCCCGCACCATCTCCCCGACCTGCGCGGCGTCGATGGCGGCCCACAGGGCGTCCTCGCCGGCGGTGGGCGCGGCGTAGAGCAGGTTGGCCCGGATCGAGTCGTGGAACAGGTGCGCGTCCTGGGTGACCACCCCGACGGCGTCGCGCAGCGACTGCAGGGTGAGCTCACGCACATCGGTGCCGCCGACCCGCACGGCGCCGCCGCCGACGTCGTACATCCTCGTCACGAGCTGGCTGATGGTGGTCTTGCCGGCACCGCTGGGGCCGACCAGCGCCACCAGCTCGCCGGGCTGGGCGCGTAAGCTGAGGTCGCGCAGCACGGTGGTCGACGGGCTGTTGTCGAGCACGGCCACCGACTCCAGCGAGGCCAGCGACGTCTCCGCGGCGGTGGGGTAGGCGAAGCGGACGTGGTCGAACTCCAGCGTCGCCGCAGCATCCGCTGCCAGCGCCACCGCGTCGGCGGCGTCCCGGACGGCCGGCTCGAGGTCGAGCACCTCGAATACCCGCTCGAAGCTCACCAGCGCGGTCATCACGTCGACGCGGACGTTGGACAGGGCAGTGAGCGGGCCGTAGAGCCGCTGCAGGTACGCCGCGAGCGCCGTCAGCGACCCGATCGACAGCGAGCCACCGATGACCAGGTGGCCGCCGAGACCGTAGGTGATGGCCAGTGCGAGCGCGGAGACCAGGGTGAGCGCGGCGAAGAAGACCCGGCCGTACATCGCCGAGGTGATGCCGATGTCGCGCACCCGGCCGGCCCGCTCGCGGAAGGCGCGGTCCTCCTCCTCGGGGCGGCCGAACAGCTTGACCAGCAGCGCGCCGCTGACCCCGAAGCGCTCGGTCATCGTGACGTTCATGTCGGCGTTGAGCCCGTAGCTCTCCCGGGTGATCTGCTGTAGCCGGGAGCCGAGCAGCCGCGCCGGCAGCACGAACAGCGGCAGCAGCACCAGCGACAGCACGGTGATCTGCCAGGACAGCTGCACCATCACCGCGAGCACGAAGACCAGCGAGAGGCTGTTGGACAGCACCGAGGACAAGGTGCCGGTGAAGGCCGACTGGGCCCCGAGCACGTCGTTGTTGAGCCGGCTGATGAGCGCACCGGTCTGCGTTCGGGTGAAGAACGCCAGCGGCTGGCGCTGGATATGGGAGTAGACGCGGGCCCGCATGTCGTAGATCAGGCCCTCCCCAACCCGGGAGCTGTAGTAGCGCTGGCCGAGCGACAGGGCCGCCTGCAGCACCGCGATGCCGGCGACGACGAAGGCCAGCTCGGTGACGACAGCGCCGCGCCGGGGAACCACGCCCCGGTCGATGATGCCCTTGAACACCAGCGGCAGCAGGGCGCCGAGGATCGCGTCGAGCACGATCAGGGCCAGGAAGACCGCCAGTGCACGACGGTACGGCGCGGCGAAGCGCACGATCCTGCGCACCGTGCCCGGTGCCAGTTTCTGCTGCACCGCCGATCGGTCGCTGCGGAACGAGGAGAACGTCGAATGCATGCTCATCGCCGCCTGCAACACCTGTTACACAACGGGGATTCCCGCCCGGCGGACGGCGGCCACCAGCCCGGCCGCCTCGTCGGCGGGACGGTGCAGCAAGGCTCCGGCGAGGCCGTGGGCGGCCGCCTCCAGGTCGCCGACCGGGACGACCAACAGGGCCGCGCGCAATGCCACCGCCTCGTCCGCCGCCACGGGTCGGCCGGTGAGAGCCAGCTCCAACGCCCTGGCCCGCCCCACCAGGGGCACGAGGGCCGCCGCTGCCGCCGGGTCGCCGCCCACTGCCAGCACGGTGCCCTGCTCGACCACCCGCAGGTCAGCGGCCAGGCCGAGCGTGAGCGCGCCGCCGGTCACCTCGCCGGCGAGCGCGGCGATCGTCACCGGGGGCCGCAGGAGCGGTGGGAGCACCGCGCCGTCCGGGCCGGGCCGCTCGTCGGCGTACCGGCTCCACGGTCCTGTCAGCACGGCGACGCGCACCCGGCCGTCCAGCCCCCGGGCCGCCTCGGCCAGGGCCTCCCAGCCGCGCGCAGGCAGCTCCACGACCTCCGGCAAGGCGGTCAGGTGGCCTTCTTGCCCCGGGTGGCGCCGCCACGGCCGCGCAGGCTGGTGCCCGACTCGGACAGGATGCGGTGCACGAAGCCGTAGGAGCGGCCGCTGTCCTCGGCGAGGATGCGGATGCTGGTGCCGTTGTCGTATTTCTTCTTCATCTCGGCGGCGAGCTTGTCGCGCTCGGTGCCGGTGATGCGTGTGCCCTTCTTGAGCTGCTCGGCCACGGTGGTCCTCCAGTGCAGGCGGCGTCCCGGTCCACGTCGCCCTTCCCGATCATGAGCGGGCCATGCGCGACCGCGCCGGCTGGCATCACGCCAGGCTGACCAGATCGGCGTAGCTGTCGTCCCAGACGTCCTCGACGCCGTCGGGCAGGAGCAGCACCTTGTCCGGGCGCAATGCACGCACCGCGCCCTCGTCGTGGGTGACCAGCACGATCGACCCGGCGTAGGAGCTGATCGCGCCGAGCACCTCGTCGCGGGAGGCGGGGTCCAGGTTGTTGGTGGGCTCGTCGAGCAGCAGCAGGTTGGCGCTGGACAGCACGAGCGCCGCCAGCGCCAGCCGGGTCTTCTCGCCGCCGGACAGGGTGCCGGCCGGCTGGCTGACGGTGTCGCCACTGAACAGGAACGAGCCGAGCACGGTGCGGATCGTCGCGTCGTCGGCGTCCGGGGCAGCGGTGCGCAGGTTCTCCAGCACCGTGCGGTCGGTGTCGAGCGTCTCGTGCTCCTGGGCGTAATAGCCCAGCCGCAGGCCGTGGCCGGGCTCGACGCCGCCGGTGTCGGGGGCCTCCACCCCGGCGAGCATCCGCAGCAGGGTGGTCTTGCCGGCACCGTTGAGCCCCAAGACAACCACCCGAGCGCCCCGGTCGACCGCGAGGTCGACGTCGGTGAAGATCTCCTGGCTGCCGTAGGACTTCGACAGCCCGCTGGCCATCAACGGCGTCCGGCCGCACGGCGCCGGGGTCGGGAACCGCAGCTTGGCCACCCGGTCCGCCTGGCGCACCTCCTCCAGACCGCCCATCAACCGGTCGGCCCGCTTGAACATCACCTGAGCCGCCTTGGCCTTGGTCGCCGAGGCGCGCATGCGCTCGGCCTGGGCGCGCAGCACGGCGGCCTGCTTCTCGGCGTTGCCCCGCTCGCGCTTGCGGCGCCGCTCGTCGACCTCGCGTTGGGCGAGGTAGCTCTTCCACCCGACGTTATAGACGTCGAGCGTGGCGCGGGTGGCGTCCAGGTGCAGCACCTTGTTCACCGTCGCCCCGAGCAGCCCGACGTCGTGGCTGATCACGACGAAGCCGCCGTCGTGGCGGCGCAGGTAGTCGCGCAACCATACGATCGAGTCGGCGTCGAGGTGGTTGGTCGGCTCGTCGAGCAGCAGCGTCTCGGCGCCGGAGAACAGGATCCGGCTCAGCTCGACCCGGCGCCGCTGGCCGCCCGAGAGGGTGCCGAGCGCCTGGCCGAGGACCCGCTCGGGCAGGCCGAGCGAGGAGCAGATGGTGGCGGCCTCGGCCTCCGCGGCGTAGCCCCCGAGGGCGGTGAAGCGCTCCTCCAACCGGCCGTAGCGACGCAGCAGCTCGGCGTCGTCGGGGGTCTCGGCCAAGGCGACCTGGGCCTTCTCCATGTCGGTCATCACCGCGTCGAGACCGCGCGCCGACAGCACCCGGTCCCGGGCGGTCACGTCCAGGTCGCCGGTGCGCGGGTCCTGCGGGAGGTAGCCCACCGGGCCGGTCGCGGTGACGGTGCCGCCGGCCGGCTGGCTCTCGCCGGCGAGCACCCGGGTGAGGGTGGTCTTGCCTGCGCCGTTGCGACCCACCAGGCCGACCCGGTCGCCGGGTCCGACCCGGAACGCGGCGCCCTCGACCAGCAGCCGGGCGCCCGCGCGCAGCTCGAGGTCGGTGACGGTCAGCACGGACTCCAGCGTACGGCGGGGGCGCAGCGGTGCTGCCGGTCGGCGGGCCCCTCAGGGCGTGACGGTGACCACCAGCGCGCGCCCGACTGCGCCCGGGTGGGCGGTCGACCCGTCGACGCTGGGCGTCAGGCTGACCCGCCCCGCGTGCGCCAGCAGCACCCGCAGCCGGGCCGTGCCGGCCGCCGTCAGCCGACCGGCGGCCAGGAAGCTGGCGGGATCGGAGCCGGTGCGCCGCACCGTGACCCGGTCCCCGACCCGGCCGCCTGTCACCCGGATCGTGACCAGCAGCGGCTCCCCCGCGCGGACGGCACCGGGGGGGACGGCAGCCACCGTGGGCGGCGTCCCGACCACGCTGTCGGGGAACAGCGCCGGCGCGTGACTGCGGTCCCCGGCGTAGGCGAAGGAGTAATAGGAGCCGCCAACCAGCGGCAGCATGGCCGCCGCGGTGCCGCGGGCGTCGGTGCGCACCCTGGTCACCTCGACGGCCGGGCCGGTGAGGCCACGGCGAGTGACCGCCAGCACCGCGCCCGGCACGGCCCCGCGAGGTGCTCCTGTGCCGGGAGCGGAGCGCAGCGTCAGGCGGGCCAGCAGCCAGCCGGCCGTGTAGGCGGCGGGGTCGAACTGCGCGGTTAGTGCTGTGCGGAGCGCGTCGGACTCAAAGCCGGTCGCGACGGCCGTCACGGAGACGGCCGCTGGCGCCCCGCTGGTCGGCGGGCGGGACCACGTCGAGGCCGCCCCGGCCGCGAGCCGCCCCACCGGCACGACGACGGCCCGCAGCGGCCGGCCGTCGACGTCTCGGCCGACCACTTGCACGACGACGTCGGTCAGCGGCCGCGGCGAGATGTTGGTGACGGTGCCGATGGCGGTCCCGAGCGGGTGGGCGGTGTCTGCCGGGTCGTCCGTCACGATGGCCGGGGACGCCGTGAGCGCCGTGCTCTGCGGTGCGTAGCCGGTGCGGCCGTCGCGACCGAGCGGCGGCAGGTCGAGGTACGGCGAGGCGTCGGCGACGGTGACGGTGACCGTGGCGGCCGTGGCGGCGTCCGTGCCGATGTCGAACGCCGTGGTGGAGCCCGGCTCAACGGCGAGGTCGGTCACCGCGGGATAGGTCCCCACCACGGTGGCCACGACCGTGCCGTCGGCGGCGCGGAACACCGCGCGCGGGACGATCGCGACCGTCTCGTTGCCGGTGTTGCGCAGCTCGCCGGCGACGTGCATGCCCGGCTCCCCCGGCAGCCGGTAGACCTGCGCGGAGGACACGCTGGCCCGGCCCGCCGGCACCCCGACCTGCAGCCCCGCGGGGGGCTGCACCGCCGCTGGCTGCACTGTTGCTGGCTGCACCGCCGGAGGCGCGGCAGCGCCACCGGCGCCGGCGAACGGCCCGAGCAGCGCCGCGGAGATCGTGGCCCCGAGGACCGCCCCTGGGAGGGCGAGGCGGCGGACGGAGGTCACGGCCAATGGTCGCCGCGCCGGCACCCAGCGTTACCGCACGCCGCAGCACGGACATCGCCCTCCTCTCCTGAGATCAGCTTTTGAGCGCCGCTGGCGCGTCGTGGGTCGGGAAGATGGCGTGGGTGAGCGCGGGTTGCGCCGCGCCGGGTGGCGCGCGATCGTGGAAGTGCTGGTCCCGGTGACGCCGTTCGGTCTGTAGTGCCAGTGAGCCTGTAGATCAGCATGGTGGTGGAGGGCCACCACGGGAACCGTGGAATGTTGCTTCGAGCACGAAAGTCAGACTTGTCAGTCTTCTCGCCCTTTGAACCGCCCCGGGTTCGGTGGAGGCTCTGAACCCACGAAGGGTGGAGTCGATGCCGGCACCGAGGAGGTACCCGCAGGAGCTGCGGGACCGGGCGCAGCGCCTGGTCGTTGAGG
>JAABUP010000304.1_pt1 | contig 111391 bp, 176 predicted proteins | sample 5559201 | NCBI WGS metagenome assembly JAABUP01 (sample SAMN10711887, study PRJNA513373) | rock metagenome | isolation source: Antarctica rocks | place: Antarctica
GTGTATTATCCCCCCCCCCCCCCCCCCCCCCCCCAGACATCCACGAAGGCACCCCCCTTGGCTCGATGGAATCCCTCCATGGTCTCCAGACCTACATCTCCAACCCTAAAACCCCACCCAGCGGGAAAGTCGACACGCTGATCATGATCACCGACATCTTCGGGATCTACGTGAATGCCAAGCTTCTTTGCGACGAGTGGGCGGGGCAGGGATATCGGGTGCTTATGCCGGATTTGTTCGAGGGTGATGGGATCCCCACGGACATGCTCAATGTGGGTCGAGCTTTCAATCTCTAGGCCGGCTTCTTTGGTGGAGAGGCTCATGATCGGTGGGCAGACGATCGTGCCGAATTTGAGGGAGCAGGCGGGTATGACGGTAGTCGCTAAGGCTGCGAATGGCGCTAAGACGGGCGTGACTTTGGGACCGTGGCTGGTGAAGCGTAAGTTCCCGGATGAAACTGCCAAGTCCTAGCCTGACGTGCAACAGACCGTGAAGCCGGTACGCACTCTTCCTTTCTGTCTCTCGACGTCATGCTTGATATGACTCCTCGCTTCCCTGATCGGACTTGCGCTGACACGCCCAGTGGTCAAACCCCTCCTCGAGAAATTCGTACAAGGCGTCCGAGCCGATCCCAACACGTCCGTCCATCTCCCTCACGACTCTCACCCAGTATACTGATAAAGAGCTAGCGGCGCCGTCGGGGCGATTGGTTTCTGCTGGGGTGGGCGATACGCCTTCCTCCTCGCACAAGAGAACTCGCCCGCTCGGGTCGACGCGGCGGTCAGCAATCACCCTTGTACGTCTTCGTCAACTTCTTTTGCCTTGGGATCGAGCTGACGGAGTGACGCAGCGTTCATGGTCAACGCGGATGTGGAGCCGATCACAAGTGTACCGTGCGCGCTGTTCCTCGGGACGAAGGATGATATGCTCTCCGTCGACGGGCTCGGCAAGGTCCGTCTCTCCCCTCCTCCTACTCACCCTGTTTCCGCATATTCCAGCTAATCTGGTGTGATAGTTTGAGAAGATCATGAAGGCGAACCTAGGCAACAAGCTACTCACCAAGACCTTCCCCGACGGGTTTGTCTTCCGCTTCAACAATTTGATCCAGCTGATCAGAGTGCGACGCAGGGTACACGGATTCACGATCCGCGGCGACGCGACGGATCCGCACGAGAGGGCTATTAAGGAGGAGGCGAATAACGATGCGATGGCTTTTCTTGCGAAATGGTTGAAGCACTCGTCGTATAGCAATTCGCAGCAGTCCATGGCTGCGGGGCGTGTATGAACGGGTGGAGAGGCATCCAAGAAATCGCAAGGAGATGTCAAAACGTATCGGAAGGATCTGTTGAGTATGCATAGCAGTAGTCCTTAATGTTGGCCGATGCTTTCCAACCCGCCAGATCGTGCAATAAGTCACATGCGAGGCAGTACCCTATGATCAACCGAACCGTCCGCGATATCCCGTCACCATCAACGTCTTACAGCTCGACCTCCCCCACTTTCTCCGTTACTCCATTCACACCATTCACGTCGCCGTTGGTCTCCTCCGATACCCATTCTCCCTCTCCCTCGTCTTCATCCAGCAACCCCCCCGCAGCGGCAGCGGCGAACGAGAAACCCGCTCTTGCCGGCTTATCCTTCTTCTTCTCCACCTGTCCATTCTGCTCCCTAGGCCCGGGCTTCGGACCACGAGCCACGGTGCCCTCGAAGCCGCTCTCCACGGAAGGCGAGAGGGGCGGGTTTGGCAATTTGGAATCGTTCGATGGCCGTCGCTGATGGGTACTGACGTTTCTCGGCCGTTCCCCACTCATATTTCTTGGTCTCTCCCCACGCCCAGCCCCAGGACTAGTCGGTCCCGCTACCTCGGCCCCGGCCTCTTCCTGCGCCTCCCGGATAGCCCTCGGCCGGTCTCCAGAGAACTGCCTCGCTTTCGCCTCTTCCTCCTTCGCCTTGGCTATCTCCTCCTCGCGCGCCTTCTTCCGACCTTCGTCTCGCTGAGCTAGCTTCGCCGCGGCGTCTTGCTCGCGTGCGGCGGAGTCGATGGGCTTGGCGGAACCGAAGATGCCTTTGCTATCGGAACCGGACTCCGAAGAGGCGGTGGTGGAGGGTGTGGGAGGGACGGAACGGGCTGCGAGGTTGAGCTTGCGTCGCTCGAGGGGAGCTGGGGCTTGGCGGGGACCTGGGTGGTATTCAGCGTCGTTCGTCGAATGATTGCCGAAGAGCAGAGAACTGCTGCCGTAAAGTGCGACTCACTCTCTCCGTCTACGCTGCCCTGTCGGCTTCCTGCGGATGGCACAGCAGAAGTCGCTCGAGATGACCGCCATTCGCGATCGTCCCCCGGTGAATCGGTGATCGACGTCGCGGGTGTTTCCGGCACTGGTGTCCGCAGCTTGGTCCCGCGTGACCACTAGGCGAATCAGCTAAAGAGTCGAGAAACACGCGATCACGCAATCAACTCACTGTCGACTCCGCTTCTGCCAAGCTCGGACTACTCTGCCCCGGACCCAACGAGGGCCTCTGGTGTGGCGGAGCATCTTTCCCACCGCCGCGAGTTGGCTCGACCATCGGTTTGGCGCTTCGCCATTGGTTCACCTCGTCCGCTGCGCTGGACATACACTCCCTCTCCCTCCCCGGTCCAGAGCTTTCCCGCCGAAGACCACTTGGCGTAAGGGGAGTAGCGGATGGAACGAATCGTGTTCCTCGAGTAGACCCCCAGTCTCGCTCCGGTCCGGGCTCGGCGGAGAACGATCCACCTCGTTGAGGGATGGGTGGTGCGTCGGTGCGGGCGGGGAGAGGGGTGGTGCGGCGCCATTGACCTGCATCGTCCGCTGCAGACGGTCCAAAGCCGTCTCGTCGTGATGATGCAGCTACGTCGTCAGCTTCAAGCAGGCTAAGCGTACGTGAACTCACGAGCTTCGGCCACGCTGATCCGTATTGTCCGCCCTCCCATCATCATCATACTCCTCCCAAGCGCATCTTTCAACTTCTCCACAGTGGAGAACTCGACGTAGCCGAAGCCTTTTGGTTTGCCGGTAGCGTCTTTTACTAGCCGGACGGAGGCCGGGGTGAGGTCGGCGAAGAACTCGCGGAGCTCGGTCTCGAAGGTCTCGAAGGTGAGGTTGCCGATGAAGGCGGTATATGGGGGAACGGTGGGGAGGGGGAGTTCTTCGCGGGGCGGACCACTTTGGAAGCCTGGGACAATGTCAGGTAATATAGAAGAAAGAGATCTTATGACTCACTGGATCGAGCGCCACGGTCTGGCATGGAATCAAGGTAGCCTGGCTCGCCTCGCCTGGGAAGGGTCGGATCGCGGGCGGCAGCTGAAGTGTTGCAGAGTCAGCTTAGCCCCCAAAGGAGAGTGACTGGAGTGTGGAGAACTACGTACGTGCAGTAGGGAGCTCAGGCATATCATCCGCCCAGGATCCCGAAGCTGCGCTCATCAGCTCGTCCCGACGCAAGCTCGCCCAGATTGAGGAAACAGTCCGAGGAATGAGTATATGGGGAATAGCTCACTCGTATCGGCGAAGAAGTCCGCCAGGGCCATCTTCTGAGCCTTCTTTTTGGGTGCTGCATACGGTCAAGCATGGGTATGAGTGGAAAGGCGAGTGTGAGGAAGGGGGAGGATGGGAGAAGCGGTCGGGTCAGCACTCGTCATTCCGGTAGGCCACAATGGGACGCACGCATGTTGCTTCGAGCGCTTTTTTTTTTACAATAAAGCAGGTAGTCGAAACCAATCTGCCGTGGTCTGTTTGACTTTGGGGCTAGCGTTACAGCAGTGATGATTAGCTGCCAAGGATGAATGGGATCCGAAAAGACTTGGGAGACCCGGCGGGGAAACGTAAATGCCACGATCGAAACCTTGGCGGGGAAACCGGCATTAGGGTGGAGGTGCGAGCGGATCTGTTTCTTTCCTGTACATATCTTTCCACCCGTTTCGAGACGTCGCTCAATCTCTCACGAATCCCTTTACGAGTCGACGATATCCCCGTCACATGATCATGTTCGCCTCACGCCTGATGCCTGATTCACTGCTGTTCGGCATATGGCCAGTTCTCATTCCGACATGACCGGGAGATTCTTCTCCCTCTGAGTTCAATGGCTTTCAGGAGCTGACCCTCAAGACACAACCGATTGACAAAATGTGTTACAGCTCCTTGACTCACCCTTACGCCCCTCTCATCCAAACTGACACACAGGCAAGCGTTTGAAAGGACGACAAATCTGATACAGTCCCTAGCGGGTGTGAATGGAGGCTTGTGGAGCGATGGGTATATCAGTTGGGACCCTGGACTTGGTACTCTCCATCCCGTTCCCACCGAACCCATCACCACCAGCCAATCCTTTCCACCCCCTACACCAATCACCACTATCATCACCATCGACTGATCCCTCCCACCAACCCAATTGGCAATCTCAACCTCCCAACGATCTCATCTAGTTTCTGTCATCTAATCACCCTTCCACACCATGCCCGATCGCCAACCCAAGAAAAAACAAGTAGTCGACAAGAAAACCCTCCCAAACCTATTCATTTTGATCTGTAAAGGATGGATGATCGTCGCTGTCGGCGCGCTAGCAATGGTGCGATGCGACACCCTCTTTCCGTTACTAGTCTCACGCTTGCAGAACTTCACAGTATGGATGTTCATCCTGATCGAAAATTTAAGAGTGTATCATCACGGTGAAAGTGAGTACGTCCAACTCATTCCGTGTCCACCCCACTGACTTTGGATCAGATTATTACCTAGGTAACGACGCTGCCAGCTATGGCGGCAGCCCGAACGCAGGTTATGTCGGTGGGTACTTTCCTCGACGGAGTTCCCAACTGATACGAGCCAGATCTAACCAACATCCCGAAACACCTAGCCGGCGCGGTGTACGTACGCTTGCGAGATAACATACTGATGATTCAGCTTTGCCGCCGCTTTCGACGTCGCGATGATGTTGTTCATCCTCGTGTCGTTCCTTAGCGACGTCTTGTACGTATTATGTCCCGGCTACTACGCCTGCTGATGACGAGAATAGCTTGAATTTCGACATTGCCAGGCAGTTGCTGGGTATGTGACCCGAACTGTGCTTGAGCTGACATTGGATAGAGATGCTCTTTGCGGTCGGTCTGTATACTGAGAAATCCGTCATCGACATCGAGTACTTCTGTGAGTTCCTTCGCTCTGTCGCCTTTCGGCCGTACCGCTGACGTCAACCCGTTACAGTTTTGATCGTGAGTCGTTGGTTGCACTTGTGTTTGTTGAACGGGGTCCTTTAGGCCAACGGCTGCCTCAAGCTCTTCATCGTCGCGGTCAGTCATCTCCACTGCCCGTCGTAGTCAGCTCACCCGATGGATAGACAACTGGCGCTGAAGCCTACACCGGTCTGAGCTCTGGCAATAACTCGATCGACACTCCCCTCTTCTGCGTGTACGCCGTGATGATCCTGCTCTGCTCGATTCCCTTCACGTAGGTCTCCTCTTATCCAGGGAGCTCGCTAACATGTCGGTCCGATAGGGTGATTGCGAGCATGGTGAGCGATTGCCTCGGATGACAACATCGCTGACATCCCGCAGTTCATCATTCAGCGCAACAAGGTCACTACGAGGCGGAAGGCTGACATAGAACAGGCGGAGAAAGCGAAGCAGAGTCAGCAGAGTAAACCTAGGGGCCGGAACCCAAAGTCGACGGGATAGCTACACCGTATGCAGACAGATTTGAACTCCCCCGTCGCGCGTTCACAGCATCGATCATGTAAAGCTTCACCAGGACGGCAGGAGGAGCTGAGGAGAGGTCCTTGGGTGTAAGTATCTGCTCATTCGGTAGAGGCGCATCAGACCTCACATAGTGTCATTGCAGCTCTATCGAGCGGGTTTTGCTCTCTAATCCGCTCCGCCGGGCTCGTAATCAGTACCAAGCTCGCCCGAGCTTCACGAATCCAGCAGAAATCCCTTATCGTGCCTGTCGATCACCTCCGAGATCCCGCTATCCTCCACATTTCTCATCCACTTCTAACTTCATCCCTGATCCGAAACGACCGCGATGGGCCAATCCTCCACCCGTCCATCCGTCCCTGGCCCCGAGAATCCTCAACCGTCATCCTCGAAAGTCGGTGTAAGCGGGAGCAGGAGCGGGAGAGCAGGCGGGGTAAACAACTCGGACCTCGACGCACAGAACTTCGGGTGGGGCGGACAATGTTGCTCGTACGTCCGCCCTCCCCCCCCTCCTCCCTCACAATCCCTCACTCCCATTCAGTCTCTCACTTTCCCTCATTCTCTGACTCTCGCTCACTCCCCATTCCTCAACGCATCCCTCGAGCGATTCGTAAATCGGTTCTGATGTCGATCCCACAGGAATCGATACGTATACGACGAGAGTGATACCCCCGGGATGCGGCAACGGAAAGAAGCGCGGCGGATGAGGTTGACAGCGGGGATCGTCTCCGGTGCTGGAGGGGGAATTATGGGGCCTGGTCTGGTTGGGGGTAAGGGCCTCACAAGTGCGAATCTAGTTGGGGCTGGGGGAAGTATGGGTCTGGGGGGAGGTACGGGACATGGGGCGATGTGAGGTGGTGCGAATGATTACCGACGGGAATCGTCGGGACCAGCGATATGGAGGATTGCTTTGCCGAGACACAGAAGGCTTTGGTATGGTCTGGCCTGCAGAGACGGAGATATGACTGCATCGGAGAAATACTACATGAACTAGGGTATATGAGAGATTAGTCGCGTATCGTGAACTACTTAGAGGGCGGTCGCTGTAGTACTGTCGACCTGACTTCATCAGTATCGATCGAGGTCGACTGGTCACTCGCTCACCTCGATCGTCGGCACGATACTCGCGATGAACTTGAGGAACTGGACGTCATGTCAGTACTGCTTCGGACGGAAGGCAAGGGTCGAGCCGCTCACGATGACGAGGTAGAAGTCCACCTGAACCCCCTTCGGCTCCTCCTCCTCACCTCCTTCCTTCTCTGCCTGCACCGGGACCGATCCCCCGCCTGTAACCTTCCGCACCATCCCCCCGATTCCCCACTTCCTCTTCCCCGCCGCCGCCTGCGCCTGAGCCTTCGCCACTTCAGCAGGATCAGCTTGCGCCGCCTCCATCCGATCGATAAACTTCTTCATTACCGATGCGTGCTTGCACGGGTGGACGGAGGCGAGTTGCTGGCCGGAGTGTGGGAAGGCTTCCATGGTCATCGTCTTGAATGCGTGGTCGGCGGGGACGTCTTGGAAGACCTGGGCGGGGCTGAGGGGGGTTCGGTCCTGGGCACGTCAGAATGGGTCCGCAGAAGTAGATGAGACACACCTCATCGTAGCCGAATAGCCAGAAGCGAGGGGTTTGGTAGTGCTTGTCGTAGCTGATCAGGCAGTCGTATGTCCGGACTTGCAACAAGTTCTGCCCGACCGTCGACTGGACCTCCGCCCTGTTCGCATCAGATCAGGTGCCTTCTCGCTCGAGATTACTGACTCACGCGCTGGGATGCACTATCCTCACCGCCGCGTCATCCTCGCCCTCCTCCAGTCCCTCCGCCTCGTCCATATCAGGGATGTCATCCATATCTGGTATCTCCTCCTCCGCCGGATCGCTCAGATGTATCGCGGCGATACCACCAATGATTCCGGCGGCGGAAGTAGGAGGAGAGTCGGAGATGTCGGGGATCTCAGACATGGTGGTATGGGAGGGTCGCGGTGCTGCGGTCTTCAGATGGTTCTGCAATGAGAAGGGAAGCATACCTCGTCCGATGTGTGTCGCTACCCATTCGTCGTCGTCCCTTGCCACCTTTCCTTCTGATCCGGGAGCCTCCTCCGCCTAGCTGAAGTGATCAGCTGATATGAGTCCCCCCTGAGGTCTCGCCCACCTCGTCCATGAAGCTGAGGAGCTTCTCTGAATCCTCATCCGCGTCGGTATATTTGACCGCAGTAGCTCGTCTCAGGCAGGGCACTGCGTATCAAGCTGGTAAGCTGGATCACCATTGGAGGAAGAGACGCTGACCATTGCGAGTTATTAGGTACTGCTTGTCCGGCGGTAGGAAATCTCTCGCCCGTGATGAATCTCCCTTCTCCCTGGATACAGCATGTCAGCGCTCCGTGCTCCTTTCCACCAGCGATTCATGCTGAATCTGTCGAGACGACCGACCATTGCCAGACCGGGAACTTGAAGGTCAGGAAGTCTCCTGCCGCGACAAATTCCTCTACACCGTTTGTATCAGCAACGTAACGCTGAGTTGTGGGAGATGGAGGCAAAGGGTCTACTCACCGGGTGTGATGCGACCATGCTCTTTGAACTTGCTCTCTCGAAGTACCTAATTTGATCAGACCTAGTCGCAGCGGCCCCAATCCCGCTTGCAGCAGCAGGACTCCAGCTGACAGTGCTAGAGGGTGGCAACGCTCACCGGTGAGAGGTAATCCCGGACCGCCCAATATTGGCTCTGCATCCGTCAGCGACAGTCTGAATCTCCATCTCCGAATTACTTGAATAGCCAGAAGAGGGTTGTTCATCACTGATGCGGCGGTTAGTTGATGAAGCGATTACAAAGGGAGAAGCAGAAACGCTGGGCGTCACGTTCATTTGCATTCCCCAAAATCTGGAGACCCCGCAGTGACGCAATCTCGGCGACCTCGGCGCTTTCCATTACCCCTGGTCCCGCTGCTGCTCCGAACCCATTTTTCCTGCTTGTACTCTCCTTCAAAGGTCTCACTGGGTTAATCTGTGTATAATGACGAAGTAGTACCACCTTCACTGGACGAGCATCAGCGTCGCATCCTTCGGAAGATCTGAGATGTCGGATCCGGGATTGGAGGAAGAGCTGCCGCCTTCAAAGCTGGGGACGAAAGCTTACTGGGATGAGGTATACGAGTGGGTGGACTCCTTAGATCTTTACGGCTCAGCTGATGCAAGCAGGCGAGAGACAAGGGTCTTTGCGGTAAGTCGGAAGCTCTTCCATCTGCTGCCTCCTACTGTAATGAGGCGGCGTCAATCGCTGACGCGGTGCAGGATGTTGGGGACGAGGGCGAGGTCTGGTCAGTTTCTCAATTCTCAATCGCTGTGGTCGAGCTGCGACTGAATCGCGCAGGTTCGGGGAGTCGAGCGTCACCAAAATGCGCGAATGGGCCCAAAAACACCTCCCTCCGTCTCCAACCCCTATACGAGTCCTCGAAAGCGGTTGCGGAAATGGAACTCTCCTTCTCTCCTTCCTCACCTCGCCTCGTCCTGCCGCACCGCAACCATTTCACCTAACCGGCATCGACTATTCCGCCGGTGCGATCTCCCTTGCTCGGGGAGTCGAAATGGCTCGGCGCGCTGCATTGGACTGGGAGGATAGAGTGGTGAACGAGGTCGAGGTGGAATGGCGGCAAGGCGACTTATTGCGGGATAACATCGAGGACAAATGGGATTTAGTATTGGATAAGGGGACGTTCGATGCGCTGGCGCTTTCGAATGAGGTCGTGGATGGGAATGGGAGACTGCCGAGTATAGTGTATCCGGAGAGGATAGCGAGGCTGGTCAGGGAGGGCGGATTCTTTTTGATTACGAGCTGTAACTTTACCGAGGAGGAGATTCGGAGAAGATATACTAGGCCGGAGCTAGGTAAGCTGCCTGACGATAGATGAGTGCAGCTGACAGGGTCCTGCAGGATTTGTCTACCAGTGCGCCGAATGTCCGAGACAGTCGACTTTGGCTGAAAACTACAGCTCGAGCGTACTACATCCCTCCTTCACATTCGGCGGTAAATCCGGCACGGTCGTCTGCACCGTGGCCTTCGAGAAGGTGTCGCGATTACCTAACGGCACTAGCGCTGCCCAGCTTAGCAGCAACGTGGATACCATTCAAACGAACGGGCATCGCGAACAGACGGAGCCATTGTATATTTGCATAGACGTGAGTACTCTCGACAGAGTTACTGCTGATTGACTAGTGCGGAGGGACAAAGACGGATATAGCCATCGCGAGCGCGACTCGGGGGGTCATTGCACGGGCGATAGGTGGAACAGGCAATATGGCGGAGGTGAGCGATACTACGTGAATGTTGCTGATGGAACAGGTCGGATTGCAGCTGTCCTACGAGATGTGCGTTGATCGAGGTTGATTCAACTGATCATACAGCATTTGTGCGACGGTGCTCGCAGCGATCTCCCGCTTACCCGAGGTGTATCGAAAACCGCAGATTGCGAATGGAGGAGGGCCGAAATGTCCGGTGCAGTTCTCGGACATCTGGGTGGGGGTATGTCGGTTGAGCTTGGCCGGTCGCCTACACTGACGCTTCGCAGATCTCCGGCTGCGATACCCCGTTGGACCAGCAGCGGATGTCCGATCTCCTCAGTCCCTTCTTGTACGTGCCGCTAAAGCTAAGAGATGCTGGATTCGCTGATCCATTATAGCTCCTTCCCCGACGTCCCCGTACTCAATGACGCTCACCTCCTCGGCGGGGCTTTGCTCACCCATCACTGTCCTTGGGGCATCGCGGTCATCGCCGGTACCGGCAGCATCGTAGTCTGCCTAGAGGTGGTGGAGAACGGGGATATCGTTCAGGCGGGACGTCGCGGCGGAGCCGGATACCTGCTAGGGGATGACGGTTCTGGCAAGTCTTACTGGAGCTGGCACGAGTGAAGCTGATCAGACCTTCAGCTTTCGATCTTGGTCGCTGGGCGATACGACTCGCTATGGATGACTATGATGCAGGCGAGGAGGTCAAGGGCGGACTTTCCCAGTCGATTCGGGAGCATTTCGAGGTGGAAGAAACGGGAGAAGTCCTCGCGAAAGTGGTGAGTTGCTCATGCTCGAGGTGACGAAGCTGAACTCCCGCAGTACGACCTCGATCCCAACCTGTCTCCCTCCGACGCGACCAACGTCCGCAAACTCCGCATGTCTAACCTCTCCCGACCGATTCTCGACGCCTTCACCGAGACCCCACCCGATCCCCTCGCAGTTCGTGCCGTTCGCCAAGCAGCGGGATTACTGGTCGCCTCCATCGTCTCGATCGTTCGGCAGATGGAACGGACGCGAGGCAAGAAGGCGAGAGAAGCGGCCTTGGTCATGGGCGGCGGAGTCATCCGGCAGGAAGCGTATCAGGGTGTCATAATAGATATGCTCGCGGATGAGGGAGTGAGATTTGGAGTTGAGCAGGTCGTGGAGGATGTGGCTGGGGACGGGGCGATGGGTCTGGTGGAGAAGTCGAGGACAATGGCGGAGAAAACTGCATAGACGCTACAGCATAGAGGGGATTTCGGCTTGAACTAATTGGTATTTATATCCATGCACAGGTAACTTATGCGTAAGCTTTCCGCCATAATCGGTGATATTCTCGGCGATTACACTCGTTCCTGAACCAATCCCCGAGCGTGGCTGATTTTAGCTGCTTTCTTGTTAAGCCGACATCAACAAGCGGGGTAGCTCGACTTTGGCTGCACCCTCGTTTCTCGCTGTCATCATAGTCACCTATTGGTCTTATAAGCTGTATAGTACAGTCAACCAATCTGAAGGCATTAAGTACCGAGGAGCAGTATTTCGCGGGAGGATATCACGGTGTGTGGTAGGTTGGATCACTTGGGCTTGGATGTGTTGATCGTTGTCTCACCGTATGTCAACACCTTTCTCACTACTTCTCCTGGACTCGTCGCCACCATGTTGAGACCCTTTGCCCCAGGTACTCATTCCGACATGTCCGCCCCAGCATCCCCTCACCGCCTTCGCGTCCACCCATCCCCCGACACAGCTCGCAACTCCATCATCTCATCCTCCGCCAAAGGATGGTCCCCACTCCAGGTCAACAAGCGGGACTCGGTCACCTCCCCGCTCAAGCCGTCTCCGAACCCTTCCGACCATGATGGCGCGTCGCCGAGGAGGACGAGTAGTAGCTTCAAGCATGTTTCGAAGCACTCGTTGGTGTCGAATTCGCCTTTCCTGTCGCCGGCGACCGTGCAGGGACAACAAGCTGCGGGGATGAGCGTCTCTAAGGATCAGGTCATTCACGAGAGCAGATCCGCGAGGTCGCTTGAACAGGCGGCGGAAGCGGCGACGGGGGCCGCAGCTACGTCCAAAGCCGCGATTGGGCTAGGGATATCCGCGTCGCGACCGAAATCTAGGACGCCAAGCGGGGGCGCTTCGGTGAGCGGGACGAGGAAGGTGTCGAATGAGCGGGCGAAGGTTGCGTTCCCCTCCGTCACGGGCGAAAGGAGGACTTCGGAGGAGCGGAAGGTGTCAGTTAGCAAGGAGAACGATTCCCCTGATGTGCGATACACCAAGCGGACACCGAAGAGCAGTATGGGGTTGACAGGACTCGCGAAGGGCGAGCTGGTCAGCAAGAGCCCTTTCAAGCGGGTGCCTTCTGGTGGACTGTCCCCGTCGACCAGGGCGAACGAGAGTCCCTCCGTGTACAGTCCGAAGACCATCCCTGTCGAGCGGGACGACGTTTTCTCATCCCCCTCGCCGCGACGGACATCCGGTGGGAAGCGTCGGGTTTCCCCTGGTACCGTCCGACCTAGTGCTCGGACAAGCGACTCTTCCACTTCCTCTCCCCCGATATCGCTTGCGCAGACAGCAACATTCGCCGGTCCATCTCCGCTCAGCCAACCCCTCCTCGCCCCGCCCGATGATCCCACCCCCACCCCAACTCCCGCTAAATCATCCATGACCCCATCGCGCCGACTTCGTGGTCCGCGCGATCTCACCGATACGACCGACTCACCAACGAAGGCGAAGACGGTGACATTTCAGAGCATCCCCGACGTCAAGGAGTTTGAGCGGCTCAGCACTGAAGGCTCCGCGGATGGGAGCTTTGAGCTGGAAGAGGAATGGGTGGATAACGCGGATGGGAGAGACGAGGATACCAGCCTGGATGATATCCTCGACGAGTCGGCTTTGGATCGGATGGCGAAGCTCAGGGTGACCAATCCCGATGATCACGACGAGTCGATGACTGCGGATTTCGTCAATACGCTCATTGAAGAGGGACTCTTTAGCCCACCGCAGATTGCGACTCCGGCTTTCGACGCGCAGCCTGCGTTCGACATGGAGGACAAACCCGCCCCGTTCCTCTCCACTCCATCGCTCGGCGACTCAGTCCATGCGACTCCTCTGTTTGGGTGCGTAGATACGATGGGCGATATCGACTCCGCTGGTATACCTTATCGCCGGACACACCATGCGGAGCGAGCTGCTCTGACTCACTCTCTGCCTCAGCTGAATAGGGTCTCCCCACTCGAACGACGCGACATGCCCCACGCAAGCGATCACCAGATGTTCATGAATGGCAATGCCGCGCAACCCTCCTTGCCGCACTCGTACCCCGCACCATTAGCTCACCAAGACGGACCGATGCCGGACCCATTCATTACCATCCAGACCGCCACGAAAGCCCTCTCGCCCGAATGCTCGCGGTCCGAAGGCGGCATCCCACTCGGCCGAACGAGCCACGTCGAGCGCGTGCAAGCTGCTCGGACCCTCGCGACGCAGAGTCTCGGTCTGGGCATGCCGAGAAGTCCTGCCATCTCGAAAGACCTGACGAGCGCGCAAGCGTCACCGGAGATGGAGAATGAGATGCTGTTCGACGCGAGCTTCGAGGAGTCTCCTGAGGGGCAGGCGGAGGTCGAGACGCCGCTGGAGAAGGAGGATTTGAGTAGGAGACTGCCGAAACCGCCGCAGCCGCGGCAGCTAGACTTGCCTAGTCCGGTGTCGAGTCCGGTGAAAGAGGCAGAAAAGCCCGAGCCAAAGAGGGTCAGCTTGTCACTCGGATCTAGGTCGGCGCTGATGACGCCCAGTCAAGCATGTTCGAGTTCTCCCTCCCCTCCATCGGCTTCACCTCGCCATTCTTCGCGGCAGCCCCTACGATGCATGACTCCGGCAGCTCGACCGACGATAACGAGCCTGAACGACCGCTCACTCCGCAGTCGACCTATGCTTCGCAGGCAGCTGCGCATGGTGACAGCCCACATCGGATCCCGGCATTCGAGTTTGAGGAGGTCAGCCTGCACGCGGTCAGCAAGGCGGAGAAGTCGGAGAGACAGGTGTCTCCGGTGGTTGCTGCGTCTTCGGTGAAGGGTGCCCCGCCATCCGTGCCTATGACCTTGGTGACATCGAGACCGCTTTCCGCTGGTGATTTCGGCAGCACAGCGATGGCGGGCGAGGGATCCACCACGACGAGGGTGAGGCAGCGGATCTCGAGGGAGATGATCCGGGAAACTGTCCAGCAGCGTATCGCCGAGGGGAGTCTCGGCCGGAAAGGCTCTATCATCGATCCCACTTCGACCATCACCTCCGACCAGCCGCGAGTCGACAAGGACCTGCCTCCCCCGCCTTCCGACTCGATCCCGATGAGCAAGGCGCATACCACCGATTCGGCATCGCGTTCCTCCGATGAGAGACCCAAGATGCGGGCGAGAAGTCAAACTCAGTCCGCTCATCAGGTGTTGATGGCGACTGAGCGAGACGGGATGATCGCCGAGCCGAAGAGCGCACTAGATCGTCTCATCCAGATCGCGGGGCCGTCAGTACCTCGCGTCGTCTCGTCATCATCCATCATGCCGGTGAGTATACTTCAAAAGTCGAAGGAGCACACCCTCCTGCCTTCGGTGGCTCTGCACAGCCCTTCAGGAGGAGACGGCATGGCGGCGAGAGAACAGGCGATCAACGCGAAGCGGAGGGAGAAGGAGGGGAGAACGGCGAGCTCAACCTCCGGTGCTTCGGGGAATACGGTGAAGGGACGACGGAGAAGTCTGAGCGTCAGCGATGCGGGGGATGGGGAGGCAGTGAGTAAATGACATGGAAGGTGGAGTAGAGCTGATGAGTGCAGGTCAAGCCATACCGACATTCAGCGAACCCGCGATTGACGCTGGGGATCGACGAGGACAATACATCGATATTAGATGCTTTCACTGAGGAGGCAGCGAATATCGGAGCAGACGTGAGTGCATCAGCGCGGGCCATCCAAGCTGACGGCGGATTAGCGAGGATACAGGATCCGCGAGAAGCCGAAAGTCCATGCGACCTACGCAGACAAGGTCGTGCATAGCAAGGCTGGGGATATCGACAGCGGGCGAGCATGGAAGTCGCTGAGGCGGCCGTCAGATCTGGTGTGTAGATGGGGGCTTTCTTTAAGCTGATTTATGCAGAACGAGCACGCTGCGGAGATACGGGCTATGCGGACAAGAGAGGCGAGTGCTGGCAAGGCGTCCGGGACGATCTTCGTGAAGGGTGAGTCGCTTGCGGAGACTGTCCGCGCTAAATGCCGCAGTGCTCGGCATCGAGGGCTTGATCGTTCCGCTACCAGAGCAACAGACGATGTTCTGCATCACCCTCGACAACAGCATAGACTATATCCGGACACCATATACCGTGCTCACGGACGGAGCGAAGGTCAACCAGGAGTTCTCCCTGTACGTGGAGTTGCGCATTCGTTAGTAAGGCTGACCAGTGCAGCGTCGAGCACCCCAACTTCGAATTCTCCCTCTCCCTCGACATCCGGCGAGATCCCCACATCCTCAAAGCGCTGCACGAGAAGCACAAGCCGACGCCCGCCGCTTCTACTTCGCCCGCCAAATCGGGCCTACGCAATCTCTTTGGCTCCCCGCGGAAACTGAAACCAGGCCGCGACTCTCGCTCTTCTACACCACTTCCTCCTCCAACGCCCGTCGACACCATCGCGCGATACCTCGCCACGCCGGGGAGCTCGACCATCGCAAAGACGCACGTCGCGTTCAAGCCTATCGCCCGCAACTGCGAAGCCAAGGTCCTGGAGATCCGATACCCGATGTTCGCGATGTTCAAGGGTGAACCGGATAGAGAGGTCCCGGGGACACCTAGTACGAGTGGAGGCGGACCGAGGAGGCAAGTGGCGAAGATCACGCTGCAGATACTCAGGTTACCGCCGATACCCGGGATGAAGCCGGACGAACTGCCACAGTCCATCGACGAGTGTTTGAAGGGGATGCGGCATCATGCGTGGCACGAGCATGAGTACCACGAGGGGGTCTTGACTCAGGAGGGAGGGGATTGTACGGTGAGTGGCTCATTCAGCTCATTGGGTCAAAATAATGAAAAGCAGCTTCCACGTCGGCGAATGTTCAAGCTCATCGGAGGGAACCTCGTCGCCATCAACGAAGTCACCAAGAAAGAGGTAGCATCCATCGACCTCCGACAGATGAGGGGGATCGTCGACCTCAACGCGATTGACTCGAGTCCAAAGACAGCTAGACCGCGGAACAGCGATGAGGGGATCGCTGTTCGGCCGAGATCGTTCCGGGCAGATTTTGCGGACGGAGAAGTCATCATCTTTTCCGCGGACAAGGATGAGGATAAGGCGACTTGGTACGTGTCATGATTGGATATAGGCGAGAGCTGATCGGCGTAGGACGAGAACCCTTGAAGGGCTCATCGGCAGGATCCCGGGTAATCCCCTCTGGGCGGAGTTGCTGGCTACTAGACAGAGGGAGCGAGAAGCCAGAAGGAGTGCGAGCTCTACAAGTCTGGGGAAGGACCGGCGTTCAGCGAACGGTGTGGATCGAGCGGCAGGGGGACGAACGAAAGCTGGACCGACGGGTGCGATTTCGCGATGATCTGGCTCGGAGGATCTGGCAAGGAGGGATATAACGACATTGTGATACCCCGTACATGGTTGATCTTATCTTGGTTGATTTGTTGCATGGACTATGACTGCTTCGAAGGAGGTTTGAGACGCAGGCGAAGTACTATTCGACTTGATCTTTACGCGCCGACGCGTCGCGGAGATTTGGACATGTCCGTTGTCAACATCGTTGGACCGCCGCTATCCTTGGTTTCGCTGATCAGCTCCTCTCACATCATTCTCATCATTCGCATTGATACAGCCCCTTCACCTCAGCAGTCCCGCTTCACGCTTACCCGTGAGGAGAGGGTGATATACCTTCGCTACCTCGAGGAAGATTGTGGGTACATAGCGATCGGTCCAGAGGAGGAGGAGGGGTCAGATCTAGGCTGAGCGGAGAGCGAAGCCATGGGGAGGGAGATCATCTCGCTCCAGGTATGTGGTTCTTTTACCCGGTCTATCTACAGAATGAAGAAGCTAAGATTCTGTCTAGGCTGGGCAAGCGGGGAACCAGAGTCCGTCATCTTCTTGCTCGGCTCCCTATCACTGATCATTCCACCTTTCCCCGCTGTCTCGTACAGTCGGCGCTCAAGTCAGTCCATTGACCATCTCGCTTCATCTTCCTACGATCCAAAAGCTGCAGCTGAAGTATAGCTGGCTGACGTTCCCGCAGTTCTGGCAGAAGCTTTGCGCAGAACACGGTATCTCCCCTCAGGGCAATCTCGAGGACTGGGCTTCGGAAGGCGGGCAGGGCGATCGCAAGGACGTGTTCTTCTACCAGGCGGATGACGAGCATTACATACCCCGGGCTATCTTGATCGATCTGGAGCCGAGAGTACGTCTGACCAATCCCTCCAGGACCGCGACAACATTTCAACGCAAGCTTCTGCTGACTCTCGTATGCTGTTAGGTCATCAACACCATCCTCACATCCCCGTTCAAAGGCCTCTACAACCCCGAAAACATCTACCTCTCGAAAGATGGCGGGGGAGCTGGGAATAATTGGGCGCAGGGATATAGCGCGGGGGAGAGAGTGTACGATGATTTGATGGAGATGATCGATCGGGAGGCAGATGGTAGCGATTCTTTGGAGGTGTGTCCCGCTCCGACTCTAAGCGGTATCGTGTATGGCTGAGCCTTTTAGGGCTTCATGCTCCTCCATTCGATAGCCGGCGGCACAGGCTCCGGCCTCGGCTCCTTCCTCCTCGAACGGCTCAACGACCGATTCCCCAAAAAGCTCATCCAAACCTATTCCGTCTTCCCCGAATCCTCAGACGTGGTCGTGCAACCTTACAACTCCCTCCTCGCGATGAAGCGGCTCGTCAACCATGCGGATAGCGTGGTGGTGCTGGACAACGCGGCTCTAACGAGGATCGCGGCGGATAGACTGCATATTCAGGATCCGAGCTTCATGCAGACAAATCAGCTCGTACGTCTGGTGGTGCTGCTCATGCTGGAGCTGATGTGATCAGGCGTCAACGGTGATGGCGGCCTCGACGACGACATTGCGGTATCCGAGCTATATGAATAACGATCTCGTCGGGATCATCGCGAGTTTGATACCGACTCCGAGATGTCATTTCCTCATGACATCTTACACTCCCTTCACCGGTGACGAGATTGACAAGGTGAGCCAGATCCCGACTCCCTTCTCCAGATCAAAGCGCCGTGACCTCGTGTCACTTTGCATCAGATAGCTAATGATATGGTCTAGGCCAAATCAATCCGCAAGACCACCACCCTCGACGTCATGCGCCGCCTGCTCCAGCCGAAAAACCGAATGGTCTCCACCACCTCCACCAAATCCTCCTGCTACATCTCCTGCCTAAACATCATCCAGGGCGACGTCGATCCAACAGACGTCCACAAATCCCTCCTGCGGATACGAGAACGGCAATTAGCCAATTTTATCCCTTGGGGACCGGCGAGTATTCAGGTGGCGTTGACGAAACGGCGGACAACGGGTAATAGGGTTAGCGGGGTCATGATGGCGAATCATACGAGTATCGCTTCGGTCAGTTCTCACTCCACTGAGGTGATTGCATCTGATCGCGTGCAGTTGTTCAAGCGGATGCTGGATCAGTATGATCGATTGAGGAAGAGGAATGCATTTCTCGAGAACTATAAAAAGGAGGATATCTTCGCAAATGGATTGGATGAATTCGATGATTCACGGTGAGATCGAAGGTTTCCGCGAGAGGAGAAAGTATGAGCTGAAACACATGTTGTAGGCGGGTAGTCGCGGAGTTGACCGAGTAAGTCGAAGGCATCACTAGTGGAAGGGCTGGCTGATTTCGTGGGATAGGGAGTATGCAGCGATGGAGAAGTCAGATTATATCGATTATCGCGGGGATTAGCGAAGGGATGGGACGATATGATGCGGAATTAGCGATGGAAATGGACGATCGTGTCTGATACGAGGATAAGACTGACGCTGACTACACTTTCTTCTCCTCCTTGACCTTCTCCTCTGCCTTCTCCTTCGCCTTCTCCACCTCCGCCACGGCCCCCCCCTTCGTTCGCCTGCTCTGCCTTCTCTTTGAAAATCTGCATGAACGCGTCAATCTCCGCCGACCCCACCTGGCTTACTGCTGAATCCCAGTGTGTTGCCAGAACTTCAATTCTTCGGTGGTCATCTAGCCCTTGACTTCAGCCACGTTTCGGTGGAATCGTTCGGCGATTTCTTGTAGGCATTCTCGCCTTCAAGATGCTGTATCGCCCTCCGCATCGTTTGGATCTCCTCCCTCCGCCTCGCCTCCAGCCTCGACTCCTTCGCCTCCAGTCTCGAGATCTTCGCTTTCAGCAACACCTCCGCCGTCGGCTTAGATTCTCCGACCATCTCGCCAGCACTGATTTCCGCCTTGACAGGTGGGAACGACTGACTGGATTGTCCAGCGAATGGCTGGTGGGAAGATACTTGGGGGCCAGGAGCGGCTGTCGACGTCGGCGGACTGGGAGAGAATCGACATGAAAAGGATCGACGCGTCGGGGTTTTTTTCGACTTCGAGAGTATTGCGGGCTCAGCGCTTGGGGGATTCGCTTGGACCGACTAAATGGTCAGATCATACAGTTACAAGCAGACACTGACGTGGAGCTTGATCCTTTGATCCTTGTGCGCGCATTTTGGCTGACGACCATTCTTGGAATGCTGGACGCACGGTCCCACTCGTCCCCGTCCTCACACAACACCGCTCTGTCGAAGATCGCAGGCTCATTGTCGCAAACGAAATCTGCAATCCTAGGAAGAATCAGTAGGGTGGATGTTTAGCGACTCACTTTGTCGCTGCGACCGGCCACCTGGCGTACGTCCCTCCTTTCTCTATCCTGGGCTCGGCCTTCGGAGACGTGAGATACGGTGGTACGACCAGGTTTATGACCCAGGCGGACGAGTTGAGGGGATGGTAGTGCGGATGCTGGAAATAAAAACACATCGGTCGCCGGTGTGAGTGGAATCCCTTCAACCAAGACCCCACCAGACTTGGCGGGGTGGTCATCCGGGAGCTGTGCAGCGGTCGGTTGGACCTCAACGAGAAGAGAAGCTTTGGGGATCTTCATTTCAGTCATTGCTATGTCAAGTTCTAGAGGAATGTAAAGAGGAAGAAGAAATCAGCCGCGAGATCCGAATATCGATCAACCTTATCAAAAAATGGCCGGTGACGTGTGCCGATAACGATCGCCGGTTAATTTCTCCCGATGATTGTAATTGAGTCGACCAAACTCTCTCTTGTCCATATCGTCTCAACCTAAATCGAAACATCCTATCCCATCCGATCCCATCATGTCCGAACCCACCGTCGTCCCCTCTTCCAATCACCTGCCCACCACCGCCAATGGTAACGGCAATATGAACGGTACCTCCACACCCGTCATGATCCAGCGCGGCGCCACTGGCCAAGGTGCTGGTGCGGGTGGAGCCGGCGGGACTTTTGGCGTCAAGACCGGGCTCGCGCAGATGCTCAAGGGAGGGTGAGCCCCTAATTTCCAGAACTATGTTGGAGAAAGCTGATGATGGTGCATAGCGTGATTATGGACGTCATGAATGTGGAGCAGGCGAAGATCGCGGAGGAAGCCGGGGCGAGCGCTGTCATGGCTCTAGGTGTGTCTACTTCTCCTTTTACGCGATCATAGACACTGAGCGGAACCTAAGAGAGGATCCCCGCGAACATTCGTCGCGATGGCGGAGTAGCCCGTATGGTATATCTCACACCAGTCTTGTCAGGACATGGCTGATACAGTGATTTTAGAGCGACCCCGGGATGATCAAGCAGATCATGGACGCCGTCTCCATCCCCGTCATGGCCAAAGTCAGGATCGGACATACGGTCGAGGCGCAGATCCTGCAATCGATCGGGGTGGACTACATCGACGTGAGCAGCTTCTTCCTTCGCATTCGCTTCGCGGGTCGCTCCCGCGGAATGTCCAGGCAGTCAGTTGATTGCGGTTCAGGAATCCGAAGTTCTCACCATGGCAGACGACCAGCACCACATCGGCAAGCATGCGTACAAGGTGCCGTTCATTTGTGGTTGCAAGAACCTCGGCGAGGCATTGAGGAGGATCTCAGAGGGTGCCGCGTTAGTCTTCCCCCACACCAGGGCGCTCTTTCCTACTTTTTTAACCTTGCTTCCTTCAATCAGCATGATCCGCACGAAAGGCGAAGCTGGAACAGGCGATGTCGTTGAAGCCGTCCGTCACCAACGTGCCGTCATGTCCGATATCCGCCGGGCGGCGGCCATGTCCGATGACGAGCTCTACGCTTTCGCAAAGGAGCTTGCAGCGCCGTACCACCTGTTGAAGGAGACTGCGAGGTTGAAGAGATTGCCCGTCGTCTCGTCAGTCCACCAGATATGCGATAACCTCTTTGCAAGGTACGCGCAGTGCAAGCAGGCTGACATCGGTGTAGGTTTGCGGCGGGAGGAGTCGCTACGCCTGCGGACGCGGCTTTGATGATGCAGCTCGGTTGCGATGGGGTCTTCGTTGGATCCGGCATCTTCCTCTCCGGCGACCCAGCCAAGCGTGCACGCGCCATCGTTCAGGCAGTGACCCACTACAACAACCCAGCAGTCCTTGCTGAGGTATCGACAGATCTCGGAGAGGCTATGGTGGGCATCAGCGTGTGAGTCTTAGATCTCGTCTTCTGTGGCTGTCATGGTGGCATCTGCAGCTTCAATGATAGGTCCATTGCTGACTTTTGCACAGAGCAGGAGAGGGCGAGAAGATCGTGGGCGGGAGGATGGCGGTTCGGGGAAACTAAAGCCTCATTCATAATTTAGCGGAATTTGAGATCGTTATGCTGTTGTTTCTCTTTCATTGCTTTGTAGGGTCCCATAATTTGCGCTTTCACAGAATCTTTGCTTATCGCACAGCGACTCGTCAGACACTTAAGAATCTGTGAGCTTTATGCCACAGCGGCGGAGATTTCATCTTCGTTCCAGATATTACGTGGAGGTACTAATCTACCAATATCTGCGCCAATATATACCGCCCTTATCCCTCCCATCCCGCCAGTATCGACGCTTTTATGCGGTCTGAGCCTGAGCCCTCGATGGATCGGGAGTGAACCGAAGGTACGGCTGATCTCGAATCAGCACCATTCCCAAGTTTCGGAAGGGGACATCTTGAACAGATGATCGTCACCATAGAAGAGTGCACTTACGTAGACGGTCTCGACATTGTCCCCAAAGAGCTCCTTGACTTTCTCCCCCTGCACCGATGGGTGAACAATGACTTTCTCTCCAGGTTGCCAGTTGGCGGGGGTAGTGATCTACCCAACCAGTCAGTGGGCGTCTCGGATCGAGAGAAAGAGAGGACACGCCTTGTACTTGTCGCCGAGCTGGAGGGAGTCGATTACTCGTAACAGCTCGGGAAAGTTCCGACCGGTGGACGCGGGGTAGGCGAGGGTGAGGCGGATGACCTGGGCAGGGTCGATGACAAAAACGGTCCTCACTGTGAAGGGCATCCTACATGACGAGTCAGACTAAAAGGCTCATCGACGGAGTGGAGGCAGGCGGCGGTAGGGTGAATCATTTGTGTCTTGTGGGGAAAGAGGGGGAGGGTCAGGTGAGAGAATGGAGGACGAGAATTTGACTGACCCCTTCTTGTCCACGTTCGAACTGTCGAGCTTATCGAGCATCCCGTACATCCTCGCAACGTTGCGATCCTCGTCACCGATGATGGGGAAGTCGAGGGCCGGTCCAGATGGGGAGAGGGCGTTGATGTCCTTCACCCAGCCTGAGTGGGACGAAACGTTATTCGCCGATAACCCGATGAGCTGGGGATGGATTAGCAGGGGATTTGAGGAAAACAAGGCATGGGGGTGTTTCTTCCGAAGCAAAACAAAGGGGGCGGTAGGGGAAGGGCTGGCTCACCTTGACACCACGGGAAGCAAAGTCGGCATAGGACAGTGAGACGGCAGAGAGCTCGGTGGTGCATACAGGCGTCTACATTCCAAACAAGATTAGCTGGCCCAATGCCAGCAGAAAGAAAGTCGCGACCCACGTAGTCGTCCGGGTGGGAGAAGAGAATGGTCCATGAGCCTTTGATGTAGTCGTGGAACTACCGTCGTCAGCGTCCGCATTCCCCAAAACCCCCCCAGATTGTCGATGCTTGGAGTTGGCAACCTACCTTCATGCGGCCGATCGTGGTGTCGGCCTAACATAACCTGTCAACGATTTCCCATAGAGCTTAGCAAAATGTGAACCGCACCTCGAAGTCAGGAGCAACGTCGCCGAGTCGGAGAGCCATTTTGATGATGATATAAGCTTTGTGAAGGAAGATGATAAGTGGTGACTGAAGATTTGACCTGCTCGATTTCGCTATGGCGTAATCGCTCACAAATTGGAATTACACAAGTGGAGGCAGATTCCAGCAAAGTTGTACCATTTCCCTGAAGCTCACTTTCCCACGGTAAGTGAATATCTGCTTCCGTCGGATGAAACGCGTTCAGGGTGGAGGGTGATCTACATCGCATACATTTTCTACCTTCTTGCCACTCTTTTGACTCCATCTTTTCTATCTTGCCCCATGACTTACACGACTCGCTTGCCTTGATCCATTCACACTCCCTTTGAGCGAATCGTGTTTCAAATTGCTCGCCATCAAAGGCGATCACTTACAGAAGAGGGCGTCATTGTCTTTGTAGCATATAAAGGTAAGTACTGGTTCTAGTGATATTATCTCAACTATCGCCCTGTATCCCTCCTCCACTTCCAAATGACCATGCTAATCACCGCTGATCTAATAGACCCTGTCGATCCCCTTATGACCGACACCTCCCGACCCTACTCCCCTCGCCTCCCGTCAGCCGGTGTGATCGGCCAACCCTCCCCCACCTTGCTTAGTCGCCATATCACATCCCACACGAGATCTTCTCCACCCAACAGCCAAGCCGAACTCGACCTCGCTCAGCTCATCGCCCAAGCACATAGGCAGCACGAGGTCGACAAAGCTCGTAGCCAGAACGGCTCGAGCCATAACGGGGTCGGCGTGATCGGTGACGGGCTGAACGGTTTGACGGATAGTCTCCGGCGTCTCCGTACCGAAGATGGGTGGGATAGGCGATTTATCAGCGGGCACGGCGATATCCCCTCACCTATGCCTAGCTCCCTCCCACATTCGGCGCCATTGCCGCCGTCCCAGCCGCTGGCTGAGACTAAGTTCCCAGCTGGCCACCCTTTCCATCGTCACGAGACGCCAAGTCCGTTCGCCGCTTTCCAGGCGTCTACTATCAAAGCCGACGTCCCGATCGCCACGGATCCCGCGGCGCAGGTGGCCCATCACCTCTTGTCCCTCTCGACGATCTTTAATCCGTTGCTTTTTCAGCAGGACGAGGTTGAGAGGCTCAAACAGGAGGTCGAGATGTGGAAAGAGGCGTGGGGTAAGGTCGAAAAGGAACGCAAGAGGCTGGAGGCTGTCATGGCGAGCCCTTCAGCACGGAAGCCGGTCGGTCCTACATTTACAGCAGTCCTCATCGATGGCGACGGCCTGATTGTCGAGGATCACCACCTACAGAACGGCTTCGCAGGCGGTCAGGCCGCAGCTCGTGCCCTACTATCCGCCTTGCCGAAGTTCTCCGTTCTCGCCGATGCTTCGCCGACCAGCGCGACCACCAATGGCGATGTCGTCGTCGATGTCAACGCGCAGGACGATGCGGTATCGCCGAGGGATTTGGGAAGTGTAACCGTTCAGGTATTTGTGAATAAGACGGGCCTTGGCTCTACACTTGTCAAGATGGGATCCGTTCCCTCTTGGGGCGTATATGAAAGTTTCTGGCAGGGCTTTTCTGCCTCTCACGAATTGTTTACTGTCATCGACGTCGGTCCGGGCAAAGAAGCTAGCGACGCGAAAATCAGAGTTATGTCAGACCAGAATCTCCAGTCTTGCTGACCTCGCCTTAGAATACCTTAAGCTATACACAAAGAACGTACAATGCGAGATGATCGTCCTCGGCGCTTCGCACGATAATGGCTATGCCACTAGCCTCGCTTCGTAAGCTCTGCTCCTAATACGATCGTGTCACTGATGTCTATTAGCCTTCAGACGGAATCGCGAATTTCCAAGCTATTGCTACTCAAAGGCTACGCCGACCTCGCGCCGCAGCTCCGCCAGTACTCCTCCAGAGTGGTTTCCATCCCTACCCTCTTCAGGACCACAAAGATCCCGACGAGTCCCGTCACATTCTCGTCAATTGTTAATCAGTCCGGACCGCCTCGTCCGAAGCCCAAAGTACCGGAGATCATCGATCTGCCTAGTCCCACAACGCCGAGCGATGCGTCTTCTACCGAGATCATCGAGTGGCAGCCTACGTCCAAACCCGGAAAGAAGGATCTGGAGGAATGGACCGAGGCGAAGAAGGGGAAAACGTATAACCCGGGGAAAGCGGGAAAGCCTGTGACGACGGTAAGGGATCTCAAACCGAGGCCGTGTCACACGTACATTCCCCTTGCTGCTTGCCTCCAGTATGATGACGAGATTGATAGGTACTATCTCAGCCCCTGGGGTTGTAAGTCCGGTGACGACTGCGAATACGGTCATCAGTATAGTGCGTATAGATCGAATCGGGGCATCCGGCTGATGAGATTGTCGCAGAACTCGATCCAAGCCAGATGGAGGAGCTTACGAAACTCGCCAAGCAGATCATCTGTCCGTACGTCCGAGCTAATAGGTGTGGGTGCTCCCTATCAACAAGCAGTAATTGCTGATGAGCCGTTCATAGGCCACTTCACTGAAGCGGAGTGCGTTTATGGGTAAGCTACCGATCTCCCCTTGAAGCCAGCTCCTGGCTGCGGCGATGAGAAGGTCACAAGCTGATAGTCCCCACGCAGCCATCACTGCCCGAGGATGGAGAAGTGTCCTTTGTAAGTCCTGCGTTCAGTGGCCAGATGCCATTTTGGCTGACGAGGAAGGTAGCGGCGAGACATGCCGTTTTAGTAGCCTACCGAATGGTCATGGCGAGGTCGATAGGGCGGCGGGTTCACGGACCTCGCATAAGAGCGTCCAGAAGCTTGGCGAGTGAGTGAGGTGTGATTGCGTTGGGGAGGAGGGAAGAGGGAAGGCTTGCCGCTCTGACCGGGCAGAATCGCGGATGAAATTCAAGGGAGCTGGAAGCGTAGTATTCATAGAGTAGCCATCATGTGCATAAGTCGGCAGGAACTATAGTGTTTCATCCAACGACCTTTATGACCGACAGCGAGACCTGCGCCATACCTAGCCAGACCTGCAACTATCCTGATATCGGCGAACCGATACATGCTTGGGAGGCTGGGGAGGAGGGCGCGAGGTGGGTCACCGTGGTGGTCGCTGCGAAGCCGGTGGAGAAGGACGGGAAAGTGTTTGAGGAAGTGAATTTTGAGTAGGAGTAGCAACGTCAACCAGAATATATACATCTCGGAAACTACGAGATACTTCCTCCCCCGCTAGTTGCCCGAATGCCTATCATACCTCCCCACCACAATCGCGTGATCCCTCTCATACGGCTCCAGAGTCAATTGCTCTGCCGAATCAGTCTCATCAGTACAGGCTCCACAGCCACGAGCGACGCACCCTTCGGCTTGATCCCCTCCTTGCGCATGTTGTTGACCTCACTCGCAAACACCTGAGCCGCCGGTGCCGTCGAGTCAATACAGTTCGCTTTGATGGAGATGACGATGGCGCCGCCGTTCTTGAGGAAGTGATGAGCGTTGAGACAGATGATACGGGCTTGGTCGGGTTGGGCGACGTCGGCGAAGATGACGTCGCACATCTGGATGAGCATGCGGTACTTCTGCGGGTGGCGTGCGTCTTCCACGATGGCTGGGCGGGGTCAGCGCTTGGCGAACGAGCAGGCGGCGAAGAGGTGGCAGCAGGAGGGGTGTGAGAGGTTCGAACTCACGGATAACGTTTGTGCGCTTCTTCGCCATCCCGATGAGATCCCGCCCAGACCGATGCGAGAACTCCACCGCATATACCACACCCTCGGGTCCCACGATGTCCGAAACATGGCTGACGGATGACCCCGAAGCCGCACCGAGATAAAGCACCTTCGCCCCGGGCTTGATCTACCCCGAATCAGCCCATGCCTACAACCCTGCTCTTCGCACTCACATGGATATCGTCTAATCCCCCGAGGATGCCCGCAGCTAACTTGCTCCTAAACGGATTCCAAACCCGATACTCCACCTTCTCCTCCTCCCCTTCCGCATTGGTCGTGGCGATGCTCACCCGCTTCTCCCCGTACACGCTCTCTCCGGGCGTCATGTTTCGAGTCACTAGAAGGTGTTCTTTGCCCTTGGCGATGTAGACACCCGCGTGCTTGTGGGGTTCGAGGGTTACCGCTCCGGGACCTTTGCGGCCGAGGCCGGGTTTTCCGCCTCGCATAGGTCCACCGCGACCACGGGGAGCACCACGTCCACCACCTGAGGGGATGGGTCAAACAGATGGATGGAGAGGAACAAGATGGACTTACCGCGAGGAGCACCGCGAGGAGTTCCACGACCCCCACCTCGCCCACCGAATCCACCTCGATCCCCTCCGAAGCCGCCTCGATCACCGGGCCCACCACCTCGTCCACCTCCTCGACCGCCGCCAAATCCACCTCGACCACCGCCGCGGGGAGCGCCACGGCCGCCTCCTCGATCACCTGATGGGGTCAGCTTGAGCTTGATCCGTGGGGAAGTAGGACGCACCGAAAGCCATTGAGCTGCGCTGTTTTCCTGAGAGCCTGATCTTCAACTCGACACTGTGAGTTCCACTTCGAAGTATTATTGAGCCTTGTTGATGAAAGTGAGAGACTTTGACAGTACGATTTAATGTTCGAAAACGGTAGATTAGTTACGTAATATATCTGGGATGTCCGAACGAAAGTCACTCTTGAGGTCGCCTCTGAAGCAGTGCAAATCCAAAACGATACTTCGACGAGGAACACTCTCTCGACAGCATGCCCTCCGCCTCTACGCTCTCATCCGATGACAAGGCGAAGGTGAAGAAGGCCGTCCCGACTTCAAGCTCCACGAATAAGATCGTCACCGCTGCGGTAGCTCGAGTCTATCAGGCGGAGGAGGGTTCAAGGGCGTGAGTACAGGCTCAACTAGCTTGCGCTGATCTGTTCTTCCAGCTGGCGTTATGCAGGCGCTGAAGGTGCTCTGGTCTTTTGCGCGGACAGGGCGAAGGGCGGGCTGTGGTTCCGGGCTGTCGATCTCACGGTCAGTAAACGTTCAGCTCGTTCAGCTACCCCTTGACATTCTTCTAGTCGTACCGAGGAGTGATCTGGGAGCATGAGCTACCCAATGAGATCGAATACAACCAGGAGAAGCCCTTCTTCCATACATGGCAAGGTGACGCCACGCGAATCGCATTCGTCTTTCCCGCAGAGAACGAGGCGCATGACTTTTATAAGAAGGTCGCGAACCGGTCGAAGTATGCTACCAAGGTCAAGGAGGATAAGAAGGAAAAGGAGAAGGTGACGCCGACTAAGAAGTCGAAGAAGGGAGGGAAGATCGATAAATCTCTCATCTCGGGTCCGTCCACTGGCTCGTTCAAGCACGTCGCACATATGGGCTTCGACTCGGAGAAGGGCTTCTCGTCGAGCGGGGTCGATCCGAGCTGGCAGGTCCTGCTCGAGCAGCTGTCGAGACAAGGCATCTCGCCAAGGCAGATTCAGAAGAACCAGAAATTCATCGAGGATTTCGTGGAGCAGCAGGGTGGGATCGAAAGGGTCGGTCCGGACGGCGATTCCAAGCTTTGGCTGATCGCAACCGCCTTTAGGCTTCAGCACCGAAGAAACCACTGCCTCCACCAGCACCGACATCGAGACGCAAGCCTGCTCCCCCTCCTCCTTCATCTCGTGCAGCTCGTCCATCGTCTGTTGTCACACCCTCAGCGCCTCCTCCTCCCCCTCCTCCACCTGCACGCTCGTCGATGCCGCCAATGCCATCTGCACCACCCGCACCTCCACCAGCTCCACCTCGCTCATTCGCTCCTCCTCCTCCCCCACCTCCACCTTCAACTACATCCCGAGCAGGCGGCGCACCTCCCCCTCCCCCACCACCTCCATCAGGCAGATCAGGCGGTGCACCCCCTCCACCACCTCCACCACCAGGCGGTCGCGCCCCTCCACCACCAACAGGCGGTGGCGAAGGTCGTTCAGCTCTACTCGCGTCCATCCAGGGCCAAGGCGTCCACAAGCTCAAGATGGTCGATCCGAAAGAGCAGAACGTCTCGCTGCTCGCCGGTGGAGCTGCTGCCGTTGCAGGAGGTGGGGCTGCCGCGGGTGCAGTTGCAGCGACGGAGGATAATCCGGATTTGGTATCGTCGCTTGCGGCGGCGCTGGCGAGGCGGAAGGGTGATCTGGGAGATTCGGATGAGGAGGAAGACAGTGAGGGGGAATGGGATTGAGTCACAGCTGAAAAGCAAGCGAGAATCACACAGATATTCATGTATACATAGTAACGATCATGTATCGACGATCCACCGCGAATCCTGTCTCGCACATTCCTACCGGAGTCTCTCCTAAACGATGTGTCCCGCAGCTTCGTCTTCATCTCCAAAGCTCGGTGTCTCGACCATCGTCGTTTCCACGATGTCGCGCATTGGCGGGGAGCGGAGAAAATCGCTGCGGACGAAATCGGGCCGTTCGTTAAGCTTCAACATCGGTGGCTCAGCTGGCGGGGGACTTGTAGCGGGATACATCGAACCTATCGAGGTGGTCGGGATGCCATAAGTCGCGTCGTTATCTTTCACCTCGACTTTGGAGACTTCTCCCCAGAACTGCCTCACATACTCGAGATCCTGAGGGACCAGTCTCCCGCAAAGCGTCCCGGTGAGTCGAACCCGGCCCGACATATCACTGCCCCGTACCATGAGCGTTCCACTTGACGGGAAGAAGAGCCGTGAGTCGCGAGGGAATGGTCTGGCTCGTTCGACTCGCGGTCCCGCCCTTCTCGGAGATTGGCGGTGAGGGAGCGAGAATCTGCGCGGACAAGTCGTCGATTTGCGTCAGTCGATTCGCAAGGTGGGAGGTGATTGGAAGCAGTTACCTTTTGCATGAATCTTGGGATTCATTGCGTACTCCTCCATGCCCACGTCTTCGACAGGAACGAAATCTTCCCAGGAGGCTTGTTTCTCCTCCCAGGTCTCGTCCACCTTTTCTGCCATCTCACGCGATGTACGCCTCGCCTCGGTAGAGCTTCCCCTAGGCAGACAACATTCGGCGCAAGAAAAGCCTTGAACTGCATGAAGCAAGGTTAGTAGTGTATGAGAACGTCTTGCAGAATGACGGCTCACAGCCTTGATGGATTGAAACGTCAAGATCCTCTGTTTAAACAGTCCCGGATCTCACGCATATGGCGTGGGACAACAACGAGATGACCATACATTTTCACCTTCTCAAGCTCAAAGGATGCATCATCCAAACCCATGCCATACTAGATTCGCCTATTCGAACTCTCCAAGACCCATGAATGCTGATGATCACAATCCCCTCAAGTCCTGACTCTCTGGTAAAACAGTAGATACGCGCACCTCTCCCTTCCGCCAATCAACCCCGCCCTCCCGTCCTTCGCCTCGTCCTGCGAGACTACCACGTCGTCCGTGGGTACGGGCGCGTACGTCTCGTCGTCAAAGTGGATCCATCCCGCCGCATCTTGGCGGGCGACGGCGACGGTGTAGTGGCCGCCTGAAGCGGAGGTGCCGTGATGGTATACCACTGAGGACCATGAACACAGCCATAGCGACGCGTTTCAACTTGACTTACCTCCGAAGAGCCTGTACTTGATCGCTCCCGCTGCTCTCCTCCCTGGCGACACGATCTCTGCGCTGAATGAGAGCAGATCATAGGGAAGAAGTCTCGCTTACCCGGCGGAATCACCAGCTCCGTGCCATATGCGACCGGCCGCGACCGCTTCACCACGCTCTGCTCGTTCCCATCGTACACAAACCGCTTGAGATGTAGCATAAGAACCGGTGGGAAAGTCTCGATGTACACCTGCTTCGCAGCATCCACGTTGCTCCCTCTTGCGGCAGACCAGACACCGGGTACCGTTTCCGGTTCCGAGATATGCCGCAGCGCGTCTGAGATAGTGAGGACGCCTGACGATTGGATGTCCAGCTGGAGGGGTTGGTATGGCTCGAGTGTGACACTATCCTTCTGACCAGGGGTGTGAAGGACGGATCGGATGGTACCGCCGAATAAGCGGGAGACGGCGGATTCGCGGGTCTCAGAGGATCGAACGACATTGGTGCGCTGCTTTTTCCCGACCTCCAGCCAGCCTGCTCCATCTGCTCCAGGGCTCACAGGCCTTTCGATCTCCCGATCTACATCTCCATTTGGCCGAGCCGGACCGTTGGTACGGGAGGGCTGGACGCGAGAGAGGAGGTAGAGCATCTCTTCGTGGAGGGTGTTGAGGAAGAAGCCGAGGTACTCCTCCGCGTCTTCTTGAAAACCGCGCTGCGACGGTCAGCCTTGCTTAAAAGTCCAAGGATTGAGATAGACCTACCCGCATCGAGTCGAACCGCTTGTTCTCCTTCACAGCATCATACACGTTCTCTGGTATGAACGCCGCTTTCCCCGTATCTCTTCCCTTACCTTTGGGCGTAGAGCCGTGCGCGGAAGAGGTGGAAACGGTATGGGAAGGGGTGAACTCGCGAAGGAAGATGATCCTGGGGGGTCAGAGAAGTTCACTGAGATGCGCTTACATAGCCTCAAGGAGCGGTGTCCGCCTCGCGAGATCCGCTTTTAACCGCTTGCTGAGCTCCTCGAACAGCTCGGTGAAGGGAGGGCAGTACACCAGGACTTGGAGGATCTAGAATTCAGCTCCGAATCAAACTGATCACTCACGGTGTTCGCGAAGCACATGTTGCCAGTATTGACCAGACCTCGGGGTAGGCAACGCGGTGCGTGACCGGACCGACCCCTCAATCCATCGGTCAGGACCTTCGCGAGCGCGGCTTGAGGACTCATATTCGCGCCCGCCGCAGCCGCTGCAGCGTAATTGAATACAGGTCGAGGTGCGCTAGCTATAGATGCCCCGGTCGAGGGGGGAAGGCTAGGCGCGATCGAACGCGGAGTTGTCGGCTCGGTCGATTGATGAGATGGCCCCGCTTCTGACTCGGTCGCGAGGGAAATGACGGATTTCGAAGGGGAGACGACCATGGAGGAGGGTGTCGAGGCTGTTCGCGAGAAAGGCTTCGCCGCACCGCCAACGAGAGCAGCCCAGCTGGTCGGCTTCGCAGGTGGCTTGGCTCTGGGGGTTGCTTCGGCTGGCGCAATTTCGCTAGTTGATACCGCCAGAGCCGATGCGTCCTTAACCGAGCCAAAGACCAAGTCCCCCATTCTCCGCTCGATTCCCATTCTCGCCATCTCCTCATCATCGACTCCAGCAGCAAAGACGACCTTCTTCCCGCTTGCCTTCCCTTTACCCCTCGGCATCTGCTTCTTCGGTGTGTCACTACCAGCGGTTTGTTCCGTCTTGACCGAGTTTGGGATGGCTCCGCTCAACAGGGAATTGTAGGCGTTTTCGGCGGTACTGTTCGCCTTCTGTCGACTAGATCGCAGCTTTAGCGGTCCTGGATCGGTGACGACGGCTTTACGGGGTCGCGGGGCGGATGGGGTTGATGGGATGGACAAGGCTTGGGAGAATGACGGTGCTTGGGAGAAAGTAGCGACCGTCGCGCTAGGAGGCGGGGAGAGGTATCCGGACATGCTGGGGCCGACGAAGTTCCACTGGGAGTCGGGCTGTGGTTGAGCAGTCCCCGCAGGATTAGGCGAGAGGGGGATGGAGTTGATCCCGTCTGTCGGGGCCCGAGGTGTCTGGACGAGAACGGGAGTTGTAGGGGAGGTGGACATCGCGGGCGTCGTGGCGGAATCGGTCGGAGCGTTCGAAGTTATTGCTGGTGGAGGTGCGGGAAGGGTTTCCTGTGGTGTGAGTGCTTCAACGAGCTGAGTAAGACCCAAGCTTCCGCCATCCTGTGAAACGCCAGACATTCGTCTTTCCCCGATCCCCTTCAATTTCTCCCCGTCCACCATGACCGGTCCAGTCCAGGTCTGTCGTACCGGCTCGGCATGACCATTCGGTGCTGGAGTGGGCTGCGCTTGGATCGAGGCAAAGACAGGGAGGTATTCTGGCTTTGACGGACCTGAATCGCCGTTGGATGACAAGCGGGACTGAGGGGTGAAGTTGAATCCCTGAGCCGCGGGGTTCAATCTCTTGCCCATGGGTGGAGGAGGGGGCATCATCACTGGTGATGGACCGGTGGGGTAGCCCCCATACGCGCTGGCGTACATGCCTGGACCAGGAGGGTATTGGGGGTATCCGAAGCCGCCGCCATGTGCGTATGGATGATCGGGTGGGTAGAAAGTCTGATATGGCGATTGAGGTCCAGGAGGGGATGTGTGGCCATTCGGCATGGGGTATGGAGTGTTTCCAGGGTATCCATCCTGAATCGGAGGGGGTAGGGGTTGTTGAGGGAAGGGGTTCTCAATCGTGATGCCAGGCTTGGGCGGCTCGCCATCGACGGCGGCATAGGGATCGGATGGTGAGTGGTAACCCTGTCGAGGGCCATAGCTAGGTTGAGGAAGGTGAGGGGGAAAGTCCGGTTGATACCCGCCATACCCATTCTGTATCGTCCCCGGTCCCGGTCCTCCCATCTGTCCATATCCAGGTGAGTGGTACGGCTGATTATTGTATCGTGGTTGAGAGGGGTAGTAGTTCGGCGGGTACATCCATCCATTCTGTTGAGGATAGTTGAGCGTGGGGTATATGGGTTGTGGGGATGGGCGGAGTGGATGGGTGGAAGTGGAAGGGGACGTTGAGGGGTCTGGGGGTTGATACGGTGTAGGATTTTGCGATGAGGGTTCTGGATAGCCATTGACCGGAGGAGATGGCATGGCGCCAGCCTGCATCGGTAGTGAGCTTTGCTGTGTATGCCTTTCAGCGGGAACAGGAGAAAGGAGGACTAGCTCGACGACCGGAATATCGTGATATTTTCAGCGTCATCATGTGTCCGGGTTTCCGGAACCAAATTTAATCCAGGCTATATGTCAGGCTGACACAGGTGATGTAGACCCCTACAAGGATACTTAGAAAGGATGAAGCGCTTTCCCCTCGACAGGGATACCTCCTAGCGAGTTGAAGGAGCTCCAATTTCTCGTATACATGGATACGACCGTCTGTTCCCAGGATAGCGCTATACGTGATTGACATCTTTAAACAGCAAATCTGACATGATCTTAAGCTGTCTACACGCGCTGATCGCGCTCGCCGTCTTGACCACCTGCACGGCTGCTCCCGCTCAAAAATGCCAAGGCGGGTCACTGCCCATCGACCTCGCGCCTAACACCGGACTCAGGGTATCTCACTACTCTACCATAAGCATCGTCTCGCTTACACCGTCTTTAGGCAGTGGGATACAGACCCGTCTTTGGCGGGAAAGAAGGTGTACATCATACATTGACTCTGGACTGCTATGACAAGTATCTCAACATGTACGCGTACGACGCCAAAGGGAAGGTGATCCACGAAGAGCAGGTGAGCTTTGGCCCCCGGGGAAATGTGAGCGAGACTGATGGGTGTAGTGTGCTGTGTACATGAATTTCAAGACGCCCAAGCTGGCGGACAGTCAGCTTGAGCTCAAGCTCTTGGACGCACCAGCGCAAGGATCGTGGCACATCTATAAAGATCCAAGCGGGGCGCTGCCCCTGGTTTGCAATTGAGTTTCAGTTTCACGGATGTACAACGTGGAGTGTATGATTAGGGATTCGTTCGGAAGAGCGGAAGAAAGATTAGCGCCCAAGACATCGCAGTCAAATCTCGCGATCAGATCAAGCCGTCTTCACCGCCTGCAGCTTGAGCGCCTCGTTGCCAAACTCCACGAGATAATGATCCGCATCTACTATCAGTCCACGAACAGCTGTACCACTCACAGACGAGCCCGTGGTCCATCAGTCGCCTAGTCGCTTTCATGTTCCCGTTGATCGTTGAGTGCTGGCCAGATCAGTCCTGCCCCACATTACTATCTCAAAGCATGACCCACCGCAAGGATGGTCTCCCAACCATTTTTCCCCCAATCTACCTTCCCGCCACTGAGCGTAGCAACAGGCGTCCCGCATTCCCGCAAAATGTCCTCGATGAGCTTGAAACCCGCCGTGAGGTAATGCTCGGCTGCGATCTTGTCCGTGTGGAGAAGGAGCTGATAGAGTATCTGCATGCCTCGAGCGGCGATGGTAGCTGCCGAGGCGTCGTATGGGCAGGGTTTGGGCGCGTCAAAGTCCCACCAAGGTACGCCGGATTCGGGGAGGAGGGAGAGGAAGACGTCGGCTAGCTTTCGAGCGGTCGCGAGGAAGTCTTCGCGTTTTGTCCGGAGAGCTGAGCTTCGCTTGATTCATGTTCCCAGATTCGCGTTGTAACTCACCACATTGTGCATACCCGTATATCCCCCAAGCTTGACCTCTGGACCAGCAACTATCATCGGCATATCCTAGTCGATCAGCACCGCTGCGTCCAGGAGGTCTTACCCTGATGCGTCATCACTTCCAACGCCTTCCCCGTCTTCTGATCCATATTGACGACATGGAAGGTAGTGCCGTCGGGCCGGACATGCGTGTCCATTGATTTCTCGGCTTGTCGCGTAGCGACGCGGGCGTATTTGGGATCGCCTGTGAGGTCTGTGGCTTGGTAGAGCATGTCGAGGTTCATCTGGGCGGGCGAGTGTGGTAGCGAGTTGCAAGGCTACTTGTTGGGAAGGAGAGAGCCCACCATGTTGTCGATAATCACGAGGTAATGCTCATCCATATTATCCCTCGTATACGTCCTCTTAGTATCCGTCTTGATCATCTGATCCCAACTGCGTATACACCCGGCCTAGATTCCCTTGTTTCATTAGACGCCTCGACCGATGAAACAGCGACGTACGCCCTCATCATAGCGATCCACGAGCGAATCCGCAGCGGCAACCACGACCTCCCTCGCATGCTCATCACCCGTCAACTCGAAATCCCTACCATCAGCTTCACCCAACCTCATCGACATACCGGCCAAAGGAGAGCTGAAATCGGAACCCCTGATCGTGGTTGATACTCGGCCGTTTGAGGTACTCGAAATCCCTCTGCCATCGTCGAGCGAGATTGATCAGGTCGGCCTCGGAATAGCTAGGTTCGATAGAGGAAGGGAGGAGACGGTGACGTTCGATGAGGAGCCAGAGAAGGCCGGGGAAGAAACCTTGTGTCCAGGAAGTATCGACTGGGCGAGTCAAACAGAGGTCACAAGAAGACAGGTGGGACGGACTCTTCGAGCAGTGATATGAATTTGGTCCGCCGGGTGCGGTGTACTCTGGTATTCTGCTGATTGGTTTGCCCTGTTCGGTCAGAGAGAGCCGGTCACGAGGGGCGCACCTCTGGCTCGTCGTATTTTTTGGCGACTTCCACGAGCTTGATGCTGAAAGAGGGGTCGAACAATCCCGGGAGAGAAGTCGGGAGCTTGCGGAGTGTGTCCATGTCTGCAATGTATGGTAAGCCATTAGGATGGCGGGGCGAACATTTATCCCGGTGTCCATGCTGCGAACCGTTCGCAGCGGCGCCGGACCGATGGCCCGGAGTCCGCTTTTCCGGAGTACATCTCGACATGCATGGTGTAGAAATGCGATGATACAGCACGTCCTGATTTCCTTGTACAGATATGCGAATCTCCCACTTTTCCCGCCATGTACGCCTCTCACAAAGATATCACAAGCTTCCGCGGTGGTGATTGACCTCATCCCCTCAAGCTCCATTTGGCATACAATCACAGCCTCGCGTTTCCCGGCGGTCTCGGTTGCGGGTGAAACAATTCCGATTCCCTTATCGGTGAAGGATGCGGTGGAGGCCGATAGTATCCATTCGAATGGACATCAGGGTATGGGCGAGCGGAGTCAAGCAATTGTTGCTGAGGCGAGAGGTGGCTTTGATTGGGAATATAGAGGTTTGGGGAACGCGAGGGTATGTGGGGTTGTTGATGATGCATAGTTGCCATGGGGTGGATATTCAGATAAGAGTGATGCTGATGTGAGGGAGCGTGGACCGGAACGTAGCGCGGTTGAAACGATGGTCTGGGGTAACCTTGTTGGAGTTCTGCATACTGCCGTAGTCCGGCAGTATTCGGCTGAGCCGGTCGGTATTGCGGTATGCTTGGCCTCGCTCGACTTCCATGCAGAGCGTCGAGCAATTCAAGCTGCTGCTCATTCAGTCGCCTGGCGGAAGCAGTGGGATGATGATCATCCGATGGCATGGGTAGGGAAGGGGGAAATCCAGCGAGCGGATCGTAGGGACGTGGCGGGGATCGAATATTGTTGGGCTCGATCGTCTGCTGTTGAGGCGTTGGCGGAGCTCCTCGAAAGGTAGGAAGACCCTGTGACGGTGCATCCGTCCCGAAACCAGCAGTGATCTGCTCCAATAACGCCAGTTGTTTCCTGCTCCTCTCGGTCTGCCCGGTCGGGCTTGTCGAGCGGGGTGATGCGGATGGATGGGAAAGGGTCGACCCAGCGGGGTCGACGCGCGAGATAGATGCGCGGGCTTTGAGGGAGAGTACGGCGGGAAGGGAATTTTGGTGGGCTCCGATCGAGCTCTTTGGACTGGGCGTTTTTCGAACAGAACTCGAGTCGAGAATAGGTGAGGGAGTTTGCTTCGAATTGAGCACGGCGAGGAGCTTGTTCTGCTTCGGCTCCAGCGTCGCTGGCTGTGGTACAGGCGTGTTTGTGCCCACAGCCTCAAGCAGCCGTGCCAGCGCGTCGTCCTCCTTCTCCTCTGGGGTCTGCTGTTCCTTCAGTCCAGTTTTGACGCTGCCAAACAGTCTTTCAAGACCCGCCTTGGTGTCATCGCCAGTGACCGCTTCGGCAGCAATACCGGGCTCTTCGAGGGTCTCTTCCTGCTTGTGGATGAATCTTTCGAATAGGTGGTCTAGCGCCGAAGATTGTCGATGCACTGCTTGGTTGGTGGTTGAATCGAAGGGGTAAGGCTCGAGATCGCGAAGAGCGGGAGGGGTGGATGTGATGGAAGGCACCGCCTTGCATCTTTGGTTCGGGTTTATACCTCGTTCGAGGAGCCAGCGTTTCATCGGTCTAGATAGGTAAGCCAGGCGAAGACGGAGAGCAAGAGATGTACCCAACAAAAGGGGTCACGTTGTAGAACTTCTTGCCCTGCTCGGTGGTCGTCTTGGGTCCCCGCTTTTTTGTCCATGTTGGCAGATCTTTCAGGCGGACCCACTCGATCGCCTAGAGGTGAGTCAGTGAAGCTGTCTCGAAGGTCGAGGAGAAGGACAGGATGTGTGAAGCAACCACTCACCCCGATCTCCATCCTGGTCTGCGTCTCGAACACCGTTTTTTCGTCGACGCCTTTGACGAGAAACATCGTCACGACCTGCGCGTTCACCTGGGTCTGGACTTTGTCGGAAGGGTTGATCAAGCCGGTGAGATCGAAACCTGTCTCTTCTTCGACCTGGAAGACGGTTTTCAGCGTCATCAGAACCACGAAGTGATCACGGCGTGACAAAGCCGATAGGGAGGGAGATTGTTGCTCAAGAATGCGGGAAAATGGGGATCAAGGAGACGTCGTGCTCACCTCCCGGATCGCGCAGTCCACCTCCGTCTCCTCCGAATTGATCTTCCCCCTCGGAAAGCACCACGCCGCATTACTCTTCCATCCTCTCACCATCAAGCACTATCCCATCCAACGCGGCCAGAGAACTTCCCATCAGCTCATCCCACCACACCCAGCGGTCAGATCCCACCTTATCGCCCTGCTTGTTGATCAAGATTCCCCCGCAACAAGGTACCATCCGCTTGTATCGACAATACTCCTCCCATACCCCGTCATAGTCCTTTGCGCCGAGATTGGTGTAGAGAGGGGAGGACGCGATGATGAGGTGGGTGAAATGGCGTTGGGAATAGGAGGGGAGGAGCGGGTTGAGGGGTCGGATGTAGTCTTCGTAGAACCAGTGACTGAGCAGCACTGATCAGCGAAATGATCGAGCTGGAGGTGTAGCAGCGAAAGGACATCAGAGGTGTACAGGCCAACTCACGCCTGTTCAGCCTGCCAATACACCCTCACAAGGCTCATCTCCTCCCTCGGCAAGTTGATCAAAAATCTCGCATGTAGGTCCTCTAGAATCTCATCCAATGTCATATCCCTGAACATATTCTCCTCGCTCGCGTCGCCCTCGTCATCTTGCGGTCGAGGGGAAGAGGATTCTGCCGGGTCGGAATCGTAGAGGAGATGTGGGGGGAGGTCGCGAGGGGCCATCATCTTGGGAAAGGAAGGAAGCTGACGAGGTTGCTCGGGTGAGGGAGAGGGGGGAGGTTTGCCTTCCTGTTGCAGTCATATGTTGGAACGTTCTTATGTAGGAACAATGGCCGACAATGCGACAAAGGTTGTATCTTGAATATACACAAGGGGTAACTTATACAAGGGACCGGCGGGATGTGATTCACGTGCGAATTCGAACGACTAACAAAGGATTTTTCAGATTCGTTCCTCATCCATGCATGTGCAGACTAGCACACAGTCTCTAACTCTAGCAATTCTTGCCACAACACACCTTAACCGTGCCATCCGGACTATTGCAATTCATCCACGGCGAGTATCCCAATATCTCCAGTGTGGTGTGCCCGCCCAAACTCGGTGTACCCTTCAGATAACACTATTACTCCCCACGACAGTCACCAAGCTTCCCGGTACAGGGGAGATTGTCTTACAGGGGTATGGGATTCTGAGACCTTACGGCTCCCCTGATCGTCGTATACGTGGCTGTTGAATGGTACTCTTGCGGCACAGCCGAACCAGAATTCTTGTGGGTTCCCATCTTGGTCTCCCTCCCACGCTTGAGCCATCCCATGAGCCTATCGACCACAATCAGCTTCAGTCACTGGTACATACAGTAGAGAGACGAACCCAGAAATCCGTGTGAGGGTACGTTTTGACCGTCACGGAACCAGGTTTGCAACCCCGTTCGGACACAGGAGCCGCTTGGGCTGACATGGTCATGGCGATGATTGCCATTAGAGAAGCGAGAACACTTTTCAGGTCAATCATCATGATCTGAGCAGTCACAGTAGTATATCCAGTGATCAAATAGTCTGATGTTGGGAAGATGTCGCCCTTTCCAATCCTTTGAGCCCTTGGTCCGACCTTTCCTTTGTAGCGCTCGTCTGCGAAATCAGGGGAAAATCCATTGATAAGCGATCAGCAGGAGCCGAGCATGCATATCACGAAAGGGCCACATCCCCTCCTCGACCTGACAGCGGTGACTCATCTCGTATTGATCCTGGACGCGGTTTAAACTTCTCGAAATACTATCAATCCGCCGAGTCAGCGTTCTCTTCTAAGTACTCCTGAAGTGAACAGTACCCACCCGTGTCCGGAAGTCCTGGTGCCCTGGGACTTTCTCATTCGCCTTATTCGACCCTCGCACGTCGAATGTAGGCGGCGGTACATCGTCTAGCGCCGTTCTCTCCATCGTGATCAGCTGCACCAATCAGCCTGAGTGATGCAAACAACCCTTTTGGTACTTACGCGTCTGCCCCATTTCCCGAAATCTTGCACGCTCCCGTCGCCCATCTTGAGCTCCGTCATGCCTTCGACCACAGGTATATCGATATCGGAATATTCCTCTGTCACGGTAGGCAGGAAGAAGACAAGCCGGCCCTTCGGCACTAAGAGGTAGCGAGCTAAGCGGATGAGATCAAGGGTGAGGTGGACGAGCTCGTATGGTCGGAATGGCGGAATGTAGTCGGGTTTGCTGGCGTCATTAGCTGAATCCAGGGTGATGCACGTAGAACGCACGTATGCGCAAAGGTGCCATCTGGAAAGACGTATGGCTCTTCCCGCATCGGTCTTTTGCGGGTCTCCTTCTTCCCCAACCGCTTCGCCCCGGCTCGCACACCATCTTTCAGGATCAGCGATGGCTTAGGTCGAAAAAAAATAATTGCAGGCGTACATGGAGGATCGGTGATGATTGCGTCTATCCACCCTCCTCTTCGCAAAGGACCCTGTGTCACGTCGAAGACCATGCAGTCGAGAAATCGATCTTGCACACCGTACTGAGCGGCAGCGCGGAAAATACCGGGCATCACGCCTTTGCCTTTGGTTACGGAGAACGGGATAAGCGAATCCTCAAAGTTTGAACGTCACGCCAAGTAGGTAGGAGCTTCACTTACCCTTCCCCCGCATCTGCCGCCCGTCGATGTCCGAGCCGAAAACGTAAGCACCCCAATGTGCACACGGGTACAACATGGAGCCGGTGCCGACGAACGGGTCGTAGATGATCTTTCCGGGAGAGGGCTACACCTGTCTAATCAGCCCTCGGTATAACAAAGTAGGACCAGACGTACCAAAGCTTGACCAGCCATGAGAAATCCCATCTCCGGGTTCATAGAGGTGTTCCCGTAAAAGTCTCGTTCGCTGATCGAATGCATCGTTACAAGTGGTCTAGCGCGGCAATGGCCTATCTGAATCTCGTCAACCCAGTCCTGAATGATCGTGAAAGGAGACTTACCCGGCGAGCGAAGTAGACAGTTCTAAACCGCCCGTCTCGAGCACGTCGCAATTCATGCGTATGAACGTCGATCCAGTCATCTGTGAAAAAGTCAGCTCGATCAAATGGCGCCCCCTTCCCCCTCCTGGTTCCACTTACAATCTTCGAAGATAACGAATTCCACCTCCGGGGACGCGAGATCCACCCGGCCTTTCAGCTCGAGATACGAGAAAGACTTGACCGTTTGTCTAAAAGGCCAGATAGGCATCAGCTTGGAACGATTGTAGCGCAGAATCTGGCCGAAGGAAGGGGGTCCCGGAGAGCAAGACGCAGAAGGGGCAACGGTGCGGCTCACAGGTGTCTTTCCGCCGTCAACTTGTGATGCGAACCTTCCAGAGAAATCTTGAAAGTCCTTTTCAGATCCGGCTCGAAAAGATCTAGTTTCTCCTTAAGGCTCGCGTGCAGCTCCTCGTATGATGAAGCCTGGGCGTACAGACGAGACGCAGACCTGGGTATCTCAGCTTGAAATTTAGGACCCGAGTAGATTCTCACCTGATCATCGTCGCTCTCTCCAACAACCTCTCCACATGCTCATCTCGCTCCAGCTCAACAACGAGTACGCTCCGGAATTTATCCTCGGAGACAAAGGTTATTGGGAAGTCGAAGACCTCGGCCACGGAGATGAGGGAAGGTAAGCGGAATGTCGGGTGGTCGAGGGAGATATGGAGTAGGTGGAGCGGCATCTCGTTCGAGTCTCCGTCGGGAAGATGATTTTGGGACGTCGGAAGGACAGGGGCATTGAGACGAGAATCAGAAGGCAGTCCTTCTCCACGTGAAATGCGGGGGACCCACACGAACTTTGCAAAATCCCTTCGACATTTCCCCTTATCAGCTACCGACTCAACCTTATCCGTCTGCAAAAGCTACCCCCTTCTTGAGTTTGAGTCGACTTGTGGATACGATGTCGACTCGGGTCGCTTCAGGCAAGATGGCGCCGGCCAATAGCGTACAACCGTAGGACTCCCTTCCCTTACTGCAAGCCTTTTGACTGATCAATGGAATGCATGTTTCTAGAGCCGTCCTGTATAAGCTTATCGCTTTTGCCCTGCTTATGGCCATCGCTCCCATCGCGACATACTTTGGCTCTCTCAGATACGTATGGAACGGTAAGTGTCGACGAGTTCTCCTCGTACTTTCCAGCTGCGATTCAGCGACTCTCATCTGAAGGCTCAGCGAGACATCGTGTGGTGACGGGAGGAGGTAGACCAAAGAGCTGAAAGAGAGCGGCTCTCGCGTTCGAGTTCCAACCTTCTGGCATCACTTTCCGAATCTTCCCTTATAACCGTCATTCCTCGTTTTGAATCTGTATCGTTTTTGGACCATGCGCTGTATCTTCGTTCTGTAATCTGCTTCAACAGTTCTTTATATGCCGGATGCTGATAAGTATCACGTTAGGCTCCTCCACCCCCTCAGCCATCTTTGCCGTCATCGCCGCGAATATCGTTCTCGTAGGGTACGTCATAGTAGCTTTCCGCGAAGACGCAGAGGCACCTGCACCGCCTCCTGCAGTGGGCGTTTCTGAGAAGCGAAAGGATCGGTGAAGGGGTCGGAGTTGGGCAAAGAGGGCAGCCGCTATGCAGAGTTCCAGGGTTGTGGTCTGTTTTGGAAAGCGAGCGCGGGCCACGTGTCGTAGCAAATCGACATGAAACACCACCGGGACGCGGCGCTTGGCCCGAGACCAGCTCTTCCGCCAAGGTTTCCTTCCGGTTTTCATTCCATCGGAATCATGTCGATCAGCTATAGACCCTCATTTCCATGGACGAAAGCGAGACTTCAAGCTTTTCCAAGTCTCGTTGACCGCCGCACTCTGACCTATGCCCTCATCCAAGTCCTCCGTCGATCACCGGGATGTCTACTACCGACTCGGCAAATCAGCCGGCTACCGGGCGAGGTCGGCGTACAAGCTGCTCCACCTTGACGAGGAGTTCGACCTCTTCACCGGAGTCAGGACTGCGGTGGACCTATGTGCTGCGCCAGGGAGCTGGAGCCAGGTACTTGAGCAGAAGCTGAAGTGAGCATCATGCGACGCAGCCCAGCAGTGATGATCCCCGGAACCGGGAGACGCTGGACCCTTTCTTGGCATATGCTGACGACGTGTAGACCAGGGAAAAAGGGAGGGAAGGTGGTATCGTTGGACCTTCAGCCGATGGTATGCTAGACTATGATGGTATAGCCCTTCGCTCATGTCAAGACAGGCTCCGCTGTCGAATATAACGATCCTCCAAACCGATATCACCCTTCCATCAACCGTTCCGCTCGTTCTGGACGCGTTAGGCGGAAGGAAGGCGGATTTGGTGGTATGCGACGGAGCACCAGACGGTCTGTAAAGCAGACAACCGCATGTTTTCGGTCGCTGATCTTTACTCAGTGACTGGCGTCCATGATCTCGATGCATACCTTCATTCACAGCTCCTGCTTGCCGTGAGTGATTCCCGTTCTCTTTTTAAGCCTGTTGACCTTCGCAGGCTCTCACACTCTCGCTCACCCTCCTCGCACCACATGCCACCGTCATCTTCAAGATCTTCCTCTCCCAGCTCGACCCGCGAGGAGCGATGCTCAGATCTCAGCTCGAGCCGTTCTTTAAGAGTCCTCCAGCGTGCTCAAGCTCGGACCCAGAGCCAACGAGCTACGAGGAGTTTGAAGATACTCCCGCAGAGACATATGCGGAAAGCTCAGCTTTGACGATGAATGCCGGAAAGATAGGATTTGACCGGGAAGGGAGGAGGGGTGGGGTATGGGTGAGGAAGCCGAGAAGTAGTCGCAAGGGCTCGGGTGGTGAGTGCCTCTCAAGAGCGCCCGCTGAAAGGGGAAGAGGCCTTCATCGTCTGCCGAAACTTCGACTCCACCAAGGTGCCCCTGCCAGAGACATTCCCGCCTGAAGCATTGGCGGCATTAGCGAAGCAGACAACGGGGACCTTGACCCTGGACTCGCTGTCGCAACTTGGCGAGGATAGGGGCAGCTCGCGCGAGTGGGCGATGATCAAGCCGTATGTCGGCAGCGGGGATCTGAAGTAAGCTTTTCGCGCGTTGTGGGCTAGGCTGATGCCGCCAGTCCGATGGCAGATCTTCCGATCCTGAGAGAGCTGCCTTCGCACCGATGCCCTCGTCTCGACCTAAACCTTCAATCTGACAAGACCGGCCTACGGCAACCACAAACCGAGCCGAGCCCATTCGGTAACTCTGCGGAGAATATCAGTCCTCCCTCCCCGCCCGCGGAAGAGAGCTTCACCTTCCTCTCGCCTGCCAAACTCCATCTGCCTACTCCATACGCCTCAAATGCTGCGAAACGAGCCGCAGCTTCCACAGCGATGGCCCCTCTCTCACGCCAGGCGTCCACCGAATCGCCATCGCCGTCATTCACGGGCTCGCCTACCTCATTGTACCACGACCGTCCATGGGACCGACACGGACCCTCACCACTGCCCTCGCCAAACATCATGCCGCCAGGAGAGTATCCGGATGGCTCGATGTCTATGCAAAAAAGACAGAGCTCTACCGCGAATGCAATCACAGACGGGGGATTTTCGCCCGCGTTCAGTACAAGTAGCAAGACGGATTTTTTCTTCACGAGCCCGGTTAAAGCTCTCCCGTTACCGCCAAAAGCGTTACCAAAGACGGGACTCCTGGGACGGAGACACCTTAATGGCAGCGCAAAGGGGCATGACCGGGCTGCGAGCTTGCCGATGCCTCGATTGGAGGAGATCAAGGGGCACGGACGGACCCCGAGCGATGGTCCGACCGCCATTACTCTGACGACGCCGACACCGGTCAGCCCATCGATCCCGAAAGAGGCCAAAGCCGCCCATCGATCCACCTCGTCTCCCGTCCCGAGTGCGAGCCGTGTTGTCAGCGGCCAAATCCCGTCGTCACCCGTTTCCACCCTGCCTACCATGCCTGACGTCTTCTCGGCGTCCTCATGTCGAACCAGCCACCACCTCGAGCGGGAGCACCGCGAAGCCCTCGAGGAGATCATGTTGAATCCAGGAGATGTCTTCGCACCGTCTCCGGATGAGGAATCTCGCGGCGATGGCAGTAGCTGGCGACTCGAGTCCAAGCTCGGCGAAGGCGCCTTCTCCTCCGTCTGGTCCGCTTCTCCCATCCCGCCCTCTTCACCGCAAGTCGCAGCGATCAAGCTAATGGACAAACGCCTCTGCTCCTCCAACGCACGGACCAAGATCGCCTTCATCCGGGAAGTAGAGGTCCTCCGGCATATCTCCCATCCGAGTATCGTATCCTTCCTTGCTTCGTTCTCGACGCAGACACATCATTGCCTCGTACTCGAGCGTCTGGAGGGTGGCGAGCTATTTGAGCTGATGAGTGATGAGGACAATCGGAGACGGATGGTTTTACCTGGACCTCTGGATGCGGATGGCAATGGCGATGCCGTTGGCGAGGGGTTCGTCAGGAGGGTGTTCGGGATATTGGTGAAGGCTGTGGGATGGTTGCATGAGGTCGGGGTGGTGCATCGGGATATCAAGCTGGAAAGTGGGTCGCGGGGCACAGGAAACACTTTTACGCCTCGCGCATCAAAATACAGCAGCTGATTCCTCCCAGATATCCTCCTCCCCGCCAACCCCTTCCTCCTCCCCCCCACGTCGACTGGCTCAATCCCCCTGCACCTCCTCCCCTCCCCCCTCCTGAAACTCACCGATTTCGGCCTCTCACGCTTCATCTCGCCCACTTCCCCACTCCTCCAAACCCGCTGTGGATCCGAGAACTTCGCAGCCCCCGAGATCATTATGGGGCGATCTTACGATGGGCGCTTGACCGACGCTTGGGCTTGTGGAGTGGTCCTATTCGCCTTGATCACGGGGGGACTCCCATTCGACGAGGCGGGTGAAGTCCATGATGGGAAGAGGGGCGAGAGGGAGGAGAGGAAGAGGCGCTTGATGAGGATTGCGAGGGAAGATTACAAGTGGCCAGTCGGAGTGGGAAGTGAGGGAGTGAAGAAGGTGGTGGCGAGGTTACTTGTACGAGATCCGGGGAAACGGGGGAGAGTTGGCGAGATCTGGGATGAGGAGTGGATGAGTGGGTTTGGAGGGGTCGAGGCGCCGATCAAGGGCGAGGAGGGGGTGGGGTTGGTGGATGGGCGACGGAGTGTGCTGGATGGATACCTCGTGGATGGCGATGGGATTGGGGAGGTCGCTCGAGCCGAGGAGGCGGATCTGTAAGCGTCACTCAGGCTTATGCACCTTGGCGCCATGGGGTTCCCATGAGGCAATGAATGATGCGTGCATACAATGTCATGCTATCGGACTGATTAAGCTATAATTGCACATATGATACTCAAATGCCCATACAACAAACTCCGATTCACAAATGCAAGGATCCCTCACGCCGCTGCCTCGCCAAAATCAAAGGCCTCGTCCTCCCATCCACCAAACACCATCCCATTATACGCCACGCTCGTCGGGCTATCCGCTAGCACCAGTCCTCCTCCCACTCCGACCCCTGCTCCCTTGAGCGCTGTCAAGTCCGCAGGAGTCTTGCCCATTCCCGTGGTACTCGCGACCGTCTTGATGCTTTCCGGACTGAGATCGCTCTCCCCTTCCGCCTCCTCCCTACTTCCCACGCGGAACAGCTCGGGCGTCGGTTCGGCGTACCCAGGGGGATTATCTTCCACCTTGCTGACATCGATGAACTCCGCGAACAGCTCGTCCTCCCCTGAACCCTGCACGGTTTGGTATTCGTCCAAAGCGGAGGTCAGGGCGGACCATATATCAGTTGTCTCCGAGCCCGAACCTGATCGTATTGAGCGATACGACGCGAAGAATGGGGCATGCTCGGCGATCTCGGCTTGTGCAGCGTCTAAGTTGATACCTAACGCGTTGCTCAGAGCCGGTGCCGGGGGTAGATCTCGAGCCGCGATATCCGCCGTGATCTCCGCGACGAGCTCGCGTGCGGACTTGCTCTGACTCGGCTGCCGTTTCCGCTTCCCGCCGGTCGGGGTAGAGCACTTCTCATGAGCTGGCGGCGTGGGTGCGGCGGTAGATGCGGGTGATGCGCCTGGAGCCTTCGTCTTCGGCCGCCGAGAAGGGGGCGGTTTGAGATCCTCCACCCGTAATCGAGGTACGAGCCCAGCGTCTGGCGGAGGCATGGGCTGTTCGAGAGCGGCGAAGATGCGCTGGAGGTGTGCGTAGCCGTCGGGCGTGGAGGAGACCTCTTTGTAGTAGCCATTGAGCTTGCTTAGTGTCGCATGGAGAGGGTCGCGAAGCTTGGCAAGGTCGGACGGAGGACAAGGGAAGCGGCCGGACTCGGCGTGGGAAAGTGTCGTGAAGATGAACATGTACTGTGAAGCGTCAGGAAAAGCGGAGACCAGAGTCCATGACCCACCATCGAGATGAGCTGGGTAATCGTCGTCATGTCCGGCGGGTTCCGATCGAGGAGCATGAGCGCGAACCTCGGCGTCTTCTCCTGCGCTTCCCGGGCGTCCTGCGTCATATCTCGTATCTCGCTGAGAAATCGCGCTTTATCCTCATCCGAAAATTGCCGGAATGTTTGCGCTGGACCCGTCAGCAAAGAACAACGATGATAGGATCGCTCACGCTCACGGAATCGAGTACGCATGTGCTCCTCCCTGTTCTTCACAAACTGGTCAATCAAGCCGGGGTTATTCTTGAGCGCTGCGACTTGCGCGGCCGCGCTGGCGGAGATGCCTAATTGGCTCGGTGTGGCGGCTTGTACTGGAGCAGTCTGAGCCGGCGGTGGAGGAGGAGGCAGTGAAGACGGTTGCGATTGCCGCCGAGCGTTCTCGAGCATCTGCCGTTGCTGATCGGTGAGAGACGTGTTCGGCGTTTTGGCTACGGCATCGAGGAACTGCGCGGACATCGCTGGCGGTGCGACATGCTGTGGTTGCTGTATCTGTGATGGGGGAGATGTTTGCGCCTTGGACTGCCGGCTTGAGAAGAGCTTATGATAGAAGAGGTTCTCTATAGGCTGGAGGAACTGCGCGTGCAGCTGGCGGACTTGTGCAGCGACCGCAGGGGTAGAACGAGGTGGTTGACCGGGGTTTGAATCGGGAGTGCCAAGACCGAGCAAGCCGGCGAAGACGGACCACACCGCGAAATTGACCATCTGAACGATCAGCGGATGACTCGTCGGGCGAACACACCTTTGCACTCCCACCATTCTTGTGAACGAGATTGAACAGCCCATACAGGTTCACCGGCTTCCCCTCGATCACAGGCGCCGGCATCGGTTCCGGCCGCTTCAGGTGTTGACTGCCGAGGTATTTCCAAAACTGCTCCTCTGACATCGGGAATGGGTCTTTTGAGAAGTCCATCCCAGCCCACGGCTTCGGCTGCGCAGGGGGGTTCGTCATTACCGGTGGTCGAGGCTGCTGTTGCTGCTGGACCCATTGCTGCGTCGCGGGGTGCTGCGGGGGACGAGGCTGAGTTGGGGGTTGTTGATACCGTTGCTCGTTGATCTGCGCGGCGGGTTGGAGCGGAGTCATGTACGGACCCATATTGGGCTGATTTGCGAGCTGCGGTATGGCGTTCATGACGGGAGTGACTATTTCGATAGGATTGTTCTGACTCCCCGGCATGTTCGGCTGCAAGGGTCTACCTTGCTGCGGGCGTTGTGGTGGTCGTTGCATCGCCGCCTCGGTTCGCGCCTTGGCGAACGCCGCCAGCTGAGACCCCTCGAGCGCCAACAACTGCTGGGAGAACTGGGGGTTTCCAAAGCTGCGGCTGTCAGCGTGCTCCAGATCCTCGTGGACATACGCTATGCTGACGGCTTGGAGCGCCTCGTTCGGAATGGCCAGATTCCGACGCTTGTATTCCGCGATCAGCTGGAGGAGGTGGAACTTTGTCGGATCCGCGGCGGCCTGACCAGATCAGCGAAGATCTCTCCGTCTGAAGGGGGTGCAATTACCGAATGACTCACTACCGGCTGGGACAACTTGATGACAATCGCCTTTGCACTCGTATGCAGCTGCTGATCCGTCCACTTCATGATCATCTCCTGAATTCCGCCCGCCTGTCCCTGCGCTTGGGGTTGGGCCTGAGGATTACTCATCATTCGCTGTGCTTGGGGTTGGTTCAGTGGGATTTGGTGCTGCTGCTGCTGCGGCGGGGGCGGTGGTCGTTGCTGCTGCGGCTGAGGCGTGATCTGGCCCATCTGCATCGGTTGCGGCGAAACGAGTGGTAGCGCGGAGTTCTGTCCCGGCTGAGGCGTGACTAGCCCCTGCCGTTGTTGCCGCTCCTTCATCTGCTGCAGCTGGCAACGATTAGCTCGGAACCTACAGTCGCGGCGGACTTACCGCTTCGAACTGCTTCGGATCGTAATTCGCCATGCCCGCCAATTGCCCTTGCACAGACGACGATGGCCCCTGGAACGTCCCACTCGGCATCCGCTGATGCTGCGGAGGCTGCTGGTAGTTTCCCTGTTGCTGCTGAGGCTGAGTGAAGCTCGGCTGCTGTGGCTTGTGTTGAGGCTGGGTGAAGTTCGGCTGCTGAGGCTGTTGCTGGAAGTTCGGCTGTCGGATCGGCTGCTGTCCCATGCCATTCACGCTCACGGCGTAAGGGGGCCGTTGTTGCTGCTGCTGAGTTTGTTGTTGCATGACGTGGAGTTCCTGGATCACAGCGCTCGGGTTGTTGGCGTGTTTCTGCTGGACCTCGGCGACGTAGTCGGGATGGGCTCGCATGAACTCCTTTAGCGCGTCGTTATTTCCAATCGTCCGCGCGGTCTGGGCCTGTTGTTGTTGGCGTTGTTGTTGTTGTTGATGCTGCTGCTGCTGCTGAGGGGGCTGCTGGAGTTGCTGCTGGGGGGGTCGATTCGATTGCTGCATATTTTGCAATTGCTGCGTCAACATGCTAGATCGGATCAGCAGTGATCAAGGATCGAATATCCACGCACTTCTGCAGCATCTGCCGCCGTCCCTGCTCGCTCTCTCCCATCCCCTGAAGATTCAGCCCCTGCTGCTGCGAGTGGATATTCATCCCGCCCATCGGCATCCCCTGGCCACCCATATTCCCCCCTTGTCCCTCCATCGCCTGCCCCTGATGCATCTGTCCCTGCTGCATCCCCTGACCTGGCTGCATCCCCCCTTGCTGCATGCCCTGCCCCGGCTGAACCCCCTGTCCCTGCATCCCTTGTCCTTGTCCGGGCATCCCACTGATGCCCCCCTGCCCCGACATCTGCATCGCCTGCGCCTGCTGCATCATGTGCAAAAACCGCGCATTCTGGTCCTGGTCACCCTTTTGGGGGAAGTTCTGCTGCGGGGCTGGTCGCTGCTGCTGAGGTACGATACCCAGTCTCTGTTGATCGATCTTCGCGCTTTCCTGTGATTGGAGTCGTTGATAGGCCTGGTGGAATGCGTTGAACGCCACTGGGTTGTTGTACCCGTTCTGCGAGGCATTCGGAGTCGCCGCCTGGCCCGCCGCCATCGCCTGGAGCAGGGCGGGATTGAGCTGGGACGGGTTGAATGACATGGTGACGGGTATTGAGAAGAAGCGCGGGTATCACGAGTGGCAGTGGATCAACGAGGTCGTGTGCGATCGGGCATGCAGGTTGATGGGTGAGTCGAGTAGATGCTAAGTTTAGGATAGAATGGAGAAGGACTGCGGAAGGCCAATATTGGACCTATGAAAGGAGGTACTCAATCCAACCAATCTTGGTGTAATCTGGCCATACTCGGCGATGATGTCGAGGGAGTGAGTGAGGAAGGGCAGCCAAGCCAGGATCAAAACTCCAAGGTGGTCTCACCGTCCCGAGAAACTCGACACAATGACGTGGCATTTCGCCATCAAGTGACGACATAGAGATACGTACAGCGCGCGAGACCGGCTCGCCGGTGTTCGTGCTTCTCGCGGAAATCCCATTCCTTCCTCTTCCGATGATCGCATGTCCGAGGGCATGGCCTGCATGAAGCGTGGCATGATGTATAGAATGAAAAGGGTTTTGGAAGCGACTGACCGCCCTCCGTGCTCCGCAGGGTTCACTGTTCTTCTACGGGCATGTGTGCCCTTGCCTTTCCCCGTGCTGCCAGCTCATCTGGGTCGCGCTATGATCCTTGCAGTATCTGCTGATGATCTGTGATGTGCATTTTTCTGTGAGATACGGCATGCTGGATGTGTATGATAGGGTATATCATTCGTCCGCAAAGTCGCCTGCAGTCCATAAGCGCCGATCACCATTGCGAATGGCTGACGTACCCTCATCCATGTCCTTCGGTATCTGCTGGTCAGCCGAATCCACCAAGAATGCGCTCACCTTCGGCTCCTCATCCTCCCCATACTGCATCATATTATCGATATGACTCATCGCCGTGTTCACCGAATCCTCGCTCGTCACGTCCAGCGGCAAGAACGACACCAAGCTCTGATCCTCGATCTCCGCGTCAGCTCCCCTCCGACTTTCCACTCACAAGTCCCACCACCGCCTTATTCAGCGCGTGAAACTTCGGATTGGTACTCTTGTTCACATCGCCGAGCAACAAATTCGGGTCCGGATCGAGATACCGTCCGACCTCCCGTTTTATCCGTCCTTTCTTGTCCTTCACCAGATCCATCTTACTCATCAAACACACCATACTGATGCCGAGGGATAGCATGCATGACATGGCGGACATGACGCCGGCGAAGAATTTCGATTTGTCCTGCATGAATTGCGAGTCGATGAGGTAGACTGCGGAGGTGCGGAAGTTGAGTTGGGTGGAGAGGTACGATGTGAAGCGGGGGAGGAGGGGGACGTGGGTGTATAACTCGATCTGGCCGGGACAGTCGATGATTAGGTAGTCGTCTTCGTAGGCACCGAGCTCGTCGTCAAGCCAATCGAGGTTGTTCAGGAGGTACCTGCGGATCACAGGCAGCATTAGCGGGCTCAAGATTCGATTGATGGTCCAGAAGAAGATTCGGGCCCACTCGAAACAATAGATCAACCCCCCATTCGGCCCAAACTCCAGCTCCTCCATGACGTCCTCCAAATTGATTAGATCCCGAATATCGACAGTCGGTTCATACTCGAACTTGTCGGCCGCCGGGTCGAGATTGAAGAGATGGACGGAGCGGCCGAGGGTTTGAGCGTGGGTGATAAGAGAGGTACAGAAGGTGGATTTCCCGGCGCCGGCGGGACCGGTGACGAGGACGGCGTAGCGCATGGCGCGGGGAAGGGATCGAAAAGGTTTTCACTACTTCGCTGTCGAGCAAACACAGCCGAGGAAAGGTGAAGACTATTGAGTGCTGATATCGTACATGAGACCGGGTTTCGAGCTGGAGTCACAGCTGATTCACTTCTGATCTCGGATGGATGAAACTTCTGAAGGAGCAGTTGCGGGTACTCGGGTCTGCGCGACGCCTTCCTGATTCGATTGGGTAGCAGAACGGCTCTACCGGAAATCCCAGCTGATGAGCAGGGACAACAGCGATACGAATCTTTGCGACCCTTCGCTGAGCCCCGCAGACGGACTTCTTCTCCAGTCCGGCCTCCTCGAGACGACGTAAAGGTATGAAAAGACCCTGATGCACTAGCGGGCAAGACGGTATCACGTAAATTAGGTTCTTCATACAGTTTGCTACAGAAAGATGCTAGAGGGGATTGGAGAACGTTTCTAAAGCTGTACTCATTTCGTTGCGACTTGCAGCACCGTGCTGAAAATATAGTCCCACACCTTCGACGTCACACCGAAGCCAAGCTCAAAGTCTGCACCCATCAGCTTTATCACAACCAGCACGGATGTGACTCACTCTTGTAGTGGTGCGCGAGGTGGTACCGCTTCATGTCCGCGAGGTACTTCGGCAGCCGCGTGTGGTGCAACGCGTAGTGCATGCAGTCGTAGAGAATGTAGAAAGTGAAGCCGCCGGCGATGATGCCATTTGCGACTCCAGCGGGGAAGATGAGGTGTGCGAGTTTGGTGAATGGCGTCTCGAGCGTGAGGAAGAGCAGCGGCGGCATGACCAGTCGGAGTCCGTCCATGGGAAGGTAGTGGTGGATCCCGTGGAGGAGGAAGTGGAGGAGCATCGCCCAATTGGTGTCGGGCATGTAGTAGTCGACGTGGAAGAGGAAGCGGTGGAGGGCGTATTCGAGGATCGTCCAGATGACATTGCCAAGGAAGAAGCAGGCCATGGTGGAGGCGAATGCGGCGGCGGTGGGAGCGGGTAGGTCGGCGATGGGGAAAGTGAGGAGTTTGGAGGAGTTGATCGAGCTGGCGTTGTCAGATCGTTCGGACATTCGCAGACTCACCGATCCGTGAACTGGAGCATGGAAAGGACGAAGAGGAACACGGTGATCGGACCCCAGAAGATGGGTACCACATACCACTTGGTCCGGGTGAAGGACTGGTTTGATCAGGGAGATTCGCTCTTATCACGCTTAGCTCACCTCAAGGAAGTCATTGCCGAACAGTCGAGCGCTTTCTTTCGGGTGTCGTGGGTTGTGCACCTGCGAGAGGTAATACTCCTTCGTCCACTTCGCCCTCCACACCTGAATGAGAAGCGGTTTCGAGAGATCGAGGAAATGGTTGCGGTTAAAGTCGGCGAGCGCGTCGGTCTCATCAGGGTGGAAGTCTTCCCTCGGGACCCAGTCTGCGAAAATAAGCACGATGATCGAGTACCACACAGTCTACTCACCCTCAGAGACGATCTTCTCGTCGCCGCCAAGTTCCCCCACCTTGTAATCCTCCATCATGTCGTATGCATTTCGCGAGTGCACATGATGGTTTTCATCACCCATGATTTGGCCGACGTCTTTCCCGGCATATTCCATGAGGATGTCATCACCTCCTGGGTGAACTGGGAGGAATGGAGTGACATCGTAGACTGAGCCGGCGTAGGAGACGTAGCATGAGGATCGGGTGGCGTCTAGGGGGAGTCAGTGTTGCCGCGAGTTGAAATGTATCAGGTACGCACGATTAGAGACGTCGGTGAGGGCGAATATGCGGTTTCTCGCTGTCATAGTGCAAGGTGGCGAGTAGGTGGTGGATAAGCGGGATTAGGATGCGAGTCGAGTATAAAGGTTAAAGTTCAACAAAGGAGCGTAGTCTATGCGGCGAGCGGATGGGTCTGAATGGGGGCCTTGGAGGGATGTGGTGAGCGAAGACAAAGGGAACACAACGGTGAGGATGTTATCTACCGCAATGAAAAAACAACGTCGTCGCCCCGGAATTCCGAATCGCCGCAAAAGTGGCAGTGTGGCACAGGCAGGTCTGAGCCAATGCCAAACATTTATACGGGATCCTTACATTCCTCCCGATTCCCCTACCCCGCCTCCTGAGCCATCGCGGGTCGGAATTGTACCGACTCGTTCTTCACTACGCGTGTCTACCCCATCCCTGTTGCCGGGACATGAGGACCAAGGTGAACACCCCAGAGCGTATCAGACACGCCTGAGGGAATCTCTGAAACCTGAAATGCTGAGCGACGATTTCTACCAAAGAGTTGAGCCTGTCCAACCTAGAGCGTCTGAGACACGCCAGGTAGACTCGCTTGATGTTGAGGCCAAACCCTCTACGCCTTCTGAGAGCGACCCACCCGAGGCAGAGAAGGCGAAGAAGAAGACGCATCGGGGAAAGCGGAACCGAGGGACCATCTTTGAAAATCAATTTAATCGCGCGAAGAAACGGCTTAACCCCCCCCCCCCCCGGTCCCCCGTTCCCCGTGACAGCTCCCAACCAGGCGGAGAGGTCGAAGCCCATCACGACGGCTTCCGTCACATCTGAGTTTGACAGGGAGGTAGCAGTGACAGATTTCCCAAGACTCGGCTTGGCAGCGCATTGCCGCGGCCAGGGCAAATAATCGACATGCCCTCAGTCTCGTTGAAGGCGTGGGAATCGCGCGGAGGATGGCAGCCCCGGCACGAGCAAGATCTGAAACGCAGAACCACCAACGAAAACTTCCCTCCAGCCTAGTCCATCGCATTAGCCGGGGTCAGTTTCTGGACCGCTTCGCGAAAAACCTTGGCGACGTAGACCCAGGTGACTACATAGGTTATCAAGGATTTGCGAAGCCTTGGCCGAGTATCGGAGCGGCGACCACAAAACAGTAAGAGGAGATGTAGGATTAGAGACCACCGCCCTGACCACTTCACCTACATCTTTCTCCCTACCACCCTCGCCGGAAGTCACGGACAACAACCTTCCGGTAAAACCAATTTCCCAAGAGCCTGCTTCACCTCCTGCTCCTGAGCCGGCACCAGTGGCAGCGGGGAAGAAAGGCAAGGCGACCACGGTTCTCTGTTACAAGTGGGTGGAAAAGCGATGCATGATTCGACTGATCCAGCCGCAGTCTTGTGCAACTCTGTACAAGGCGTCATCCGTTCTGCTCCATCCCGTGCGGTTACCTGAAGGATCCGTACTGCTACCCTAAAAGCAGCCTACGACTCTCCCGGCCTAACATGGTCGTCATGGGCCGACTTGAGCCAGCAGCAAAGGGGGTCAGACAGCAGACCTCCATCAAGCCGCGATCTGACGACACCTTTCGGCGCCTGACCGAGCTCCACCCCCCAGCAACTTCCGGACGCCCCGGAGGCTGGAGGATTGGCCACAGAGCCCCTCCAAAGACTCCCCACGGAGGACAGCCTCCAATCCATCATGGAGCACCCGGACCGTGACGTCGCTCCAGGTTCATCTGGGTGGACCCCGAGGCTTAAAAAAATCGCTTGCACATCCCCGGCCATGCTTAAAGCCGTCCACACCCTGACCATCCTCATTTCCCACGGGGCCGGCGCCGGGGCAAGCGTATCTCTGCGCTGCCTCGCTCACCGACCTCACCCAAGACCGACGGTGGTGTCCGCCCGATTGCTGTCGGCGACCTCATCTATAGGGTCTGCGTCCAGGCCATCCTTGGGGACTTACTACTGCAAGATTACCTCTTGCCATTTCAGCTCGCGGTCAAATCAAAAGGGGGAGTGGAACCCATCATCGCCGCCATTCAACACGGGCTTGACGGGGACCTCCCCCAGCTGCGTTACTCATTTGGCCTCGCTGGACTTCAAGAACGCGTAAAACTCGATTGATCGCCAGCTCATCGAGTCGGCCGTCTACGAGTCTGCGATGCCACTATATCGGCGAAATGGACGTATTGACGGGAAGCCGTCCAATCTATTCTATCGGCAGGGCAACGACATCCGAGTCATCTCATCGCAGCAAGGCGTTCCGTCAGGGCGACCCCCTGGTCCCCCTTCTCTTTTCCTTGGGGATACGCCAGCTACTTGATGACCTGCAGACTTTCCTCGGGCCCGATCATATCATCATGGCCTACTTAGACGACGTATACGTCCTCGGCCCTGGTCCCGATATCCTAGCGACTGTCAATGACTTCTTCTCATCGCAAACGACTGGCCTAGCCCTCAATCTTGCTAAGTGCTCGGTGCACTCGCTAGATTATGGTTGGACGAACGGTCTGGAAATTCTTGGGTTCGCCGTCGGGCCAAGACACGCCCGGGAGGCATTCCTCCGCTTCAAGGTAGGCTGAGAATCTTTCGACAGCTTCTCAGCCTACCTGAAGAACCTCGACTGTCTTTCCTACCAATCGGCACTCCTCCTGTGAGGTTTTGCCTACAACAATACCTCCGCCACCTCCACCGCACGATGAAAACCGACGACCTGACTGACTTGTGGCAACAGCTAGATTGTTACGCCGGGAGAGTCGTAGGCTGCTCTCAGGGTTGCAGTGCGGATGCTATCAGGTACCCGCGCGGGATGGAGCAGAGCGGATGACGCGTTGTACACATAAGATTGCGGCTAGAATAGTCGAGTTCATGCATCGCTTTTCCACCCACTTGTAACAAGATCGAACGTTTCCCCCAGAAATTTGTGGATGGTACCCTCAAGCACCAAAATGCTACTTACATCTGCCCCTATCCAGCTTCATGCTGTGACGAGCTTTGTGTGGCAATGAAGGGAGAAAGAACAAGGGGGCCGCCGACGAAACCTCCGCCCCGTCTGCATTTTTTTACACGCATCATGTAGGCATTAGAATTGTCACAGATGTGATGATCGTTTTCGAGGGCCAGCTCTCTCATTACTTGCGTGCTCGGCCCGACTAGAAGCACAGCGCCACGGACCGAGGTATTGAAAACACTGCAACATCATTTGCGCCCAAACAAGTAGGTTGATTCTGGTTATGAAGATTTGAATGAAAAGACGAGCTGTCCTTTGGCGGGATTAACTGTGCGTCTTCGATAGAAGGTCAGGACCATCACCCTCTACGTACACCCATCAGGCACATTGAGATGGAAGGTAGTAGTGCGAACGAAACGAGGGACGAGGCTGGGGAACTTTGAGGTGTCCCTCGGGCGGGACATGCGAGATCTGACTAACGTTCGGGAGAGGCCGAGGGAGAGGGATAAAATTCCGCAAGGTTCCAGCAGGTTCGCCGAGGTTACCGGAGATGTAGAAGTAGAGGGTCCCGCTCATAGTATTTATTTACCTAGGCTCCGAGTATCATTTTTGTCACCCCATAGTCCTTATCCGTATCGTGCCATTATCCCAATCTGTGTTGAGCCTCCACAGTCAACTCTTCGTTATCGCCCTAAACCCACCGACGATCGGTCAAGCTACGGGTACTCAGACCGTCCTTCGATCGATTCAAGTCATTCCGTACCACATCAAGCTACCTCGACTTACCTAGATCAATTTCGAGATATCTCCTCTTGATAAGCGAAGTGAGATCTACGTCATATACTCGGCGGGTGCAAGCACTCGACGGTCCGTGACACTGTGCAAGACTAGACTGGTAAGTCTACGTCTCACCCGCATTTGTTGTCTTCGGGCTGCTTCGGTGTGCTGTGCGGTTCTTGTTTGCGGAACTTGCGAGAGGTTACCCTTTGTAGTCTGAAGCGCGGAAGCCTTCATCTAACATGGTAAAGTTACTTCGAAGTTGGAAGGAAGTGCATGATCGGTATATCCAGCGTTGTCTTCAATGGTGGCGGTTTCGCAAATCAGGCCCGATTGGGTTCATGACGGCTCTGCTCGCGTTGCGGGGGTGAACAACCAATAAGGCCACTCAGAAGTGTGTCGCGCCGGACAAAGCAATCGGAATTCTCGGCACGAGTGGATAAAAACGCAGTCGCCTATGCCCTCAAGTCCGTTAAAGGAGCCATTGTTAGGGTCGAGCCCCGGATCGAGTTCATGGCCAGACGGAACGACATCCGGTTCATGCCTCACATACGTGTGCAAGGCGACGGCCCGACTCACCTCACGAGCTACGACTACGACGTGTCAGTAACTTTGCTATGCACTGCCAAGCAAGCCGCGACAATCGGGATCCGCCGGAACGCCAATCCCGTGCCCACGATCCCAACGCCTAGTGAGGAGCACGATGAGAATCAAGCCACGGCATGTCCCCGTGCGGCAGACGCCATCGAGGATATTCTCCAGCAGGTTGCCGAATCAAAGCGGCGCCGTCTTCCCGAGATGCGCGGCGTGCTTGAGCGGCTCATCTTCTCCGGTGGAGGCGTACAGGAGAAGGCGACGGAAGGGAGTCTCAAGGCCATGAGGAAGTATATCGGGGATCATCAGTGGAAGTTCATGATGACGCGTATCGCTTTCGGCCTTCTTAAGGCCAGAGGGGCAAGCTTCGTGCCGTAGGGTGATTCCTACGCCGGGGACCTCCATCTACGAAATAAGCTATACGAGGCGCGATTCTCAGTCAGGGCGATTACTGACGTGGTATTGATTGATCGCTATCAGGTAATAGGATCCCACGTGTTTGCATGGTTTCTGTTGTAAGGCGTAAGGACTATATAGCCTATCTAGCTATCCAGCAGGCCTAGTTGGTAGCTTCCCCATCATCTCGGACATCAACATCACACCTACGTCCTATGCATCATCTACAACGTCTCCAACCACCTACATAAAAGGTGGCTGAATTCCAACAGTCTTGTTACAGAATATCGCTGCGTTGCAGAACTACTTGATAGCCTTCACAATCTAGCGAGAGAACACAGCTTCCTCTCACTCCTGACATCATGACCACCATTGACCGGCCCTCCGGTGTACCGGAATGGCAGAACTTGGTCCGTTCACGCCTGATGGCAAAGCAAGCCGAGGGGGAAGCCTACCGAGATATCATCGAGCAGTGTGAGCGATAATCCCGCCTAGCTGTATCGCAAAGCTAAGCCGGATATGGTAGACCGCCGACTGGCTAAGGCTGCCCGAGAGCTGAAGATACGGAACCGAGCGTTATTGCGAGGCGGCGCAGGTGCTTCCACAGGTGGTGACGGGTGTGTTCGATCAACATCTCTAATTGGATTCATCGCTGATTGCTACCATCTTCTCGTCCCGTTTCCTCGTATGAAATCGTCTGTTCCTCTTCCGCCATCCCGCCCCCCAGCTCCCCCAACCCCCTCCTCGCACACCTAGACGCCCAGCTCACCCACCTCCGCACTGAGCTCTCCACGCTATACCGAACCCAAGCCGCAGCGCAGAACAAGCAGCTCTCCCTCTCCGACGCGCTTCGAGATCGGGATGAAGAGGTTCGAGGCCTCCGCGAGGAGGTGCGGGATCTACGGGACGCTCGCGACGGACTACAGCGGAGAGAGAGAGACTGGGACGAGCGGTGGAAGATGCGGACGAAGGACATGGAGGTGAGGCCAATACCATGGCTTGTACTGACTGGCGTAGACGCTAAACGACGAGCTCATGTCGCAAAACATCGAGATCTCGGCGTTGACACAGCGGTATACGGCGTTGCAGGCGGACAACGCGGGGCTACTGCAGAGATGGTTAGATAAGATGAATCTCACCGCCGAGGAAATGAACGAGGACTTCGAGAATGAGGCGGCGAAGAAGGGAGATGATGCGGGCAAGACGAAGGGCAAGGAGAAGGAGAAGGAGAAGGAGCGGGATTTTCGAGCCGGCGGGAAGGTCTAGAGGGGCTTTCCCGCGAGTCAACGCCCAGTGAGCAGGAGAAGACTGAGCCGATCATCGCGAGAGAGCAAGAGATGGAAAGGGAGGAATGGGAGGTGCTTGAGTGCGGAGACGGTCTGGAGGCATCGAGCATGTTGGCCGGAGAGGCGAGGGAAGAGGACGGCGGGGAGGAGCGGTGGGACGAGGCTCGGCGTGCGGCGTGAGATGTCGATGGCTAGCGAGGCATATGTTCACACCCCCTACTGCGACCACGACCAACGCCTGGGGGTGTTGACCTTACTGATCTACGGAGATTCAACGACCGGGACTTCTTCAATCCCCTGCTACTCACACGCGAAACAGATGGAAGTGTCTTCGCCACAGACCTGCAAATCCTTCCTAGCGAGCTCAAGCCCGGCATGACGAACTAGACGATCACCACCCGCGATTCCCCGCCCTCACTTCTCTTACTTGAAGTCTGACGGTGCCATCGCCTTCGTCTCACTCCTCACGCCAGGAATTGGTGGAGAGCATGAATGAAGAGCTGAAGGACGTGGAAAAGATGGAGAAGCTTCTCAACGAGATGTTGGCGACCTCGAACGCGCATGACTCGCGATTCGACGCTCTGATGGAGGAGAGCGTATCGGCGGCGAGGAGGACACCCGACGAGAAGGTTGATGAGGACACGGGCAAAAATGTTCAGAGGGACCTGGCGATGACCTCTAGCCTCCTGCTGGTTCTTCAGACGGGTGAAGTAGGAGAGAGGTGCGGACGACGACTTCTGGGACAGGCGCGGACGACGCGTCTTGAGAGAGTAACCCTGCTGATCGGCTGTGAGTATGTATATTGGCTTTAGCGAGGTGCATCTGGTGGGCGATCAGCAATGCAAGCGACGCGGACAACATCAGTCTTCGAGATCCGAAGGTCAGCTGTTGTGGAAGCGTATCACATCTACATCAGTCAGCACAAGGAGTATAGCCCCGCTCGGGCGTTTTCCAGGCACACGACCGCAGGACCTTTATTGTCTGCCCGGCTCGTCTAGTGTACATCCATTATGTTCAAGAAATGCTTTGGTGGTAATCCCAGATTATCCGCATAGCTTACTCAAAGGCGACAGTGACATGGTCTCCTCGCCTGAAGCATCCTTGAACCCTCGAATCAGGATATTCGAAGGCGATTGCCTAATCCCATGTCGATGAACCAATACCTTCTCCTTCGCCTAGAAGCCTCTTTCGCCTCGCACTGCCTGATCGGAAAAGGAGTGCTCTCACTTCATCCTTTCTCGGGAGGATGCTTCGCTCCCTTCTCGAAATCTTCCAATGCTCCTTGGTCCTGGTTCAGAGCTCACTCATTCACAGTGATATAAGCCATCCGATCAGCTCTTTCCACCTTTCCCACCACACTTTGCCTCCCACACTGCCTACATACCAATCGGATTTCAAGCACCAACTTTCAGTGACTATATCTCTGACAACTCGCGATCACGCTCACGCTAATAGTTTCCCATCAGTCATCATGAGCTCAGGCGGAGTTACACGTAGCGGCAGTACCTCACAGTCAGCTGGGACAGCATCCAACCCAGCTAATACACCGGGGATTGGGCTCACCTGGTCAACCATCACTCCGAGCAATGGCGAGAGCACACACAAGCTCGACATCCATTTCCCGGCCGGTACCGATCCCAGTGTCATCGCACAGAAGACCACCGAATATGCAAGGGGCCTTGAGTCGAGTGGAGGGACTGTGACTGCAATATCCTTCAAGGAGCAGAATGAGCCGCAGCAACACAAGTACCAGCGCCTGACCTGGGATTCACAGCAGGGTACCAGCGGGAGTAATCGAGGGTGACAGATTTGCGGAGAATGACTTGGGCGGTGACTGAAGCGAGAGTATTTTGATCGAACGAGTCTTCGTGGTATGACGAGATGCAATGAGTGGAAACTTGCTCACGTGAGGCTTTCACCGTGAGCATGCGCTTTCAACCCTCCCAGGCTTCTCAGCCAGATCCCTTGTCGCTTGCCATTCACCTCCTTTTCTCGATGCGCACTGCATCACAGAAACGCCCAGGTCTCCACTCCATCGTTCTCGTATGCAAAGCTGCTCTCCCTTGTTTCCTTCGAAGCTTCCATGCTCCTTTGCTTACAACTTCAGCTTCTGTAATATAAAGGACGTGAGAACGACTCATTCCCCTGTTCCCCAATCACAACTTCGCCAACCCCTTTCACTTACATAGCATTTGCATTTTCGATTACAAGTCTTCAGACATTTCCGCCTCCACGGCACAAGCGCACGCTGGTAATTCCACGCTAGACAGCATGAACGAGTCAAGCAAGACAAGCAACGACCCACTCTCCCAGTAGCCCAGAGTGTCTCAAGGAACCCGAGCGGTTTACAGCATTCAACCCCAATCAGCATCAATGTTTCAGGAAACAACGATAGCGCCAGCAGGAGCGCTTCCTTCAAGTCCTCCCAGTTCAGGCCGAATGACCCGACCCTGCTTTATTCGTCGAATGGGACGAGGACCTATGGCTCGACTCATGGCGGAGGCAGCAGGACGTGAATGGACACACTTACAACAGAGGACTTGTACGGTGACTGAGGACAGTGTACATTGATTGATCGAGTCTAGATTGACAGGATGCAACGTGTGGAAATTGCTTACACTAGACTTACCGTCCGCTTATCATGTTGATCTATTCGGATAGTCTCCTCTGTAGTCGTCGAGCCTGCTCGTCATTTGCCACCCAAACGCGATCGTTCCCTTCAGAGGATGCCACACTGATGACGCACTGATGACTGAAAGATGAGGCATCGCTCCGAATGGCTTTCCTTCATCCGCATGTCTTCGTGGCGTGCCCTGTGCGTTTCAGCCACGGGGAGCTGGGGTATGGTCATACAGTGTTCATGCTGGTCTTCCTTTCTGTTTCAGCCTTTCTGAAGCTCTTTTGGTTCTGACTCGGACCTCCTAGATTCCAGGGATATGAGCCATCCGTAGCCCGTTCCCCGTTCTCCGCAGAGAATACTCGGTACTTATAAACATCATCCAATCAGCAATCGCCTTCTGCGACCAGATCTTCAGGTTCCGGTCCTTACATTCACGTCAAGCGCGCTGAAAGTTTCGCCCAACGTCATGACAGACGAAGACGAGAGTAGCGCTACTGCCACTTCTGCCGGGACCGCTCAGAGCGATTCGAGGTGGCGATTGAGACCAGTCTGTTCTTGGCCACCCGGAGCCGACATGCAAGTCGTCGAGCGGATGTGTGAGCAGCTGCTGATGACGTTGAATCAATCGGAGGTCACGGAACCCCGACAACTTTCTACGTAGGAGGTGGGTTCTATTCACCTACCAAATTAAATCAGACGGCTCTGAAGACACGCAGGAAGAGCGACATTTGCGACGGACAATAGACTGCGAATTCCCGCCCGACGTGAACAGACACGCTGTCTGGCAGATTCACGATAATGTGGTTGCTCGCTTGGTGGGAGCTGCTGTGTATGGGTATCCATGGGATGCAGGCTACTCGAAAGAGAGTTGGGAGTCCGAGAGTGTGGAGCTCGAGTTTGAGGAGACCGGGATCGAGAACAGCGAGAGTCACGACACTGAGAATGGCTCGTCTCAAGACGCAGCAAAGAACGAGATTTGTGCAGTCCAAGAGACTGACCGGTGTATTGAGTCAATCAAGACCGCTCGGATCGATCCGAGGTGGCGAGTGAGAATTTCATGGGATCTCCCCACCCAGCACCGACGAAGCGACTGTTTCACGGGTTATTACCGAAAACCAAAAGTCAGGCCTCAACTCAAAAGCTGGAGCCTACGATATTTCCACATTCTACGAATCAGACGACTCCGACTCCCTTTCGGACAAGCCAGACCGCCAAGGATGATGATGGGCCAGGACGAATAGTACAGTTTCCGTATTATCCACCCAGCGCGTCATTCCGCCCTCTTCCACGATCGATAATCCGCTGGAACAACCTTTTGCCACCCTTGTCAAGGAAGTCCTAGCCCACGCATGACACTCGTCTCACATCGACCTCTCCATCTGCAAGTCCGACTCTCCGTCCATCGCTCTTTGCGTTTGAGCTACCCCCTGCCTTCCCGCCCACGATTCACCCAAAGTTGGTGAATGGAGTCGACATCGACACTTGCTTTGCGGAGGGGAAATGTATCGTTGATTCAACTATCAAATCCCGGGGCAATATCCTATAATCAGACTCGACACCAATATGCCCGAAGCAGGGAGCGATGGACTCCGTTTCACTTGGGGAGATGTGACTGCGAGTCAGACCTCCGACCCATCTGCCTGATCCACTGTTTCATTCGAGAGTCTTCCCGCCGACTTCACCCAGAATCTTTGGTCGTCTTCACAACTATCACATCAGCGCCACATTGCAAGTCAAACTCACGTCAACATGGCTGACCCGAAGACCGAGGCGAATGTCAGTCACATCTCGGGTGATCCCACTCGTGACTTGGACAAGACCACCAAAGCGGTCCGCTCGGCCCAATAAGCCCCGATAGACTTCTTTAGCGGAGCGATTTGGCCCAGTTTTTTGAGGAAGCCCTCGAGCAGTCTTACCGCAATTCGGGATATCTCAAAACGGATCAGTTCGGTAGTCTCGAATCCATGTTGCGCGTCAGTCATCAACGGGAGGAAGCGGTTCGGGGGGAGGAGGAAGCCTCGAAGCCACGCAAAGCACCAAAGCAGGAGTCGAAGCAGGAGCAAGGGCCGGATGGGGCAAAGCATTGGTTCGGGCAGTGACGAGCAGTGAACGTATTCGTTGAGGAAGGAGATGCCATTCAGTGCCCTGTTGAGATCGTTTGCGTGTGCCCTACTTTAGCTTTCCGGGCTGCTCTGAAGGCTGCCTTGGCACTCGTGTCAAAGGAAGTCCAGTCCACACCTCACACTATCTCATACGTGTCTCGCGAATCCGCGTTCGTATCCAAGTTTGAGAGGCCGTCCTTTGTTCTGGATGTTCGAGCAAATTTTCCGCTCCACCGCCCTCCATTCGACCAAACCTGCTGAATGGAGATGACATCGACATATGATACGCTCAGCCGAGATCGTTTTATCTTCAAAACTATCATCACATCAGCGATACACAAATCGAACTCGATGCGAACATGCCTGACCAGAAGACCGACGCGGATACCGGTACCGCTTCGAACAACCCCACCCAAGAGCCAGAGCCCAACCCGACCCAAGACGCGGGGAGCAACGACCCGTGTGCTGCCTACCACGACCGCTCTGACCTTCCGGAAGGTCTCCAGGCTCTCTTCGCCCAAATCGAAGAAAATTTCTTGAGGGCTCCACTGTCCACGTCCAGTACTTCAAGGCGTCAGGGATCCCTTCCGGATCTGGCCTGCCCCCTGGCGAGGGTGATAAGGGAGGAGGGAGGAGTGGACGTCGGGAAGCACCTTGGTTTGGCCCGGATGGAGTGACGGAGGTCTTTGATGAGGATTAGAAAGCTGAGTACTGCGAATTTACAATGCTTGATGAGATCATATTGCCTGGCCTAACTTGACCGCTTCCGCCTCGCGATCGTCCTGGAGGTCGTGATGTAGTGAGAACCTCTTGTCACTCGCGTCAAAGGAAGTCCCACCTCACGCGTCACATCCTCCTTCCGATTGCTACGGCGACACCTTCTCCTCGCTTCTTATTGCACCGCTATACCGTCCTCCATTCAGGAAGGGGACACAAATACTTGAAATCCCCAACAAGTCTGGTTCACCTTGAGCAACAATCATCCCGTCAGCGATAACGCAAATCAAACTCGAGCGAACATGCCCACCTCAAACGCCGATACCACATCCAGCCCGCCCACGCACGACACGGGTAAAACGATCGAGCCAACTGCGACCAGTGATCCCGCCTCAAGTGCTCTCGCGCAGAAATGGCCCCGGCTTTTCGAAACTTTTCTCCGTTTGATGCATTCGGACCGATCGTCCAAAGGTCAAAGGCGGAATTGGACAAGGGGGAAGGATTGGATGGTGGGAAGAGCCTTGGTCCGGGCACGGGTCAGGTGAGCGAGGTGACTGATAGGAAAGGAGATGATGAGCACCCTGAGGGCAGTCAATGATTCGATGAGTACGAGCCGACGAGTTTAGGTCGATGAGTCGGTGAGAACGTTGGTTGAGAATGTGAAGACTCTCTGCAGTTCGCCTCGCCCCCTCAATCAGTCAGGCCGTTTCCCGAATGTACTGAGAAGCTCTCTCGCCACCGCCGTCAAAGGCAGTCACGCCATCTACGTCACACCTTCACCCTGGATGACGATGACGAGTCCGCTCGAGACATGGCAATCGAGACGGAGAATGGTCTGTCGATCGCGATATCTTCGGTCAGAGAGGGGAAGAGAGATATCGACGTCGTTTTAGATGCTGCTGACGGGACTTTCAAGTGATGCGCATTTTTTGAGGGGAGGGACGGCGGAGAGACGGAAGTCAGAGGTCTTAAGGAGGAGAAAGCATCGATGTCTTGCCGATGCATCTTGATAAAACTTCTTGATCACTTCCATGAGCTCGAGTCTATGTTGATGTTTATGTCACAAGTTAATCTCCATTAGTATGCCGGGAATCGTCCCATCAATCCTCCTCCATAGCCTCTCTCGACTCGCCCGAATCCCCTCTGACCATCTCCACCCCCTCCTCCACACCATCCTCCTTCCTACCACTCCTCCCTATCCCATTCGTCAGACTCAGTAACCCCAGCCCTCCCAGCCCGGTTCCCGCTCCCAATTGACCCAGAGTGAAGCTCGCTCGCGAACCCGTACTCAGCGCTGGACTCGCCGCGCGGGACCGACTAGCCATTGGCCGGGTATAGGGATGTCCGTGCGGTTTCGAGTGGCGCGTCGGGATGGAGGTGGATAGTGTGGATGGGTAGAGTGGGGGGTGCCCTGGGGATTGAGGGATGGTCATGGCGGTCGTGGAGCGGGAGGGGGAAAGGGGGAACGCGGGGGAGGAAGTGACTAGGGACGGAGAAGAGCCGCGGGGGCGCTTGTACGGGTCGAACCGGTCGTCGGTTTGGGCTGGGTTATCAGCGGACTGCTTAGAATAGGTGATGCCTACCTTTCCGCTTGCCTGGACGGACGGAGCTGGAGCTAGCATCGCGATACTGCATCATCCCTGGACTGGCGGTGGCGCCCAGCGATGCGGCGAGCTATCATCAGCGAAATCCACTTCATAGACCCACTTCTAAGCGCTCGATCGTGGGACTCCCCGACGGTGTACTGATCCCGCCCATCCCCAATCCCCCAAACGCAGATGGCAACCCCAACCCACCCGGACTCGGCACCATCCCCGCGCCCGCGGATCCGAAGCTCATACGCATCGCCTTCGGCCACGGCGCGCTCTGCTGCGGTGGGGTCGGGCACGGTATCGCGGAACCTGAATTGCTGCGGCTCTGACCGGGAGTCGACTTGCCAGATTCCCCGAAGATGCAGGACGACGAGCTGGACGTGGGTCTATCTATGTCCGGCATGTGTCTATCCATGTCCATGCCGGATGCGAAGGCGGAATTGACGGGTTCGGGCGGGTCTTCCGTGACCATCTCGTCGGAATCGGAGTCGGAGGAGCTCGCGCGGTTCATCCACGACGACATACGTGCCCAGCTTGGACGGCACATTCCCGGATCGTCATCGTCATCGTCGTCGCCCCCGACCATCTCGGGAAAGCGACCGCGGGAGGAGCGGGGAGCGCGGGGTGTCAGGGGGAGGGCTTGCGGGTGGGATGTGAGGAGGCGCTGGAGGCGAGCTTCGGACCGCATCTCATGTTCGAGGGGTGAGGATTCGGAGATCAGCGTTGCGAGGAGAGGCGCTGGTAGCGGTCGACCAGTGAATGGGGGAGCGTGGAGAGAAGTCGGGAGAGTTGATCCGCCTGAGCTCAAAGCATCGCTCATCCTCGCCTTGCCTTTGCGCCGACTCGACGATGGAAGGTGATTCGGCATCCAGCGGAGAGGCCCGTCGATCCCGTCCATCTCCACCGGGCTATGACTGCCGCTGCCCTCGTCCATGGGATCGGACAGTGGGATTGGCGGGGTGCTCGTGCTCAGTCCCTTGATCAGCGGGGGCGGCGCCGAAGAGTGGCGCGGAATCGCTTCGTGAACGAGAAAGGTCGCCGGTCCCCATCTAGGCTGGGGTTGGTGGTAGGGCGCTTTGCTGCTCGACGGGTCCTGTACCATCACACCCCGAAGCGGAGTCACCTCCTCGCTCGATTCCGCGTTCTGCGCGAGGCTGAGCATGCTCGGTCGTCGCAACCGCCGAGTGGTGACAGTTCCAGCGGTGGGCGGGGGGATATCGGCCGGACCGTTGAGGTGGTACTCGCGTACTGGAGACGTGGACGATGAAGGTGAGGTGTTGAGGCCGAAAGCGTTGGTCGTGGTCGCGAATCGGATAGGAGAGGTGTGTCGCTGGGCGAAGGCAGGAGGGACGGGGATGGAGGAGGGGGACATGTCGAGATCGTTGTTTGAGGAGGGGTGGAAGGTCATGCTGAAGTGTCATGGGTGGTGAGCCGAGCCTTTAGACTGTGAATAAGGGGTTGTGATGAGCCGAGTGACGAGGAAAGGAGAGGAAGAAGGAGTCTCGACCAGCCGATCAGCCCGCAAGCTGTACACGTCGAGATGATTTCATCACAAAGCTGGGTGTAAGGATGCTTTCAGGTAAAAAGGATATCAGATCACTAGTCGAGGTAATAATCTTCAGGTCTGCGAAACAGTCCAGCCGGAGGAGTTCATAAAAAGGAGAGACCGCTTTGCTGATGCTTCAAGTTATGCTCTGATAAACTCACAAACTCGCCATGGCCCCCGTTCCCCCTCCCACCCGCCCTCACTCCGGCAACCCTCACATCGCGCTCAACCCCTCTGTCTTCCCCTCCTCCTCCCGCCCTTCATCCCGTAACGCTTCCGCTTCCATCACATCCTTCATCGTCCCACGCGAGGCAGAATGGGAGGACGCTTGGGATAGCTCGAGCGATCCGGAAGATGCACCTCCATCCAAGATGGCGATGTCGTCAAAGGGTGTACCGATTCCCACTCAAGCAAATGGCCCCAGTCGGAGTGAGGTGAATGTCGCGGCGTCATGGGCTTCCACATCGTATCAGCACATACTCGCTCCTTCCCGACCGACGATGGTCGCGGCAAAGACGTATACGGACGGTGTCGTCCTGCCGTCACCTGGGACAGTAGTGAATGGGAGAAGTGGGAAGTTACCGCCTGGAGGAGCTTGGGAAATCGTGGAGAGCGCGGATGTGCGGGAGGCAGAGGCGGTGGGGCCGATCAAGGTGGGGAAGGAGGCCGTGAGGGAGGATGTGGAGGAGATCTTGAAAGGTGTGGGCTCGTTACATGCTACACCCAAAGCGTATGAGCTCATGTAGCCCGCGCAGATCCGCTGCAGCTTCTATCTTCCCTCTCTCTTTCCTCCGCACCCTCTACTCCACCCGCCCCTGCTTCGCAAAACCCTTCATCGACCTTCCCCTTCCTCACCAGTCGCCCACAATCTGTCACAACGAACGGAACCGTCGCCGAACCGCGAACACCGGGGTCGAGCCGGCGAGATCTAGGACGACAACGCAGTGTCCGGACAGAGAGACGTCGAGAGAAGTTCGGGAGGGTGTTGAAGGGGAGGGTGGAGGACGGTGGTGGGGTAGATCTGGGTCAGTCACGCCGCATGCCGGCGACCTGCCCAAAAGGTTCCGGAACGAGTTCTCGGTTCTGACGATTGGTGTAGCCGAATTGCGACGATTAGCATGGTCTGGGATACCTAGCGAAGTCCGACCTATAGCATGGCAGCTACTCCTCGTGCGTACACCCCTCGCGGCCGCGATATCTCGTCGCTGATCTTCGCGTCTTCTTCACATTGCTTAAATCCGCTGCAGAACTACCTTCCCCTCCCTACTCAGCCCCGCCTAACCACCCTCACCCGGAAACGCCGCGAGTACTCGCAACTCGTTAAACACACCTTCTCCCGCGGCCTCGGCGGTCTCGATCAGCAAGTCCGTGGTACCGCCTTCTCTTGAGTGCACCTGCTCATGCGGAGTAGATATGGCACCAGATCGAGATTGACGTCCCCCGCACCCGACCCGGAGTACCTCTATGGAGCTGCTTGATAGCCCAACGCGTCAGTCTGGATCATGAGACAAGGAGGAGAGGGCTGAAGTGAACGTCCTGCCAGAGCCTCGAGCGGATACTGTATGTCTGGGCGATACGGCATCCTGCGTCGGGATACGTTCAGGGGATCAACGATCTTGTTTGCCCGTTTTTCCAGGTGTTCTTGAGCGCCTATATCGGTGAGTCGGGTCGCCATCTTCGCTTTATCTCCATACTCCTCGCGCTTTCACCCCCGCACTTGCGTTGTCTTCACCCAATCGAAGCTCTCTCACCTATTCCACCTCCCCGCTATCTCCACCGCCTGAGCTAAAGCGCATCCCGCAGACACCGACCCCGAGCTATTCGACGTCACCCACCTCCCTTCGCCCGTACTTTCCGCGATCGAAGCCGACACCTTCTGGTGCCTATCAAAACTGCTCGACGGAATACAAGACAACTACATCTCGCATCAGCCGGGCATCCAGCGATTGGTCCGGAGGATGGGCGAGTTGGTCAAGCGTATCGACGGTAGGTCCCCCTCTTTCATTCTCACTTGCGTTTGTGGAGAAAATTTTCGACTGACGCCCTTGGTAGCCCCGCTCGCGGCGCATTTCGAGGATCAGGGCGTCGAGTACATGCAATTCGCCTTTCGGTGGATGAATTGTCTGCTCATGAGGGAGATCAGCGTGAAATGTACGGTCAGGATGTGGGATACGTACTTGGTGAGTGAAGCGTTCATTACCTCGCAGAGAGAGCTGGCTGATGAAAGGGTGGCTGATAGGCGGAAGGGACGGACGCGTTCTCGCAGTTCCATCTGTATGTGTGCTCGGCATTGCTGGTGAAATATAGTGAGCGGTTACGGGAGATGGATTTTCAAGTGAGACTTTCTTTCGTCGTCATGTTTCTGTACTGAGGATCCTGCTCCTCCCGCCCCTGTCCACCTCATGTCCTTTATTACCTTCACTCGCTCGCTACGCTCGCTCGCGCGCGCAGGAAATGATCATCTTCCTCCAAAACCTCCCCACAGGCTCATGGACCGACCACGACGTCGAGCTCCTCCTCTCCGAGGCGTACGTGCTCAAGACGGTCTGGCAGGGGGCCGAGAATCACTTCGCGAATCTGGCCAATGGGAATGGGAACGGGAATGGGCAGGGATTAGGCATGTTGGGCAGATGAAACGATACAGATGCACCAGGCTCCTGACTGATCACTGGACGATTCGCAGCTGCTTCAAATCAAGCAATGATGGTAGTGCGCAATTGAGCGCAATGCCATGACCTCCTCCAGCTTGGGATCGAAGGACGCAATGATATACTCCGCAACTACCTAATCCTCCTCATCGTGATCCCCCCTCCTCGCGTCATCCTCCACCATTTCCACCTCGCCACCTCCACCGTTGCTTTCTCCCGTCGGTGCATGCCAAGTCGCGCTGATTCCCACGGCGAGGTTCGGAATATCCTTCGTCCCCACCGCGAGTACCTGGGACGTTCCATCAATCTCCAGTCTTCCTCGCGCAGACAGCAGGAACTTGAAGTAACTCACTCGTTCCGCCATCTCCCGTGTTGGATAGCCCACCTTTACCCCGCCCTCCACGTTCTCCACGTTCCCGCCCGTGCCCTCGAAGTACTCCCTCGCCGAGGCACTTCCCGCTTCTTCGCCACTGACTATGATGACTCGTGTTCGATTGTCGAGACGCATCGGTCGAGCTGGGAAGGAGCTGCCTCGCCCACGACCACGCCCTCGTCCTCGCCCGCGAGAGTAGGGTGCGTACCGTGCTGCTGTCGATGCTGGGATACCAAGCGTACTCGCCTGATCCCGTCAGTTTACGAGCAGCGAGATCGAAGAGGGAAAACCCACCTTATCCCGTAAAGCGGAGAGCTGCGCACTCAATCGCATGAGCTCATCCTGATCACCCGTCTCCATCCCATGTTTCTCCAACTCCCTATCCAATCTCTCCTTATCGCTCAACCCATTCCCCTCCACGCTTGGCTTATCGATCGCATCCATCTCCCTACTCAGCTCCTTCAGTCTCGCAAGAATCACCACCTTCTCCTCCTTGCTCCCATCCTTGGCCCGCTTCAGCAGCACCTTCTGCTCCGCCATCAATGTCTCCCGCTTAGCCCGCTTCTCCTTAGTCTCCAACTCCGCCAGCGTCGCGGCTAACCGACTTTCCGGGCCTCGCAGCGAGGCTTTAACATTCTGCGGTGGCGCTCCATTCTCCATCGCTTTCATATTGGCCATCAATCCAGCGCTCGCTTCCAGCGCTTTCGTCCCAGCCGCACCCTGTCCCGGCCGAGGGCGATGCCAGAGTACCTTGACGTGTCGTGACCCGAACACCGCCTCGTCCGACTTCCAAGCACGATACGCCTCGGCGTTACTCCCGAAGCTCACGAGGGCACGACTCGACTTCCCCTCCAGCGCGATATTGGTGACCTCGCCGAAATTCGAAAAGTATTCGCGAATGGCTTGGACAGAGAGGGAGGCCGCAGGTATATCGGTGATGATGAGTGTGGTGGATGTGCGGTCCTGTGGGGGTTTGCTCGTCCCCCAGAACTCGGCGTGGCCGTTGTTGGCAGGAGGAGAAGGGAATGGCATGAACGGCATTCCCATGCCCATCATCGGGAAGCCGGGTGGTGTCACCTGATGGGGAGAGCCGTTCCCATGGTCAACGTGCATGGGACCACCACGACCTCGACCTCGACCTCGTCCACGACTCGGCGGCGGCGCGAAGGGGAACTGGGGGAACATCATGTCGGGAGTGTGGATGATCACGTCGTCGGAATGCTCGTACGGGCAATGGACACCGCGCATGCAGAAGCCGCGTTCTGGTGGGATCAGCTTAGCGCGGAGAGATCAACATACCATGATAGTCGTAGCATCTGAGCCGTCCGGGCTGTCCTGTCTGTACCTGCCCGGACTGCGTGCCGTTCTCCGCCATCTCCACGTCCTTCCCGAGCTCGACGTGAGGCTCGCCATTCTGAGGAGGTGGGCGGACAGTGGAGGGACCGGCGACTGCTTGTGAGGCTGACTGCAATGCCACCTGTCCTGGCGATACTGCTGGGCCTGTCGGAGCAGGTGCTGTTGGCGCTGAAGGTCGATAGGACGAGACGAGGGCCGGAGCTGCCGGCGGAGCAGCAGCAGGGATGGGTTCAGGCGAGGGAGCTGCCGGAGGAGGAAGGAACGATCGAGTGCGAAGCGTGGTGAAGAGCTGCTCGACAAAGGGCTTGGCTTCTACGCTGCGTTAGCTGTATCGCATCCACGCGACCAACGACATACTATCTTCCAGGAAATCCACCAGCTCTCGCGAGATGAACTGCTCATATCAGCTCAATCCTCCTCTCAAAGATTGACTCACCTCCTTCCATTGATCTTCAGCCATCACCGCGTCGTGCTTGAGCAGCGCGACGATGTAGTCCGACAATACGTCCGGGTCCGCATCGCACCTGCCATCAAGGTCAGTCTGAGGGCAAAGGCATACATGGTTGTGTGGGAGGCGCAGCTCACATCGGCTCGAGGGTATTGATGAGCCATGACTTGAACTCTGGGAGGTCGTAAAGCTCGGGGTAGGGCATCTTGCCTAGTAGTTACCGATGAGATGTTAAAGCGTCGAAAACGGTGAAGGTCAGGCGAAAGAATAGCCTTCAGGAGTTTTTACGTTTTATCCAATACCCCGCCTCCACTTTTCTGGTCCCCGTGATTCGACGTAGTTTCCATCGCATATCCAGCCTGTAAAATAGTGTATATACGTCCCCGCCATGTCTTACGCCAAGCCCAATCCCGGCCGTACAAGGCACATGCGTTCTCTGTACCTCGACCTCGAGCCCTCCTCCAAGCTCGACGACCTGGACAACTGGTCGCGCCTGGCTCGTGGCGACTTCCTCGGAGTCGCTGTGCAGCAGGTCATATGCTCTGGCGGCTATGGGAGATCCCTCCGCCGGATTCATGCCTATATAAATCCGACCACGAGGAGGTGGCCAACCGGTTGAGTGGCATAGAGACCGACCGGATGAAGTGGGTCTGTCCCGCCAATCTCACTGATTGGCAGAATGGCGGCGGGCTTGAAGAATATAGCGACTCGGCGGAAGTGGAGGATCTCGAGGAGGAGGACAGGGATGAGGTGCATCAGTCGCGGTTCTACTTCCGGCAGAAGGATCTGGTCCACCGACAACTCTACCTCATCATGTACTGCGAGTACGCCTTGCTCCACCGACCCGATACGCCTCGACCGGTGACGCTACCGAGCTGGACCATGCGGGTGAAGATAAAGCGGAATTACGAGTCGAGTATGCTCGCAGCGGTCTCGACCGCGGAGTGGCTCAAGGGGTCCGCGGATCAGTGAGTCCCGGTGGGAGACTGTGCTTATGGTAGATGCTTCAGGAACGGGGACTTTGTTGTCTCCGCATGGAAGTACCTCGAAGCACTCGTCGTCCTCACCCCGTGACACCCGCTCGAACTCTTCATGCCGGCATGGGAGGCGAAGCTCTCGGGATTAAGCACGATGTGAGCGCTTCGAAAGACTCGGCTGACGCTAGCTTCTTCGCACTCAATCACAACCACGGGCTCACCGCATTCAAGCTCGCCCTACCCCTCGTCGGCCTAGCCGTCTGCCAAGCGACCCAATTTCATCCCTTCGCCACGAGCTGGCAAAATGCCAAGACCGCGGATAGTGAGTCGACGCGTCGACCCCGCTGACCGCAGTGGTATGGGAGTCCACCCAGGTCGCGATATGACAAAGATGGTGGAACGAGCGATGATGTCCTCGTTCATCCGAGATCGACTCCTCCGCCGTCCAGGAGGAGAACTCACGCGGAAGAGCGAGGGGGACGAATTCGAGCTGGAGGATATGGTCAAGGCGGCGCAGGCCGTTGGGGATTACGGGAACGTGAATGAGGATGTGGTCACGTAATGGGTGTCTTCGCTGCGCTCGTACGGGCAGTAGATGCTTGTGGCTCATGTACGATCGCGTCTTGCTCATTCGAGGGCGAAATCGATCTTCTCATTGATATGGTGCAGTCCGTAGTGAAGAGAAGCGATCTCTCCCATCGATTTAGATAGATCAGTGAGACCCGCCAATCGGTAGTATCTATATATCAATTGAGAAGGGCTGTCATTTCAAATCAGAACCAACATTGTTGGTGTAGCGGTAACATGAGCGCTTCCCAGCCACGTGTTCTGGGCACAGTTCCCGTGCATGATGCGCTCGCCCGGGGTTCGATTCCCCGACAATGTAGTTTTTCTTGGTCTGTTTCACCTTTTTGGGCGCTATCGCACGTGATTAGGTATGTCTGTTCTTGATCTTCCCTCCACTGTTATCCTACTAGATCTGACGAAGTGCACACGCAAATCGGTGCTGAAGAAGCTGGGATGCCAACATCGCCACACTCGAAGGCAGAGAGATTACCACGTGTTCTGCCCGGATCTTCCTTAGACATTGTTTCATGGTCCTCCTCATGATGTTGTCTTCATGATTCGTCGACTCAGGATGTCTAGAGCCCTCGACGATGGTGCCGACCCGGCGTATACCCATTTCGCTCACCGAGTGGACCTCCTCAAGCTCCTCGCTCAATTTCTCGATATCGATGTTGCCGGCGCTCCGACTGAGCGGGAGGAGGAGGAAGATGACAAGCTCGTAAAGGCGTTGGGAGCTATCGTGAGTTCCTTTCAGTCAGGACCTCGCTGATGCAGAGCTCGACTATTATCTACCCCTCCCCGGTCTTCTCGACCCGTCACTCGACGAGATCATCTCGCCCCTCTTGACCCTTCTTTCCACCCAACTCGCTCAGCTCGAAAACGATGATGGGACTGTCAATCCCGCACGACTAGCTCGAGTTGGACGACTTCTCAACTGGGTGGTCAAAGTTCGCGGGTGGAAAGCTGTCAGTGAGTCAATACCGCGGACTTCCGCTAATGACAGTCCCTCACTTCCCTTGTACCATTTCATACCTCCCAATGCTCATCACTCTACTCTCCCCACCTGCGACCAGTACTTCCCCTTCACCCGACCAACACCCCTTGATCGCCTGGCAAGACGCCTGGGAGCTCCGCGCGGTACTCCTCCTATGGCTCGCCCTCCTCCTCACAGTCCCTTTCAACCTCTCCGCCCTTTCCGACTCACCCGTTCCATCCACCGTCGACCTCCCCGCTCGGGACAAGCTCTTCGCGGCCCCTACCTCCAATCTCGCACAACGAGTCACGCTTCTCACCCTCCCCCTCCTCCAACAACAAGGAAAAGAAGGCGCGTACGCCGCCCTCGTCTTGGCCCGACTCTTCTCGCGATCCGACACGGTCCAAGGACTACCAGGCTTCTTCCACTGGGCGACAAGCGAGATTGCCGAGAGCGAGAGGGAAGGCGAGGGGAATCTCATCGCGAATATCCTAGAGTTTCTCGCGATGCTACCGACGATGATCCTGCCGGAGCACCTCGAGGAGTTGCAGCGCTTCACCGAGGACCTGCTCCTTCACCTGAGGGGGTCTAAAACCGCTGCGAGCTCGGGGCTGGTGAGGAAGCTGGCCGTGAAGGCGAGGGGGCGGTGGTGGGTGGCGAGGCTGGGAGGAGCCAACTGGACAGCGGGGGAGACGCCCGAAGGACTGGAGGAGGAGCTCGACGATCTGATGTCCGGGCTCGGCGACAAGGTGGGCTCCTCATACTGCCCGATGGTGGACCGCGAGTCGCTAATGGGCGAAGGACACCATCGTCCGCTACTCCTCGGCAAAGTACCTCGCTCGGGTCTCCTCACTCCTCCCATCCTCGCTGTCCCACCAGATCGTCCTCGCGACAATCGCCCTCTTCTCCGGAACGGACGACGAGCCGGTAGTTGAGACCTCTTTCGGCGCTATCGCGGATCCAGGCGGGAGTGCTGCCGGCGGAACGATGGGTTTCGGTGGCCTGGAGAGCACTAGAGGAGAAGCGAGATGGCACGGGGTATGCCTAGCGTTAGCTGAGATGGCTCGGAGGGGCTTGGTCGCGGGTGAAGCAGTCGGAGAGGCGGTGCGATGGGTGCTGAAGGTGAGTGCTCGTCTGGTTACCGCTGACGACAGGCTCTGACATTCGATATGCGTCGAGCGTCTCATTCGATCGGCGCGAATGTACGAGATGCTGCATCGTACCTGCTCTGGTCATTGTCGAGAGCGTGTCCTCCGGAAGCACTGGCACCGTATGCCGAGAAGATGGCGACGGGGCTTGTCTGCGTGGCATGCTTCGACCGAGAAGTAGGCGTGAGGCGGGCGGCGAGCGCGGCCTTCCAAGAGGGCGTTGGTCGATTGGTGAGTCAGAGAAGGAACACCGCTCATAGCAGGGCTTGTATCCAGAGGGGATCGAGGTGCTTGGCAAGACCGACTTCTACTCCGTCAGCGTCAGAAGGACTGCCTTTACAGTCGCTGCGCCGGCTGTCGCTATGTAAGCGGACTTCTCCTCTGCCCGCCACGCTGAGACAATTAGGCGTCAGGTATACCGAGCTCGGATGCGAGACCACCTGCACCATATCACCCTGCGTCATTGGGACTCATCCATGCGCACCCTTGGCGCCATCTCACTGGCAAAATTGCTGGAGCTCGAAGAAGCCGCAGATCTCGACGACTCGACCCAGCGAGAGGTGGGCTCGATGTACGATGTCGCTGACAGCAGATCGCGCAACTCCCTTCGCTCGATGCGGTGAATGTTCACGGCGCGATCGAGGCACTCATTCAAATTGCCAAACTGCCCACATCTGACGACTCTCGGCAACAGCAGGTGTGTATTCCCGTCAATATCGCTGACATCAGATCCTCTCGGCGCTGTCATGCGTCCGTCTCGCAGCACTCGTCTCGCAACTCGCGGCAGAGCTCATAAGATCCGCCTGCGAGCTCATCACCACATGTCTCTCCTCTTCCACGTTACGAAGTGCCCAAAGTCTGCTCGACAAGTATTTCGATCTAGCCTCCCGAAGACGAGAAGCGGAGTGTCAGGAGGCCGCAGCTAGGGTATACCGGCGACTGAGCGAGCTGAGGGACTGCGCGAGCGAGGCGAAGAAGTGAGCTTGGCCGTAGAAACGCGCTGACAGCAGGCTGATCGGCGATCTCAAGTCGATACGAGCGGCACAGCGACAATCCGCCGCACTCGCGTTAGGCCACATCCAGTACGCGCAATGTACGATGCCGGTGGAGAAGGCAATCAGCGGGCTTCTGGATCAGCTCAAGCCAGACTCCATGGTGAGCATGACATCCTACGTAGCCTGACGCTCCTAGGCAGACGTCGAGACGAGACAGAATGCCATCCGCTCTTTGGCCAGCATTGCACGTCAGGAAGGACGCAGAGAGCTTCTCGGTGAGTTTGGAAGAAGAGCATATGGTGACTTCGCGCAGTGAAGCCACCTACCCTCCAAGCTATCGTCTTCGCGTTCACCGCCGCCCTCTCCGACTACTCCACCGATCAACGCGGCGACGTCGGCTCGTGGATCCGCATCGCTGCGCTGAACGCCCTGGAGCGAGTGCTGCCTGAGATCAAGCGCGATGCAGTGCCCCAGACCATGCTCGAGGAGGTCGTCCGAGGGCTCGTCAAGCAAGCAGTGGAGAAGCTCGAGCCGGTGCGAGAAGCTGCGGCTTTGGCTCTGGCGGGATTGCGCTGGGCGGGTCTCACGTGGGATGGCGTCGAAGCGCTGGTATTCGTCCCGAGTGAAGGCGCGCCTTTCCGATACTTCGACCAGCAACAGTGGTTTCTCTCCGCCGGGCCTCTCCTCCACACTCAGTATCGCTCCGCGGTCATTGTCGGCCTTGCCCTCAGCATCGGCAGTCAAATCTCGCCGACCGCGTCATTGGCTTTTGCGGCGCTCATGCACCACCTTGATGCAGACTTCAGCAAGTTCGGCGATATCCTTATGGACTTGCTCGGCCTGCTCAACGGTAATCTCAACCAGAACAGGGTCTTCATCCCTACGATGATCACAATCGCCAAGCTTTTCGGCGAGACGGACCTATTGCGCCTCACTCCCTCGATGCAACAAACGTCCGCACAGATAATCGCCGTCGCCAGCCGTGGCATCGCGCAGACCAAGTCAATCGAGCGGATCAGTGCGGCCATGAAGCTGGCGACGAGCTCGATTCTCCTCCACTCCGATGCATCACTTGAGGCCCTCCCCCTGTTCCTCGCCCATCGCTTTCCTCGGATACGAGCGATGACCTCAGAGCAGCTATATTTAACACTCTCCACGGATGATATCGAACACGAGCTCGAGGAGATACTGCTCGAGACAAGTTGGACGGATAAAGGCGTTGGCGCGGAAGAGGCGGCGAAGGTGGTGACTTTCTTGAGGCGATGAGAATCCTGGCTGTCTCGAGTCTGGCGAGCCTCCGCATATCAAGGCTCGACGGGATCTGCATCTCGGTCAGACTGAAGCTCATCCCAACACCAACCCCCGATCCACAATCCCTGAACCACCACCCGTTTCCCCGCAACCTCCCCAAGGAACATCTTTTGCAGCCCGGAATGCGGTTTCTGGAACGATGGGAATTGCGAGAGGGAGTACAAGAGCGGCGAGTACTCGGAGAAGGATGCGCCGGATTTGAATAGTGTGATTCGGTGGAGGGAGAGGGTGTAGAGGTCTTTGATCGGGGAGGTGGGGGAGGGGGAGAGGACGTTGGTGAGGGCTTGAGCGGGGGTGATGCCGGAATCTGAGGCCAGTATCAGCATAGGACGAAATGAAACAGAGGAAGCACACCAAGCAGCTGAGCGGAGCCGAAGAGATACCTGCGGCCCGTGTTCAAATCGGCGTGTGTAGGCAAAGCTCATTCTTTGAGGTTGGAATGGCGCCGCACTCACGGGAAGAAGCAATAGTCGTCCAAACCCCAGACACCGTGAGACCCTGCGGGTTCCAGACGGTACGTCTTCTGCAACAGTGTCACCAAATCGAGGTACCTGAGCGCTCCCGATCAGAACCGCAATCGTCCGGGCACAGAGACAGCTAACCGCGTGAAGACCCGCAAGACCAACTCGTCCTCCTCATCTTCCTTCTCTTCTCCGCCGACCCAACCTGAAGCGACGCAACACCTTAGTCCGAGGACGAAAGCGAGCTCGTGGCCCGTACCATAGTCCAGTCGTATGGGATGGCCGAAAGCGTACGAATTGAGAAGAAGGGGGAGCAATTGGGGAGGAAGCGCTGGGGGAATATCTTGGAAGGAGGTGACGAGAGTGGGCAATCGCTGCTTCTGTATCAGATTGATAAGATCATGGAGGCAGACGGGCCCTTTCGACGAGCTGGATGTACCCCCGAAAAGCGAGGTTCCCGAACCGCTGATTCGCCTGCGGTTGAGGAGGGGCTTCGCTCATCCACGCCATCATCTCGTCCAGTAGCTGCATCAAGCATTGAATATTCTTCCACATATCAGCTAGAACATGAGGACATCCTTCTTACGCTTGGGCAATGATCGTAGGGCCCTTCGAGGATATCGCGGCCCTTGAGACGAACACATCGCCGCTTGACCCATCCCCAAAAAGCTATGAATCCGGGTTTGTGAGGCCATTGGACGACAGCCGCATCTGTCGTCAAGATCGGAGAGGGTATCGAGGGCTGCACCGGAAGCTGTTTGGCTGAAGGTTGAGACTGACTCATGCCCGCAAATGATTGCCGGGATAAGGAGGGACTTTCATTGTCAGATAGCACGAGAGACGTCTTCGCGTGCCTGATTGCGGGGAAAACCCACTTCCTTCGACACATGACCTCTCCTTCTCCTCTATCCCTCTATCCCGGATGAGTAAATGGCCAACCCGGTCCGGATCGCTCTAAGTGATCCCCACGGTCTCGGTCGACCACGCTTCGTCGTCGGTGGTCAAGCCGGAACCGCTTCGGGCGATGTCAAGCTGTACGAATGGCGCCGTTCGGTACGTACACCTCCTCCCCGTGGGAACCAATCTGATTTTGCGTGGCGTAGAAGCGGCAGATGGGGATGGGCGGGCTTCAGACTGATGTGGGACAAATACGAGTGCGTCTGCTCATTTTCTAGGAGGAACGAGCTGATTTTCGAAGGCACTAGCTTGGTCCCCCTCGCACACCCATCACAACCTAGTCGCCACCGGTCTGTCAACAGGTCGTACCCTTCTCCTCTCGCTGTCCCCCTCCACCCTCTCTCCGACACTCCCTATCACCAATAGATCTCCCGTACTCAATGTCCGGCATTCCCGACCTGTCACCGCGCTCAGCTTTTCCACCGCCGATCCAAACTACCTAGCCTCAGGGCTCGAACGGCATCGATCCGACTACTCCCTCCTCGTATGGGATCTCACCAACGCCATCTCTTCCATCAGTCCACATTCGGATGAAGCTTGGCAAAGACCGCTGGACCGGCTCGAACCGACACATTCGCTAGGAAGGGATATGGGCGAGATCAAGAATATCCAGCACTACTGCCCAGCAGAGCATATCAATTCCGTCGCATTCGTCCCAGGAACGATCCACAGTCTCCTCGCTTCGGCCAACAACAAGGTCATCCGACTATACGATCTTCGCGTTCCCGGGCCATCGGGGGCGAGCAGTCCTAGAGATCCTGCTTCGGCGAGTAGGGGTGCGGTCGCACAATGGGCAACTCGAGCGGTCAACGGTCTTTCCCCGGACCCCAGCGGGGAAGGCCGTTTCGCAAGCTGGGAGAGCGTTCCTGACGGTAGTGTCGTGCGAGTATGGGATGCGAGGAAGCCGACGGGGGAGATGCTGAGCTTTGAAGTGGGAGCTGGCGGGGTCGTCGGGCTTGAATGGCTGGAGCGAGGTCGGCTAGGCGTGGGTACCAAGGACGGGGTGAGCGTCTGGGAGATCGTGCATGGTCGATGGGAAGAGCAGCAGTGGACTATGCTCGGAGAAATGAGGACCGGTGAGTGGTCCGACTTACCAAACCTGTCGATGCTGAGGAGCCGCAGTCGTTAAGACGAAGCAGGCGATGCAGAGTTTTGCGTTCGATAGAAGAGGTGGAGAGGTGTTGTTCGTCGTGAAGGACGGGACTATCGGGATCGGACCGGTCACTTCGGCGCGGGCGGTGTGTATTATGGGTGTTGAAGGTTTTTGGACAGTCAGAGACTGATCGGAACAGCTCGTCTCAGGTGCTCGAGGCGATCTTACGGTCGCTTCGACTACATTTCGTACCTTTGAGCCGGACTCTGCACCTCATGACCAAGACGATCGTCGCGACGGCGACATCGACGATCGACCGAATGACGACGCATCGCAAGGCTCGGAGAGCGACTCCCCACGTGCCAATCGCTTTCAGCTACCACCAGCTCGCGTATCCGATCTCCTAGCCGAAGCTAGCGACAATCGATCCCGGTCAATCTCACCTAGCAGCTCGCATGCCGTCGCTGCTCCACGACGAGAAGCTCGCATGCTAAGAAGAGTGAGGGGAGAAGAAGGGTGGATGGAAGATGGCGCGGAGATGGGGGCGAAGGAGGTGGAGGGGGTGTTGAGGGGTGATGTAGGGCATGTCATGCGGAGGCGTGCGGAGGATGGATATGGTCTTGACAATGTGAGTTGGTTCGTTAGGGATGTCGTGCTGATCAACGTGCAGCTTCTCCTCAATGCTGCGATTGCGACGTGCTATCCGGGACAAGAACGCCTCAAGGGTATTTGGGAGTTCATCGACCGTGCGTGGCCTACGATCACACATCTCGTGCTCATTTTGGCAGACCTGACCCGAGTGATGGACCCAATCACGTCGAAAGCTGGAGGTTACGACCTGACCAACGCTGGCGCCCATCCAATCTGGACGGGCAATGGCGTCCAATCTGACTCCGACTCACCATCTTCCTCCACCCGTAGCGGTTCGACGCTCATTACCGAACTGGCCCCCGTCCAGTCTACTGTCCGAGAGACCGTGAAGCAAGGCTCAGCCGCCTGGTCCTCGCTTCGCAACCATCCAAATCAACAACCGCCGATCAGCTCGCTACCTTCTGCTCCCAAAGGGACAGTCTCCGAGGCAGCCGATCCAGGTCTCACCGCGGCCATCCAAGCTATCAACGCCAGACGCACGGACTCTCATCCTGGTTCCCCAGGAACGCACCAGTTGCCCCGGACGGAAAGGGAAGGGGCAAGACGGATGATCCTTGCTCTTTGCGGAGAGATGCACGAAGGAGCCGGGATTGGGGAGATCCATCACTCAGTCTTTCAAGCGGACGAGAGACAAACGAGCTGATGTCGAACAGATTGATCGGAGACGAACAGCGGAGCAAGGCTGCAGCCTGGGCGTATTTTTCGGGTGAGGAGGAACATGCTGTGAAGATTCTGATGAGCAGCGAGAGTGAGTGGAAAATTCCTGTTCCCGGTTTTCACAGCTCGCTGATCTTGGCTTCCTCCCCATTTTCTCAATCGATTGTCTTCTCGGTTTATACACCCTTCGGCATCGCCTGATTTTTTGCGATCATATCAACTGCCTCCATTTCGGTCGGTAGGCTCTCGACACCGCCTTCTAGCCACCACGATTGCCGGCTTCCTCTCCCAATCCCGGTCAACACGTGCTTCCGAACTATTCGATAACCACTGGCGTGGAATGGTCAATCGCATCGATGACCCGTACGCTCGGATTATCCTCTCTCGTATCGGCGGGGACGGATGGGAGAGCGTGCTCCGTGAAGAGGCGGTGCCAATCCTCGATCGCGTGGCTATTGCCGTATGCGATCTCGATGACGCTGAGGCGAGTTGGCTCTCTAGTCGTGAAAATCTACGCTGATGATCGAATGCGTTGACAGCTCTCGACTTTTCTCAAAGAGAGAACGGAGAGGTTCCTCCGCAATCCGTCCCCTTCACTCCACGGGCTATCCCTGACCGGGCTCACGCCCTCCGGCCTCCACCTGATCCAACGATGGCTCGAACGCACCGGCGATATCCAGACCGCAGCGCTCCTCTCCTCCTTCTTCCCGCAATCTCGCTTATCGGGCATAGAGCGAGGTATGGTGAAGCGGTGGCGAGAGGGATATCGAGACCTGCTGGATAGCTGGGGCATGTGGAGTGAGAGAGTGCCTTTCGACGTTCAGTGGATGGAAACTGGGAGAGCGCTGGGGGAGGAGAGGGGCAATGGAGACGGGGAGACTTGTTCTGCGTGAGTAGAGATTTTTGCCAAGATTTGCATTCGAGCAGTTGGGAATGATCACGGGATCCGCAGGTGCAACAACTTGCTGGACCGGGTGGGGAAGGAGAGGGTCGAGAGGAACAAGGGTCTCGATCCGAAATTGATGAAATGGCCCAATGAGCGGGTGAGCCCTGGTCCCAATCGTGAATTTAGCTGATGAGGATAGACGAGCACTTGCGCGCGGTGCAGTCAGCCGCTACCGCGCTGTGTCATCTGTCAGTCGTCCCTGCTTACGCCCCAGGCTGGCCGCCTGACCTCTTCGAATGAGACGCTGACAGGCATGAGTCAGGTTTGACCCACGTCGAGCCAATCGTCAAGGAAAGGAGAGACGGGACACCCGACCGGAATGCTGCCAGTACGTTTTGTACCTATACATTCGAACCGGATTGGACTGATGGAAGATGAAAGGTGCTTTCGACAAGTCGTTCATCTGCTGTTTGACCTGTAGACATGGCGGTGAGACTTGGCTCTCACATTCTCAAGCAGAAAGCTGAGGCGAAACAGGACACGCAGGCCATATTCTCCCGTGGTTCGAAGGCGGTCTCGACGGCGAGCCCGCACACGAGACTTGCCCGGTCTCGCGGTGCGAGTGCCAGTGCGCGAACATCTAGTTGGAGCCGGTCTAACTTTCTCAAACATATCCAGCATGATCCATACCCGCCAGGTGCATGATGTACTGCATGAAAAGATGATTATGTATGACACGTACGATGCATACCGATGCTCTCCCTCACCACGCCGAAATCATGCTCCAACCCTATTCACCACGGCCGGTGCTATCGCCCTCCCCGATGTCCGTCCGCGTCATGTATCCGCCCTCTTGAACACCGCTCGTCCTCGACGACAGACTCCATCGCACGTACCCATCGCTCGATACTTCGCGGGCGACCTGAATCGCCTGACGACGATCCTGAACTCGCGATGTACCTAGCGTGCGCGAGGATCGGGACACGCCGAAGAAATCGTCCGGCGAGGTCGTAACTCTGCGCCATTCAGTCCATTCCCGAGCAGGCCAGAATGAGCAACTCACGTAGCACTTATCTGCGAGCCGTTTGATACTATAGCAGACCTTATGCTCCCGGTCCTCGTCCTTGCTCGTCCCAACAACGACCAATCGCCAACGCAGCAACGCGAACTCCCGGACCAAGCCTTTCCCCATGAGTTCCTTGAGGCAGCTGGTGAGGATCCAGTAGACTGCTTGTGGCGGTGGATAGCCGACGTATTCCTTGACGTCGGCACGGTCGACGAAGGCGGAGTCTGAGGGGATCAGCGTGGATGACGAAGGGGGAAGGAAGGCGTACCGATCGCGCCGGCGATGTTGGAGGTCGTCATTACGAGGACATTCTTCCGAGCTTTCAGCTTGTCTAGCTGGGTGAGAAGGGCATTGACCACCTGCGATACTCGAGTCAGGCTCGCTCAGACGTTCCGAGGGGATGCGAACCCGCAGCCCGTCTGAAGGCTCGTTCCCACTCATCGCTCCCGCCCTCGCCGCAGTCAGACTTTCAACCTCGTCTAGACCCACCGATAAGCACAGTCAAAACCGGCTGGGCAAGGAAATGACCAATCATCACGACAACAAACGCGTTCTCGTCGTCTACCATCTCGTTCACCGTCGAGAAGAGCTTCTGAACGAGCTTGCCGGACTCCGAGAACCACTTCGAGAAGAGGGAATGCGAGTTGATTTCGACGATCTTTCCATATCTATATCTGGAACATTGCGTGAGCTGATGACAGTGATGCTCACGGGAATCCGACTCACCGCTGCGAGAGACGGATGACGAGCTTTTGGGCAAGGCCTCGGCACAGACTGGTCTTGCCCGTTCCGGGAGGGCCATGCAGCAAGACGACTCTGCATTGGCACGGGGAGTTAGCTCTGAGCCATGATGAAGGAATGACTGAGCTCCGACACACCGGTTCCAGGTTACAACGTTAAAGTCCACCTCCGCCTCCGAGAAGGCCACAGTTGAATGTAAGTAGTTGAGTAACCGAGATTTCAGGTCGTCCGCATAGACCAAGCTAGCCCACCGAGGTCAGCTCGCAACTCCTCCGCAAGGGAGAGGTCACGCACTTGTCCCATAGTCCGTCGAGCTCTGCAGAAGGCAGTTCCCGTACAGAAGCAGCCGGCACCTTCTCCTCATTCTCCTCCTCCTCTTCCTCACGCTCAGCTCAAGCATTCTACCCAAGAAGGCTGGGCTCACCTCCCGTACTAGCCGCGAACTCCTCGACCTGCGATCTCTCCGACACCTTGTACACGTGCACCCGGATCTCCGCATTCTCAATCTTCACTGTCTCTCTCTCGGGCACTGCGGCCCCATCAGCTCGGTCCTATCATTGTGGTGGACCAGAAGCACTGCTGTCGGCCATCCAGATCCGCTCGACGTGGTTCCCCAGACTCGCCATACCCTCCCAATCTCGCAGCTCCTCGCCAATGGTGATATGCTCCATCTGAGCCGCGATCAGTCCCCGGACGTTCTGCTCAATGATCGCGGCTTGAAGGTAGGAAGAACCCCTCTGTCGGACTTCCACTGCGCACTCATCAGCAAGATGACAAGCTGTGTATTGAGTGAGACGGACCGTGAACCACCACCTTTCGCTGCTCGACGTCCATTTCTTCCTCGCCCTCAGAGTCCCAGTCGTCGCCATGAGCATCCATTGGCTCATGCGAGCTCGAGCGACCATTGCTTGTCAGAGTCGTGAGGGGACTCGAGCTGTGATCATTCGGGATGGACCGGTCAGAGGGAGGGGAGGAATGTCCGTTTTGCATTGGGGAGTTGCCGTTCGTGCGGGATGAGGAGGGGATAGGCGGTCTGGGGAATTCGTGAACGTTGACCATGGGGCTTGACGTCTCTGACACTCAAACAGGAGCGAATATTGGGCTCTGTTGCTTGACGTAGGGGTCAAGGAGATAGGGGGCAGATGAAGAGGAAGTGTAGAGAAACAAATCAAACTTCCAGGAATTCAAGTCGACGCGTCGTGGCGGCATCAGAAGCATACGCTCCTGTCTCCATAGTGGAATATTCTTAGCAGCTCTCGAGGGTCTCCCTACAGCGAGGGATTCAATCACATGAACGCATGAACAGAAGCGGTGTCCGCTCATTCCTGTAGAAAGTATGCGATTAGGCGTACAAACAATTCGTCAACGGATATCGACACCTCCCAACTCTCCCTCACCCGGAAAAAAGTGACTTGACACGGTAAAGAATGCTGAGGTGAAGGGTAGGTAGAATGTGAAGTGCTGCAAGGGGCTATATGGGAAGTTTGAGGGGCGAAGACACTCTTCAACAATTGCACCCGTAGTTCTGCGAGTTTTCCGAGTCGATCCTGATTGGGTCTGGGTAGTCCGCATAACTGCAAAAGCGGTAAGCACGATCTCTTCCCCTGCCACCCTGATAGGCCAGGTGCCAGGGACAGCCGCACTCACAGCTCAGTCTCCGCTTCCTGCGCAAGTGCGTTCTTCGCGATGGTCTGGAACGCCTGCTCGACGTTGATTGCTTCCTTGGCCGAAGTCTCGAAGTAGGGGATGTTGCCTTTGGCTTGGCACCATGTCATCGCGCGTTTTTGCGAGACCTACAGCATCGAATGACATCAGCGTGTAGTTCAGGCGAGGAAGCCGCACGTACCATGCGCTTGGATTCCTCCATGTCGATCTTGTTGCCTAGCACGACGAATGGGAAGTTCTCGGGGTCGTGCGGTGATGCCTGAAAGCATGGTCAGCCTGGCCCTTCTTGAACTTCCACACGTTTGGTCTCCAGAACTGGGAGTAGCGGCCACTCAGGCGAGGATGACACAAACAGGTGAGGGCGACCTCGAAGCCGACTCACTTGGACCAAGAACTCATCTCTCCACCCATCCAGCGCTTCAAACGACTTTGAGCTGTTCACGTCATACACCAGCACACAACAATCTGCTCCGCGGTAGAAGGCGACGCCGAGAGATTGAAATCGTTCTTGACCGGCCGTGTCCCATAGCTGCGGACGCGAAATCGCACGATTTGAGGGAGAAGGGGAAATTCATGAAGACGATCAAGTACGACGAAGACGGTAGGGAGGGAGGAGGGGGCAGCGATCATCCGATGCGACCGAAGCAGAGGAGGAGAAAGCAGAATTAGCTGCTATGTGAATCTTATGTTGGCGGACTCGCCTGCATGGTCACCACCCGATCGTCCACCACCAACTCCCTTGTCAAGAAGTCGGCTCCTGCGCCAAGCCAGTCAATGGTCATCCCAATTCTTTTTGAGTCCGACGTACCAATGGTCGCTTTATACTGATTTGAAAAGCGCTTGTTGACGTATTGGTTCATCAGGGATGTCTTGCCGACCCTACGGCTTGTCAGCTACCTTACCGGCGTAGACCGCGAGTGATAAAGGATGGAAAGGTGATGCGGTCGGATTCGGTTTCTGTATGCGCAGCGAATAGATGTGTCCTGACTCACCCAGAGTCACCAAGGATGATAACCTATGTTGCCAGGCGATCAGTACACAGCTTAAGGGGGGAAGCGTGACCGGTCTTAGAGTGTCCCAGTGAACTCACCTTCAAAAGGACCTTCTTTCTTGACGCCATATTGCCGGGTTCCAAGATATCTGGTGAGGTGCAAATGAGACTGGGAGGATAAAGCTATTTGGAGGATCGGGTCTAATGATGGTTGGTAGTTGAAAGGGTATGAAAGATATGAAAGATGGGCTTGTTGGCAGACCCAAGACTGCCCGTTCGGGCTCACGAGCCTAACCGGGAGGATTATGTAAAGAAAGGAGGAGCGCTGCGGTCCCGAGCTCATGGTTCTCGGAGGCCATGTCGGAATCATCAGGTCGGACTCTGTGCTGCCTCAATCACATCTACCCTACTTCTCTTGTGGACGGAGACTTCTGCTTTGATGCTCTGATGTACTGAGACGAACAAATTCTATCGAGGCGTATTGATGAATGCGCTGCTGAAATGGTCTGATCAAGCCATGTGGAACCCTATCGACCTGGCCTCGACTTTGGGGGGCATAGTCTTGTTTTGAAAGCACTGACTGGCAGCTTCTGGTAATCTATGCAGCTTCAAGCAAGGCTTTTATCGATGGTTAGTGCCAGCTCGAACGCGCGAGACGTCGGATGGACGTAGACTTTGAGAGGTAGATGAGGTAGGGGATCTTTCAAGACCACTCGTTAAGGGCCTTCCTTGACAGAAGAACCTGCTTCGTCAAAACTTGACTCTGTGCAGCTCATCATGACCCACGGAGACCATCCGCTCGACGCTCAGACAGTCGTGATGAGCGTCGGAATCGGTTCGGGAACCAAGTTGGACGCTATCGGACGAGCTCGACACTTATGCTGACCATTACATTCAGACTTCCACATATACTCGACCACTCTGCCCAACACATAACATATACCGGATTATCATACCGCCTCATGTCCTCCACTCTCACCAAAACACAGACTGCGCTGCCCTCACTTCGGTTGATCGGATGGCAAGAAAATCCCAACGGGCCCATCCAGCAACCCGATCTGGAGACCAAGACCGACTCGGCAGCATGTATCGATGGCGAAAGCCCGCATGCCGGATGTGGACGGAGACACCTTTTACGACGCGGAGGAGCATCTGCTCAAGGAGCCGGAGCCGGACTTTACGAGCGTCAAGGACGATCAGCCAGAGGATCAAGCCTTCCTTTCTGCTGAGGAGCATCAGGCAGAGGAGCCAGCGGAGGTCCCGAACGGCCACGGACTTGAAGCATCTGAGTCAGTGTCTCTTGAGCGAGTGAACGACTGGGGTTCTTCATCCCTGGCGCCGATGTCCTCCTTTGCCAATCACTTGGGGAAAGTGCATTCGATCCCATCGATCCTATCGAGCCCAAATCACGCATCAAAGGTCTCGCTCCCGTCGATTCCCTCGACATCGAGGCACCTTACGAGCTTCCGGGATGAGAGCCAACAGGAGTGGTGGTCTGATGAAGATCTTGCGAAGCGAGCTGATGTCGTCAATCAAAACGCTTCGAATAGCGAGCGTACTGAACGTGAACTGATGAGCGCAGGAGAGATCGCTCGTAGCTTGATGACGCTGCGCAATCTCGAGCGCTTCGCGTGCGTAACCTTAGGGGCGGCTCTACTACCTCGCTGGTACCAGGATTCCAACAAGTGGGCTCTCGGAAGTGGGCTCGAGCATACGACTCGGTTGAGACTATGAGGCGAGACGACGAGACAGCGATATCTGAGAATGGTGATCATACCCAGCGCGATCATGCATCTCATGAGAAAGTCTTCACTGACTCGAGCGATCAACCAAGCTTGGACTGCCACTCATGACCATCCTTTCGCCGAGCACAGACCCCTGTTGAGTGGACCGCTCGGACCTCCTGACGACTCACCTGACGATCCGCTTTATCAGCCCGAACTTCTTCCTCCTCTTCTCATTTCACTTTTCACCTCGTTCTCATTTTTAGACCCCGACATACTGCATCCTGTACCATCTCAGTCATGCCAGTCGGGCAAAATATCGTAAGTGATTGCCGCGACCTCCCATCACACTCGGACCTTGTCTCTGAGCCGGGATGATAACCTGCGTCTGCGTCATCCTCGTCTCTCGTTCCACCATTCCGCCCTTCCGTCTTCCTCAGTTTATGCTAACCTTCTTTGCTCCGACAGCGTCCACCTAAGGTTGTAAGCAGAACGGCGCCTTCGCAACCTCGATCTCATATCCAGACGCGAGCAATTACACATGCTCAGAGCCTGGCAGATGGGCACTATGTCGCCAATGAACCGCCTCGACAAATACGTGTTGGACACATTGAGATCTGTTGCGAGCGAGACTTATGGCTTTCCAGGATGACCATTCGCATTGTCTCAGCGGCTGATTGTGTCCCTCCAAGTGAGGAGACCAGTCCTGGCGATGGAGACATGGAGCGAGACCCTGATGTCACCGACTCAACGATACTCGGGGACGCTCGTAAGATGGACATTTTCTGGGTGAGTATTGCCTCGACCTTCAGTGCTAGCAATCAAATACATCTGGACCGGCATTTGAGACCGCATGTACAATACGTCGTACTGGGATGCTGAATTCTTCTCAGGATTCGACAGTCGGTGCGGAGGACGGTTCGCTGGAGGAGCCGAGCCCAAACAATCCCAATTTCCTCCGGCGACCACTTGGCCAGCTAATCGGCGAAACTCTCGTACCAATTCCCAAGGGTCTTGCTCGTAATAGCGACGAGCCAGAGTCGTTCGGAATGCGGGGACGGGACGGTGAAAGGGTCGGTGTGGCCGTGGGCACCGGCCGACTCGGCATTCCACCTCCGGTGAGTGCGATATACTTATATCGCTAAGCGACGATCAGGACGAGTCCCTGGACAACTCGCAAGCACAGACCTTGCAGGACACATTGCCTTTCCGGACTCCCTAGACCTACTGAAGCTCGAATCAACTGCATCCATCCTCTTCCATGGCCTCTACTCGCGCTCCACGGCGTTTCGCATTCGACAGTATGCCGAGCTCATCGGGAGGTACGAGGTCTCTGCAGTTGAACCCGGAGCACTCTGCGGGTAATCCAGAAGGGCGACACATGGGATGTAGATGTGGATGGTCAGTCCCTGTCGCTCGCCCTAGACCTCACTGACCAAGCATAGCGGAAAGCGATGATTGCAGTACTGGCGCTCTTCCGCTAGTCGAAGTCCGATCTTCTAGTATAGGCAGTCTAGCAGTCAGCGGGCTGCGGCTTAGCTCCACAGATCGGCGTGCTTCGAATGGATCCAGCGTCGATATTCACAGAATTGATATCGACGAAGCGATCACAAGCGACTCGTCTTTGACCGCTGACAGTGGCGAGTTTACGCCGCGTAGACGAACTTCAAAGCGACGGAAGTTTACTCCGGCGAGCAAAACCACGACGCCCGCGGTGAAGAAGCCAAGGACCATGTCTTCGGGATCTAGTGGGAAGAGAACGAAATCGAAGAAGCCGAGCGCAAAAAAATACCGCAAGAGACGAAGCGCAAGAAGGCAGCGAACAGACCCAGACAGACTAGAGGCAAACGAATCGGGAAATCGTCTGCGTCTAACATCATTGCCAGCGCCCTCTCCAGCCCCCCTCAGCAGGCTCCTGACAATGACCCCGGTGACAGCGAGAACAACGAGGCTTCTCACCCTGCTTCGGTGACGGTGCGCACACTCCTGCCTGACCGTAGCCTCATTTCCAGCTGACTGAGCCACTAGATCGATTCCTGAGGCCCGAGGCGTATCTTTGGCCAACTCAGCCCCAGAGCCCGCATCCCAAGACAATAATCAGAATTGCAACAGCTCATTCGACATCGTTGACGATCCTGTTCTGCAGAGCGATTCCGACACAAGATCGCCAGTACTTGAGCCCAAGCAGATTTACAGGTCAAGGTCGAGTCGATTGACGACATGGATCTTCCCCAAAGCGGCTCAGGCCTAGATGACTTTGACGGTCCGAACAAAATCGCCCTTCGTGATACGTATGCATTGTGTAATCTACTCTACAAGTTGCAGACCAGCTCTTGGCCCCTTCCCGCTATTCCCCATCTTCGAGCTTCGCGTCCCAAACTGCATCGCCCGCTTCACCCTTTGTCCAGTCTCGATAAGCCCGACCCTCGCAGCGGCAAGTCGAAGCAGCCGCTTGTCCCCTACGCCTTCGCCCAGGGTTGGATCAAGCTTCATGTGGATCGGTAGGGAGGAGAGGTAGTCAATAAAAGATAAGTCGAGATAGGGGTATCGAGCATCGCGAGCATGTGAGGAGAGTATGCGGTCATCCCGAGATAGATTGCGCGATGGGAGTCTGGTGATGTCGAGTTGTACCTGTGAGCGGATCTAGCATCAATGGGATTACGAGATTGTCAAGAGGTAAAATGCATACCTCGTCAACCAGTCCCTGCCAGCCTTTCGCGTTGTACGCATGGCGATGCCGCGCATACCCGCCCAATTGTCTAGCGACGCGATCAGTGGATGTCCACCTACCCTCGAATAGGGATCGGACCTACTCGTCCGCTCCCAAGCCGGAAAGGTACACCTTCGCGCCGGCTGTATATGTTTCGCCGACGAGTGTTCCGATCCCACGAGATGCGAAGTATAGCGGATACGCAAGGGACTGCGTGACCGTAAATTCCAGAGGCCCGAGAAAGGGATGGGTCGCTCACGAGGTCCATCTCTGCTCCCGTCAGCTTTTGGACCAGGAAGATGGAAGGAGCAGACCGGTCGGAGAAGGATACATCAGATCCAGAACCCTCTGCCTATGATCCTGACATTCCTGTGTCTCGTTAGCCATGTGAAGAGGAGATGCGGACGGCGACGTGCAGCGTATGTAACGTCGACCTGCACGGATCGCCATTGCCTTCCCTCGCACACCTTCCTCAGCTCGAGGAGAGCTTCTCGACCCGAAAGGCGATCGGGGACGTCATATCCGGCAGATCGACCATTCTCTAGCCTCTCCGGCCTTTCGAAGGCGACATTGATCAGCTCGATCGGCTCGTCAACGGGCAGAGACCTGTTCCGTCAGCTCCATGGTCAGATAGAAAGCACATCTGGACTGACCGATGAGCGAGATAGGCGAGAAAGGTGCAGTCCACCCCTCCGGAGAAAAGGACTGCGAGCCTTGCGTTCCTACACGCGATCAGGACCAGCATCGAAGTACTGGTGGGAAGTGCAGGCATACCCTGGTATAGGTGTGGGGATGTTTGAGGTTCGTCGGCGCACCGAAGCAAGGAGGTTGGCTGTGAAGCGGTCGACCTCGGACTCAGGAATAGTGCTGGAGAACGATGAGGGAAGGGTCGAATTGATCGGAGCGACCTTGACCTTTCTAGACGTCAGTACAATCTGGACAACAGCCTGATGACTCGCCCATTGCCCGGCACTATCGATCTCAGTCTCCTCGAATGCGTCCGACAAGTCCCATCGCTGTTCTTGTCAGTGAAACCCTAAAGGCCAAGTGACAGGGGCTCACGCCTTCGACGACCTGTATCTGCTTCAATCGGAGTACCCCGCCCTGCCCGCCTTCTAGAGCTCGCATGGCCAACCCCTCTGTCCTGGCAGCTTCACTCCGCGTCGAGGTGAAAATGAATCGGTCGCTTAAGGAAGCTTCTGGCTGGTGAAGGAGAAGGGAGCGGCGGGATAGGGGGTCGACTCGGAAGGACAGTGTCTCGGTAGCGAACTGCTCTCCATCAGCCTTTGACCACGACAATCTAGGAATGTGAAAACATGAAAGTAGATGAATGCAAATCTGCAGTCTTCGTCAACAGGGTGATACGGGGACGGAGAGGGACGTACGGACCCTCTATCCCGCTGAGCACCTCGTCCACACTCTCACCCGCTTCGAGCCACTCCTTGATCTTCCTCGTATCATTGTCTCCGGTCCCGATACTTAGCCCGTCGAACACCTGCAGTGATTTTCACTATACTCCACTCCAGCAAGATGAGGGCGTTGACTGACCTGGCCATTCCATCCGAGCACGCCTTTCTCGCCTATGACCGGCTGAGAGACTACCTCCCGACCCCGTAGCCCGAGCACCGATGCCGCGAGGGACAGCTCGATTGTTTCGCCGGTGGGAAGGGAGACGAGGTGGGTATAGGTATTGGAAGCGTCGGGCCCGCGAGTTGAGTTTGCCATTACTAGGGAGGTGAAGATGGGATCTGGTGATGGGATCGTCTCGGTAGGGGAGGGCAGGAGACGGATGGAGAGGGTCAAACCACACATCGTGCATCCGGCCTGTGGTCTTGGAAGCTGGTGGTCTTATCTTGACCTCCACATCGTGCGAAGACAAGGATGAAAGCTGGGAAGACCGCTGGTCGTGAAGGAGATATGTATCATCGCACGTGATATCTATTACGATACTGCGCTACGAGGAGCCGAGGAGACTTGACCAACGACGTGCATGATCGAAAATGTATAGACGGTAATAGGTGATGCTACAAAGCCACGAGTACCCCAATGCCCGTCCTGGATCTCACTGCCGATGACCAAAATCCTTCTCATTAGATTGACAGAGATCACTGACAAGATTTTTTTTCCTCCTCGCATTCTTCGGCTCATCTCTTCTGATCCTTCGTTGAGGTCGAGATTATTTACTTGACGGCACATCTCGCTCTGCTGACTGCTCCCCGTCATGCTAGTCTGGGTGAGACCGGCGGGAGCCTAGATGAGATTCAGCGAAAAGCGTACGAAGTCAGAAAGACTCACATTATCAGCTCGCGTCTCTCCGCGCTTGGCTTGATGTCTGTCGCGATTCATGCGGAAGTCTTCCTCTGATCCTGAAGGTGAAGGACTTGAGGATCGCCTCTTACGCTTGGAGGATGCACTCGTTGCTTCTCTGGAGGCTTCATCGAGAAATTGATTGTACGACCAAAGGCGGATAACGTCCTGCCGGTTCCTATGGAAGATGTTTAGCCAAGTTGAGTAGGTTCAGAGACTCACCCTGCGTGCTTGTCCGACCGGTCCGGAGTCGGCCATCTGCTTGACGCAGCCGACCCGTGCGGGCTGATTGAGGGCGATGCGTCTGCAAAGTAAGGGAGCGATGAGTCCGATAAATTCGCCATCATTAAGGTATTCGATGACCTTCGTGACCGGTTCCAGCGTGACGTCGACCTGCTTGATGGGGTCGGCGTCGATGCGTACGATGACTTTCGTGGCCTCCTCGAGGCCGACGACGACCTCCTTGTCATGTTGTCAGGCGTTTGATGGATTTTCAGAGTGATCAGCTGATGTAAGTGAGTAGTGGTAGCGAACTTGCGGATAGCGCGCAATCACATAGATCAGCATATACGCGGTTTGCCTTATACAAGTCCGACATCATGCGGACTTGAAGGATCCATTCACCCATCAGCATCCTCAGACTATTCGGAGTTTGATTTCCAGCTGAATCTGTTTCGCCTCTTCCACAGATCATGCTTCCTTTCGAGTCCTGAAACGCAAGCCTCGGACGACATAAGACTTTGAGCCGTGTTCAAGGTCGTACGACGCGCATCAGCGGCGATATAGAAGTCGCATGGAAGGATAGCAGAGGAAATCGTCTGGTCGTCGGCTTCGTACGTAGAAAGCCGCGAGCGAAGTCTTGGTCCGGACGCAGTCTACGAGCTGCTGCCGTACTCTGTCTCCTCCGACGTGACTCTACGCGTTCCGATATGAAGGTGGGATCCGAGAACCCTCAGAAATTCATTCACGTCACGTCCCGCCACAGGCAAGAAGACGCGTCGGGCAGATCCAGCCCGACCCGCACGCCTACCCGTAATTTCCCAATGGGGCATGATTTTCTTTACGAGCGAAAAGAATAGTCAGTCGCGTCGTCCATTCCTCATCATCCCCGCTTTCCCATCTCGACGGCACTCTCGACGTCTTCAACTTGTCTTTCCGTTTTGGCTAATTGCTATCCTAGCCTCGATCCCGACTGGCGACGTGTGGCGGTGACGTCGGACGACTGTGCGTTGGACAGTAAGGGATATACCTCGACTGAAGGACGCGTCCTAGTGCCGCTCTCAACCTTTCGTCGTCACATCCACTCCGACCCCTTTTCCCGCAAGTCATATTTTGGACTTCTCTACCTCTATCCACCCGCAGGCCGGGCTAGAAACCAGGTCGATTTGGCATTTAGACATACTGGAGACAGGTGTACTTCTTGACGAGACGAGGACCTGAGGTTCCTGTGCACCAAGGTGAGTCAGCATCGGCTACGATCCCTACTGCTTAGGAGCTTAGAACTAATCGGTCATCAGCACTGCCTTGACTTGCCATCCCTTTCGTTTGCGCTCGACGACTCCTTCATCCGAAAAAATGGCAATGCCTGCATTCTCCCCAACCCCGTCCGCCTCCCACGCCTTTCCTCATCCCTACTACGCTCAACAAGGCTACTACCCCTCCCAAATGGACATGAGCCACATGATCATGACGCCCGGAGCTCATCAAATCGCGCAAGGACGCATGGCTCTCCCTCATCACGGCATGCACCCGAACATCGTCAACGTCAACCCTCACGCAACGCCTTCACCCCTTATGGACGAGGATTTCGGTCCATCACCCTTCCTCCCCGAGGAGGAAGGCAACTCGCCTTTCGGCCATCCCCTCGAACTCCCACCGGTCAACGACACGTCACCGATGATGATGCAAATTCACATGATCTCGCCGACCGAACACCTCGAACTAGGTCGATACGAATTCCAACGACCTCAAACCACGCCTGCTCCGCATCACCCTCATCCTCAGCACCGCCAGCAGCGGCCGGGACGGCCACCGATGCCTCAGCGCCACACCATGCACATTCCGCCGCGTCCCGCACAGCTTCATCGTCAAGCCTCGCTTCAACCCCCGGCCCGGTCTGCAAGCCCCCACGTGATGGCAGGGGACGTTTTCGATTTGATGCCAGGATCGCCTATCAAGAGGCCGTCGAGTTCTTTGGGCCTGATAGATCATCATGCTGGGCCTAGCAATCACAAACAGGAGATGGTGTATCACTTTGTGCCAGATATGGGAGTGAGTCGCACCCTTGCTGTTTGAGATCTGTCTGATGAGTCCAGTATTACCAAAACGCCCAGGGTATCTCGCCAGCGCGTGCGCTTGGCCCGGCTCCTATGCAGCCTCAGCACTTTTCACCCCAGCACGACGATCAGATGATCACTCCTCACGTGAACAAGGCGGGCTACGCGAGCCACGTCCACTCATCCGGCACCACATCAACCATTACGAGCGGCTCCTCTTCGGTGACCGAATCTGGCTCAAGCAGCCTTAGCTCAGTGGACCAGGCGAATGGCCACCCTACCGACCCGAGTGACGAGGAGAATGAGTCACCCACTCGAGGCCCTTCTGCAACGCGCGCGATGTCCAAGATGCAGCTGAACGAGCGGGGTCCTGCCACGTCTGGACCGATCAAGACGATGCCTCCGCCCGCCCCCGCGATCGTCAGCCGCCCATCTCGCCCTCCGCCGAAACCCGTCGTGACTGGCGGGAGGACCAGCGCGAAATTCGCCAAGGTCGCGGAAGATCCCGGCGTCGAGGGTGTCCCGCCTGGACAGCGGTCGGCGGATCGTCCCGGCCCGTCCTTCGCATGCATCATCGGTCAGGCGATTCTCAAGTGTAGTGCTGGCGGTCTGTCCCTCGAGCATATCTACCGCTACGTCGAGACTGCATACCCTTATTTCAAGACCGGCGACGGCGCGTGGCGCAACTCAGTTCGACACAACCTCTCGATCCATAAGATGTTCGAGACAATCCCGCGGACGGAGAAATTCCCTCCTGGAAAAGGTGGTATCTGGATCATTCACGATGACGAGAAGTGTCATTGGCCCGAGGAGAACAAGTTCATCAAGAACTTCCCCTCGACTCACCCGCACCATGCGGCTTGCAGGCAGTCTTTGCACGAGCGGGCAAAGGAGAGGGAGGCGATGGACAAGGCTGCGAGGGAGGGCAGGGTGTACGTGCCGAAGAAGGGGAAGAAGGGGAGGAAGCTGCCGACGAAGGATGATGAGGAGGACGCCCCGGAGATGACAAGGTCGTCATCGTCGATGAGCGACGGCCCAACCTTCCAGCGACCTCATCCACCACCGCCTCCAGCATTCGTGCCCGAGCCGTCTTACACACCAAAGATCCAGGCTAAGATCGTTCACCCACCGCCATTCGTCCCCTTGGAGATAAACCTCGAAGGTGACGGCGAATTCCTGCCGATGGACGAGCAACCGGTGCCCATCGAGACGTCACCAGTGGATATCCCACTATCGCAAGAAGACAAGCTCGCCCGCTTCGGCGCGATGGTCCCGCCACGGTTCGAGCGGAAACGAAAGGTGCACCACGAAGAGGACAACGTCTTCACGTCGACGAAGCGGGTCCGGGTTGCTGAGCCGATGCCTCACTCACACGAATACTTTGACGACTCCTTCATCACCCCCGAGCGCGAGCGGCCGGTAACTTCGTCAAAAACCACATGGTCAGCCTTCAAAACCCCAGCGCTCGTCAATACCTCCTCTTCTCCCGGATCTTCTCCAATGCCAACTACTATCACCCGAACCACACATCATCCCTCCGCCCTGCAGCAAGCCTGGACCCACGACGACATGGCCCGGTCAGCCAACTGCGATTCTCCCCCCCAAGCGATGCTGGACTCTGCGTTCGACTTCCAACCTAAATCCAAACCCGCCATGCGATCACGAACGATATCAGCGGAAGACGACTTCCTGCCCTCTATCGCATCGTCTTCCCCTCGGCCGCCCAAGACACCCGTCACCCGCTCGTCCGCCGCGGTCGACAAGACTCCTCGATTCCACCACGCCCGTACCCCGCTTACGAAGACTCCGCTTCTCTTCGGCAGTCCCGCTTTACCACCCCCGTCGGCCAACGCGATGCTGTCCACACCTCTCTGGGACATCGGCGGCTGCCTCGACCGGCTAAGAAACAGTGGATCGCCCATCCGCTCACCCATGCCTCCCACCAGTCCTACTCGGTACGCCATGCTACTGGATAGCGGGGCGAGTCCGAGGAAGATGATGCGGGAATTCTCGATATGACCGATTGTTCTTACTCGTGTACCTTGATTCGGTGTAATTCCTTAGCAGTCCTAGTCGAAGTACCTGTTTGGACGATGAGATGCGATTAATTGTGCTTGATTCGCAAGGAATGCACGAATGGATATTCCCTTGTATCCATACCGAGTTCGTCACCTCCCTGCTCGCCAAGACGCCCCACTTGTTCTTCGACCCGAAGGACCCCGAAGCGTCAACATGAGCAGATGTGTACTTGCTTGCACTCACTGCATGACCACATGGACGTCGGTATGCTGTCTCAACGGACCGCCACGGCTCTTCCCAATGTGACATGGATCGTGCGCCGTCCACCTCTTTGGTCGGCCCCGATCCCGACCCTGGAACCCTTGTTGCCAATCCAAGACGAGCAAGCAGCGCCGAGAGCCCGGGGGACGGATACTCTTGCTCTGATATGGGCTTAGGCCGCGATCGTGGCGGATTTGGCTCGCCAAAGAAGTGTGAGAGCATCCCGTAACCCCGGTGATACATGGGCAACATGCACGGACATATCGGCGTCGGCGAGCGCCGAAGGCGTCCATCAATGTGCGGAGCTTGGGATCCTTGAGCTGTTTGATGGCGCTGACAGTCGCGTGGGTAAAAACTCGAGAGAGGGATCGCCTATCAGCGTTTGGGATTGCAGACATCGCATCGGCGAACTATATGATTCTGCCTAGCTGGTGAACCTAGATCAGAAACTACCTTACATCGTCCATCTGTCCATATCCTTGCGAGCCGAGTACAACATGAATCCATGATCCCTCGTCAAAGATCGGAAAAGCCGACTCGCTCTCTTCCATTCGAATGCTCTCATCGCCGCCCTCTACGCTTCATTGGCGCCAGATTTCTGATGGCTCGACACAAGCGCTTTGTTCTTGACTTGGTCGGAAACGGTCTCGGTGGTCCTGAACTTCCAGGCGGGGCTTCTTCGCTCGTAAAGCTCGTCAAGCTCGATGTATGTTCGGCCATACGTCTGCGGGACATGAGCGAGAGCGATAAAGTACGAAGCAAAAGAACGCGCCTCGGAGTAGAAGAAATTCAGGATGACGATGGTGGGAACGAGTAAGCCAGCCCAGAGGTAGATGGCCACGACGCCCAGATGGGCAGCGTCGGGGCTGATCATGTAGGGTGTGGCCCCCACTGGAAGACCACGCTACAAACATCATGATCAAAAAGACACCGAGAGGTATAGTCGATCGACTCGCAAACCAGCTCCATACCAGCCCAAATCGAATGAAGTCGTCTTGGCTCGGAGACGAGGCGCCGACGTCTCGCCAGGAAGCAACAAAACCGATCGGACCAGCGGAGGAGCCGTAGGACATGACCCAGAGGAGTAACATGGCTAAAGCCACCTTTGGCGAAGGTTCGATTGGGCAAAACCCTGTGGTGACAAGACCCCATGTTGAAGAGGAACATTGCGATGCAGCCCCTGAGGGACAGCCATCAGCGCCGTCGATAGGCTGTGAGGCCGTGGACGGATCCGATCAACAAAGGCCCGCGACCGACGTGCTCGCAAAGAACCATCGAAGAGAGGATGGTCACGATGAGTAAGACAAACTGTGTTTAGGTCAGCCTCGCAATGATCAGAAAGAAGGGGAGATGCGTGATGATGGTGACCGAAAAAGGATTGGCAAGACCGGCGACTTGAAAGAAATACTACGATTGATCAGCTGAAGATCTTCGCGTGGAGATGCGCAGACTCACACGAGTAGCCAAACACGAAAGGAGCGCCGGCAAAGGGCTTGAGTCATGACCCCCGTACAGCCTGCCAAGGGTCCGTCGCCCATTGAGGCCCTGGAAGATATCTTCGCTAAATACTCGTTCGGCTTCGAGGCCGTGCTCCGGATGACGCGATCCTCGTAGTCCTGTGATTTATTAGTAGAGTCCCACAGAGAGTACCGAAGATTGCTTACGACGTCATAGTCCGGAGCGGTTCCGTACAATCTTAGCATGCTCTCTGTCGCCTTTTCGCCGTTACCCATTCGGGCGTGATAGAGATGGGATTCAGGAACCCAGGGGATCGCCAAAATAAGGCACTAGGAGGCATCAGCCTAGAACCCGGATCGAAAGCCGAGAGATATACCCCGGTGAAGATGAATTCGGTAGCAATCAACGGCTTCCACACGGTAGGTCTCGAGGTGACGACAATTCTGGGAAACGACGGCGCTGATGAGCTGGCCAACGCCGAGCAAAAGCTGGTACGAGGCGATCATGAATCCTCGGATTTGGAACGGCGAGATCTCGGAGACATAGGTGATGAGCGTGCTTGGAGCGAGACCGACACCGGATCGGACGAGGATCGCGGCACCCAGCCAAGCCCGCCAATTGTTCGAACAGATCTCCGCCACCGACGCGGCGGCGAGGACGATGATGGCGCCGATCATCCTCTCAGGGAGATCGGGCGGGACGTATGCGGTGTGTGGCCGATGGACTTGGCAACGGGGAGGAACGATGTCCGGCTGTTTGGTCCCCACCTGCATTGCGGTCTGACCGTCAGATGTGCTGACGTGGCATACGGGGTCGACACATGCATGGAACTCACCACTTTGACAAGAAGCACCCGACCGTGACGAGATGTCAAACTGGTTGAAGTGGAAGAGGCGGTTGATTTGAACACGATAGGTCAGCTCTACTTCAACCGCTAGCTTCCCCTTTCCACTCGGTCGACCTTGCGACTGCTAGCATTTGGCAGTCCTGGCGGAGATGCTGTCTGGTCTCTTCCTTTGCGATGAGAACAGTCGAGGCAGAGCAGTGTTTCAAAGACACGCAGACAAGCTATTTTGCACATATGTGGCATATATGCATAGCGATGAATACCTCCTTTGGTAACAGAAGGGCTGCACAGATCAATGGTACTCAGAACGCTACAAGGAATCAGCATAGCACTCGTGGGGGAAACAACACACTGACCGGTTTCCAACAACCAACCGCCATCTATGATCAATTCGGGGCCAGTCATGTATCGGTTCTGTACGACGATCAGCCCTGATCCACGTTGCGATCTCGGACCACTCACGGTGACAAGGCTGATACACTGAGCCGTTTGTTTCTGAACTCGGCAAAGTGCTCGTCTGAACCTTGGTTATTCTCGGGACTGATAACCGTCATTCCCTAAAGTCGGCGTTGATCATGATGGGGTCTCGAGCGTGGAGGTTACGAAGAACATCCTAAAAAGGACCGGGTCACCCAAATTTTACAGAGGTGTGCTCGAGTACCGCGGACGAGAAAGACCGCGATCCGCTCTGGCGGCGGATTCTGGCAGAGTGCAGCCCTTTGCACGACGGGCATAGATACAGCACCATCTGCCGCGATGACATTTGCCATGATCTGAGCATATGAAGGCCCCAATGAGAACTCGTCAGCAGAGCTCGGGATAGTGCGAGAAAGGTTTTACACTCGTCATGGATTTGAGTTGTCGAAACCACTCGATCGTTTCAGCTACCGCCACTCGCCAGACAGCCGCCGAAGGATGTGTCGGCCCCCATGTGATTGACAGAAGTAAAGTAAGAACCGCCTGGAAGCCAAAGTAGAGATTGTATCACTCGCTGCCTCGATGGACGGCACCTTCGCTCCGAACAAAATCTGCGATGTTGCGCAGATTGTCGAGAGCGAGATTCCGGCAAGCGCTGATAGCGGTCAGGAGCGATAAACATGGACGACCCACTCATTGATATCCTGGACCAATGGATGATTTGCTGGTTTTCGAGTAGCCTTCCAAGCCGCCGAGGATTCGACCGGACGGTACAAGACAGCCCAGAAGTCCCGAGAGCGCCAGAATTGAATGGCTCGGGATAGACGATGAGGGCCGGGCGATTTTGGCTGCATATGAGGCGGGAAGGGACGCAACTCATCGCGAAGTTGATCGCCACACCACTTGATCTGCTCGACGGTAGGTGAAGGTACGGAGCGAGATATTCGATTCTGAAGACGGAATGCGGTCTTTGCGAATCTCGCTTGAATGATCGCTGCAGTGTATATCGTCACATGCTGAGCTTCAGCAGGCGACCCGATATCCGACACCGTGAGGTACTCGTGGTCGACGTTGAGCGGAAGTCTGACGGTAGTGAAGGAGGCGAGTCGAGACCGTGGCGATGTCCGAAAGTGATGGAACTTCCCGCTTCTAGCGTGACAAGTCCCCACCACAGTGTTATACGCATTTCCTTCTCCAGTTTCGACAGGCTGTCGATACCTGTTGTGGACCTTAGGCCCAGAGCGAGCGCCATTCGGATGGCTATACCGAGACACGCGTACCCAGCGTCGGGCTAGTTACTCCGCTGCAGATAGTTGGCCATGATTGCGAGACCCTGGACGAGCTCGAATGATCCCTCTTTCACTTGATCGTGCTGTAGCGCCGCTCGTGCCACCTCGTAGTAGTGAAACCCGCCGTCGCCTTCTTCGTTGGTGGCAAGGTCGAACTGCCCCATGGCGAATATCATATACATCACGACCTTGCTTCCGCTATTTGCAGGCAAGGGTAGAGCACCGGAAATCTGCGCTCGGATCGTCAGCTCGTGGACGAAGGGCGTGAAGCTGTCTCGGCGCATCAGCTACCAAATCGGGGGCGCCAGCACTCACGGAAATAGCGAAAGTACGACTCCACCAATGGACTGATCTCTGCGAAAGGTGGTAGCCGATTCGCGAACGTGCGGTATTTTGCTGCTGCGACGTGAGATTGGGTCTCGGCGGGATATTGTGCAGGTCGGTTGCGGTCCTCGGACCGGACAAAGAGGGAAAGACCTCGGGAGGGGCAAGACGCGAATGACATGGAGGAGCGTTGCACCGGATGAGAGCCCCATGTATCCCCCGACCAGGACCGAACCCGGTATCATTTGACGTCATCGCACCCATCCCGTCAAGGACTCCTTACCGATGGAACAGAGACCCGATCATTCGGCGAATGTTCCTCGTGCCATTGATTAGAGGCGGCATGGGCTGTCTGTTGGATGATAAAAGCTCCAGCGAGCGTCAGGTTCCTGGGGATTCGCGCCTCGTCGGGGGATACATCCCTGCGTCATTTTCGAGGGCAGACTTGGAACCTGTCCGAACCAGATTTGGTGGTTCAGACGCCGAAGGAGCAAGCTTTAGACTGTCAAGTTGAGGTATTCGTTTGTTGAGGCAAGCCCACTCACGGTCTCTCTAGACAAATCATCAACGAACGCTCGGATAGTCGCCATGGAGGAGCGTTTGTAGTCCTCGCGCGACTGATTCGTTTCCATGAGTTGGGCAGAAGAGCCTGATCCAACGGGGGACTGAGGAAACAGCACCGAGACACGTCGTACACGTGGTCGCTTTGCGCTTGGTCCCGGACTCCCGGATAACATTTGGATTTGATCCGACGGATAACAAAGGATGACGGAGAGAAATAGAGTATGCCGGCCCCGAGAAGCCGGTGCCTCATGTGTGCATGAGGTCATCTCCTCGTGATGTATCATTGCATCCCCCCTTACCCAAAGATCCTTTGTGATCTTGCATTTCGTACGCGAGGACAGATGAACGCCCAGATTGAGGAACTTGCAGTGACCATACTTGATGCTTACAGCAGGTGCAAACACCTTTCCCCGACGTGAAAGCCGGCTGACTTCGACAGTGTGCCCCCAAATCAGCGCCTGCTCATCGCCCTCGCAGGGTAAGTCGATGCGGTGTGTGCCCAAACTCATCTCCTTAGGCCCCCAGGGAGCGGGAAATCCACAGTGGTCCTGAGCTTATGCTCTCTCGTTCAATCGCGGGTTGACGAGCTGGGTGTCAATGAACAGGTCACCTGCGTCAGCCTCGACGGCTGGCACATGACTCGCGCTGAGCTCAACCGCATGCCCTGTTCGGTCGAAGCTCACTGGCAAAGGGTACGACCAGCGTCTTAATCGCCGCTGATATTAGGGCGCTGTATTCACCTTCGATCTCGACAAGTATCGATCCTTCTTACAGCGTCTCCGAGCCCCTTTACTCCATGAGGAGCTGGAGGGTATCCCGTACTTCACCTTCGATCATGCACTCAAAGATCCGATGCCATCTACCCAGCCTATCCTCTCTTCACACCGGATCATCATCATCGAGGGACTGTACACACTGCTCGATAGACCGGGCTGGGACGAATGTGCAAGAGTCATGGACTTGCGCATCTGGATCGAGGTGGAGCGAGCAGTGGCCAGGAAACGGTTGATAGGGCGTAACTTCGAAGTGGCCATCGTTGATGATTTGGAGCGGTGTACCTATCGAGGTAGGTCGACAGGCATCATTAGAATTTGCGCAAGCTGAGAGCAAATCAGTGGACAAGGTTGACATGGCGAATGGTGAAGAGGTGAGGAGATATCGGATAGAGCCAACGGTGGTGATTCACTCTATTGATGAGGCAAGATAAGATTGTGTATGCATGCACTTATCTTTCAAGTGGGTTCATGTCAGGCTCGCGAGGAGATGAAACCGGGTTTCCGAGCATGCATTCTATCAACAAGGGCAATACCTGCTGCCTGTCAAATGGATTTTGGTCGCCGAGTCTTCTCGCTAGTTCGTCGGATGTCTCAGGTCATCTCGTATGTTTTCACCGCTTCGCATCAGAGCTACTCTCCTATTATCACTCACCGTCGGTTACACTTTAATCTCCGGTGACCCCGTTTCCACCGTGCCAATGGAATGTCGACATTTCCGTAAAGAAGGGGTCATCATCGTGGAAGGTGTGTATTTCCTCAGTATCAGAACCAGGACGACAGACGTAGAGAGTGGGACGATTGTAAGGGTCATGCAATTTGAGTTGGTAGCCGTCGGCGACTGCGGTCAGCGGATTATCCTGTAACAATCACTCACACTCGGGGAACTCTGTGGAAAATTCGCTTGCCGGATCTGCTTCATTTCTGCGCCGCAGCCGAATACCGCAGCATGTACCCCACACTGACGACATTCGCCTTTCGCCCCTGGGGTAGTTGAGCCACACCTTGCGCTTCCTTGACGGTCGCTGTACTGACCGGTTTCTCGACGAACAAGGCAGACTTTGGGAATGCGTCGGTCAAGAGTTCCTCCGCATTTAAGCCCTGGTTTGCGTCACACCGACCCCGAAGGGCAGGAGGAGAGCCCAGAATGACGAGTGAAGGAGGTGAAGACGCGAGTGCTTGGGCAGCCGCGACAATGTTGGGATAGATTGCCGTGTCTGCATACGCTGGGGCAGCTGGAGTGAGCCGTTTGGCTTCGAGAACAGCGCGAGCTCGGTGCTCGGCAGGGTCGACCAGCCCAACAAATATTCAGTCATAGCTCACAGTCAAGGCTAAATACCAAATTCAAACGCGGTCGAGCCTTCTGCGGATAACAGTGAGCCGAGCCCCGAGGTTGTTTGTTCTCTGCCGCTTTTGTATTTTGAAGACATCGCCTAGCGATATTCCAAATTAACGGGATCGACCAATAGGAAGGGCGCCGAGATTGTTGACTTCAAGATCAGTATTCTGGGGCGTGGAGCATTATTCCTGGTAAGTCTGCTGGATGTACTTGTGACTTCTCAAATCAGTTGAACATGTCCAATTGGGACCGGATTGCATCTTGGCGATGGCGGTGATTGCGCCGTCAAACTCCCCAGGACTTTTGGCCGCATCCCTTGAGATCGGAAGAGCATCATTTATCCCGTCAAGACACATGCCGTTGACTCGACTCGTCTGTTACGTCCCAACCCATCGGCGCAGCCTCGGACATCTGCTCCAAGCCTTGTCGTCCTAATTGACTTGATGGTGACCAATCTAAGCACGGCTCACAATATGTCCCATGCATTGTCGTCATCAAAATCAATAGTACATCAGAACGCGATAATTCCATGAGCGGGAACTCTATCGATAGTCCACGGATTATGTCACCTCCATGATGGGAGACTGGGAGAATTCAACAGGACAATCAAATGCCTGCCCGCCTCCAACTCCGATCTCTCCAGTGAATCTAGCTTCTCTCCCGCCTTGCTGCGTTCCAAGAGGTGGTTGGGACGGTTCTCTTGGTTTCCAGCATCCAGCCAGGCTTCGAACAGCTCATGCTCCTTGTCCGGGAGCGAAAAGAGCTTGGTTGCGTCTAAATCGTCCTCGTCGGTAAGCCATTCACGAGTCTTTGAGTCGAACTTTGCGTAGATTGATTTGGCTTTGGACGTATTCTTCCCGTCCTCCGCACTCCCGATTGACCCCTCTTCTTGGAGACGTGGCATGTGCGGTGCCTCGATCTCATGAGATTCCTGGGCTTCCTCATCCGGGGACGGCCTTCCGGCTTGATCGTTCGATGGGGGGCCAGACAGTACAGAATCGATCAAGTCAATCACACTGGGAGCAATGGTGTCTGAGCGCAAGAGCTTGTCGAGCGATTGCGAAAGAGGCTTAATCTCTTCCGATTGGTTTCTTGCAGGATCACTCATGCAATCACGCCGAAGCATTGCGACGTATTCCTGAGCTTTGAGCCAAGCGTCATCAATGTGAAGACTGGCAGCGATCCCAGTGGTCAGACCAGTCTCATCACCCTCCATCTTGACCGAGTCGGAAAGCATCTTGGCACCGCTGGCAGTCATCATGCAAGCTGTACGAAAGTCCTCTGCTGAGTGTGCTTGGGTAAACATGGTGGTAAGCTGACTTAGTATATTTTGAGCTGGTGAGTAGAGGGACCGAAGCACAATCGAATGGGAATGAGAAGAGATATGATTCTACGGTTTATCTCTTTGTCCTGCTGTCATCCCAAAATGCCTTGGAGGAAGAATGAAAGGAGATTGTTCTGTACTTGAGCCTTCCGAGAAAGGATAGTAGAGCTGTGGAGGTTTTGAGGCGACGACGAGGGATGACAACCCGGAGGGATAGCTCAATGGAGAGTTCTCTCGAGGCGTTGTCGCAAATCGCCCGAGTGGGGATGTAGAAGAGCTCTTTTTGGCTTCCTTCAGTGGCTTCCGAGAAAGGAGAGCTCAGCTGCGGCAGTCTCAGTCCTGTCCCTCGGGACGCGTCGCGATTCTCGAACCTCCTCGGAGCTACTGCTTCGGCTGCTTCCATCGAGGTTTTACTAATTCTTGATATCATACATCGGGTATGGACATGCTGGGTAAGGTATTGTTGCCAGGTATCACCTCGGCTTGTGTCCTGGGTCGTCAGCGAGTTTCCGTAACCCCACTCACCGTCCTCGTTCATCAATGTCTCCTCCTCCATGCATTCAGCTACCCAACTAGGTAAGATGATATGCTTCCGCTTAGGCCTGTCGGAAATCAGCATCGAGCTTTGACGAAGAGGTTGGACCCACTCGGCAGTCTTGCGAACAAGCTCAACGTAGCGGCCCGAGTCGCCATCGTCCATGATGATATGGGTCAATTTGCGATCGGAGATATTGTCAGTGATGCGCCCGCCGTTTCCAGTCAAATGTCTCTCCGCCTCGGCCAGCCTGCTCAGACGTCAGCGAAGCCGACGTCAGGATGCAATGATCTACCGGTCGAGAGCGTCTTGAGAGGGCTTGGATGATGCCAGACCATTCTTCTCGGCATTCTCAGGTGTGTCGATGTAGAAGACCAGGTGATTGAAGATCTGCGAGTGAGCTCGGGGTCATATATTGCTGACTCGCCTTCTCCGCATCATACTCGTTCGCATCCGGTTTCTCGCCCATCTGAGCTTCGATCAGCAAAGGTTTGAAATTGAGAAACGGAAGCGCTCACCCCATCAGCGGTACCATTCTCACCGTTTATGGGTAATAACCGGAAGTCTTCACCATCTGGCTCGCCTTCATGACTGTCCACCTCCGAGTTCGGCTATGACGACAATGAGGCCATGCCTTCTGGTAGCACATACGCGGTAGTCCTCATCAATCGACACCGTGTCTGGCACAGACTCCTCTCTCTCGCGGCTTTCGGTCCCCAGAGAAGCTGATTGTGATCGACGCAATCCCCACTCATTCTCCATGTTCAATTGCCTTCGGCTGACCGACCGATCCTCTTCCGGTTCCACGTCCGGTTCCTCCACGGCTTCCTCATCCTCCCTCACCTCTGGCTCCACCTCCTCCGTTGGCTCTTCTCCAGGCTCTTCTGCTTCGGCCTGACCGGTGCGATCCCGTACGAGGGAGAGCTGATCAATTTCTTCGAGCGACTTCTTGTAATATCGCCCATCCTTGTCCTCCTCGGACGCGTGAACGAGTAGTCTAACAGAAAGTCAGCATCGCTTGCTGCCGGTCCTAGACTGACTCCTTGATTAACGGGATGGATCGACGACGCTTGATGGACTCGAACAGCCAGTCAGGCTTGATCACAGATACGCCCTTCCTCATCTGAGCTTTCACCAAGGGACCTTCAATCCCGTCGTCAGACCTCGCTATAGATTCCTGATTCCGAACCCACTCTTGCTGTCCGGCGAAATGACATAAGCCGAGAGGTCGCCGAGCTGCTGCTGCGTGTAATCGCCTCCATACTTGTGCACTAGAGCCTCAAGGTCGGCCTTGCTGTGCTTCGCATTGCCTCTCGGAACATCTGGGCGGGTCAGCCTGTCGTCTTAAACCCTGTTAGCGCCTACAAAAGGTCATGCCATGGAAAACGCCAGATTCCACCAGATCTTCAGGAAGCTTCTGACCACGGACGCTGATCGTGAGCTTTGTTTTCTGGGGGTGCTTCAGATCAGACATTCACTCGTCTGCGACTGCAGAGCACCCACCTTCTTCGGCGCCGCCTTGCGCTTCTTTCGGGACCTGCGGATTCAATGAGGAGATGTCTGGTTATGCGGCTCGCAGCTCACGATCCATTCTCGTCATCCGCATATCGCTTCCGCGGTTTGATCAGTAGGGCCATAAATTCTGGGAGACAACTCAGCGAGACCCCTAGCTCAATGCGCGAAGTCCCTTACCATCCGCACTCAGCTAGCGACACTCATCAGCTTATACCGTTTTAGAGACTCCTCGCTCACCGCATTCCACATGTCCCGATCCTGCGAATCGTCGGCAGCCGGATTGTCTCGAGTCGCCTTATCCCAGTAGATGTATTTGCAGCGCGGGAAGCGCATTGTGTAGCCGATGCCGAAGTTACCGGCTGTAACACTCTCAGCGATGCCAATTGAGCCACCCTCACCAGCTGGGACAATCTCGGAAGCTTTCACCTCCACTACAAATGAGCTTCCTGTTAGTCAGCACGAAGCCGATCAAGCCGATGATGGCGCCAACTTCTCAGGGGTGATGTAGACATCGGCTGAGATGGAGCTATCAGCACCAAAACTAGGATCTCTTCCACGAGCTCACGCTTGTCGTCCAATCCTGTCTGACCGAGCTTCATCCACTTCGGTGGATGCTGACGGTCAAAAGGCCTCCAGTGCGTCTTGTGCTTCGACCTGTCTCCTGAGTGAGCTTGCATCTTGCTGTGTATCACAGTTCGCCCACATGATCCACTCGTAATCCTCATAGCTCATCCCGGAGCCGATCTTGACGAGAGTCGTAA